>Ga0179593_1360577_pt1 | contig 22715 bp, 27 predicted proteins | sample CZODoug2_1_08_16_FD_185931 | JGI IMG/M metagenome (GOLD analysis project Ga0179593, IMG submission 185931) | Vadose zone soil fungal communities from Angelo Coast Range Reserve, California, USA - CZODoug2_1_08_16fungal (PacBio error correction) | ecosystem: Environmental > Terrestrial > Soil >...
AGGTAACCGCAGTGTATCTCAGTCCCCTATACTAAAGCGGAAAAGAGACGTACAAGAGTGGGGGTGGGGGACGATATACCCCGAGCCTTTGTCGGGGAGGAAGGGGAACCAGAAAGGTGCCCTTTGGGCGGACCATGGCCTACATCGAAGAGACGGCGGAAAGAATAAGCTCCGTAGCGGAAGGGAAAATGGCCGCAGACTGGTCGGAGGACTCGTGCGCCGGGGGTGAACTCTCCTTTGAGGGGAGGGAAGAATCTGAAGGCATGGCAGCCGTCACGGCCAAAAAAAAAAAGAAAAAAAACCCCAGGGCTGAACTTGGGAGACGATGACGAGGGCTCCGATTGGGGGTCAAACTACTCATGACGAAGGAAAGGCCCAACGGGGAAAAACTCCCTGGGAAGATTCTGCGGAGGGGAAAAACAAAAGGGGGAACCTGGGACACCGCCGCCGGTACCGTCCTAGCGGGAGATGACGCGAGATAGAGGCCATTCAAGGGGACCTCGGGTCCTTAGATACACCCACCGGGCCGGACAGTGTGCCTGCAAGCTAAGTGTAAAATAAGAGAAAATATCCCGACTAGTCACTACAAAGATGCACCGGTGGGGGGGGGACCAGTTACTGATTATGGCATCTGATCGTCTCCTCGTGGACTCTGAAGGGCCCTGGGAAGGGCCGATTAGGAAAGAATAAGAGCAGGGCCCCACTATTCGCTTAGGGGGGAAAGTGACCGAAAGTCCACAAGGGACCGACTGTCAGGGGGGCTTGAAAACTCCAGAAGTGGGTAGGGTAGTAACGGTTTCAAACAGACTTAACACCATAAGAGAGTAGGAAAGAGTGAGGTTATGGACTAGACGAAAGAAAGAGTCGGGCGATGATGAAAGACGCAAGTAGACCCAGTGAGAAATGGCGATGAGGAAGTTTAACAGGGGAGATACCCGCGGGTAGCCTATTAGGCGACCGAGGAAAGAAGAATTGATGCTTTAATACCCGGCGGAGAAGATGGCAACAGACCATAAAATAGTAACTCTAAAGAAGGCACCGGAAGGGTAAGTCACAAAGAAGGGGGGTAGTTCAGTGGGGTGGGGGGGATGTGAGATGGTGAAAATGAAGGGTGGGCTTACAGTCCAGTGATCAGAATCCCACTGAATAAAAACAGAAAAGGGGAGGGAATGGGCTTTTCAGGGAGGACCGTCAACTCAGCACTTCTGGAAAGTGCTTTCTTAGGGAAACAAAACCCCGAAGCCATCAAAGGTAAGCATGGCCCGGTTGGAAAAGTCACCTTCGACGGGGAACCAAGGAACGAGAGGGAATGGGATCCTAAAAAGGACCGACCAATTCCGGTAGGGGACCTGAGCCGAATTGGAAAAAGCACAGCCTTGAGGGGGGGGCGGTCAGCCCGTTAGTGTGATATGTCCTCCACGGAGCTTGTTAAAGAATAATTTTCAAGCTTGGTTGCCTGGAAAAAACCGGGGACTAAGAGAAGATATCGAGGGGAACGGATGCGAAGATCGGGCAGGCGTTGGAAACTATTGCCATAGGGCAGAAGAATGTCTTTGACAAAAGTTGAAAGGGTCAGGAAACAGTCCTACTTCCAGGAAGAAGAGTGTGCCTACGCCGCCCTGGCCTCCTCGTGAGAAGGGCTCACGAGCATTGGGCCTGGGGTCGAAGCTGCGAGAAGCTGTCCCTCGGCCGCTAAATAATTGTGATGGACTTAAAACAGCACCGAAGTCGGGCTGGGATGAAAGCAGGGTAATACTTGTGAGGAGGAAACAAGGAACAAGGTCACGATACTTGTTCAACGAAAAAGTCGCCCCCGGACTATACTTGTTGGGGGGGTTGCACCACGCCAGGACCAAAAAGGGCTATAAGGGGCTGGAAATAAGGGAGCTTCTGCATGAATTAGTTTGGGAACAACTTCTCTTCATCGAGGGCAGGCGGCGGATTTGGTAAAAAAGCAAACTAAAAGGACCGCAGAAGGTGTGGCGTTCCCGAAGTTGGGGAGTGGGAGAAAAGTAATCAAACATGATGAGAAGGGCTGCGGGACACGAACAAACGCCTAAATGAATAAAGCCTGGAACGGCCAGGGCTAAGCGGTGGGAACGAAGTAAAGGGGAGCAAAGGTGAAAAAAACGAGAGGACTGGGTATGGCCTTTGGGTGGCGTTGGAAAACGGGGAGGGGGCGAAGGGCACAATCAAAGAAGAGGATTATTGTGGGAGGATGGAAAACCCCCTAATAATAACAGAACGCAAGAGGGCGAGGTGAGGTTGGGGAGTGGGCACAGGCTACAAACTCGGCACAAAGACGCGGGGAAGGGTCGACAAAGGGGGAATGTGTCTAACAACACCTAGGTTATGGAAATAGAGGATATAAAACATTCACGGGGCAAAAAGGGAAAAAAACATTTCTAGGCGAGTATCTCCCTGCCCCCTCCCACCCTAAGGACGGTTGGCGGGGGGAGGTGATGGGTCATGAATGAATCTGATGGCGGCTCAATCCCCGTCCAGCGTTCAGGTAGTCAAAAGCTCAGGGAACGCAAACCAGGAACGACCGCCTGCAGCCGGGGCGGTAAAAATGGGCGAAAATATAGGAGTCCACGCGGCTCGACATCCAAAAGCAGGCGCGGAAGGTTCCCCGCCCCAGGTTCTATCATGTTGTGAGGAGGGAAAGGACCACGACAAACCGGACACGGAGAACGACCAAGACTCACTACCGCTTATGGCCGGAGAGTTTGTGATCCTCGCAAAGGAAACAGGCGGGCCCAAAGGGGGGGGACAAAGGACAATCATCAGATTAACGTTGGGGAAGAGCGGCTCAGGGGGAATATGCAAGCCTGGCGGTGTTGACGGGGCCTAGGAACGTATCGGGGGGGGAAGTCCCCCGTTGGCGGGTTCAAAGCTCGGAGGCAGTGTTCGCATCAAAAATCTTGAAAGGCTAAGGGGTCAACACGGGATGCGAGGAGAGGAAAAGGGGCTTTCGGTGCTACGCCATCATAGAGACTCAAAGAAGTGAACCGAGTGTGGCTGGTAGGACAGCTGTTACGGAAAAAGACGTGTCGAAACTTGCATAGGGAGACAGAGACAAATAGGGATGGCAACGGGCGCACGTAGTAGTTCCCATCAAACGTAGGAGGGGGGGAATTTCCACCGCCAGAACAGAGGGGGTACGCCCACCGTAAAATCAACCGTGAAGAGGCGCAACTCAGTTCAACACCAACGACGCAAAAGCGGAGTTAAAAGACGCGACTCAAAGAGAGGGGAGTAGGCGGTTTTGGGAAAAAAAAAAGGTCGAAAATTATCGGAAAGCAGGTCTCCTCTCACAAAAGGGGAGGGTGGCATCTTACCCTGCCAAAGAAAGCCTCACCGGCTTGGATCAGGTCAAGCGGTCATGGGGCAAGAGAAATGGCTTTTAACTTCTGCAGACATAAGTATCCAGATCGGGCGGGGACAGGAGCATGAATCATGTCTCACACCTCGGGGGACCAGCATGTGCTGGGAAGTGAGGTTCAATGACACTAAGGACAGCAATTGAAGGGGTACCGGTCCAAAAAAGAAAAACAAACGGAGCTCAGCCGTCCGAAAACTGTATGCACCCGTGGTTCTATCTTCCTTGCTATCCCGGGAGGCACCGATTGTCCGGCATATAAACCCAACTGAAAACTAAGAAAAAAGGAAGCCCAAGCGGAGACGGGAGAGGAGCCGGACAGGTCTGCGATTTCTGGTTTGAGATGCTCGCATGAAGCTTGAAAAAAGCCCCAAAGGTCGATCCGGTCAGAGAAGACATCTAAAATAAGGAAAAAGATAGAAAGGGGCTAACACATGTCGCACGGCATCCCTCGGGAGAAAATTTTCGGGTCGTTTCCGGCATATACAAAGACTCAAGGAAGTGTGAAAATATTCACAGTAACGAAACGGGCAGTATAATCGAGGGGTTTCACGGGGGCCACCTTCCAAAAAAAAAAAAAAAAACTATCACGGGATGAAGGGGCTAAGAAAGAACGAGTACACATGTGGAGGGAATCAAGGTCAAAAACAAGAAGAACAGCCCGTGAAAAAAAGCTTCTGGAGAATGGACGGCACCCTCTGCCACCGGGGCGTGGGGTGGCAGGCAAAGACGCGACAATGCCTAAACATCAAATGGGGGTTAACATGGGGACGCCATTCAGGGGGTGGGGTCAAATCTTTCAGGCGGGGGCTCAGGGCAGGTCCAATTCTGCCTCAACCTCGCAGGCACGGGCGGGAAGGGGGAACCTCGGACTGGGGAAAAAGATCGATAATGCGTCGGCGCCAAAACTGAACTTCGGGGGAAAGAAAAAAGGGGTGAATCCGAGGGCAACCGTAGATGGGGATTTCATATACGGGGAGAAAAACCGGATACAGATGAGTGTCTGACGCCGGACGCAAACAGGAACCGAGCCTGAACTATGTCATCGGAGGCATCTCAAAATCACTTGGAAGGGGGGGGAGGGGACGGGGACTCATGATGCAATCCGCATCCAAGGAAAACTCACCAAGGGAGGGGGCCCAAAAACTCAACATACGGATCTCCCAAACAGGCTGTATGAATGAAAACGAGAAGAAGGGACCACACCTTCTCGCTCGGGGCGAGGCCGGACACGGGCAGCATTCCGGGGGGGTCTGGGTCTCAAGGTAAAAAAGAACAGAAGGAGGAGAGGGGTATAGAGATGTAGCAAATCAAAAAGGGGGATTGATAATGGAAAAATGCGGATACCAATAAAAAAGGACATCTCAACAACAAACGATCTTAGCCGGTCCGGGTTGGGGGGGATCCCCATTCTCGCAAAGCTCAATCAAAACCATTGACGTGGAGGTGGGGCGATATACCCCAGACCTGCAGGCCTTTAGGGTGGAAGGTTATTCCTTACGCAAAGAAAGGAAAGGTGTTCTGCCAGAGCGGGGGGAGGACTTGGCCCCGACTGCTTTGGGGGCAGACCGTCGGAACCGGAAGATACACCTCTGCTCTTTCTCTAACTCCGTGAAAAGGGGCTTGGTAAACAAAATCTGGGTTTGAGCTTGAGGAAAAAGAGGGGATACATGAGTCCAACCTCCCTGCCCAACATCTCACCCGCTTTTCGTATGCGAGTCTTAACGACGGGAAGAGCAAAAGGGGGGGGCATAGAACCCTCGTAAGGTAACCACACATTGGAAAATGTAAACCCATCTTGAAATAAAAACAGGGGAAAGTCGGTGACCTCCTGATTCATAAAAGAGTTCCTTACGAAGCAGTCCGTCCGATCCTTTGGAAGGGACGTCAGGATCGATTTCCTCAGTAAAAGGGGTCCGGGCGAAAAAAGGAACTAACCGGAGGAAGGGGAAAAACGAAAAAGGGGGGCAGTCAGGTTACATAAACACGAAACTAGCATTGAGGTGGGGTTAAAGTTCACCTGATGCTGAGGGTTCATCATGGTCCTCTGTAAAAAGAAATTTTCCTAATGACCAAAAAAAAAGTTGCAACAGGGGTTCATTCCCGTAATACTAGAAGCGGCAAAATGGGGGAGGAGGGGCCTTTGACCGAGTCAAAATAAAAGTGGGACGTCCAGTCATGGCTAAAAAAGAAGAAGTGGGGTGATAGTGAAAATTTTCTCCCCGTAGTAAACAAAGAGAGGTTGATTTTAGTGAGAGCAACTTCGGGATAGGTCAAGGGTGCTAAAAAAGACTGCCAAGCAAAAGTATCCAGGTAGGGAGGACCGTAACTGGGGAGCCTTTCATCCGAGCTGGGGGAGAAAGGAGGAGACTATGAACAGCAATCCAACTGGAGAGTGGGCAATATTGAAAAAAAAGAGAGCAGAAGGCCAACACTCTGAAGAAACGGACGCACACACCGGGAATCATTCCTCTCACAAAAGGCCGAAATGGGGGGGCGAGTTGGGTATAGTCCGACCTGGTTTGGCCCGGGTGAAACAAACAGGGGATCAGAAAATGAAGAGAACACCTGGAGTGATGTTTTCCATGGAGGGATGCAGGCTAAGGGGATGGGGAGGACCTGCACCACACCTAGAACTGGGGTCCTTTAATTTGGGGGGAAGATAAAATCACAAAAGGAAAGAGGGAAAACGGGGGCGCACCTTCATCCCTCAAAAAGAGGGAGAGAACCGATAAGCCCACCCTGCCCCCCCGGAAGGGAATGTATTCAACGGGGGTATCAAGGAAGGACAGGGAGGGGGGCACAGGTCGTCCGGGGGTCCATTTTGGGGGTCCTGGTCAAAATCCTAGTGGGAATTATTAGAAGAAGGGACGGTCGTTGGAATGGGGCACATTGGGGGAAGGTTAAAACCTACTAGATAACATATCTCTATTTACCACGGGGAACGCTAGGGGTTGGGTCAGTTTGCCCAGCGGAAAAAGGACCTAAAAGGGGTCTTTGAAAGGAAACTTTAAGGTCAAATAATCACAGCGGTTCGAAAGGGTTAGCCTACGTCCGGACCCCAGTATCGAGGGGAGGTCAGCTAGGAAAGGGTGGGGAAAATTTCTGGAACATAGTCAGAGGAAGGAGAAACCAGGGGTAAGAGTAAACTAAACCTCCCTTGGGCGGAAGGAGGAGGTCACCTAATCAGTCTAGCGAAAGGTAAGGAAAAGGGAGAACTATTCGCCTAAGGAAGCCGGGATCCCATTAAGGGAGTGGGGGGGGGCGGCACGAAAGGTGACAGTCTGGAGATTTGTCCGAGGGGAAAAGAAAAAGTACGGGCCTAGGGAAACCTTGTCTGCTTCAGGAGCGTCAGGAGGAAGGTGTCCTTGTGAATGTGGGGCAAAAGCGGAAAGCGGGAAGGTCGGGAAAGAGGGACCAAGCATCGGTCCCGAAAGGGTGAGGGGCGTGAAACTACGGCGGTGTGGACAGGGAGGCCCTTGTAAACACATGGGAGAAAAACTGGCAGCGAAATACCGGTCGGGGAGAAAAAAAGCCTGTACGGGCAATGAGAAACCCGGTGGAACTCAGTAAAGGGACGCTTTGAAAAAAAACGCAAGGGGAAACTGAATGAGAGGGTCCTTAGTAGATTGCAGAAATTGACAGGTTGGGTCCTCAGAGCCAAGGAAATGCAGGGTGGGAAAACGCTCAAAAAAAAAAATAAAAGGACCGCCAAGGGAGGCGCGGTTGGGGGGGAGGGCCCGGAAGAAACAAATAGAAACATTACGCGGCCTAGTGGACTCCCAGGGGGAACCTGTAAAATCTCGAAAACACCACAAATAGTCAGGAACCTAAAAGAAGAAAAATTACCAGTCCACATAAGACGGCCGTAACCGCTGATTTACTGCTTCAAGGGGAGAGCCCTGGGCGACAAAAAGAAAGAGACGGCCGCAGGGAGGGGCTGGGTTATTTGTATTAAAGTGGCTAAAAAGATTTCGGCCTGGCTCCCGACATTTCTGGATCCTACTCAGTGAAACGGGAAAACAACCGCGGGAGGTGGCAGGGGCGGTTCTCCTCCAAGGCACTGATCGCGTCCCACAGACGGGGAGGCATAAGGAAAGGGGGGTACGGGCGGGCAGGGTCGGGACCAAGCATACATAATTTTTAGGGACAGGGAGCCAACGCAAACTGAAAGGAAAACGAGAACTCGGACATGATCCGAGGTGATTGGTTAACCTCGAGCAATAGGGACGAAGACAAACGTTTGGAAAAAAACTAAACTCATGAATTCAAAGAAAATCAAACGTCTTTCCGGGGAAGGAAAAAAGGTGAATAGGAAAACAGTCAACTCGGGGTAAGGGGAAAAGGGAAAGTATGATGGCCGACCCCGTTTTCGGCCGTTTGCCCCAAGGCAAAAAGAAATGGGGGAGCAAAGGAAGTATAAAGAGAGGGGATCAAACAACTTGCATCAGCTGAGCTAATCATGCTTCTGGGAGCGCCAAAAAAACTTGGAAAAGGGCGGCGGCGGTGGTCGTGCGCGACAAAATCTTTGACTCCTTCAAAAGGGAACTCAAAAAGGCCCTGCCTGAGAGGAAGCCTCTCCACGAGATAGGGGGACATTCTTAAGGACCAAAGCACGGAGGGGAGTGTGACAACTTCCGCAAACGGGAAAAAGGAACCGTAAGAAAAAGCGGGCTCAGGTCCGCTCGGAAAATCGTGAAACACCCTGCCAGTCCTACAAGAGGTCATATCAGAGACGAATAGGGGTCTGTTTTGGAAGCCAACAGCGGAAAACTTACGGAAACGCCGGAGGGACCAGAGAGCCCCTTCTGGGGGGAAGAATGAGAAAAAAGGCCCAGGCACCAACTGCCCCACCCTTTTCCGTTGAGTCCAGGGACATCGGCAAGAAGGAAATCTCAGGGGGTTCTCGGGAACTGGGGAGTCAAAGCCTCCCAGATAAGAAGGAGGAAGGTTGAATCGAAACGAAAGGGGGTAGGATTGCATGAGTGGGGCGCTGACAATTCCATACCGAAGATGTTATGATGGCAAGTCCCCAAACATAAACCTTCGAATCTCTAGGAATGTCAGGGTAGTAAAAGTGGGTGCTTCCGGGGGCTAACCTGGCGGAGCACCTGGGTGCACTGAATTCCCTCAAATGTGAGAGAAAACATCGCCGTGAAATTGGGGAGGAGAAAGTTCTCAGAGAGTCGGGGAGGGGGGCAGGATGGCTGGTCCTGTGATTGAATTAAGCATTACTCTTGACGAAAAGGATGCAGAGAATACGCGATAGAGCACCACTGTAAAGGATCAAACTTAGAAAATGCCCAGGGCCTCCAGAATAGACCATGGAGAATAGGGGACTACGTGAAGGGGCTGGAAAGGAACTGACTCTATCGAAGTTCTATCTTCCAAGTAATCCCGCGAAGAGACGATTGGGGAAAAGCCAGAAACAAGAAAAAAACGCACGTTATGCGTAGCTAAACCCTGAGGAAGAATGACTACAAAGAAAGGCCAAAGAATAACAGGCCAGGGAAACCGCTGATGTTCCAAAAGAACGAGGGTGGAAATGGAGTGTTCAGGAAACTACGAGAGACTCCAGGGCAACTAGAATGTTAAGGGGGGGGGGCCTGCCATTATGGGTGGCGGAGAGTCGGGAGTCGGGGCACTCTGTCAGTCCCAAGGCCTGGCCTTAAAAAAACACCGGGGACCGGGGGGGGGGTGTCAGAACACGGACCCGAGCTGGCAAGGGGGCCGAGATCATCTGGCGAATTAGGGACGACCGGGGGGAAAGGAAGCTGAAAAGGGAAATCAATATTCAAGGTGTTATTTAAAATAGAGGGGGGGCCCTTGAAGGAAAGACTAAAGGGATAGCGGAGAATAGGCAAACAAGCAAACATTACTCACTCTTCCAGCGGAGCAAAGAAGAAAGCACGTGATGCCTGACAAGGGGGGGGGAACATGAGGAAAAAAAACAGCTCTAAAGGAATCCCGGAAAGCGTGGTCACAACACACCTATCCAAAAACTAAACCAGGATTATAGGAAGAGGGAGAGAAAGGCGACCGAGACCATTCTAGCCGGAGGGCGGGGAAATCCTCGGAATTTAGCACTGGCGCCAAGTGCAAAGGGACTTGAAGGGGCCGTGCGCAGGGAACCTAAGGCGAGGAGCGGGGGGGAAGAGAGTTACCACCAAAAGATAAGGGGGAAACATGGTATACCACCGCCGAAAGAGAAAAAAACCAAAAACAAGGGGGGAATAGATTAACCTTGTGAGGAAAAGGGAAAAATTCAAATCGGAAAATCGTCTTGAATGTTGAATACGCGATCCAGAAGGAAGGGACACTCTGGTGCGGGGCGCGCCAACTCGAACCTTTTTTAGACTGAAGAAAGAGAGGAACTGAACGAAGTAGAGAAGTGGGGGTCCGCTCAGAAAACTTACTCTCTTCCAATGCCCAGCATGGGCAGAGAAGGTAGCGCCGGGTGTGGGCTAAAAAAGCTGGGGGGCCGTGATTTAGTGGCCAAAAGGCGAAATGCCAAGAAGGGAAAACTCAGAACGGAAAATAGCACCCCGTCTTGACTAATGATCTGCCTCTGAGGTAGGGGGGGAAGTGACAAGGGATACTCGGTTCACAGGAAAAAAGGGGGTCTCCTTTGGAAAATGGAAAGAAAAATTGATTACTGAGGGGGGGGAATCAACACCCACCCTTCTTTCGGACAAACCAACAGCCGTCCAATCCTGGCGAGAAAAGGGAATTGCTGAAAGGAAAGGGGGCAATAGGGGAAAAAGGGAGACTCAAAAAGGCCGGGAAAAGGGAGGACGAGTAACGAAGTCGGGCATAGAAACGAAAAATCAACCAACGAGGAAGAAAAAAAAATAGCTGAGGGGGGGCCTTAACAAGGGGGAAAGGTGCATGGGGAGAGGATACTGACTAGTTGACCCGCCCTACACGAATTTGTGGCAACAGTTGAGGGGCAAGGGGGGACTAGAAGAGGCGGCCAGGGAAACTGTTTTATTTTCCCGGTTACGGGGTCACAAGGGCGTAACGTCGGGTAGCGGAGAAACCCGCTGAACGAGTGGGTGGGAGGGTTAGGCCAACCCTTAAACGAAGAAGGGAAGGAGGGGGTGAAGGGAAAGAGAACTTCGAGAGTCATGCAGAAAAAGGGCAAAAAAAGGACGGAATCCAGTGGAGAGGGAGGCCTGATGTCAAAAGAATGAGAAGAGGGGGGGGAGATGATGATCGAAGGAGCCCAAGGAGGCGTTCAAGAAATGGAAAGGGCAGCCAGTTTGCACAAAAAGTACCAGAATCTGCATCAGGGGGGAGACAGACGACCGATCACCGGGTTGATGGCGGGTCGGTGACTAAAGGGTGGGGGGGCACTCATTTGGCCATAGTGCTAGGAAAGGGAGCAAGGAGGAGGAAAAGGAGTTGAAGAAGGGGGCTGCTCGGGAGAAAATTAAGGGCGGGGAGACCGGGCTCATCACCTCTGGCCTTTCCGGATTGGTCGTAAGAAACAATCACACACAAAAGGCCCTACTGGGGGAACGTGCGCACGGAAATCGCCTGTCCCGATAGGGTAAGGATGCCTCAACCACTCCCCCTGCCCAAATTCCAGGGAATGAGTCGATTTCCAGGGAAGGGCCATAAAAGCTTGGAGGGGGGTACAGGGGAAAGGGGCGCAGGGCCTTTTAGGGGAACCCAGCTGGATCGCTGGGGAGCCGAAGGCGGTAATTGTGAATGTTTCTAAGCGTTTGAAGGGGGGAAAAAACTACTAAGGAGGAAGTAAAAAACAGAGTAGGCAACTACTAGTTTGTTGCACGGGTTGGGAAATCGTCAGGGGGCCCACTGTTGGGAGTTGACCCGTCCCGTGGACATGGGGACGTAAAATACTCCAGTTTTACGGGGGAGGGGGAGGAGTGACGCAATGAAAAGGGGGGACAGTAGAAAAAGATAGTGACTGTCTGTCGAGAAAAAGCGGCATAACGCGCTTCACGACGAAAAAAAGCAAGAGGTCGTGCAAGGAATGGCATAGAAACATGCCGGAGGGAAAAATTCTGTAAAAGAGGACGTCATGGGCGTGGGAAACAGCAACAGAAGAAGTGGTGGGAAAACGGAAGGGGCCACGAAACCCTGAGAAGTTGCCGATCTGCACAAAAGCAGAAAAAGGGTTAGAGGACCCAGGTTGTATAGGGAGGCTACTTAAACGTGGAGCGACGGAGTCCGGGGGAACAAAATGGGTAACTGTCAATCGGTAGGTTTACCAATCACAAAGGGGGAGGAATGAGTGGGGGGGAGTAAGCGGCGTTTTTCTCCTGTACGGGATCACACATATATACAAAAAGGAAGGGACCTAACCCAGAAGAAAGTTGACTCGAATGGACGGGCATCGAATCCTGGGAAGAGATTCGTGTTTTCTCAGGTAAGGAGAACAAATGACAATGTGGACCAGAGGAAATTCGGGGGCAATGGGGGGGGGCGTTTCACGAAAGGGGTCTGAGGACTGAGCCTCAAAAATCATATTCATTGTGATTCAAAAAAGTACACATAACCGCGGATCGTAGGGGATGGGTGGGGACCCAAGCTACCGATCCGCCGACGGACGCCGGTCGTCAAAGGTTGAAAAAAAAGGTGAATCTCTAACAAAAAGGAGGAAAAAGATAGGAGAATTCCGGTCAACAAAATTGAGGAAATCCGACGGAGAGTCGGGGAGGCGAGGTAGCATCACTTTTCCAAAAAAATGAGCAAAACGAACTGCGTGGGGGTTGTAAGTCAAAGGTTCATCCAAAACTAATCAGGCTTCCGGAGCTAAACGTCAGTGATGGTAACTCCTTGAAACCCACCATGGATACCGTGCTGCAGGAAAACCTTGGTTTTGGAAATACAGGCGAAAAAGTGGGAAATTCGGGGGTTCAAAAGGGCTTCAGATTCCCGCACAAGGTAGGACATCCGTGCGAAAGGGGTTCGGTACCACCATTTGAGAGGGACTGAAGAAAGCACTAGGAAATGAGGAGGAAAAGCCAAACGCACCTCGTGACAAAAAAAACAGAACGAAGACTGTGTGCGGGGGGTAACCAATGATCGCCGCAAGACAGGCCTAGAAAAGTCTAACCAAAGGGGTCAAAAGACTCCGACATGCGGTTGCAGAAAGGGGGAGCAACGTACCAGGAACGCAGTTTTTAACCCTCGGAAAGGTGAGGGGGGCTCCCGGGAGGGGAAGGGGAAAAACAAAAGATCGGGGATGCTTTCTCGTCACAATAAACTGTAGATCGAGGTCCTTCACTGTCCTTAATACGCTAACAACTTTCGTTCTACTGAAAAACAGAGCCGAAGGAAAGAGGCGGGGGGAGGGGCTGAGGAACCACAAACCGCGTTCACACTCAGGAACTGATAGAAGGACCGGCGCCAATAGAAAAGGAGGCTGAATGACCTCCAATAAAAGGGAAAAAACGCGAGTAGGAGAAGAAAGGAACCCAGGGTCCAAGCCAAAGGGCGAGATGGAAGGCATCTAATAGAAAAAAACGAAACGATCAAAGTAGGGGCTCTATTTTCATATCGTGTAAGATAGAGGGTTTGGAGAAAAAACGTGGCAAAAGTTAACAGGAAATCCTATAGCCTATCCACTGGAATAAAAACAGCGGCCGACTAAGATGCCCCTACAACGGTTGACTTTGATCAGCCATGGTAAAAGCTGCAGAGGTCAATAGTCGATGGGGGGCGGGGGGGGGAGGGGCAGTCAGGCGGCAACCCCTTGAAAAGGGGTCTCCAATCTCGTTGCGGGCAGGGCGCAGGTTACGAAACGGGAACCATAGTGCAATGGAAGTGGGGAGGGGTTGAAAAAGACAGCAATGCAATACGGCCACATAGGAAGGGCCCAGGTCCCACAAGGGAAAGAAAAAGAGAATAATGAGCAGGGGCACAGTGTCATCAGTAGACATCAACTCGGAGAAAAAAGGGCCAACAGGAGGGACATCTCCATTGGGAGAAACATACGGAAGGGGAACTTGACGGAAGGAAGTCTTTCTCTGGAGACGAGTAGAGTTGGGCTGGTCCTGTAAAGGGAAATTAAAGGACATCTGGAAACCAATCAAAGCTTTGGGAGGCGACATCAAAGAGGGAAGCAAGAAAGACCATCGGCAAAAAACCCGGTAGAAAGGTCTAGCTAGCGCCCATATGGATAGGTGGTGAGGAGGGACAACGGCTCGCCCTGGAAGCTGATAGGGGAGCTCCCCTGAACAGACACGATAAGAGAGGAGTTGGAAACCGGTGAACAGTAATGCACCCCACCAAAAGTGAGCTCGCGAAACACAAGACTGCAGGAGAAAGACCGGTGACCGACCCCAGGGGGGGTCAATTCCAAATCAAACAGTGAATGGAAGGAAGATATGAATCAGAAGGGGAAAAATCTTTAAACTTCGTGCTTCAATAGCGAGAGAACAGAAAACAAGATGAAACTCGCATCAGTTTAAAACTTGGTAAAAAGGATGTTGGGTGGGAGAATCGTGGGAGGAGTTCAAGAAATGAAGGACCAGTCGTTCACCAGGACAGGCCACTGGGGTCAGGGAAATCACCAGCGGAGGACTAGATCAATCGGCGAAATGAAGAGTAAGGGATGCTGCTTTCCACGCAGGTTGGGGGAACGGAGGCTCAATTAGAATCAGGGTACCTTGGGGGAAAGTGGGGACACAAGTAACCGGGGGGATATCTAAGTGGGCCCGGAAGAAAGAACGAGTCATCGTCGTGCAAGCCTCCGACACAAGGTTGCGAAGGGGCGGGGGAAGGGGGGGGGGGGGGTCAAGTCTGCATTCACGATTCTCGAGGATCACAGAAAAGCAAGCGTTGTCCGCAAAAAACCTCTCACTTAAGAAGCTGAGGGGCCCTTAGCTGCTCCACCCAACACCTTCAAGACGGTCTAGGGGGAAAAGATTCCAAGGTAGAAACTGCGACCACAAAGGCACGCGTCTGGGGTGCTCCGTGGACTTACAAGCACCACACAGGAAGTGGGGGGTATAGATGTACCAAAAAAGCACTATAAAGACAGTGGTTGGGAAACTAAGAGGGGCGGGGGGGGCAAACTGCCCTACTATACTCTCACAAAACTTATAGGGGAAAGAAATAGGAAAGAAGATTGGGGTATCCAGACAATGAACATTATCGACCATTGATGGGGAGGGGGGGTACATACGATTAACCCGAGCCGCCTGAGAGTGGGCGGGTCCACGCAAGACAGGGTGGGACCTTTTGAGACAAAGGGAATCGGTTCACCGAGGACTTGTCAAACAGTACATTCTCACAAAATCCTCATCAGGTCCTGGGGCCTCAATGGTACGGCAGACTTGATCGGCCGTTTGGGGGGGGGGAACACGCGAAGGGAGGGAAAATTGTACATGCGAGGGGCAATGAAATTCCAAACCTCCCACCAGGGGGCAAATAGACTCTTTCTACGGTATCTGCCGAGAGGAAAAAACATCAATCGAGATGGGGAGTAGCGGCAGATTACTACACTGGGAACGGAGGGGCCCCAATGGGCTCTCTTAGAAGAGTGGAAATCACACCTTGCTGGCGCGGATTCCCCGGACACCAAGGGAGGACAGGGCTCAAAGTCCGTAAGATATCTCAGGGGACACTGAAGTAGAAAGGGGGAATTATTAAATAAGAGGCAGGGCGACTAAAAACGCCTGCCCCTTGCGGCGAGGGGGAAAAGACGATTGTAATGAAAAAAAACCAACGAAGGAAAAGGACGACCCACATAAGGCCGGTGTTTCATTGATGGAAGGGTGGGAAAGGAACGTCATCTCTGTTCGGAGTTGAATACCGGAACCACGAACTTTGGGCAAGGGAAAGGGTCTTATGAACGCCCTGAAAAGGGCCTGGGGCTAGGGGGAATCTGGAGTCAAAGGAAAGAACAGGGGAGGGCATGAGAAACTAGGGGGGGGGGGTGATATTTCAATCTTAACCAATAAAGTCTCTTTGAATAATGGGGGCAACTGTCTGGAGGGGGCGATAAGATATAAGGAAAAAGAGATCCAGGGGGTTCGTATATGGAGGCAGATGCTAAGAGACAAACGGTCCTACGACGAGGGTAGCTGATGTCTCTGAAGGGGACGAACGCCTCAAACGGGAAGTTAAGATGAACTGAGAAGATTTTCACAGGAAGAAATCTTACCTACTCGAAAGACTACACAAAACTTCAGGAGCGACATGAAACTATGGGGGGGGGGAAAATGTGGGAAAGGGGGGGGGGAACTTGTGGCACATTCGCATTGGAGAAATTCGAAAGGAAGGTGATTGCAAAAAAGCTCGGACTAATGTTAGCGTTAGAAAAGGGGGGAAACATCAAAGACTATGACGGGGGTATGCATGGCGTCAAACCCTCAACTAAATGGGGATCAGAGCTACAACATAAAGAAAGCACCCAGAAAAAAAAATTCCCGAAAGGGAAGAACAGCCCCGCAGGCCTGGTGAACTCGGGCCTAGGGGAGAAAACGGAAAGGGTCCGGGAAAGCGTCACTGGGGGGCGGTGAGTAAGGAAGGGGCCAACAATCTGGGTAGGCGCTGGAAGGACGTCATTGTTTGGTGTGGCGTTGTTGGCCTGTCAAAAAAGACTAATAGAAGGTGCGCTCTGAACGCGGAGTCAGAAGCTCGGGGATGATTGGTATAAATTGGAATGCAGAAAGTTAAAACGGTGGCCGGGGAAAAAGTACGGGACCTGGAAGAAAAAGAAGCAAGAGTTCTAAGGTTGACATTTTGGATCGCCTTAAATCTCTTGGAGATTCAGCCAGGCGTATCAGCCTGGAGGAGGAGGAAAAAGGGGGGGAAAGCTGTTCGCACTAACAGGGGGATGCGCCGCGTACACTTAACTATGTTAGGGGGGGAGGAGATCTAAAAAGGGAAGGCTAGCGAGGGGGGGAGGGGGGGGGAAAAGAGGGAAAAGAGTAAGGAATTGAGGGATAACGGAGGAAAAGACCTTGGTTTTCAAATGGACCCCAGTTTTCCACTGAAAAAGAAGGGGTGCCGGGTAGAAACCAAGGACCAATGTGGACCTTTTAGCGTCGGGGAATATCGTGAGGATGACCGGGTCCTTGGGGGAAAGGGGTCTGAGGAAGGCCGCCAGGCCAGTCATTTGGAACGAACCCGAGGGGAAGGAAAGACGGGGGCGGTTCCTCGAGGTGTCAAGGAGGGGGCCTGTCGGGGAGAACAGGAAAAAAAGGAAAAGAAAAGGGCCGGAGGACTAACCCCATTCTCGCAACGGAGTGGTATACAACAAAGGTCATCGAGCAGTCTGGGAGGCTTGTAAATAAGGGGGGGGTGAGAAACCAACAAAAAGGGCCCTAGAGAGGGAATTGGGGGCGTGTCAGTAGGCTGTTCAATAACGTACGGGTATCAGAGCCGACGAAAGAGGGGGGGATACAAAGAAGGAACAACTCCTCGAAGGGAGGCGTGGGGATGTGGGGTGTGCAGGAAAAAAGAACAAATCTACCAGGGTACGGGAAGTCAGGGGAAGGGAAAGAAACAGGGTGACAGGGGAGGAATACGAGAAAAACAAAAAGGAGGGAGGAAAGATAAGAAATCAAGTACCCATTAAGGAAAAATGAGCGTCATGGCTTCTGCGAGTGGGACTCACCTGGCACTCCAACCCGAACCAACCGAAGAGTCTTTGAGTTTATGGTTGAGACCCAAAGGGAGAAAGGATGGAGGGGAAAGAATGGTATAAACGTCCAGGCATTTAAGGAACCGGAAGAAGAAAACGGAACCAGGGACGGTTTCCTCCCCCCAAGAAAGTATGAGGGAAAAATCGATCATAAAAAACGTCCATGGAGGAATAAGGTCAGTCAGTGGTTCCAGTCAGGTCCAAATTAGGGCCGGTGTGGCGAACAGCCCTACACCTCCAAAACGATTGAAAGGAAACTCACCGATTCTGGCAGAAAAGCGTTGGTTGCGGACAGAGAGGGGTCCGACGGGGAAGGGTCCTCTGGAGCCTAGGGAAGGCAAGTTGGTGAAACAAACATCTACAGAACTTAAAGGAGGCCCATCTACAAATGGGGGGGAAATAGACCAGGGGCGGATTTGAAAAATCGGCAAACTTATCGGGGGGAGGGCGACCCACGTTGGCGTAAGTTGCCAAGCTGGTACTGGAACTGGTTCGCTCCGATGGAAAATAGGAAAAGCGATGATGAAAGCCTTGCGGGAGCTTACGGGGTTCTAAATCGCCGAAAAGTAAGCCTAGTGTACCGGCTGCGTTCGGTAAGGGGGTCCCAAGAAGGGACTAAAGGAGCTTGTCACACTAATCCGTCCTGGAAAGAAAAACTGAGCCTCTCAACGATAATGCGGGCGGCTTATTCACCATCAAAAAGAACTGCTGAAGTAAAGGAAAGAGGAGAAAGACCAGGGGGGGGGCAAATCAGGCGCTCACGATTCAACGACGGCCACAACGCGCAAAGACAGTGCCTCCGGTATATCGAAAAGAAGGTAGGTAGTCAAGGGGGGGGGGGACCACAGCAGGAAAAATTACCAATGGGGGGACAAAGCGGACCCACGGCGTTGAAAAATCATTTAATCCCACTCCCAATTAGGGACCGACTGCCCCTACAACGGTCAGGGAGGGAAAAATGCATCGGACCTCAGGGGTCTCTCATTAATGGCGGTGTCCTGGTTTATCATTTTGAGGAAGGGAAAAAGCCTCGAGGGAAGGAAGACAGGGGGTAAGAGGTCTTGGGGCTTACCATGGAGGGGGGCCAGTGGTTTCTTAACCAATAAGGGACAGTCAGAGTTAAGTATTTACCGTCCGAAAAGAAACCGAACGAGCCGGAAGGGCAAAAGGGTCGGAAAATCAGTTCTATCTCTGGACTCAAAAGAAGCCAAAACAACATTGCGGGGCATCATCCAAACATGAGGAGAACAACACAGGGGCGGAGGACGGCAGGAAAAAGTCGGGTAGAGTGGGGCTCGGCTGGACAGACTGTCCTGTGAAATCTGCGAAAAAATATGTGAAGGTGTGGGGGTGATATGTGTCTGTTGGAACTCCGTCTCTGAAAAAGCTAAACCGTCCGGAGGAAACGGTTCATGCATACCGGCCCGACATATCGCCAGGGGGGCCTTTTTGGGATTCTTTCCCAGGAAGAAACCATAAAAAAGAGGGGGTCGCTCTTGAAAACTAAGACAAAATAGATACTCGCGGATGGGGGACGTTCAACTAACGCATATCCACAATAAAAGGGTCAAGGTTGCTGCTACACATTACAGCAGGGGAGCGTTACGCCAGGGACCAGGGAAAAATATCAGGAAGGGGCAGAAGGAGGATGACCTCCTGGACTTCCCGATTGACAAAAAAGGGAAAAAAAGGTCCCACGAGAAGAAACTAGGGAAGAGCCAGGTTTAAAAGGGGAAACCTAGGGGGGCGACAGATTGAGGGCGTCTTGAAAGCCCATTCGCCTTAACACACTAGAAAAGGGGAAAAAAGGTGGAGGGTACGACCAGAAGCGGCCAAAAAATGTCAATCTATCAAATGAGTTACCGGGAAAGAACGTTGGCCGGGTGTCCAAGGCCGACGGGGGGGTGGGTCTCCTATATCAGGTTGGGACGGGATAAGGATGAAAAAATGAAAAGATCACGAAGGAGTTGACGCTAGAGGACAAAAAAAGACAGTACGCAAGGAGTCAGAGAGGACAACTCATCCCACGGGGGACGAAGGGGGGGAAGGGGGTGGGAAGAAGGATGTCCTCCTCGACAAGCTCACCCCAGGCAAAAGGGCTACAACACTCTCACTGGGAACCCATGGGTAGCAACAACTATTGGCGAAAAAGGCATGAGGCAGGGAAACAAAACAGACCGGGGGAATGCAGGAATACTCTCGTATATCATGTCAAAAAAAAGGCATCGGAGGGGGGGCGCGGAGGCGCACAAGCATACCCTAAGAAAGAGGAAGTATATCAGATCCCCCCAACCACCTCCACAGACAGGGGAGGGAGGGGTCAATGGGGGGAAGAAAAGGAGGATCCACGGCCCCGGAAATCGATCCAAACAAAACAACGAGTTCTTAGAAAGAAATTGTGGGAAAGTCAGGAAAACCCGTACTCAAACCACCTTTTCGAGGGGGGTTTAAAATAAGGGAACCCCCTAAAAAGGATGGAGAGGGTGTCTGGGGAACGGCACCCAGACGTGGTGGGAACTTTGGGGTGAAGACAAGTATTATGGTGGGGGGAACTCAAAACAAGGGCCTCAGTTCTATTGAAACCTTTTAGACCGGGGGAGCCGGTGTTGTTTCGAACAGGAGTGCCTTGGAAAAGGAATGGGACAGGAGGAAATGAGATGATTCCACCTCCCTTCCGAACCGACGCACAACACCTCTTTGGCGTAGGAAGAAAACTTGCCTAGAAGAACTGGGGAGTCGCGGGTTTGGGTGGAAGTCGAAGTACTAAAAAAAGGGGAAAGGAATCCATGGGGGAAAAGGGATACCGATATTGAAAATCAAAATTGTATTATTCTCCGGATTAAACACCCCGGCCGAACAGCCGGCCGTCAAATCCGATCAGGGAACGCCGGTCAGTATCTCGGAATCCGAAAGAGTCCGGGGGCGCAAAACGCAAGGAAACGAGGGCATGCGAGGGTGGAAAACGCTCCATTTGGAGCAGAGAAACCCGACGGTCCGACCAAACATGACTTGTTGTGGGAAAAAATTTAACCGGGGAAGGGGAAATCTGCGCTCTCGAGGGTTCCCTCCGACCAGGACCAGGGCCTAGGTGCCGGGGGGGAGACTTAAAGGGGGGGGGAAAAGGCCGTTCTGATGTTGGGGACTGTTACCTCCCAAGGTGGAAAACGCATCGTCCCTGGTGTAGCAAGGATCACCAAAGAAAAGATGGTGTGGATTAAGGGGGGGGACCCCGTCAGGGAAAAAGTAAGAGTAGCGCGGGGAGGGAGGGAAGAGCGAAAAACTCTGGAAGGTGCGGGGGGTCCGGGAAGAAAAAAGTAAGCCCTAGGTACAACATGGGCGATAGGGAGGGAGCCACATGGTGGAGCAACGGGGCGGGGAAGAAGGAGGCTGTCGGAGGCTCGTAACGCTCCGCAGGATTCTTTAAAGGGGTCAAGTGCGGATGGCACAGGACCCATAACGCACCGAAAGAGGAAGCAGGGACACCGAGGTCAGGGAGGGCGGTTTGGGAATCTAGGGGGGCGACGAAGGGGGAAAGTCCGGTCCGGGGTTTCCCGAGCAGACACAAGGAGCCAGTAAGATAACAACGTGGGAGTTTTAAGAAATGGTTTCAAAACAGGACGCGGATGAGGGGAACGAAAGGGGATGTCTTTTGGGGACCGGCACTCCAAAAATCGGAAAGGAAGGAGGGGGGGGTGGGCTCTAAACCCCATAACGACCAGGGGAAAGAGGCGGAGTGCTCAAAAACGTTAAAAAAGGCGCCGGAAAGAAAAATATACTGGGGGAGAAAATACCCCGTGAAAGATAGGAAGGAGGGGGAAAACAGAAGAAGGCCGATGTAAACATGTTCCATCCATCCTACAAGTTTGGCAGATAAAAGGGAGTTTAGTCCTGAAACGAAAATGAAATAGGAGAGAGAGTACATTTTGGGGGGGGGGGAAAGGGAGATTGGTGGAATGTTAATGACCTGAAGAAATCGGAGTACGAAGAGGAAAGGGTACCTCTTGGCAGTGCTGTTGTGGCAAACGATTTGACTGGAAGAGAACCAAGAAAATTTTGAGGGGAGGAAGGGTTCAATGGGGAAGAGGAAAACTAAAGAGCAAACGTCTATACGGTGTCGTGGGGGGCCGAAAGGCAAAGGAAGGTAAGAGACCAGGTACGGGTTCTAGTACAAGGAGGTAACCGGGGGGGAGGTCCCGGAAGGGGGAACCAGCGCGCTTAAAATCCAGGGCGATAAAAGGATTGCTCAAGCGAGGGGGCATTCGAATACCTCGATTCTGAAAGATTAGCGAACAAAGCGAAGTGGGGGCAAAAGGGGGCCGACTTTGAACATGTTGGGAGAGAAAGGAACTGAATAAGGGGGAAAAGGCCTAGAAAAAGGGTAGCGTGAGGAAAACATGATCGTTCTTTCAAGAGGAGGACGGCAGTTCACGTGTAACGGGAGAAAGCCGGAAAACGGCGCAGAGGGGTAAACAGCAAAAAACTAGGTGTCGTCACAGGGTGGTGGCGTTTCAAAGACGGTTTTGACAGTTTTTCCCGAAGACCAAAAAAGGGATAATTAAGGAGACACCGAAAAAATGCGGACTGTGTACAAAAGACCTGGTGCTGTGGGGTCGGGGGGGGGGGGTGGGTGGGTGAAGAAGAGGCTTGGCAGGGGCAGTCAACTGGGTAGTGGGAAACCAAATAAAAAAGGAAGGGGGGCCTGGGGGGGGCGTTTCACGGGGACTGACTCGGAGAAGAGAAGAAGACCCGGAAAGTCATTGTGGGGGGAGAACCAAGAAAATAAAGAAGCCATCTGGGAGAGTCTTTGGAGTGGGGGTAACAGTTATCTACCAAGACAAAAACTGAGCGATGAATCAAAGGAAGAGGGTCCTTACTTCCAATCTGGAGCAGACACAACAAAACACTAGGGGATTGTATAAATATATAGGGGAACAGTACCAGGGAAAGAGGAATTGGAGTTAGGACTTCGTATGGGATCCACTTTCCCACTAAACAAACCATGACACGAAGAGGAAGGAGGGCGGGTTGTTATGGTATGGGATTTTTCAGCAGAACCTGAATCATGTAAGGGGTCGAGGAGGACACCCGCAGTGGGAGGTATCCAACTCACCAGAAAAAAATTACCTTTGCGTTTCCCTCCATTCTTTATCGAAAAAGAAGGTACGCATGACCGCCACTTTCAGGCGAATTAGGAAGGCCGGCAGGTCGAAGGATGTGGGACGTCAGGAAACAAAAGACACAAGGAAGATAGAAGAAATAACAGGGGGAGGAACCGAAACTCTTCGGGGGTTAAAAGACGCAACTCCGGCCCCGAGGGGAGGAAAAAAAACGTTGGCACAGGGAAGAAGCCAAAGAAGAACGCTCACTTATGGCCAAGGGCTACCAGTGTGATAGCGGAAGGGGAAAGGCGTGGTGACGGACTAAAAAGGATCGAATTGAGACCCCCCCGTTGGAGGGAGAAGTAAAAAAGGCTCGGACTGAAAATGTTTCCACGGGAGGGAAGAGAGGGAAAGGACAAGTGCCTTCCCTGTAGACTCCACTGCAGAGTGCGAGAACAGCACCTATAGGAAGGAGGAGAGGAGGGGAGGTGACTTTAGGGGGGGATACCACAGAGGGGGAGAAGAAAAGGGTCCCCGCCAGGACCTCGTCGCTTGATACCTCCAAAACGAGTCGCAGGGGAAAAAAAGAAAAGTAGAAACCCTGGGAGTA
>Ga0179593_1374181_pt1 | contig 22715 bp, 21 predicted proteins | sample CZODoug2_1_08_16_FD_185931 | JGI IMG/M metagenome (GOLD analysis project Ga0179593, IMG submission 185931) | Vadose zone soil fungal communities from Angelo Coast Range Reserve, California, USA - CZODoug2_1_08_16fungal (PacBio error correction) | ecosystem: Environmental > Terrestrial > Soil >...
ATAATACCAGAGGGGTCGCGGTGGACCGAGCATACTCCCTTAACGAGGCCACTTGAGGAAGGAAAAAGCGATGGCGGTACATGAATCAACGGAGTGGGACCAAACGCGATGCGTCTATATCTTTCGCAAGGGGTGAAGTTAAAGAATCGTCGGTAGCTTTGGGGGGGGGGCCGAGCCTCGGATCAAAAGATGCGTCGGCGTTCGAGATGGAAGAAACGCATTAGGAGGACTTATCATGGCAATCCTAGGCTGTCGTTCGCTGAAAGGGTGGACTAGCTTTGAACGGGGAAGTTTTGAAGAGACAAAGGGGTCTAGGGCGTGGGAAAATCCTCAGAAGTGGAGAACGTAATGCTCAATAGGAGGGAGCGAGGATGCCTGCTGCTCCTGGGGGGAATCAAAAAAATGCATCGAACAATATGTAGTCGAATGGACGCTTATCTCAGTATCCTACAATGAACCGGCATCTGTTGACGACGACAGTCACTTTCAAAATCAGACGTTAGAGCTCTGGGTATCAAGGAAAAAGAGCTGTTACATCGAAGCCTCGGCAGGTGCAGGGTAAAAGGTCGTCATAAATGACGGGGATGTCAAGTAATAATAATGGGACTCTGGTAGAACCTGCATACGAGAGGACACAGCGTCCTTCTAGGTGCAGGGGGTAGGGGATAGAAAAAAGCACCCAGGAACACTACAGAGGTGAAGATGACGATCAAAAAAACTCGAGGCTGGAGATTGATAAGGGTAAATCTACCCTTTCGTGGAACGGGAAAAGAAGAAAGCTGCGCCGTAGGGGCGTAGAAAGCGACAGATAATTACGAGGAAACATTCAAGAGGAAGCTAAGGAAAAACTACGTCGTTGGGTCCTGACGAAGTCAAGAGGGGACAGGGGAAGCGGTTTTTCTTCGATGGGAAGGGGCGGAACGACCCCCCTTGTGCCAGTTACGGAAGGCCACAGCTCGAAGCGGCACAGAGGTACAAGGAATTCGATGGAATACGACTGCGGCGACAGGGGTCTTTGTCAGAAAGCGGTCAGCGTAGGAAGGAAGTGAACTCTTCAGCAAAAGTGGAAGAGAAAAGACCTGACAAGGAAGAACAGAAACCACGGTGTCTAAAGAAACGAAACAGGCGGGGGAAGGCCTTCTACCAAGTACCTAACACGGCAGCAAGAACCGTAATCACCAAACTGTCTAGAATAAGGGGAGGACGGGGAGCTACAAAACATCAACAGGAAAAAGACGAGGGAAAATTTCAAGGTCGCACGGAGTGGTTCTAGGTCAGGGGGCCGAAAGCGGACTCGCTCCAGTCAGGCAGGAAAACGCCAAACAAGGTCTTCGGGGTCGAAAGGCCAAAGAGAAGACAGAAACCGGTGGGGTTTAGTAGAAGCTGGGCATTGGCGGAAAATCCTTTCGAACGCATAAGGCTTGCAAGCGTTGGACCATGGGGGAAGGGTACATAGTACAGGCTCAGGCCGGTCTGTGGCTTAAGCGGTAGGAGGAGGGCGCCCTATATGCAAGAAGGGTAGGGGAAAAATAGAGACGAGCCGAATATTTAAGACAGGCGGGGGTGGTGGGGACAATAATCCTGGAAAAGTATCGGGGAGACGGCTGGTCCCGCGTGAAGCTTGCCCGACCACTTGGCCAGTGGAGGGAGAAATGCAGAGGGGAAAGGATGGCAAGTTCAAGAGGAGGGGGGAGAAGAATTCGCGGCATAGGGGGGCGGCGGACGTCGGGAAAAACCAAAAATCTTGGAACAGAGGGTAGGGCACTGGCCAAAAAGAGGTGACTCGAAGTTCTTTGCGGGGCATTGAGAGCGCAAATCCAATCAATCAGGTGAAGTACGGAAACCCATCAGCGTCGTGACGTGGACAGAAGGAAAAAAAAAAAAAGGAATAAAAAACCTTATTGCCTAAAGGCTACTTTCACATTTAAAACGGGACGCGCACTCGAAAAAAGTCAGCGATCGGTAAGATGTCAATGCCTCAAAGCAAGGCCGAATAAGGGAAGGGGGCAGGTACGTGGCCGTGCTAGCAAGGGGTTGAGGAGATTATCGCATATTAGGGAGGAAAGTACAGAAACGGTCTGATCGAGGACCTTGACTCAAAGATCCAAAACGCAGGTGAGGACAACAACAGGTCTTCGCCGATCCGGAGAGAAGGTGGACTCCAAAGAAAGAGTAGGCGGTGGAGGGTATTTAACTTTTTTACTTTTGGGGCCATCAGCGAGGGAATTTACAGTCTCCCCCTGCTGGAAGAAAGGTTTGTCTCCGATAAAAAGGGGGGGATGGGGTCTCGAAAACACATCTGAAGAGGTGTTGGAGTAGGAGTAATGTCCGGCGCGTATAAACCCCTCACAAAAACGGAGATGACCAAAACGTCATCCCCAAAGGAGTTTTTCTGAGGGTTTAAAATTCGCGGAATCACCTCAAAATTGTCGTGGAGAAAAAGCGACGGGTTTTAGAGACGACCCATGGCCTTAAATGGGCATATGAAAACTAGGAGCAAACAACCACGAACGTATGAAAGGATTAAATAGAGAAGGGGTACAGTGGGAGGCGATAGGCCAGGGAGGAATCAGGACCCCCGAGGGCTCAATCCACGGGCTGACTGGAGAACTATAGGTTGTTCACCATCCTGCACCCGCTTCCCCGCGGGCAGGAGGAAAGGTTACGCGAATATACGTATGGGGGAGACAAAGGGAACAATGGCCTAGAACGCCAAACATCTGAAAAGGTTTTGTGGAAGGGGGAAAAACGAGCGCGTGAGAAGGCCGTCTCCTTCTTCTACAAAGAGCCATTGAGCAGGGGGGGAGAGGGGAAGGCAAGTGGCCAGGAACCCGCACAAAAGGGGAAAAGCCAAAAGCACGAACTGCTAGTCATAGGATAGATCACCGAACGGAGGGGCAGGATCTAAGGACGCAGGGCTGGCAACTGCTAAGCTTGGGAGAAGGGGAGCTGAAAAGGTACGGTCAATGGTTAATCTCAATAGGAAGGGACGTCATGTCCCGGACAGGAGAGAAGAGTGCGGCACACCTTACTTGAGGAGTGGAACGAGGGGGTAGGAAGCCTTGGAGGCGAAAGAATATCGTCCGTCTGTGTCCTGCGGACCGATAGGAATGAAAGCCGGGATTGCCGTCCTGGGTCGGAGGAAGAATTCGTGCTGTTGTGGTGGGCGGAGAGGGGTTAAAGGCGCAGCTGGATCAAAAAAACAGACGGTAGACGAAGCAACGGGGCCCGCTGGTGAAAGCTGGATGGCATGCGGGAGTGCGCGCACGAGTCCCGAGTAGTTGGCACGAAGTAGGACCGAAGCGACGAAGAAAAAGATGTGAAGGATCACTCTGAGCGGGGTGCAACGGGGACCTGCATAGTCCTGGGGGAACAGGCAGGCTCGGGCTTGAGGAGAGAAGTGAACACCAGAGAGTGCTTCACGACCCCATAGAATCACCACCGCTGATATGGAGGAAATCTACTCAGCTAGGGCGAAGAGTGGGTGGTCTTGGGGAGCCGGAGTTTGCAGGGACATGCCGCCGTAGGCCGAACTGGACTAGGAGACGTGGGAGCGGACCCGCTCAGGGGGAAACGCTTAAGTGAGTCGGAACGAGCGCCACTCCGAAGGAGGGGGGTGGCCAGGGTGAACTTGAGGCTGGTTCAAGGGAAGCAGAGGAAAAGGGGGAAAAGCGGCGACCATCTTAACGGAAAAGACGGACGGGGTGGTCAGGGAAAGTTGGGGGGGGGTAAGACAGAAAAAAGCCTGGTAAAAGAGGGAGGTAAATCAGCCGGGTCTAAGAGTTTGCTCGGGGGGGGGCGAAAAAATGTTGGTAAAAAAAGGGTGCGATACTTTTGCTTGTGTGTCGACGTGCAAGGGTCGCTTAAAGGAGCGCGGGCGACGGATCCACGCTTCTCCGAAAGTGACAGGGAGAAAAATCCTGAGTTCGCTAGGGTTCCGCACGTGTAGAGGAAAGATCTGGGGGCTCGATCTGGCGACTATGGGAAGGGCTTGGGCAGGGAAGCGGCACTCGGGGGGCAGATAAAGGAGTGGACGGGCAATGTCCTATTGAGCAGTACAGAAAAAACGACTTAGAGCGGGGACTGAAGCAGTCGACAGGATCATCGGAATGGCCAAGGGAGGGGAGATGTTCTCTACAATCAGTGCGAATTAGTTCGGACGCGAAACCGGAAGATAAAGGTAGAGTTTTCAGATGTATATCATAGGTCCGATGACGGGGGGGACGTAATCCGCCGGCAGGTGAGGGGTGTCGTGCGGGCGCCGAAACGATCAGAAAGGGCATCCGGGGGAAGAAAATAGGTAATTCCTTCTTAAACAAGTAAGTGAAATAGAGTCCAAAATACGGGTCAAAAGTAAAGATCGAGAGGTCAAAAGAGAAATGGGCCCCCGGGCGGAAGATGTGTCAGTTGGGGCCGCGCGGATTTAGGAAAAAAGTAGACGCAAACTTGCAGTTCCTACGAAGGGGGACTGCGCACTAGGCCCTTTAGGTAAAGAGATCAGATGACCGGCGAAAAAGATGAGTGTAAGAAGAGGGGTGGGGAGGGGAGGCAGGGCAGAGGGAATCGAGTTCGGGACTGGGGGAAGGGGGGAGCCAGGGCGTGAGAAAGAGATAATTCGACGAATAAGGGGGGGTTGGAAGCAGGAACAAGGAGCACGCAAAGGAGAAGGGCCTTAAAAACATAAGGAGGGAAGGCTCGAGCGGAGTTGCTATACCTTTCCGAGTTGCTGAGGTTTAGGATATAGGAAGAGCCGCCATGCTGGAGAGAAATAAGTCTATAACCCCCCCAAGGATAAGAAAAGACCGGGGAAAACTTGGATTCCTAGTAAGCACAATCAGCCCCGAGAAGTACTGGACACTTGGCACGCCCAGAGCATACTCAAACTAAAGCCAGGTGTCACTTACGTGCAACGAGCACAACCTACCTTCAGGAAAAGGGAAATATAGATCAGAAAAGACAAGGAGGGGGAATAAAAAGAGAGAGGAGGCTCCAAGGAGAGAAAAAAGGGTCGAGGGGGGGCGCCGCACCCAAAGTTTATCTAGGTCAGAAGAGGAGAGGCGGTTCAATTTAAGGCATCACTTCCTGAATCAGGGGGGAGTCGAAGAACTTCCAAGGGTAAGGGAGGGGCTGTTTGGGACTTGGTGACTCGACGAGGAGGATGAGAAGACGTCCTCGGCGAAGTGAGGAAGAACCGTCCTCGGCAGGTGGCGAAAAAGCGGAGACTTCAATCACGTGCAAGACGAGGGATGATGAACTTGATTCTCGGAAATGGGAGAATTTTAGGATCACAACCTGGAAGGGCGGGGGGCGAAAATTTTATCAAGACGAAAACAACTGTGGCGCCATCTCGGCAAAGTAGGAGAAGAAAACTTCGAATGCCTTGAGGGAAGGGTATGTCCAGAAACACCGAAAATACGGAGGGTCGTCAAAGGGGGGGGCAAAGCCTTTGGATGAAGATCAGAGAAGGGAAAAGAGACCTGAAGAGTTGGAAAGCCGCCCGCTCTTGTCCTCAACAAGGGGTCCGGAATGGTATAGAAAGGCTGCAAAAATAAACCCGGGCAAGAGACTCCTCACGGAGGTCGGTCGTGGAGGGAAAAGTCTATCGAGACTGGCAGATTAAGGGGAAAAATTGATTGCGAAGGTCAAGAAGAACGGAAGCTTATTCCGGCGGGAAAAAGTGATAGGGGGAGGGAGCTAATAACCTACAAAGGCCACGAAGGGGACTTCTGTGGGGGAAATAAAGGCGGCAGGAGGGGAAGAGATCGTGTACTGAGACTAACTGTGAAAGATCAAGTCCCCTGTTTCTGGCACTGGGGAACTCAGGATCCGATTATGTCAGAGGGGGCGTAAAATCGGAAAGATCGTCGGCCGGTCGATTAATCCAGTCGGGGACCATGGAATACAGGGAGACGGTCTATGTGGCTCAAGAAAGGGACTACCTGGGATAGACTGGAGAGCAAAAGAACCTCGCCCGGTTAGCGCCAGATAGAAAAATACTCTCGGTCTAGAAGACCCTGAGGGGCGTTCATCTACACAAGGAGATCGAGGGGGCTGGTTCGCGGGAGTCCGCAAAGAGAGTGTGGGCCGGCAGAAAAGGCTAGCTGCCCGGAAAGGAAAGACAAGAAGAAAGGGGAAGAGAGCTGAAAAGGCGGCGAAGAACCCGTCAAAAAGGCGGAACGGGCCGATAAAAAGTCGCCAAAGAAACACGGAGGCTGGTCCCACTTCTAGAGGAAATAGAAGGGGGCAAATTATGGAGGGAGCTACAACAAGTCAAAAGACAACCGACGGGGCAGGTTAAGCTTTCGAAGGTGTCGGGAAAGTCCGGACTCATCTCCTCAAGGGGAAGAGAAAGACAAATATCTCACGTCAAAGGACCGTGAGTCGGAAATGTTCTCGTCGTCCAGGGAACAAGAAAGGACCGGGAGCAGTTAATCTTTCTAGTGAGTTGGCGGTCCTTCTCGGAATACAGGGACATGCATGGGACCTGAAAAAGAAGGGGAGTAAAAGGGAGCTGGGAGCGCAGGTATACGGGCGGCAAAGCTTCAGCGTAAAGGGGGTGATCGCGCCAGAAGAAACACAAAAAGGAAAGGGGGTGGTCAGGATCAGCCGCAAGGGACGTGCAAATTCTGTACGGAGCGATGGATAGGAAACCGCTTGAGACAGGGCGAAGAAGGAAGTCAGGTGCGGGCAGAAAGGTGTTTCAGGGCGGGTGGAAGGGCAGGGGGAAAAAGATGCAAGATGCAGATGACGCTAAGCCGAAATCAGGGGATTTAAACAAGATGCAAGGAGGAAAGACAACCTAGGATCGGACAGGAGGTTAGTCCTGAAACCGTTCGCATCAAGGAAAAGGTAAAACATCTTCTGACGAAGAGAGGACTGGGAACCGCATTCAGGGGGACAAGGGAAGATTAACCGGTGAACGGGAGGCAGGAGGAGGTTTCTCGGAAAGAAATGAGACTGCCTGACCTAGCTCATAAGGGAAGAAAGGTGGGGGGGATGAAAGTGCCTCGCGAAGCCATTGGTAAAGGTAGGAAATCCGCTTCGATGACAAGGAAGGGAAAAACGTATGATCCCGAAACGTCGAAATCCGACGCCAAGGTAGGGAGAAACCATCAAGTCGCTCTGTAAGACGGAAAAAAGGAGAATTATCTACGGACGCAGACGAAAGCTTGGGTGCAGGATGGGGGGAGTTACACGAGGGGTGGGGTGCGTTTGTTCCGTAGGAAAAAGGAATTTACTTACTACACAAAGAGGCTAAGTTTTCCAAGTGCGAACGGGTTAGGGGTCGGCGAACAGCAGTGGCCGATCAGAGGTCACGGGGGGGGTCAAATTGAGAATTTCTCTGGCTATACAGACCTATAGAGAAACCTCGAGAACACCTTAGAGGGTGGAAAGAAGGTGGGGGACGTCTTGTTTAACCAACACCAAAACAAGGATCCTTGGCGGAGGAAACTGCGCGGTTTAATACCATCCTCTAGGGGCACTAACCGTTGATCTGTGAAAAGGGGATCTCGAAACAACAACCAAAGAGAGATGAGGATCTTTGCAGGGAGGACTGCATATAGCCATGTCGTAGCAAGGGCGGTTAGACAGCAATTCGTGGGGAGGAAGCTAGTGGGAACCCTCGGGACCTACGAAGACAGTATCCCCAGGGAATGGGGGGGGCCGCGAAGAGGGTCGTATGTCGGGTCTCGGAAGGAAGCCGCCCTAAGCCATACACAAAATCAGGCAGTTGGGGTTGTAGGGTGAAAGACCACTCACCGGACTGAAAAAAAACTGACTCCCTCATGTGAGAATGATTTCGGGGGAATCGGGAACAGGCCACAAACCGTGAAATCAATTACACTGAAGACCAGCGAAACGTGAAAAGGGGCATTCTGAGGGAGCGAAGGGTTCGAGGAAGGAGGGGGCTTAGTCGTGATTAAAAGCTAAGTCTTTAAGAGGACGGTACTGGTTCTAAGGATGTCGAAGTCCTGGTGGGAGTCAACGTCAAGTGAACTCATAGTAGGAATTCAACGAAAAATGGGCTACGCTTCCGGTCACAGAAATGACCTTTAAACTGTAGGGAGAGAAAAGACAGAGCGATGGGCATTGATTCTAAGACAGTGTGATCTTAATCGGACCGCGGATAGGTCGACATATACTTAAATGCTACTAATATTGGGGTTTGTTGGGGATTTCTCGGGTGGAATTTTAAGGCAGTACAGGGGAAGGGAGTCAAACTGGGCTGTTAACTGCTTTGCAAAGGGAGGTATTTGTGGTTAGCTAATCTTGGATGGTCTGCCGAGGAAAGCGCGGGCATCTATAAGAGGCCGGTGGCACTATTAACGGGAAGGGCGACACGAGTGTGTGAAGAAGGAACACGGGACATCAGTTTCAGGAGGAGAGGACCTGTGGAGCAAAGGCATTCTCAAAGTCCTGTGCGGCGGCAGGGCACCGGGGGTGGCTTCCTAGGGAGGGAAAGAAGATCGATAGAAACGGGTATCATGATATAAGAAAGATCGTAAAGCGCCGAAGGAGGTTGATCGTGAGGGGTGCGGCCAGGAACGGTATTCAGAGAAAAGGAGAAATGAATCGCCAGACGAGAAACGCGGTCTTGTCGAGAAGAGCAACCCTGAGGTGTTTTAGGGCGTGATGGTGGGAAGGGGACAGCGATGGCGGCCAGATCGAACGGAAAAATCTTCCATCGAAAGAGGGTGTGTCCTGTTTATGTTGTGGGGGATCAAAAAATGGCCCTTAGCTGGATAAAAAAGAAGGGGGCTACCAGGGGGGCCGTTTTTCTGAAGGTGGTAAGGAGAATTAAGAGCGGCAGTCGGGGTGTTGGCTCCGGATAGGCATTTTCTTAGTGGATAGTGTGCCGGGGAGTCAATACTGGGCAGAAATGCCGCAGATGGTGAAGAAGAGCCTGAAAGGAGAAATCCGTTAGCGGAAGTTCTTAGCAACGTTGAGGGTTCCTTAAAGAGTGCTGAAAAAGAATGGAAACTAATTGAGAGTGTCTTCTGCAAGGGCTCTTAAGGGGTCCTCCAAACGGGGAGCTTCCAAGAACGGGCGAAGTCTACCCTGGGGGGGTAAGTGGGGTTCGGAGGGAGGGGCAGGACGGTGAATAGACTTAGGAGGTCCGGGTACGAGGGGATACTACGGGAACCTATCGGAAAAAACTCCGCGAAGACAGGAAAGGAGACGGGGAGAGTTTCAGAAATAAATAGGGTGCTCTCCTGGAGTAAGTCGGGTCGTCTGAGGCTCTTGGGCTTTTCTTCTAAAGAAAAAAGGCAGAGCGAATCCTCCGTGAACTAGGAGGGGCAGTGTGATGAAACGTAAGTCCATCAGGGCTCCTAAATAGCGGTACAGATATTATATATAGCCAGAACCTGGGCCTGCACGAGAGGTCGATTGGCAGAGAGGGGGGGCCAACTGTACTATAAGTCGATACTGACGGGAGGCACAGACGCAGGAAATAGGAAGGGACTTTGGGTCTGATAGCGGAGTCAGCGGACCTTCGAAATGGGGCGACTTGGGTTATGGAAGAATGAGAGAGACAGCAATAGCGTTCTCTAATGGGAAAGGGAGAATCCGGCATGGGGCTGGTCTTAGAAGAAACGGGGAAAGTCGTTACCCGAGGCTCGGGCCCTGGTTGGGGATCCCACCCTTCGAAGTACACAGCAAGGTCAGAAAAGGAAAGACACTGATTTCGGGATTAGATTAGAAGCCTAGAGGGGTACGTACGATCTCTATCCTAAACAGAGGACTGAGAGGACGTGCTTAGAGTGAACACGACAAGAAAGGAACAGAACTTCCACCGGGAGACGATAGAGGACTGAAATAGACATTAATCTATTTCTTCGGAGAGAAATCAAGCCGGGTTGACTACAAAAAGTCTCTTGGCAAGATAAAAGACACCGAGACCGGAATAAAAGGAATCTCAAATCTCACAATAAGAAAAGAGTGTATGAGTAAAATGGAAGAAGTGGAACAGGAGCTACTGTCTCTTTGCGGGCAAAAACGCACTCCAGGTCCAAGGATCGTCATAAACCGGCGATGAAGGGAAAGTGCGTCGAGGCCTCTTCTATGTTCAGATAGAGGGCTGAAAGGGAAGACGTGGATCTGGGTCAAGGGGGAGTGTTTATCGGGGAAAGGGAGAGGACTCGACGCTTCGCTCTTGACCTGAAAAAAAGAGAGCGGCGACACTGGAGAACTCAAGGGAAAAGTGAAAAATGAAGGTGTGCAGGCTTATAGTTTATGGACTAGCTGAGTGAGTACGGGGGGAGGAATTGGTTGTGAAGAAAGATGGGGGGGAAAAAAGAGGGTCCGATGAAAAGGAAGCGATGAAGAAAAAAACCAAAAACAAAACTTGGCGCCCGGCAGCATAGGAGAACGCGCTGAAGGCGCTCCTGTTCCAGAAGAAACCGCTTCAGTCCGGATAAAGGGAAAATGATATCATCCGTCAGAAAAGACCGGAAGAGTGAACGAGAGGAAGGAAAGCGGAAGGGGACCTCAAGACCGGGGACAGTCTTTCTCGACCGGAGGCACAGAGGGGAGGCAGTCCATCTCCGGAAGTCTGAAGGAAGGGTATTCCCAAGAAGACGGTACCTGCTTGCAAAAAGGGAATAAGCAAGGGGGAACGGTCCAGACCTTCATAGGGTAAAAACTTCAGAAGGACTAGTCATTTGGAAAGAGCAGGGAAACAAAGAAACACAAAGACCCCAGAGGTAGTGACCGGGGGAAGAAAATCTCTGGCATTACCAAGGTATGCTCTACTTGGAAAACCGAACCCTTTTATGAAAACAGGTAATGAGGTCGTGGGGGGCTGGATGACCAGCGATTCGATACAGAGGGAGAGAAGTAAGGCTGTAGAAGGAGATATCCGAAAGTTCTAGAGAAATGGAAGAGGTGATATGTCTTTTGATGGGAAAATGGGGCGGGACCAGCATTGCCCGAGGGTGGGTTCAGTAATGAAAGAAGATCTCTTCACGAGACTCAAAAAAAGCGAAAGGCAAGGGAGAATTACCTTACGACCTAGGATGGCAACTACGAGGGCGAGAGTAAGTCTGTTTACTCGGCGGGAAGGGGATAGGTCGAGGTGTTGCACAGGGGGAGATAGAGGGCAAGTCTAATCGGGAAGTCCCGCTTAAGAGGATGACCAATGACTCCGACACTTCGAAGAAAAACAAAATGTGTACAATCTAAAAACTGAAAACTAACCCATCTCAAAGGAGTCCGTAACAACTGACTATTCAATTTCAGGTATGCTCAAAAATCATCCAAAGACAGAAATCTGGGAGGGGAATTGGAGGCTTGTCAAAAGGGATTCAGCAGTCCGGGACGAAGTCGTCCTTCTCGCCACAAAGAAAGGACGACCCCGGCTTCGGGGGAAGGACGCGGAGACGGGAAAGGAAAACCGGTGCTTGTCAAAAGGTCCGGGGGAGGGGAAAATGCGGGGACGAGGCCTACGTGCGTCCTTGTTGCAGGGAAAAAGAGCCTTAAAAAGGCCGGGCGCGGTGGCTGTGGAAAAGGTAGTACTTTCCTATGAAATGTGCCTAGGTTGTGTTAAGTCGGTCGAAGGAGGGAGCTAAAGGTAATAAGGCAGTGGGGTAAAAAAGGGACAGGACGGGAAGATGTCTCAAGGCGTGGAGAGCCTGAAGTCTGTTTCAAAAGCAGTCCTGGACCCAAACGAAAAAGGGAAACCGTTGCAAGGTTCTCGAGGATGGTTTCAAAGGGTGAAAGAAAAAGGGAGCGACGAAAAAAAGGCGCGGCCTGAGCGAAAAGAAGACAACAATCAATGAAGAAAAGAGCAGCGAGAAGGCCGGAGAGGAGAAAGAAGGGGGAGGAATGCTTTCCTGCAGAAAGGGACGACAAAGCACGGGGAAAGTCCAACTAAATAAAGAGTGTTCGCCAAAGGGGAAGAGAGCCCGGAGGCTACGGACAGAGAAAACGCCAGAAGAGAAAGGGGGGAAAGGGGGGGAAAACCGTGCATGACGACGGCGGGGGAAGGGTCCAGGTAAGCGGCAGGTGCAGGACGCGATTCCGAAGTGTAACGGAGGATCTTCAGGCACAAGGTGGTGCAGACTAATGGGTTCTGGTCATTCCTCAGTTTCTTTCTAAGATGGGTAGTGCTGGCCGGGGGCCTTAATCCTGAATTTTCCATGTAAACGGCTAGGACTGGAGTCAAAAGGTGGCTTGAGAAGCATGACGGAAGATCGAGAAGACGATGGGACGGAGTTGATACAGAAGAAACGGCTTAGTTGATGAAGGGGTCGGGAGGGAGGGTGCGGGTAGGGAAGTCGCGGAGGAGGGTAAGTCTCCCAATGCAGGGGAAGGGGCGGGCAGGACAGGCTACGTGAGGGGCAGCAAAAGCAAACAACATCTGCGGGAGACGGGTTGGATCGCTGCAGGAAAAGGGAGAATACCCAGAAAGAGCTCAAGGATTACTACAAACGTCTCAATCAACAAGAAAAACCACAAACCAGAACAACAACCCAAAACACAAAACTCCCAAACCGCAAGAAAGGAAGAAAAAAGATAAAAAAAAAAGACCAAACAAAGACCAGAACAATTTAAAAAAGTTGGGGGAAGGAGTGTTTTGACCACAGCGAATCCACAGGGGAAGTGCGGTCAAACGGGTCGTGAAAATAGAAACAAAAGGGAAATATGCGCACGTTCGGGGGAGGAAGGACTAAATCACACCATTAAAGGGATTAAAAAGTATATAGGAAGATAACTAGAATGGGACAATGTGCTAGGAGAGGCAGTCTAAGTTTGCGACGGGACACCGGGGCGTCCCAGAGTTGTAGCTCGAAACGACAAAGGAGAGCACCCTGGCGGTATTTGTGGCACCTGTATCTGAGAGGAGGTTCTCGTCCTCCCCATTAAAGGCGGGAACAGGGGGAAGGAGGGTGGTGCGGGTGGGAGACCCCGAAGAAGAACGCGGCGAAGCACCTTCTGACAAAGGGGGGACTCACTTCAGTGGGCCTGTTTAAAGAACAAGGCAGACACATAGTTCGAAAAGATACATCGGCCAAAGCTAGGAGCGAGTTCTTGCTGTCGTATAGCCAGGAGGAGATGAGCTGTATGATGAGAAAACATTGTAATGTGGCATCGAGGGGACTCCGTGGTGTGCATGCTTAATTGATCGAAAGCTCGTAGGGAAAATTGTAAAATGCTCTTATTCTCAAAACTAACCATTTCGGCAGAGGAAGGGGTCATCCCTGGGGAGTTGAGGGCGGAATCGTGTCGGCTTCAAAATGTTCTGCCTTAATAAGGCTCTTGGGAAATGGGGAGCAGGTTCAATGGCCTGAAAAGGTAGAGGCTGGGGGCCGGAAAGGGAAAAGGGGGCCGATTTCTAAAATAGGATAGTGTTAATTTAAGATGGGAGACTTAGTCGCCAACAGGGAGGGAGGCCGGGTCTTTGGCTGGCATGGCGGCCTCTTGGGGACGATCGAGGTCGTCTGTAGGTGGTCAAAGGCGGCGCACGTCGCGGGAAGGTTTACGAAAGGAAAAAACCCTTCGAACAGAATTTAAGGGGGGCAAGGAACTTTAGCATCGGGTGAGGCATGCAGCCGTGTTGACCAGAATAGTGCGGCGAGGTCCTTGGGAGGGGGGGCTTGAAGGACTATTGGGGATTAAACATCAGCGGCCAACTTCTCGTATCACCACCGAGCTGAATTTCTCACGGGAAATAAACTTTAAAGGAATAAGTTTGGATCAGCTGTGGGAAAGGGGCCTTCATTATAGAGAAAACCCGCTATAGGGAATGTAAGAGCCCTCAATACTTGTTGAGTGGAAGGGAAGCCGCGTGATGAAGAGGGAAGGTGGGGGGGCGTGCTGGGGGTGTCTCTGGTCGGAGAGGGCTGCCTTATAGCGAGCAACCAATCCTCTAAGCGTCGGTGTATGGATGGGTTTAGAAAACAGTCCTTGAACACAGCAACCTTTACTCTCCTGGGGGAGACGCAGAGGGTAAAGAGGGGGGGAAGGGCGGCCGCAGGGGGGTGGGGAGGGTGGTGCTCTAAGCAGGGGGGGAGGGGTGAAGGAGCGGGGGACGTCGGAGGAGCTTCTCGCAGGTACACTACGGTCAAAATGGACCAAAACAGAAAAAGAAAGAATGGAATCTCCCGTCGGGGCCACCGTGAAGGGCGTATAGCGGGCTGAGAGCGGTCGACGAAAGGGAGGGAGGGGGATTAGATGAAGGTTCAGGTCAGGTGGACTAACACCAAACAATCTGGAAAGGAAAGGCTGGAGGAAGTTAGACAGAACACGAAGGAAGACAAATTGGAGCTTGACGGAAGGAACTGAGAACGGAAAAAACAGATGGCGAAGGTTATAATAAGACACTCGCTAAGTCGAGAGTCAACAAACAGTGGCCTCTAAACTTGGGGGATGATGTGTGAAAAAAAAAAAAAAAAAAAAAAAAAAAAAAGAAAAAAAGGAGACAAAAAAAAAAAAAAAAAAAAACACACGGAATATGCAAGCAAGCAGAGATATGCAGGGCTTCGGACAATCTCCGACCGGCGTGTGCTGTTTCGCGGAAAGGCAGAGCAGCCCCTTTGAGTAGGGGGTAGAGATGGAGCGGAAAATAGAAATCATCGCCGGAAAAGACGGTAGCGGAGAAGAAACCTAAGGGGGAACAGCCGCGAAGGCTATTTCCGAGGGGGGCTTGGGCCGCACGGTCTACTACAAGATCAGACCCGATTCCGGCAGGGGAGGAGGTCCACGATGCCGGTCTGTGGTCAGAGAAAAAGGATCAAAACCCGGAGAAAGATTTACTACTGGGGTGTTGGAATCATGTCAAAAAAGTCAGTTAGAGTCTCCTTGAGGACTCAACGAGGTCGGCAGGCGCTAATTCTGAGAAAGCATCCCCTTTGGTCAAAAAGGTAATGCCGAACGAACGCGCCGTAAGAATCAGAGAAACGCAATTTTGGAGAAGTGAGCCTTTAAAAGCAAGCGCTGGGGAACCGCTCAGGTCTAACGAGGCGAAAGGGCGGTAGAAGACTAAGTTGGTTCTAAACCTAAAGATCGAAAATCCACTTAACCACAGGGGTAGGAGAGCTAAACATGCAGAACGGCCAGAGATTGCAGGCACGGGCAGACCAAGAGAGTGACTATTCCATTGGCCGTAGAAAGGGGTCGGCGCCAACCGCGACATTGATCAAAAGGAGCAAATCTCAGAAACAAAAAAAAAAACTGAGAGGAGGGAGAATAGGAGAGAAGGGGGGCTAATTAGGGGGAGGACTGTCAAGAGTTTCGTGAACTCCACCGGCAATAGGGAATCGTTCGTCACAACGGAGATGTGGAGTTCCCGGTTAAAGGCAGAACGCGGTACGTCAACGGCTAGTGCGTGTCGAGGAATCTTCCTCAAGGTCCGTGAGTCGTTGCGTAGAGGGGTAGGTGTGAAGCAGAAGTACGTCCGGGAGTAAGTCGTTTCATAAAGATTACAGAAAAAGCGCAAGGCGGCGAAGGAAGAACCTAGCATCATCACCTGGTTCGTCGAGAATGCGCTAGCAGTCTTGAAATATTTCTTGGGGGGGGGGGGGAGGGTGCACCACCAGTGTCGGGCTTCAGAATGTAGCGGGAGGACGAAAAATGGTTGAATCATCAAGTAGGATAACTGAGTTCTCTAAGCCGTAAATTATCCAATCAAAAGCAAAGAATCGTGAATGATCCGGGCGCTGAACGGAGAAGCACAAGAAGGAAGCGGTGGAAAGACATCAAACTACGTAATCCTCCGGGTTTACTGCTGGGGAAAAATAGTACCTGAGGGCAAAAAACTCTCTCAAAATACCTACGCACCATGTAACGGAGGGGATCATCCCTAAGTTAAACGGAAGGTTCAACGAGAAAAAATGTAAGACGGTAAACCAGGAATCCGATCTTAAAGATGACTGCCGAAAATGAGGTTAAAAGGATGACGACCGACTAACGCAGTCGAGACAGGAAATCATGCGGATGCGAAAAGAGCAGATACTACCTAAGGGGAACCTGTAACCAGGTAGAACACAGGGTCACAAGGGAAAGACGGTCGCGAGGTCGTCTGAAAAATAGGGGGCCCAGCTGCAAAATGATCAACGTCGGCATGAAAGGGAAAAACAACTTCTCTGAAAACGTCAGGGGGAGGGACTGCGAGGCATGGGGGTGGGGACGAGGGTTTGGTGAATAATAGCGGCGGCAAAAAAAACCTCTGAAAAACAATGTCGCGCAAGAGCTAGCACCACCTTGACTGAAGGAAAACGGAGGACTAACTAACTGCGATAATAATGGGGGTCGAACGAACCGTGGAGGCTAAGAGTTTCAGGCGCAAGGTCTATAGAGGAAAAAAGCAGAATGCAGACCATGCGGAAAACTAGAGGTGGGGAGGGAAAAACAAACAAAGTAAACGGCACGACTTCTAACCCCAGTTACGACCCCACGCAACACCGGGATGGATCAACGCCCGGGCGGAAGACGCTCAAATCAAGGGCAGGGAACTCAACAACAAGAAACAAGGTACATGCTAAGGCCGCCTAGTGGAGAATCAAATCCCCGCCATCGCCCGCCTGAAACAAAAAGAATCAGAAAAAACGAAACCCCGCTGGAGTTACGGCTCGACTGCGCCTACCGACAAAACAGAGAAACGGGGCGTTTCGTATCTGGTCGGGTGGCATTCTATCAATTTCAGCAGTACCGTAAAGCTCCTAGCGGATCACTAGTGGTCCCTGACTCAGCTAAAAAGGGGAGTTCAAGTCGCTGATGAAGGTCGTGCCAGGAGGATGCGTATTGGGGACCGCAGTAAAGATGGAGGGAGGAATAAAGGGTCTTTTTAAAGAAGTCGCTCAAGGAAAGGCGCATCTGCTGGTTACAACAGCAAAACAGTGCCGGAAAGAGGACCAAGGGCTAAGACCTTCACGTCGGGACGAGGACGTGTAAGAGGCCAGGCGCTTACTAAATGCACGGACTTACATCCAACGAAAGAACATATCTTAACCATCAAGGGGCCAAAGTCCGGATAAAAACGGTGAGAGGGGAATCGAAAAATGTAAACAAACACAAAACATTCACCTAAGAAGAACACGTGAAAGAAGCAACGCAATCGGGGTCTAGACAAAAGGAAGGGCCAAGGGTGGTCGGCTGCATACAAAGGCCGAAGGAGAAAAGATGACCTTTATCGAGAAAGGACGCATACCTGGTCACGCCGAAACTTACATTTGATACCTACCAAGCCGCTAGCGGGTGAGGAAGTCGAATCCGATGGCAGTTCTTGGACCGTTGAAGAACTTTAGGATGATTAGTGCATTCACCAAGGCTTTGATCACAGACAAGCTGAGAGTATCCTCGAAAAGAAACCATGGGGAGAGGGGGGAAGAGGAGTGCCCTCCGACGATATGTGAAGAGCTATTTGGCTGGAACGTGGTTCAGTGTGTTGTCACGTGCAACTAGGTAATTGGACGAGAAAAAAACCCTTACATTTTTCGCAAGGAGGGAGACGGGGGAGTGGGTCGAAACAAAAACAAAGGGTCTCGGAGGGGGGTGGCTGCTAGGCCGGTCAGTCGGAAGACAAATCCGACTAAATGGGACGCAACAAATTAGTCCCGGCAAGGTTGGATAAGTTGTGGCTTATTGTTTAAAAAAAATCGCTTAAAGGGAAACAACCCGTTTGAGGGGGTTCTAAAAAACGTCGGGTGAGAGAAACCATGGCATGCGCTGAGGGGAGAGAAATCTCGCTCAAGACACTGGTCTTATGGAGCAGATTTTAAAGATAGGGAAGGCTAAGGCCATGGCGTCGACTCCCCCTAGTGGAAGGACCGACACACGGAGGGGACCCTACGACGAGGTGGGGGTCACATCAAAACACAGCGACCTTCCAACAAAGTGATAAGAAGTTGGCGTAAGTCGTTCGATGAAGGGGGCACGCCAAAAACCAGGTGCCACTGCGAACATCCTGCAAGAGGGGGGGTTTACTTTTGGCTACACAAACTACATCAGCGCAAGAAAAGGCGACAAAAAAGTCGCGCCTCAATTGGAGAATTGGGTAAGGGGACGGGAGACAAAAAAGTGAACCAAATAGTGGTCGAGAGAAAAAGGATGTAAATGGCAGGACGGCATTTGCTTGACGGGCTGGGAGTCACCTCGGGAGGTCAGCGGGGGTGATCTATAAATGGTGGGAAACCGACGTGGACGACGCGGAATAACATAGTTTTCCGAAGACGTCGGGGGCCCTCCTGGATGCGCAGCAAAACGAAACTGGGGATATGCAGTAAAAGCAAGGACAACGCAACTTTCCGGTACGGGGGCGGCCTCGGCGGCGAGCATGCATAAGGGGAGGGTTTCTCAGTCGTTGGAAAGAACAGGAAAGCAGATTCCAAGTTCGACATAAAGATTTGGGGAGGGACGAACGGTTGGGGGGAATTACTTCATTTGAGAAGGGGGAGAGAAACCGCCGGTGCGCACGAGGTTCTCAACGTGTCACAAGAGATTGTGGCATCTTGGGAGGTCAGGGCTGCTTGAAAAATGGAATAAAGAATAGGGCGGCATTGGGCACGACACAAAGTCGACAGACTTGAATCTAACATTGGCAGCGGGTTTCAAGAGAGGGGTCTCCTGTGAACAGCAGCGAACAGTACTTTCTTAAGCTTTAACCCAGCGAGTGGAGGGCAATGAAACCTCAGTAAGGACTCGACCCACCAATCTATATAAGGATCAACGATCGGTCAGAACGAAAGTAAGAGGGGAGGGTTGTAGCATGATTCAGGGGGTCCAAAGAGGAAAAAGCCTGTAGGCGAAAGGGACGCACTTGATCAAGGGGGAGAAAAGAACTCGAAACAAAAGTTGTAGGGCGTCCCCGAAGCGAGGGAACAGGTCAGGGGGTTAGAACTTGATTAAAAAGGTCTAAGTCGAGGCTGACGGAAACCGGATCGTAAATCGGCAGAAGACCAGAGCCGCGAGCGTAAGGGTGTCGGGATGTGGGGGTTGTGATAATAATAAGGGCCGGGCGCCTAACTGGTCAAGGAAGGAGAATTGGAGGGACGCCTGGGGAGAGAGGTTAGGGGGCGGGTTGGGAGGGTCGTTTTTGGGGTTTTTACTCCTGGGGCGTTGTGTTGTGTCTCCGTGGGCGGCAGTGTCTGTCTTTAGCTGCTGGAAAAGAGGACAATAAGGAACGTGCGCTCTGGGGAAACATATCGACCGAACCTGACTGGGGAAGAATAAAACCTCCGGGGAAGAGGCCCGCGAGAGGTATGGCAGAAAGTAGTGGGAGTAACGATGGGATGATCGCGGGGGGGGAGGGACTAGAGTGTGGAGTTGGCTAAACGATATTGATTGGCCATAAGCCGGCACCCGTCGTCTCATTTCATGATGGAGACGGTGAGACATAAGGGAGCAGACCGTATACCGTTAGGACGTTGTAAGGCAGTTCTTATCAAGTATCCTTTTGAAAGAAGATTGGATGTGTGAGACTGGGACTCAATACATTAAAGTCTCCTGCCAAATGACAAGTTTCGACGAATAAAGGTATATTGCACGCAAATAGATAGGGAGCCGAGCCGCGATGTCCAGCGCAAACCGGTGTGGGGGGTTTGGGCGGGGGCGGGACTACATCCGAAGGGATCCTACGGGTAAATAATTATGGCGCATGGGTCTTGGGCTTGCTTCTTCAAGCATCCGGGCCGGGGCCATCAGGGTCAATGAGGGTAGAGCAACCGGGGCCAGGAAGAGCGGTTACGAGGGTTTGTGACCAAAAACGGGAAAAAAACAGACAAAGAGACACCCTGAGCGGGCCAGACGACAGGGCTGCGTCCAAAGAGAATTGTCCTTGGAAGGAAGACTAAGAATCAGCGGAAACGGATAAGGGTACAAGAGGAAAGTGGATTGAAAAGAGATAGGGGAAACAGAAGAGCAGACGATAAGACTCAGTTCTAGTTGGAGGCAGGAGAGTCGTCGAGAAAAAATCGGAGGAGATCTCACCAAGGGGTGATAAAACCTTGGCGCAGTCCCCGAGATCGGTCTTCAGAAAATAAGAGGAAACCCAAAGAAATCAGACTGGGGCGACCCTGAGCCCGTCCTGCGCGGTTGGTTCCGCGAATATAAAAACAGAAAATCCAGTAGAATGCCGCGTCTAACCCCCAGACAAATAAGCGCAAGAAATCAAAAATCACGGGTGGGGGATCCTGAGGATAAGAAGCCGTAAGAACCGTAATGTTTAAAAAAATTAACATGCCCACATCCCGGGTAAAGACGAATCCATTTAATTTACGGGGAAGGCGAGCCCTCAAAAACTAAAGGGGGGAAAATGCCGGAGGGATAAAATAATCGAAATCCAAAAAAACTGAGATGAGGTGGTTGATCCAGGAGCGACAGGGTTCGCGTTCGGGGAATAACCTGCAACGACTGGCCACTTGTCTTCTCAAAGGCGAGGATGTAAAAGGGAGGTAATCGCAAACTCGGTTAATTTCTTCAAGGTAAGTTGAGAAGTTGACTTTTATTCGTTTGAGGATCTCTCGGAATTGAGCCGAAGACGCCTGGCGGACTCAGGTGTCGACCTGACCTTAAAATCGCCAATCGGCTAAAGACAACAGACAGACGAAACACGTTAGAGGAAAGGTGAACTGACGGCGCTCAGGAGTGAAATGCTAATGTGGTAAGAAAAAAAGGAGCGTGGGCATGGTAGAGGACAATCATCCTTGTAAAACGACTAATGTAGGTATAACGCTATGAAGTGGCTGCGCGGCTGAAAAAATCACCACCAGAAGTCGTCCCCGAGGAAATCACTTGCAGGAGAGAAAATCCTTAAGGCGACCCGAACGCTGCAGAGTGACGCCGCCCAGGAGCTTTCATCCTCCTTTCGAGGCTTGTGAATCTGAGGGGCGTCAGGGCACCCGATCGTAATCGTACGGAGGGGGCCTGGGGCTGGTATTTGGCGTAAAGCTGGGAAGGGGCATGTGTCCGGGAGGGGTGACGTGGAAGGGGCAAAAAAGAAAAAGACTTAAAAGCCAAGGTGGGTAAGCAATTGCTGGCCTGGGCAGTAAAGTACTCAGGACGCACCTAAATAACGAACCGGGAATCATGAAAATCGCACGGGTCTCGCTCCAGGGGACTTCTGACTTAAGTAGGTAAACACTTTGCTAGCTTTCAGAGAAAGTGGAAGAGACTTCAAACTAGTGATTTATAAAGAAAGAGGAATCGATGAGCCTGAGTAATAACAGCCGGCCAGGAAACAGAGGTCTGAACGTAGGTGTACAGGGGGTAGGGCTCGATAGGACAGTGGCCTAGGGGTTTAACTGAATAGCTTCACGAAAGTGAGACCAATCGACCCTGTGGCGCAAGCAAATACACCAGCTGGGAGTGAGTGATCGAACGGGGGATAACGGACCGAGGCAGATCACTCATGGAGGGGGGGGGGGGTTTCACTCTCGGGAAGAAAGGAAAAGTTGAGCGCAAGACTGCCGCCTTCAGAAAAACCAGCGGGATACGGAGAAAACACCGAAAAAACCGGCGGCCGCCTCGAACTTCGAACCAAACACCTCGCCAGGATTAGGAAAAACTGCGAAAAAATCTCAAAATGGAATTAATAGACAACAACATCAAAAAACTAGACAGAGGGGAAGGGCTGGTCGCCGGTCGCCGCAGACCGGGGACAAGACGAGGCAAATTAGAAAAAATCATCAAGACAAGAAAACCCCGGCGGGTACGGGCCTGGTTCGGCAGAACGACAAAACCTGTGAAAAGGAGACGGGGAACTGCAGTTGCTAAAGACAGTCTCGGAATACGGTCGATATCGGGTTTGAGCGGGAAGGACGTCCTCAAAAAGCGGGAAAGGACGCGGTAAATTTGAGAATCTTTAAGAGGTGGTTAGGAGTCAGTATCCGAAGATGACCAGAGCTGGTTTCAAAAGTCACAGGAGGGGAGACGGGCTGGGACACCGGAGCGAGGGAAGGAAACAGGAGGGACCAGGCGAACTGCAACGGGGATCAGGCGGGGTTTGGAACTCGAACAAGTAACAGAAAGATCTCCAGCACCGAAGAAGACAATCAAGAGTCGGTAAAAAAAGTACGTGGGGTAATCATGACACAGAAAAAACCAGGGGAGATTCTCTAATTTGATGGTTCGTCCTTCACGGGGAAGCAAAGCAAGGGAAAGGAAAACGAATATAGGATGAGCCAAGGAGGCCAAAGTGCGGCTCAGGAGAAATTACGAGGGAAAAGTCAACGGGGGGCACGCGCCAGGTATACGCGCATGGCGAACGAAAGAATATGCACATAACTTCGTTGGGCCGCCTCAATCTCTCTTAGTTGGGGGAGGTCGTGAGCCTTCGATCAAAAAGAGATGATTTTCTTGACCCGGAGTGTGCTCATTCGTTCGGGGGGAGAAAGGTGACGGCTGGAACGTGCGACACGGCGTGTGATTACCCTCCCTGGCGGCTATTATCAGATGACGGCCTATGGGAGAGTCAAGCCTAAATGAGAACTAACAGTCGGGGCGGATAGTGGGGAAGGACAAATTGGGGCGGGTGTCGCGGTTCACTAAGGATTTCCTCAGCCGATAATGGAAGAAAAAAAGTGTCGCCCAAGGAGACAGATTCGGGGGCGAAACACGGCCACAGAAGAAGCAAGTGCTGAGGACAGGAGGGACACGCGAGTAAAAACAAGCCGACCCTTCGGTCCGAAAGGAGGGCCCCAGTGGATAAGTTGGTGGGAACGATGATTAAAAAGAAATCCTGAGACCCAGCCAGGGTGGTCTGTTGCGAAAGAATCGTT
>Ga0179593_1607339_pt1 | contig 22715 bp, 36 predicted proteins | sample CZODoug2_1_08_16_FD_185931 | JGI IMG/M metagenome (GOLD analysis project Ga0179593, IMG submission 185931) | Vadose zone soil fungal communities from Angelo Coast Range Reserve, California, USA - CZODoug2_1_08_16fungal (PacBio error correction) | ecosystem: Environmental > Terrestrial > Soil >...
GCCCGGAACCAAGCAAAGACAAACGATAAATCATAAGACGAAAAAAACCAAAGAAACCCAGGCGCAAGGGGAAGGGCGGGGAAGAAAATCGCCTGAAAAACAAGTACGCCATGAAAAAAACACAAAAAAAATCGAAAAGAACCGATCACCACCCCAATCCCCACAAGGGGGGGGAGGCCTGACAAACCAAACAGACCATCTCGGCCACGAAAAGCTGACTAACCCAAATCTTCAGGTGTCAACAGCAGGAGCCAGGAAATACGGAATTTAAGAATTGGTCTTGAAAAACGCGCACGTTTTATAACCAGTCCAGGCCGGACCTTCCAAAAAAAACGGACGAAGTGCCATTCCGAATCGGCAGAGGCAGGGTTGCCGGAACTTGGAGCCGAACCGGCGGGACCCATAGGGAAAAAAAAGCCAAGCCGTCACCATGGGGCCAAAAGCAAAACGCCGCCAAATGGGGAAAGACACTAGGGAGAAGGGAAAATAAAAACACGACCCATTACAGGGGCAGTAAAATCGTACGGGTTGTGGAGTCAAGAGACACCCGGGGCCCCGCCGACTGGCACTGGGCGGGGAAAAAAGGTTAATGAACAAGAGGTCTCAAAAAAAAAAAATCGCCGGTCCCGGGAATTTGAGAAAACGCCACGGTTGGCCAACACGGGGGGAAGGCACTCGATCAAAGGAAAGGCAGGGCATTGAAAAAAAAGGTGGAAGAAAGCGCAATGACACATCTCGGCAAGAACCCACTGGATCACCCAGTGTAAGACCAAGGGCTGTGCAGCAGGGAGTCCGGGGAATTCGGGGGTTAATGAAAGTGACGGGGCGCAAGAAATTTCGCCCGACGGACAAAACATTGAGAATCGGAGGATAGAGGGGGAAGGAAGGATCAAATGGGGCAAAGATCCGAAAGGGAGAGGGGTAAAACCAGATGCGCCAATCAAAGAACAATGACAGAACCAGGGGGGAAACAGGAGAGACACCATCCCGCAAAGTAAGGGAAAAAAAGATCTCAGAAAAAACGGCGAAACGCGGAAAGAACCTAAAAAAAAAGCGTAGTGGCCAAAAAAGAAAAATTGGGGGTAGACGACCGTATATCGGAAGAAAAAACGCAGCCTAAGAAACGATTGGGGATCCGATCTGGGATAACTAGGTGGGAGAAAAAAAAAATAAAAACTAAAATAGTCCAAATCCACCCTGAGGGAAAAAATTAGAGGGGGGGGGGGTAAATCAGCACGAAGAACAGCTGGGAGGGCCCGATCGGGAGGGGGGGGGGAGAGGGGAAGTGTTGCCCAGACGAAAAAAAAAAGGAAGACCAAGGTGTGAAACGTGGGATAAGAAAAAAACCGGTGAGGACCAGGAAAGGAAGAAAAAAATTCCCCTAAGGCAAAGAGGTCAGGAAGGAAATGAGATGGGGGGGATGGGAAAAAAGTCCACTGGTCAATGTCCTGTTGGGGGGGGGGGTGCAAGCGGAAAAGGGAAGGGGGGACCCTATTAGCCTAGAAAGAGGGCGCAAGGAGTGTTGGTTGAAACGAAGGTACTCGGAACTTCATGGAAGGAAAAAAACCCAAAAAGAAAAATTCAGGGAAGGGGGGGGAAGGAGAGATTCATCCATGAGACGGGGGGAAGTTGGGAAAAGTGGGTGTACCCGACTACGGAGGAGGGGAGGAACTATCAGAAAAAAGAAATCCTCGACGGGGGAAAAGAAAGAGGGCGGAAGGTCGTTTGGAAGGAACAAGGGGGAAAGGACCGCGTTGACAAAAAAACAGAAAAGAACGGAGAAAAAAAGGCCTCGGGGAGAACGGGAAAACGGCGATGTTGGGGGTCCTGGGGGGAAAGAGGATGAGAATCACAAACGACTGAGGAAAAGGCAAAAAGATAAACTTGTAAAACCTGACCAGGGGTCGGGAGTGGGAAATTCAACTTTCAATAGAACTTCTGGGCAGTTAGGATTAGGAAAAAAAAACCTAAAGCGGGGAACTGAGGCTTCTGAATGCAAAAAAGAAAAAAAAAGCCGCAGCAACATCGCAAACAAAAAAGCAGAGCAATTAAGCAATTGGGGGCACTGCTCTAAACCCAAAGTGTAACAGTGCTGAAGGGGGAGGAAAATGTGAAAAGGAATCTATAAAACGCCAAGACTGTCGGACGACTTTTTGGGACGGGGAAGGAGGCGAACGACGTGGGGGATGGGGGTTGGCTTAAACAAAGGCTAACTGCACCTCAAAAAAAACAAAAAGAAAAACCCCCAACCCGAGTCACGTATCCAAAATCTCCAAAGAGGAGATGCCCAACTTGGACTATCCGGAAGAAAAAAAGGGAAAGGGGGACAGATCATGCCTGGGGGGGGGAAACTATCTGCTGAAAAGATCGGGGAGGTCCGGACCTTCGCATTGCGAGCAAAAAAGGTTCCGACAGGACTCAAGACAGGGTGCGGTCATCCAGGATCCCCCTGAGTAGAAAAACAAGGGAACGTCCGAGGAAAAGGGGTTTGGGGAAAAAAAGAAAGGTTTCCACACCCCTTGGGGGGCACCTAGTCACAAGGGGTGGAGAGACACGTAGGCTCCCCGTGATCCCTCGGTCCTCGTCAACAAAAATCACCCGTGACGAAGAAAAGAATCAGGGGGGGTTGAACCAAGGAGGGGTCCGCGCGCTCAATTTGGCTAAATTGCGTGTGAGGTGGAAAAACCATTAAATGGGGCACGGAAAGAAGGCGTTGACAACTCGTACCAGGGGGTACTAACAAGAACCAACTTGCCACTGGCAAGCATCTTCTCACACAAACGGGGAGGGTAGATGGAACGGGGGGACCAGAGGTGTGGTTTCATGGGGGCAGCTCATCCGGAGAGTGACCACCCCTGGGGGACAAAGAAACGAATTCGGTTCGCCTTGGCGCAATCATGAGGCGCGCAGTGCCGACGCGGGGCCCGGATCACACCGGAGGGACACAACGGGAATAGGGGGGAAATCTGGGAGCCAGGAATTCACGGGCGCCGGAAAATAGAAAACCAGGGGGGGATTACGAACGAAGCGCGCACGCCAAGGTCGAAGGCTCAAAACCTGCTGTCAACGAAGCAGTTTGGAGAACAGACACGCCGTCATGAGGAACCGTTTGAACTCATTAAGGGGGGGGCGACAAGTAAAAAGTTCGGCTCAAAAGGGGGGGATCACACCTAATATCACGGCATGCGGCCGGAAAGGGTTCTAGGGGACTAACCAAGACTTTTCGGAAAATGCTCAGGTGGAGAGGGGGCTGCGGCACAGGGGGAGTAAAAAAAAAAGGAAAAACGCATCGGCAAAACGTCAACGGATCCATTCAGTCCATGTTTCCGCGATGTGATAGTCGTAAGCAAAGGTTGGGCAGTTTAACTCCGAGGAATTGGAACCAGCGCCGGGGGAAAAAAGGAACGGGAATCACTTGGTTCGCGCAAACCAACTAAAGAACCTCCAAAGCCCTTCATCTCTGCAGGATTTTTAAATTGTTCGAGCTGCGGTCGGCGCTTTGATTCCTCCAAACAAAAAGGGAAGAATAGAGCCGGAGCACTCCCAAAAGAAGTCTTGTAAAACTCGAAATGCCACAAGGCTTTGGAAGAATTTCTGGCACTAACAGCCCCGCTCAATAGAACCCGGCCTACGGTACGGAATAGAGATTCATCGGGCAGGAAACTCCTGTCGGGGTGGAAGAAACTTAGGTTGGGAACGTTTCTACGTCGGGGTGTAAGAACGCTGAAGGGACAGCACCATACCAACAGGAAAGACCTCAGGAAGTCCGTAGAAAGGCGTGGGAACGAAAGACGCAGAAAGTTTCAGCCCAGAACCTCCGAATGAACAATCAGAACAGCTCCGGGGATTGAAAATAGAGCAACAGATGGGGTTCGCGAGATCGCGGACGGAATCTGAGACAACCCAAAACTTACAATTGACCTAGGCCGCCAATACGGTATAGGCAAAACGCCACGCCCACTGACAATTGGAGGGGGATAGGACAGCATCCGATAATACCATATCATAAAGGCAAGTACTCTGGCCCGGAAGCAGTCAACAAACGCCAAAGAGCAGTCCGGAAGCAACGAAGGGACAAGTCCCGCGCACCCCATCACGACACAAGCGATCGACTGATCATAACCCCAGCCGCAGGGGGTCGGAAGAGGCAGGTGGGTGGACAGCCCTGTCGTCACGACTGGAACTGCAAATGATCCTCTTTAAACCTCGAAAGCTGGGATCAAGATAGCTGGACCGGGAAAGAAAGGCGGTTCGCGGGGTGTCAGCGACACGGAAGATGGGGGTTTCCGCCCGAGTTTACCGCGAAAAGAGGGGGGCGGAGCAAAAGCTCCGGGCCTGGCCTATCGTTACTCAAAAGAGGGGTCAGCTTTGCCGCTAGGACCCAACTGGGGGAGAAAAATCCTTGTCAAGCGGAAACAGGATCCGAAGCACCTCCTGGAGAGCGGAGCATGGGGGATGTGGACAAGTCGGAGAAGGTGTCGAAAAAAAAAAAAAAAAACGGAAAAAGCAGTCCTTGAATTAATCACGAGCAGGCCGCAACGAAGCACGGATGCCCGACCGAGGTGTGAACGATGGGTAAACCAATGCGAAGTGCGAGCGCGAGGTTGGGGGCCGGTGGAAATCATGCCGGGCAGCAGTGGGACGTGGGTGCCCAGAATCTGTTGACGGGGGCCGTGCGGGGGGGGGTACCACGTTATCCCTGCATGGGATAAAAGGGGCGCCTGTGGGAAAACTGAAGCGCAACCCAGGGCAGCCGCAAACGTGGTGAGGGAAGCCCTATTAACCTAAAAAGGGACCAGCTTTTGCTTGTTTGCCTGGATTGGAACAAGAGGGTGTTGGTCCGGGTGGGCGTTTGTGGCAGGTGAGTGTGTGGACAAGACTTTAGCAAACAGTTTCCGGCTGGGAACAAGGAAAAGAGGAAACTTGCTTCAGGACGGGTGCAACTCGTAGCTGGGGGGGGGGGGTGGAGCCTGACTGGTGCAAAAAGAAACGCGAAGACGTGGGAAAAGGAAGAGACATCCCTGGTGTAGAAAATGGCCTTGAAAGCGGGACAACTGAGGGGCAAGCCGCTCTTCGTGGGAGCGAGGGGGTTGGGGTGGGGGGGCAAAGGGTTATGGTGGTGGCGGTAGGACGCCGCCTGGCGTACGCCAATGTGGAGGAAACAAGGAGGAGCCGAACACACTTGCGCGGAGAAGTGGGGCGGCGAAAGGACAGAAAAAACGAGGGGGGGGGAGGCAGGGAAAAAGGGGCAAAGTGTCGCAAGGACACATGTGTTCCGGAAAAACTAGGACTAAAACGATACCTACTGTCTGCGCGTGAAAAAGGACGGAACAAGTATAGGGGGGCCTACAATCCTGTGAAGACCCGCGGCTGGTGTGTGGGGGCGAAGGGCAACGCGATACGTGGGGAAAAACAAAAAATTTGAAGAAGAGATCCAAGGTTTCGAGGTTTCAAGTTGGCGGGCACCAGGGTTCAATACGAGCGGGCGTCGCAAAAAGAAGGGGGAAGGATACAGGGAACAGACAGCGGGGTCTTGGAAGGGCGTTCCCAAGATGACACGAGGCGGAAAAACACGAAATCCTTAAGACGAGGGGGAAACACAAAAAAAACCAATAGGCCACAACGTGGAGGGGACCATGGACGGCACCGGCATTGGATCTCTTCTCAACAACAAAACAAAAAACAAAGACAGAAACAACCAAAAGGAGTGGAAGTAAGAAGATCCAATCACAGCCGGGAAAGCAACACGCACGTTTCTTACAGGGGGGATGGGACGCGGGGTTTCCCGGACACAGTCAAAAAAGGGAAAAGAGGCTTGGAAGACGACTCGGCCGGAAAGAAAAACGTCCCAAAAATCGCCCGAGAGAGGAAAAAGAGAAAGGGGTGGGGGTGCTATTCAAGCCATCGACGAAAAAAAGTGTGGTGCCGCCGGCCAGGAAAAAAGATTGATGACCGGACGGCAAGAGCCAAAAGAACTTGTGAAAAAGAAAAACCCTGAGCTCTTCAAATGGCTAGGTGGTGGGGAAACTAAATACGTGTTTCGGGTGCTTGTGAGGGCATAGTTACGGCCACACCCCGCCGCGCAATGAAACCTAAGGCCTCGTCCAAAAACAGATCAGTGCGTGGGAGGGGGGAAAAAAAATCAGCGCAGAGGGCGGTGAAAGGAAACCAATAGGGAAGGGAGGGTCACCGGAACAATGGGTAAAAAAAAAAAGAGACAACCATAATACCCCGACGGCCCACGAGGGGGGAAAACCGACAGCTCCTCGGAACAATACCGACAAAAATCAAGGGGGGGACAATCAAAAGACACGGGGCAAAAATTGAGAGGCCTGTAACGAAACATTGGCGTACGGGGGGCCCTGGGTGGTTAGTGCACTAACCTGAAACCAAGATCCACTTTACATTTCCACCATCCACACCTCGCGGAGAAGCCAAATTGGGGGAAACGTATCATAGCCCAGGGGGGTTGAGAAGATGAGAATGTCTTGGGGGAACGCGAACGGTGTATAAAATTGCCGCATCCGAGTGTGGGGACACCACCCCCCCCAACAACAGATGGAAACACATGGTGTTGGTATCGAGACAGGAGGGGGAAACCTGAGGGTAAGGGCTTTAAAAAAAAAGCCGAACGGCACAAGGACAAATAAATGTCCCAAACGAAAAACCGAGAAAAGGCAAAAAAAGTGCCCCAAAACTAAGAAAAAGAAAGAAGGTAAAAAACAGAGGCGAAGCGAAATCAACAGCCTCCATTGACGGAGGCGGCATTTGCTCGCAAGGTGGGATCGCCAAGTGTTAAAAGGCCGGCTGGCGGTGGCGGGGAGTCGTAGTACTTGTGACCACCATCGGGGGCTACAATAGCAAAAATTCCTGTAATTGGGTTTCTAAAATACAAACTCATTTGCACCACCGTTAGGAAGAGGGGGTCCTTCGGAACTACACGGAGGGGACTTCCTGGCATGGAAGAAAGAACTCATTGGCCCACCGTGCTCCCAAAGTCCATCCGGGGGGGGGGAATAACAATCCCTAACTTTATATCAATGAACCGATTAGAGGGGGTCATCCAAAGCGCGAGGAGTCTAAGAAGGAGGAAAAGTCCCGAACGGGGGGGGACGAACAGTCATAAAAAAAAAAGAGCCCACAGTCCTTACGATGACTAGAGAGATGAGGGAAAGCCATCCTTAAAAGAAAGACATCTGGCGAATTCGCAATGTTTGGGGAAAAACCCTCGAGGGAATACCAGACCGGGAAGGCGGACGCAAAAAAACAGCCACCAAAAGGGGAGTTGAGGCGATAAGAAACCGTCAGGGGACCGAGAACTACTAACCACCAGAAAGGTTGGCCTACCGAAATCGGAACAAGTAGGCCCCATGCATCGGAAACAAAAATAATCATAAACCAGAATCAAGTTTGGGAAGAAAAGGGGGGGGGGTACAGACCAAGGAAAACGCCCAAACAACCGCCACCGCGGGATAACCGATCCGGAGTTAAACAAGGAGGATGGGGGGGTCGCGGAAAAAGCCTCACTAAAAAAAGTCACAAAACTGAGCTGGCCGGGCGGGGGGGAGAAAAAAGACTTTCCTTCAAAAAGATGCTAATGGGGGCAGTAATGGTACAAACAGGGTTCCACGGGAAGGTCACAATTGGTCAGTGCAAGGGGCCGTCCAAAAAGGGCAAATTGGCAAGAATTCGAAAATAGCAGATGGGGCAGGCCTAGTAGGGTGGGTTAAAAAAAAACAGAGAAGGAAAGGGGAAGGCCGGGATTCAAAATCGCAAACACAACTTTGAGGAGGGACGGGGTAGGGGGGGGGGACAATCCATCGAGGGTTTTTGGGGGGGGCAACTTAGTGGCGAAGTTAGTCGCGTCGGGGAGGGGGTGCAGAAAAAGTGAAAAAAGCGGAAAGGCTGAACTGAGAAAAAGGTCTTGAGGTAGGTGGGGCAAGGGGGGGGGGTCCCCGGATAAGCTGCCCCAAAAGGATGCACCGCCTTTAAAAACAAAGGGGTCAAAAAAACGGCATTCGGTCAAAAGACGGAGAAAAAGCGAGACTGGGCGAGAATTTGTCACCAGGCGAGACAAGCATGAAAAAGAAAATGAACGCCAAAAGGGACCTTTCCCGAAGGGAGGGGAAGGGAGGGGTGGGAAGGGAGACTGGGGGGGAAAATACGGAGGCATTCGAAGCCGTCCGGCAAAAGCCAGTCAGGCAAGGACAACGAGGAAAAGCGGAAGAGCGAGAAACGCCGCGCAAGGCAAAAAAAAATTCAAAGCACGATTAAAAAGGAAAGGAGTTGGGGGCCAAGAAAAAACGTGGAACCTTGCGGTCGGCCGAAACATCAAACACGGTCAAAAAAAACCAAGGTGCCCCAAAACAGGGAACGACCTCAGCCATCGCAAGGGGTCGCAACTGGGGGGGGAAGAAGGAGGGGGAAAGGGGGGTTGAGGCCAGGGGGAGCCAAAGAGGGACCCCCACCTCCATCGGATCTAATCCTACAAAGAAAACAAGACAGGGGTTTGCAAGGAGTGCTGGGGGGGGGGATAAGTCGCAGGTCTAAAGGCGAAAAAGGTGTAAAAAAAAAAAAAATGAATGGTGGCAAGGCAAAAAGCTCTCAAAACGTAAGGCCATCATGGGAAGGGTCCCTTAACAGTTCGAATTGGAAGGGGCAATCCGGGGAAACAAACGTGGTGAAAAAAAGGGTTGAGGTGAAAAAACCCACCTTTAACAAGGGGAAGGGCCGTAAACCACCAGGCCAGAGCAAGCACCGTTTGGGGGAAGGCAAGGGTAAAAGAAAAGGCCGTTGTCGACGCTTGGGGGGAACCCCGAAAGGAAACGGGGGGGGGGGGTGGGAGGGGGGGAAGGACAGCGCCATGGATCGGGGGCGGCGGTGGTCTGGTGAAACGGCGGGGGGGGGAAAAAGACACTAGACGTGGTGGGCAGTAGTGAAAGGGTGGGTCCGGAATTTGAGGACGCAAAAAAAGGCAAAAAGGGGTAAGCCCGAACTCAATGTTTGTTTGTCCCGCAAAACCAGATCAAAAAAAAAAACTCGATTTAGGGTGAAAAAAGGGGGCAATAAGGGGGACTGAGGGAACCATTACGGGGGAATTCAGGTCAAAAAGAAAAATAGGGGCACAGGTGTGCAATACTCGGGCGGGGATTGGGAAAAACGAACACCAAAAAGGGGTGGGAGGTTGAAGCATCGAAGGAGACAACCTAAACCAAAAACAAAAGGATTAGGGGAATAGAGGGAAAAGGTGCGTGACATTGACAGAGTTTTGGTTTAAAGAGTGGGTTCAAGTGCAAGGATAGGGGGGGCAACTCCCGGGGGAGGAAAAAACCAAAAAGAAAGGAATCACGGTGGGGTGGAGCCGACGCAAAATGGGGAGAAATGGAAAGAGAGAGGCAAAAAAGCAGGGCAGCGGGGGGGTTTTTTTCAAGAGGAAAAAACGGGAAAAGAGGAAAGGGAACAAAGGAGTTAAAGCCCAAAGAAAGCGGGAAGATGGGGGAGAAAAACGTTCTTAAAATTCGCCACCCAAGACAGTAGACAACAAGCTTGCGTCAACGGGTGCAAATAAAAAAAAAATGTATAGAGAAAAGGGGAAGTTGGCAAAAAACCTAAGGGGAAAACAAGGCAATGCACCCGCCCACGTTGGAAAAAGAACAGGAGAGGGGCACAAAACTGGGTCGAAAGTTCAAAAGAAAAAAAAAAAAAAAAAAAAAAAGAAAAAAAAAAAAAAAAAAAAAAAAAAAAAACATGATCTTCAAAAAAGATAGCAAAAAAAAAAATAAAAAAAAGGTTAGCCTAGAGCACGAGGGAAAAAACTTTCGGGAAAGCAGGGGGAGCAAGATCGATGACGCTGTTAAAAGGTGGAAAAAGAAAACTCAAATCGAAAAAAGTCTGGGAGACCCGTTCGGCCCAAGGGAAGATTGAAAAGGTCTACGCCTGTGATTGACGGGGGGGGTACAGCGAGGAATGGACAGAAAAAAAAAAGAAAAGAACAAGTTCCCAATCGTTAAGGAAGGCTAAACACAACAGAGGGGCCATCGGGAAGGGAGGGGGGAAAAAATGGTGGGGGGCGCGGCCGTTGGGAAGGGAAGGACAGCGAGAGGTCGGAAAAAAAGGGGATGTCTAAGAACTCCAGGGGAGAAGACGCTTGGTAAAGAGAAAAAAGGAATAAGCGAGAGAACGGGCCCTGGAAGGAACGGGGGATCAGCAGGAAAATCTCTCGACCGAGGGGGAAAAGTGGACGGGCTTGAAAAAAACCGACGGGGAAAAGAGACGTTCGAAGTCGGTGGGGGGGAACGGGAAAATGCGAGGGACAAAGGGGGGTACCGCCTCAAAGCCGAAAACGTCAGAAGAAAAAACCGGGGCGAAGGGAGAGATTGTTCAAACAGGAAAAAAAGAAATCCATCCAGAGACCCGACAAGGTGTACGGGGGGGAAAAATCAGACACAGCCAGATCCTGGATGTGTGAAGGGGGATCAAAAAAAGAGCGAAGGGGTTGGAGACGGATGGGGGGACCTTCGTCAAAAGGCCCAAAAGAAAAAAAAAAAAAAAAGGGAGGCAAGGCCAAATAGCTTCAAGAATAGGCAATTACGAAGCAAAAAAAAAAAAGTGAGGGGGACTGTGAATCAGGGTGTGAAAAAAAAAGGAAAGAATATAATAAAGAGGGCAATAAGCCCGTGAAGCGGAAAAAAAAAAAGGCAGCAAAAAAGATACCGGAAGGGTTAGAAGGCCCAAAAAAATGACACACTCAGGAAGATGGAGGCCGAATGAGGCGATGACCTCCAGCCAAGAAAAAGGGGGGTGGGAAAAGAGGGGGGGGGGGGAAACGACTGGTTAGGGTCAAACGGGCGTGGAAGGAAAAACATGATTCTTCGAGCTCGAGCGCGAAATTTCGTGTGAGGGGCCGGATATCAGGTTAGGAAAACTGGAAAGGGAACTCAAGGGTTGGTGTTTAGTTTGAAAAAATCGGAAAAAACGCGGGAGACGTGTGTCTGACGATGCTGCAGCATTCCCCGGCGGAAAAGCAAAAGTTACTAAAAAGGAAGTCTTGGTGTCATCAAAGGGGAAACGGACGACATCGTTCAGGGGGAAGGGACGCAAAGAGAGGGGTGGCCCGGATAAATCAGAGAAAGGAAAAAATCCGGGGCATCTCGAGAAAGGGGGCGGTGAAGGGGGTCTGAAAAAAGTGTCGCTCGCGGGCCACGCCGTGATTAATCATCCAAAAAACGATAAAGGGGGGAAAAAAAAAAAAAACGCAAAAAAAAAGCAACCTGATGAAGGACCGCGGGTGGGAAAGAAGGGGGGAGAGAATGGGGGCAAAGGAAAAAGGAGGGGCGCAAGGCTCCTTGGAAGGCGGTAAGGTAAGGGAAGAAGAGTGGTGATCACCAGGGGGGGGGGAAAAAAAAAGGAATGGGGGAAAGGGTGTGCAGAGTGGCGGGAGGGGGGGGGGCAACTTAAAGATACCACAGGGAAAAGGGGAAGACATGTCCACCGAGGGGGTTGAAAAAATTCGGTGACCAACAGTTCCAGGCATGAAAACCCTCAAAAAAAAAGGGGGGGGGAAGAAGAAACCGAATGCGAATTTATGTCGCGACGAAGGCTGTTTGACAGAAGGGGGAGCAGTGGGTTGGTTTTCCCGGGGTGGGGGGGGAACCCGCAAAGGGAAAAAAATATGGGTTTGCCGAAAGGGTGGGACAATGTCCGGCAGGGACCAAAGGGAAATTCGGACCCGGGGGAAAAAATCACAAGAGGACCGGTCTGGGCAATGTAGGGAGGCCTGATGGACGTGGGAAGGCAGGAAAATAGGAGACTCCGGGTGAAGAAAAAAGAATCTCGAAAAGTTGACAAGGCGGCTCCAAGGGTCTGCTGGGAACGCGGGGGGGTTGGGAGGGAAGGTGTTGCTTTACAAAAAAGTTGAGGGGGGGGGGTCAAAAGGGGCCTGGCGGGGGAACTCAAATGGGGGTGGGCACGCAGAAAAATCTTCTCACTCGCCATTAAAAAGACGAGTGGGGGCGGCGAGGGCCTTTAATTCACGGAAGGAGGGGAGTGGGGGGGGGGAATTTGTAGCAGGCCCGGACGGGGTAAAAATGGGGAAACAATGGTTCCGAAAAAAAAAAGGGGAGAAGGAGGGCGCTCCCTCAAACTGGAGAAATCTTCCTGCCTAAATAGGGAAAAAAACTCTGTGTGACCAGAAGAAAAAGGAAAAGGAGGAGCCAATGGGGGGCTGCGAAGGGAGAGAAAAAAAAAAAACAAGGGAAAGAAAAAAACACAATAGAACTTTTGGACCGGAGAGAGAAAGGGGGCTTTCCAACCAGGTGGTTTAGGGAGGGGCCTAGTGAGGTCAAATAAAATAGGATTAATGGAAACAAAAAAGGGAGGCATCACGGAAAGAAGAAAAAAAGCAGAAACGTCGTATCTAGCAGAGTGGCGTGGCAAAAAAACAAAACCGGTCGAGACAAACGGGAACCCTCTGGGGAAAAGGATTGGAAGGGAAACAAGGATACCCAATCCTGAAAACGGCACGTGAAAAACAAACGAGGCACGGCGTGGTGACTATCGAAACCCAAGGATGAGAAAAGAGATATAAAAGGGAAAAACGTGAAGGGGGACGCAGTGGCCCGCCACGTGCTATAGGGTAGGGGAGTCCCTTGTGGGGGGAAAACAAAAAAAAATCCGAGAGGTGGAGTAGGGAACGGGGGAATCGAGAGACGGTTCAAAGCCTTGGAAAAAGAAAAAAAAAAGGAGAAGACGTTCATCAGGTAGAAGACGATCAACAGGGCAGCCAAAAACAATGGCGTGTGGTAAAAAAAAAAAAAGCAATGAGGGTCATTTGAATGTACAAACTGAAACAAGAGGCCCGCCCCTGAAATTTAAGGGGGGGGGGGGGAAAGAGGATAACGGTGGACGTAAAGTCTATTTGTGTTAGGGGGAAAAGGGTCGGGAGGTGCCTAGACGAAAATAAATGAGGGGGGCCGAAAAAACACCCCGCCTCGAAAAAAAAAAAAGAGTCCACAAAGGAAGAACCGAAAGAACTGGAACAACATAGGGAGGAAGGAGAAATCCGCAGAAAAAAAAAAATGAGGATCGGGGGGTATAGACAATCAAGGGGGAAAAGGTCCACCTGAAAATTTTGGGGGAAAAAAAAAAGGGGAAGGAACAGACAAAAAAACAAAGGACCACAATGAGAACGCCAAGGAGTCAGCGCGTAGACGCCGCCCATAGGAAAGGAAAGGGGGGGGGGAGAGGCGAAAAGGTCCCGGAACTGGGTACATGGAGTACGCAGAAAAAGGAAGGGGGGAGATCAAGAACACAAAAACAGGAAGGGAGAACAAAGAACAACAACCTCGCTTAGACAGAAAAGAACTGGGACTGCGGGAAACCCAAAGGGAAAGGGGACCCGGGAAGGAAGCCGTTGTGAAGGGGAGTATTTGATTTGATTGGACAAACGCGAACGTTGGGGAGAAACTCAGTCTCCATAAGAGCCTACTTCACCACCAGCGTTGTAAAGAAGTTAACGAATCGGGGGGGGACCGAGCCAAGTGCCGGACTGGATGTGAGGGGAAAAAAACTAAGGGGCGGAAAAACCAAAAAAAAAGTAAAAAAAAAAACGATCAGGCTGGGGGGGGTCCCAAAAGGGCCCCACAAAATGGAAAAAAAATAAAGGTCAAAAAATAAAAAAAACATAAAACAAGAAGGTTTCAGGAGCGCGGGAGGGAGCAGGGAGGGGTGTGGAGGCCTGGAGGCAACACACGGATAAAAAAACTGGAAACTTGTGGGAGGGGGGGGCTGGGAATGGGGAAAGGAAAAAACCAATCAGGAAGAGGCAAGAATGCCGGGAAAAGAAGTCAGTGAAAAACCGAACCCAACGGTTGCGCAAACCAAAGGGGGTCTGGGAAATGGCGTCAGCTGGGGAAAAAAAAGGTGCGTATTGGGGACCCGGCGAAAAATAGCAGCACACGCCAAAAAAGAAAAAAAAACGACGACGGAAAAAAAAATCGAATAAGGGTGGGAAAAGGGTCGTCCAAAAAACATCGAAAAGGGGGTTGGGGGGGGCAATTCACTCAGAGGGAAAAGTAAGAACAAAAACGGCGTCGAGAGGAGACTTTAAAATGTGTTGTGGGGTGGGGGGGGGGGTGGGGGGGGGGTGGGGGGGGGGGGGTCGAGCGGGAGGTGGACTTAAGTGGGGCGAGCCAAGGATTGGGGGAAAAAACCGCAAAGCAACGAAGGGGATTCGTGTCGATAAAAACACGAGAAAACCCGGAAAGGAACAAAGAAATGAGGGGGGAGTGGAAGGGACCCCCACCGAAAGGGAGAAAAAGTGTGGAAGAGCACGCGGAAGAAAACTGCGGAACCCACGGGGCCACCGACGAAAATCCTGGAGTTGAAAGGAGAAAGAAACGAAAAGGTGAATCCCGGCACAAGCAAGAAGAAAAGGAAGGAACGCGATATAAGGCCGGGGTTTCAGGAAAGGGGGGGGGACGAAAAACAAGTTACCAAAAGAAAAAAAAGACCTGCGCCCTGGGGTGTATTAGAGATCTCTGGGGGTCAGGGAGTAGAGGGGGTGGGTGGTGAGGCAAACATTGGGGGAAAAAAAAAAAAGTTAACAGAAGTCAAAAAAAGGTACGGAAACTTCCTTGAAAAAAAAAAGGGGGGTCGGACTTAAAAAAAAAAGGGGACAGTAAACTTGTTGCAAGGGCCGAAGGGAGGGGGGGGGGGTGAGAGGGGGGGGGAGTGGAATGCCGGTGGGGGAAAAACCCGGTAAAAATTGTAGTCAATGGGAAAGGGGAGGGGGGAAAGGGATGACCGTAATCCTAGCTAGGGTGAAGGATGGGGGGGGGGGGAGGGTGGTGGCCGCAAAGAAAAAGGACGCGAGTAATGGAAAGAAACCCCGGGGATGGAGGGAGAGTTAAATCCAGGGAGCGCGTATGTCCTGAGGGGGGGGGGGACGTGAGGAGGGGCGGGGGTTAAAATCGGCGAAGGTAAAACGAAAGATACGGAAGTACGTGAAAAGGAGGGTGAGTACCAGGGGGAAGAGGGAGGGACCGAAGGGGGGAACATCCGAAAAAGAAAGAAACTCTCTTAAAACTAGAAAAACAACGAAAAAGGGGGGGGAGTGGGAACCGAGGGATAAGAAACACGGCGTGATCAAACAAGCTGCCCAAGGTCACCGGAAAAAAATAGGCGGAATAAGGGGGGGGGGTGGATAGAACTTGGCAAAAAAGGTTGTGACAATAAAAGAGTACAGGAAAAAAAAAAAACCCAGGAGAGTGGGGGGAGTCGAACTACCGGAGGACATAGGGAACCCCCCGCAGACATCAGGTCTAACAACCTTACAGCACAAAAAAAACAAAAGAGAAAAACGCTTTGGGGTGGGCGCAGGGGAACCCCGCGCAGGGAAACCAGGGGGTAAAAAAAGCTTTCGATAAAACTGGGAAAAAAAAAACCAGGGGCACCTCGAGATGGAACATTGAAAGCGCAGAACTTATCTAAGGATCGTGCATACGAAAAAAAAAAAAAAGGAGCCGACAGGTGGGGATTTTTGCGGAACATGAGGGAGAGGAAAAACGAAGGAAAAAATCAGGGGAAAAAAAACTGGGCCGAGCAAGGTTGCAAAAACATCTGGATATCGCGGCTGAGGAGGAAGTAAAAAAAGGAAAGGGGACAGGGAAAGGTCCCCGTGGGGGAATAACCCGCGGACCGGGAAAGAAAAAAGTCCAGGGGGGCAGGGGGGGGGAAAAAGAAAAAGAAAAAGGATGACGCAGGAAAAACCTTTCCACAGGGGGACTGTTCGTCAAAACAAAAAGAAGACACCAGGTAGGGGGGGGCCCCGTCTGAAAAGAGCCGGAGCAAAAAACGTAGAGAAGCCGGGTGGGGCGGGAGGGGAAAACGACGCTTGTGGGGGGGGACCTCTTGGGCTTTAAAAGATGCAACTTGTTGGGGGGGGGGCTATCAAAGCACGAAAGCAAGAAAGGTCCGCGGGTGGGGGCCTCTGAAAACCTGTGACTCCTTCGCTGGGGATCAACCAAAGGAGAGAACTAGCAAAAATACCACTAAAAGGGTCGAGTGTGGGGAAAGACGGGGGGAGACCTTTCTTTGCTCAACCCGGAACCACGCTAGGCCCGGGAGAAAAGCAAACCATCGTCTCACCCATCGCCACGCAACAAGAAGGATGGCAGCAAACAATGGAACGGCTGTCCGACGAACCCGGGGCAATTCCTTCGGAAGCACGATGTGTTCAAAACTGTTAGGGGGACACAACAAACAACTTTTGGAAAAGGGCAAAAAAAGAGAAGAGCCAAAAAAAAAAAAAAACAAAAGGGGTAGAGGATGAAAACGATGGAAAAAGCAAGGGTGGGGGGGGGGTTCGGGGGAGGACAACTTGGCCATCGGGCGATTGGCAAAGCATGGGATACTCCGAGAAGGAAAAAATTGCAGATCCGAAAACGGGAAAAGCGCATACTCTAGTAGACACCTGACTCTAGGGGGCAAAAAAAAAAAAATCAAGGGAAATTACCACAGGGCCGGAGGAAAAAACCGTTTAGGTCGGGAGGGGAACAACAGGAGGACCCGCAGGATTCAGGGGGGGAAAAGCCGCCAACCGACCGTGACTGGCAATAGGAAGAAAAAAAGCAACTCGGAGAAAAGGGTAAAAAAACCGGCTTGCGGGGAAAAGGGCCTGGGGCACAACGGAAAACGGTCATGACGGAAAAAAACAAGGTGGGACTAAAAAGGAAAAGCGACAGGGGGAAACGCGCCAAAAAATTCCGGCTACAAAAAGTAAAAGCCAAGAGAGCACCAGCTTCCAAGGGAAAGGAGACCAGGGAGCGGCGATAGTCAGAAGGAAGGGGGGACAAATTGCACTCGTGGCGGGCACGAAAGGGGGGCGGCGGGCGGGTAGCCGAAGTGCCTGACAAACCACAAGAAAACAGGGGAAGGCTCCTGGGAAAGGAATGAAAAATGGGGAAGGGAACCGTACGCCCCGGGTGATAGGGGGCGAGGTAATGGAAGGCCGAAACGGGGAAACAAAGCCGGTTCCGCGCAAGGAAAAAAATCAAAAAACAAGTGGCGCTCTGAAGTTGGGCGAGGGGGGAGGAGGCGGGTGGAGCGCAGGGGAAATGGCCGAAGAGCTCTACTCCACATCCAAGGAAGGAAAAAAGGCGGGAGAGATGCCTCCCGTCCATTTGGCAGGGGTAGGCAACTTAAAACCAAAGGGGGAACGGTCCCAGGTAATAGATGAAACAAACGTGGGGAAGAACGCGCTCCTCATCAATCCAGACCATTCGAAAAGGGGGGGATGTAAGAAAAGGGAAAAGACGTTTTCGACGTTCAAAGGAAAGGCAACGGCGCGAAAGGGGAAAGAAAAGAAAAAAAGGCCTAGGCTGAGAGGTAAAGGATAAGGGGGTCAGCGCGGGAAAAAAAATGAGCCGCACTCACGAAGTGACAAATCAAAACAGCCGAGGAGAAGGGGGGATGGGGGGGGGGAAAGGAGAAGAACAAAAGCGGACGGGTTTCGCGATGATTACGAGGGAAGTCAGGGGGGCCAACTCCAAAGAGGGGCAACTGCCAATAGCGGAGAGAGCCAAGGTTAAAAAAAAACATAAAAAAAGGTACATTGGGCGTGGGAGAAGGGACAGAAGATAAAGAAAAAAATAGCAAGGAAAGGCAACGTACTGGCCAGTTAAGCCAAAAAGAAAGAACAGAAAACATCCCAAGTCCGGAAACGGGAAGTGAAAAAGACGACAACCAAATCACCGAGAGGGAAAGCTGGAAGAAGGGGCTGGGGGGATAAACCCCAGCAGGTTGTTGGAAAGGGGGAGGAGGGGGGGGGGGGATGGTCGTAAAACTTTCTTGCCGGGAAAATAAAATAAAAAAAAAAAACGGGGATAAGAATCGCTCCGTTTCACGAAAAAAAAGGGGGGAGGGGCACGAAAGTCCGTCCAAAAAAGTCCCTGTCGAAAACACGAGGAGGGAGTGAGAACCCGGCGTCTCCGCGTGTTTTTTAGTCGAGAAAGTGAAAAAAGCAAAAGGGGACGGCTGGGCGGACCGATAGGGAAAGAAAAAGGGGGAGCATCTTAAAAACAGGCTTCGCAACTTCGGATCGTGTCAACGGGCGGATCTGTCAGAAACCCTGCTCGCGAGAAGGTGGGAGGTTGCAAAGGTCGAGAAGGGGGGGCTAAACCGGGAAAAAAAAAAAAAGGGGGGGGTCGAGTCTCCTAGAAGTTTTGAAAAGTTAAAGCGGTGTCCATTGTCGATGGTCTCAAGGGACGGGAAAAAGGGGGGCCAAAAAAACGGAGACCTGGCTAATTGGGAGGGGGGGGGAAATGGGGAAGGTCAATGAAGACGCGTGATCAAGTGTAAAAAAAGTTGGGGAGGCCACCGGGAGGAGGGTGTTCGAAAAATGAAAAAGGGGAAATCCCGGAGTCAAAACGGACCGAATGGTGTCATTAAAGGAAAGACCGGGAAGGCAGGCACCGACCGGCGGAGATCAAACAGGGACCTGGATGCCTGCGCTCCGGAAAGTGTCAAGGGGGGATTGCAAGAAACTCAAAAAAAAGGGTTTTCCCAGGTTGAAAGGCGGGGAAAAAAGAGAATGGGTGGGGACTAAGGTATGTTCCGGAACAAGGGGGTAAGGGGGAAATTGAACCGGACCGCAGCAGGAGATGAAAGACCTCCGTCTTTGACCTGGGGGGGGGGGGAATGGGGCGGGAAAAAGACTGGGTGTTCTGAAAAAGGGGGAAAAATCATCATCCGGGTTTTCGAAAAACCATACGGGAAGACCCCTGACTGGGTGCCGCGGAGTTGGTCCCAGAAAGTTGGGGGAAAAGGGGTTTTTTTGTGAAACTGTACGCCGGGGGTGAAAAGGGAACGAGGGCCCTGGATGGCGTACGACCTTTGACGGGAAGGACGCGGCAACTGAACGCGAAAAAAATTGGGGAAAGGCAGAAGATCAAAAAAAGTTTTATGTTTCAAGCTGACGCCAACAAGGGGGGCGCTTTGGGAACGTCACGTACGCACCCATGGTTAAAAGGGACTAAACGATTGGCTACCTGAAAAAGAGGATGAGGACATGAAGCACAGATCTGTTTCCAGAGAGCAAGGAGGGCAGAAAGTTGGGGCAGAGGGGAAGGCACCGCGAACAGACCGGAAAAACAAAAGGGGACTGGGAAAGAGGAATCAACGGTTTTCAACGTGGAAAAAAGGGGGGGAAAGGAGGAGTCCTCTGCGTCATGACTTCAATACGAAGAGGGGCAGAAAAAAAGGATTGGGCACAAAGAAAAAAAAAAACAAAGTCCTTATCTCGCGATACTTTGAAAGAGGAAAAAAAGGAATGAAAAGACCTCGAACAACCTGATTGACGCAGGGCCCCAACAAGGGCAGAAAAGAGATCGGAAAAAAACGGCAAAGGCAACACGAATGAACAAGTGGTGGGGATCAAGGGAGAATCACAACAAAAAACGAAAGGGAAGCCAATCCAAGCACGGAATCGGTGAGCATGGTAACGAAAACCGGGGAACAATAATGGGTAATTGGTCCAGAAGGGGGGGGGCCAGAGGAAGCAAGGTAGAAAAAATCCCCGTTTGACGACTGTCGCGGGGGGACATCGTTGAAAAAACAACCAAAAAAAGGAGAGCAAGACTTGAGCACAGGGGAAAGGGTCGAGAAAAAGATGCCAACCATGATGGGCGTTGGTGAAGCAAAAAAAAAAATGTCCCGTATTTGAAGGTCTGACCGCAAGAGGACCAGAAAAAGCAACACCGGTTGGAACAGAAACAGGGGGAGAAGGGACGGTAGTGGGGGGGGTGCGTCCAAAATAAAAGGCAGCGGGAATCTCCGTCCACTGAAGCCACAACCAAGAAGCTTCAGAGGCAAAGTGCATGCTCGTCTGACAATCAGTGCAGGGGGGAAGGGAGAAAAATCGCGCAGAAGAGCGGAGGGAGTAGTCAAACTAAGGGGATCCGGAACACATGGGGATGAGGTAAAAAAAACAAACGAAAAAACGACCCAATTCCGCCAGGAAAGCGGTCAAAGTAGAAAAAAGAAGAGCCGCCAATATGCCGCGCAGGGGCCTCGGGGTGCGAAGAGAAGACTTTAAGGGTTGGAGGGAAGACAAGAAAGGGGGAAGAGAACACAGGAAAAAACCGAACTGGAGTTAAACAGTGCCAAACATACACAGTCCCCGCGGACAACGGAAAAACGACCTCAGGGGCCAGGGTTCCCCCCGGGAAAGAGGGGAAAAAAGGGAGATGGTTGAACCCGGGGTCCGTGGGGGAAATCCATCATTGGAAGAAAGGGGGGAAAAAAAAAACGGTGAAAGAACGCATTTGAAAAGATCCAAGGGTCATGGGACCAGGAAATCCATCCAATTGAGGGGAAAAGACAGGAAAACCATCAACCGATCGGAGATTTGGCCCCCCGCCAAACGTCAAAAAAGGGTAAAAAAAAAAAAGAATCGCATCAACCCGCCATTCGGGAAGAATCAATCCGGTGTGAGTCTAAACCAAAAAACCCACAGGGGCGTCCTGCCAATGGTCAAGGGGGGGGGGGGGGAAAAAACGCTTACTTGTGAACACCAATCCTCCGAAAAAAAGGGGGGGAAGAAAATGCCTGGGCCGGTCATTACCCAGACGTCAAACTGGGGGGGCAAAAAATCGGGGACACTGGCGGGGAACAGCCAGAAAGGGCCCCCCCCAAAGGACTATTTGGAAAAGAAACAAAGAGCCAGGGACGGCAAGGGAAAACTGGGAAGAACATCGAATACAATGGACAAACCGGTGGGGGTTGGGGGAGGACCAAGGGGCAAAGTCGCGCGGGGGACTTGAGTGGGAAAAGGGGGCCCGCAACGCCTCGAGCCAACTGGTGAAAGAAAAAAAAACCTAAAGCCAACGAAAAAGGGAGGGGGATCCAGAAAAAAGGAGAACACACAATCCGGACAGGATCCAAGGAATGGGCGAGCAGGTCAAGATGACCAGCCGGGAAGAAACAGAAACAGAAAACGCCCGAATTCGGGGGGAATCGAGGGAGAAAAAAACTGAGGACGAGAAAACACCCATCCAAGTGGGGAATAACAGGGAACACGACGGACTTGATATCGACAAAATCAATCGAAACGATTGAGAGATATTGAAGTAGAGAAAAAGTGGACAGTGACAACCAGACGTCCAAGGACAGATCCCTTTCAGCCCCGGGGCGGAGGGGATAGCAAGCCTCGATCGAGGGGGAAAAAGACGCAGGATGGGGGGGTAGGGGGAAATTGATTGTTTCCATCTCAAAAAACCGCATTACCGGCAGGAAGAGGGGGGAAAAGGGCGAAAAAAGGGGGGGCGACGGGCCAGTACTGGCCTGTCTTGAGATGGGAAGGATGTAGTGCTGTAAAACGAGAATATTCAATGTCAGTGGCCCTTTGGGGAAAGAAGGAAGGTGGGGCCAGAGGACTAAGAATGCCAGCCCTTAATGGGGGGGGGGTGGGGAGGGGCGGAAGAAGGGCAGATAAAAAACTGTAGAAAACAAAAAAAGGGGGCAGGGGGGGGAAGTTTTGATCGATTCACTTGGGCAGGGGAAAGCGAAGGGGGTGTAATTGTGTCAATGCATAGAAAGTTGAAATTCTCGATCCGGGAAAAAAAAAAAGGAAAAAAAAAAAGAAAAGAGGAGCAAGAGGCTTGAGGTCAACTGGAAGATTAGAGAAGCAACCGTTACCAACGAAAAAGTAAGGAGGCGTCCGGGAAACGGGGAAAGAGGGGAAAAAGGAAAGGAAAGGGACTTTTTGGAACCCGAGAAGAAAGATCAAACGAGGAAGGCGAAGGGGACCGTTCCAGCCTCGGTGAGAAAGTCGAACCAAGGGAACAATTCGAGGAAGGGGAAAGCCCAGAACTTCGGGGGGGAAATCAGGAAAGCGCAAAAGAGGCATCACCTACCAAGAAAGAACGAGGAAAAAACCTGCAAAATCCAGCGAGAACAGAGGGGGGGAACTCGAAAACCGGAAAAGGGGTAACCGTCTTTCTCGAGGGGCAAAACAATCCGATACCAATCCACGGGTACTAAGGAAGCAATCAAAAAAATGATGCACAGGGAAAAGACAAGAAAAGGGGGTGAGGGTTGGCGGAAATTCTGCATGCAAAAACAAAAGCCCGCCGGGAAACTATAGGGAGGAAAACTAAAAAAAAAGGGGCCGAAAAGTCGTTGGGAAGAAGAGTCCAGTCTGTCGGCCGAAAGGGGTCCCGGCGCATAGGGGTCAGTTAAAAAGAAAGATTCACTATCAGAAGTTGAGCGAAAGCCCCGCCAATCGAGGGGAGCGCCTTCAAAGGACATGAAAAAGGGAGAACAGTGGGCGGGTCACAAGAAGGGTGTACGGGATCCAGAATCAAAAACCTGCCGTAGAAAAAGAAGGTGGTTGGAGCTCGATGGAAAGCGTAGCCGGATTCCGACCGAAGTTGATGAAAGGGGGTTGGCGATCAAAACCTTCCCGTCGGAGGAGGGGGATACCTGCGGAACCCACGGTAAAAAAGGAGGGCGAAGACTGCAATAAGTAAGCGGGGGTATAAAATTGCGGGGGACCTCCTTCTTGAAGATAAAAAATTCTAGATGGATTTGTTACTAATTGAGGGTCCTCTGTAAGGAACAAGGAAAGAATCCCTTCCCTGAAAAGGTTCAAACTAAGGGTCTAGGAAAGGGGGGAAAATAAAAATAAACCCAACAGGTTTGAAAAGGGGGTCAAAAAA
>Ga0179593_1337134_pt1 | contig 22714 bp, 16 predicted proteins | sample CZODoug2_1_08_16_FD_185931 | JGI IMG/M metagenome (GOLD analysis project Ga0179593, IMG submission 185931) | Vadose zone soil fungal communities from Angelo Coast Range Reserve, California, USA - CZODoug2_1_08_16fungal (PacBio error correction) | ecosystem: Environmental > Terrestrial > Soil >...
GACATCGCGTCAGGATGCAACGGTTAATCCCTGCGAGGATCCAACCGACTATAAAGACTGACCCCAGCCGGAGATAATCCCACTCATGAGGCAGCACCCAAATCGTTTCGCGAAAACGATGTCAGCAAAAAAGCGCGAGACACTCTGATTGTAGGAAGGTGAAAGTCGAACAGACCACGCTCAGGACCCAAAAGTGGGAGCACATGATCGCTAGGAAAAAAAAGAAGGGCCCTTGTTGAAGGAAGATTAGTGGGTAGAGAATACTCCGGTGTGGGGGTGACGCGGTCATGCCGCGAAATAGCCAACTCGGTCTAAGAGACGGCGGAAAAAAAATTCCAGGTTCTGAGGCAGGAAAGGACGGCCTAGGTGGATGCGGGCAGGGGCTGCAAGGCGAGCGGGGCCGTGCAGGGGCGGGGGGGGGGGGGGATCCAAGGTAACATGCAGATACATCGCTTTCGTCCTCCTCATCACGTACGCGCGCCATGTTCGGGAAGGGGAGGTGGCGGGCCCACTTCACTGAGGGGAAGAGTGTAGTCGACGAAGAACCGGAGAGATCTGGTGGAAAAAAAGAGAGGGAACAGGGACGACTTCCGCGGGTATGGTAAGCCTTGGGCTGAAGGACACTTCTAAAGAGCGCCGAGCAATTTGACCTAATTGGGGGGACAAAAAAAAGGCTTCCCACCTTCAGGGGACGACATTTGAAGACCCCTAAAGTCGTCTCGCTTACGCCTGGAGGGGAGGGCCAAAAACGGAGAGTTCGGGGGGACTAAAACCGAGTATCCAAAAAGGGCGAGTGGCACTGAAAAGAGGTGTGACAAGTCGCACGAAGGGTGGGAGAGCGCTTCGATCCACATCCTGGAAGACAAAAAGGGGAAGCCCAGCAGAGCCCGTAGGGGGTGTTACAGAGGTCTCCGATGCTGCGAGTTGGGGCGGTAAGCTCGCGCGGTCAAACGAGTAATTTGGAGAGCAAAAAGAGAGGCGACGTGGTCCATTACCAGATACGATCAAATAGGCAATCATGTCACGTAGGGGGATTGAAAAGAGATCGCGTTAACTCATGGGGTCACGTAGGCGTTCAACCCTCTTGGCCAGGACGACTGGGGGGTATTCATGCTCCGGACTAGAATACCTCCGATAAGAGATCAAAGAGTTTCCGAAAGAACCGCTTCACGGACAGAGGGAACTGCGGAACAAAATCCAATTCAGGGTCCGGAAAACCCTCGGGACTAGTTCCCGCAGGGAAGTTAGGAGCATAAAAAAGCGTGGTCCTCTACCCGAATAGGATTCCTTCTGAAAAAAAGAAGGGAAGGAGCAGCGGGAATCCAGTGAATGCCCCGAAGCCCTCTTCGGACGGGCTCAAGAAATGGATAAGAACACCATTGGCGAGGATCCGCAATCTCAACTTTGGGTGGGCCGGGCTTCGCTGGAGAGCAACAAACTCGGGTTAGCGGGATAGGAAATGAAGGGGGGGGACGGCCTTTGCGCGCATCCTCGAGAAACGGTAAAATGAGCGAGCTCTAAAAATCTTGAAAATTCCCTAGTCGGACTGAATCCACTGGATAACACGCTACTAAAGATTACGTATAGAGAGCGAGCCTACTGAGATATGCAGGAAAAAAGTCACCAATGGGGGCCCTCCACATACGTGTTCATCTTCAGTCTTCAGAGTATAGAACCGCGTGCACCTTAGGACGAAAAGTGGCTTATATTCTTCTCCCTTGGGTATCAGGAACCTTCGTCATGGTAAGGGGTGCCTGTGGGACGGTCTCTCCGTCTCGTCATATGGGGGGTATTAGAGCCATGCTTTCATTCTGCCTAGGGGGGTGAGTCCTACTTGGGGCTGTACTTTTCTTTGGTTCCTTCGGGAGGGGAACGTCGGTCTTGACCCGGCACTCTTAAGGATTAACTTGCAAAAAAAATACCTCGTAGTCTTTTCCCTAAGAAAAACTAGGGGAAGATGGGGACGTTAAAGACATCGGGGTCAAATAAATCAGTTCTAAGGAGGTTCCATCTGGGGTGAGGAGTTTTTACGTATTTCTCATCTTCTCTCTCATCTGGGTCCTGGGGGGAGGCGTTCCGCCACCTTTTTAGGAGTTGGCACTCTTGCCTAAAAGGTGTCGCCCGTTATCAAGAAAGACATGGCTCAACTCAGCTCTTTCCGATGGTCGAGCGGGGGTAGGATGGGGGGAGGGAGGAGCGGTGCGAGGAAGCTTAGCTTCGGGAGTTCCGGAGCTTGCACCAATAGCCTGGGTCTGGCAAATTGGTTCATGTGAACTCGACTTCCTCGGGCCTAGTCGACTAGCGCGCAGCCCGGGCAGAGGCATCGATCGCAGAGGGAAAATGTTTAAGGGAAACTATCCGCCCCGAAGCAAAAAGACGTGTAAGGGAGCAAGGGCCGGGCGAAAGTTGGCCCCGTTCAAACCCGGTCCTTCGCGTCTGCAAGGAAAGAACCCGAAGAACTAGCAGGCCCGGTGTAAGGGCCTCAGAAAGCGACCGTAGGGGGAATCGTTTCAAGTGGAATGACGTCTAAAAAGGAAAAAGAGCTCTTCTCGGCGCGAGTCCAAAATATCTACGAGGGAGGTGAGCTTAGCGGGGGAGGGCTATTGACAAATCCGGAAACAAATGAAACCTCTTAGGACCAGGAGTGCAGAATGTCTTGGAAATGGGAGAGGTTGGATTTAAACCCACCAGGTTAATCACTGCCGCATATCGAGACTGAAGAAGTTTAGCCCCAAAAACGCATGAAAAAGTACCCCAGCGAAAGCATTGCTTTTCATCACTTCAAGGGTTGATTATGGGATGGTACTTATTCTAACCAACGGTACTCTGAAACGAGAGTAAACGGAAAGGAAAAAAAAAAAGCTTCGGGACCTTTGCGTAAGCTTATGGGATCAAGCAGAAAGTGACCTGACGGGGCACCTCAAGGTGCGGATATAGGACCTGGTGGTAGCCTACTCGACGAGAAGAGCGACTTCTGTGCAAAAGTGCAAAATGATAAGCCCAGACACTAAAATATGAGGTTGCGCGAAACCATCACTACCCCCTGGGGATTGCCCGAAAAATGAAAACAGGAAAAAACTTCCCAAGAAAGGATTTAAATGAGAAGGGATAGAATTACCTAAAAAAAACCCGAATTAATAAACCCCAGCCAAGGGGAAGACGATGATTGCACATGATTCACTGAAAACAGGTAAGTTTTTGCGAGATCGAGATCCAGGTCAACCAAGCTCCCTATCGGACCTCTGCAAAAAATTCTCGGAGGCGGTCCGAAGACCGGAGGAATTAATCCGGGGGAACAGGGAAAGGGTCTCACGGCTAAACTGCGTGGGAAAATTCGACGAGAAACGCGCAACAAGAAGGGACGAAACCGGGCATGCGACGAGGCCAGTGGCTAGTGTTCATGAAAAACCCCCGTAGTTTTATCGAGCCCACCACAAAAGGGAGGATTGAAAGAGAGGAAAAACCCAGCCTGTTATTCGATCACCTCTCCATCGGGACTGTTGAGACGGCCTAGAGGAAGGCAAGGTAAAATCAGACGCTTCTCAGCGCCAACGGATACAAACTCGGGGGGCAAGGGAGAAAAGTCCAACTAAAGAATGACTCCAGGGCTTCCGTCTCCAGGGTTAGAGAATCCCTTACTTAAAGAGATGACAGCATCTCTCGCGTGCGCTACATAGGGGGGAATGAAAAGGAAGGGGACACGGTCAGGCAGTGCAACAGATATGTAGACAATTTTTAAGATCAAAAAAAAGCCTACCAGTGGGAGGAGGTTCTTCATCATTGGTACCCCCGCATACGCGGGGACTCCTGGGAGTTCACCCGGGCGGTGGGGGCGAAAGGGCACTAACTATCCATGGACTCCAGAAAGGGAGAAAAACGCCTCAATGGCGGGACTGGGAGGAAAATCGCGCCTAAGCTACTCGATTGCAGCACACTGAAGAAGTCGACGATCACGGGGGGGGGAATCAAAAAAAAGCCCGACGTGCAAGGATGAGAAAGACAAAGCCTGGGACGTCCCACACGATCTCGTTGGCGAACCGGGCTACCCCTCCGTCGAGCTCATCACGAGGTTCATCCTCAAGAAGGCGATATAAAACCGGGAAGTTCTCCCAGTAGCTACATACGCTCATTGGTCTTCACTGTGCATGGATTTTGGCTTTTCCGCAGGATTTCGAGGAGATCTGCCGTTCCCGGAGGCGTGTCTGGACCTGCCGACTACTCCTCCCACAATACAGAGGGACGACAGGGGAGCCTCAACTAACGAAAGGACTTCGTGTCAATTGAGAAAAGGGACCTAACTCTCACGACAAACAGACGCAACCGGCCTCGAGAAAGCTTTGGCCTGCCAGCGACGAAGAATTCACCCGAAAGGGGCGTGACGGGAAACTAGAAACGGGGAGAAGAAGAGAGGGGCAACACTAAAACGAACCGGGGAATTGGGGAAAGAGCCTTCCATTGCCCAACTGTGGGAACGGGAAGTAAGAAGACCCATCAAAGGATGGAAGAAAATTCAAGACGAGGAAGTCGGGTGGGGGTCATAGACCGGGGGGGAGGACGCAAAAATAGGCGGAGGAGAGGGAAAGCTACGTGCTGCGCAAAAGGGAAAGAAACGAGCCACGAGCTAATCCCAGTTCTAGGGAACCTCGACGAAGTGGGAAGAAGAAACTGCCCGGTGAAGGAAAGGAAGACCGTGTCTATCACTCGGACGGCAAGGGGAACACGTGGGGAGCGTAATATGGCGCTGAACCGGGGGAGCCAGAGATGAGAGGGCCTGAAAGCAATCAAACGGTAACACTCGAGAATACCAAACTCAACGCAAGGTGCTAAAGGTCCACAATATCGGAGAAATTCACTCCAGACTTATCTTTCGTCACGTACACATTTATGGGCCCTTTACGAAGAAACGCGGAAGGTCAGACCAGCTATTCGTAAAATACAAGACTAAAGGCGAGAAGGCCCGCAAGGACTTCTACCACCCCGGAGAAGTCACGTTGAAACGGGAAATTACTACGAGAAAAAGACGGCACGGCGCTACACCCGACAATTCCCCCACCGAACACGTAACAGAATGCCTCCCGAAAAAAATTCTCCTCCAATTCGCATTGCGCAGGGGGGCAAAATCCATCGCACGTTAAGGAGGAGAATAAATGCACTCGATCCTCTCGGGTGCCCAGCGCCGTTTCCAAGTGCCAGGAGGTCACCGGCAGGAAATCGGCGTTGGTACCGATAGCTGGATCTTGTTGTGCTGAAAGAGTGGTCCTCTCTTCGGGGGTTCGCGTTATCTCGATTCGTCTAAATTCTCTGCGGCCACGTGTTCTATGAGCATCAGCGATGTCGTTAATAAAAATAGACTAGGACCGGAATTAGGCTCGGGTGGGCAAGCCAGGGGACCGGCTAACCAGAAATCGGGGGCGGGTCTCAAGTGGCGCTGCAGTAGTCACCCCGACAATGGGGCCAAGAGGAAGACTGATATTGCCAACCTGGGCGTACAGGGAGCGGGGACAGTCAGATCAGAATTGACTAGGGGGACCAGACGCCGCACAGGAAGCGGGCATGCCTTCAAGGTTTCCGGTCCGGGGAACATCATTCTCGTGGCTAGGGGCTAAAAAAAGGATAAGAAAGGAGCCTCATAACGTGGAGGAAGAAAGGTCGATTCACAAACTTGCTGTGGGAGACCTGGTCTTCGCGATTAAAAGCTGAAGGGGGTCTTCGTGGGATACACACATCTTATATAATTGTCACTCGAAGTAGAAAGTCACCCAAAGATGAAAGTGCGAAAGTAATTAGTACCAGGGGGAATAGTTTAAGCAGCCAACCGGCAAAAAAGCATATACTTCGATAAGCAAAGCCATGCAATTTGAGGGTATCTAAAAGGGGATCCTAGGAAATTCACTGACCAGAAGCAAATACAGAAAAAAGGACAGCGTTAAAGTGCGCGAAGATAACGCGACCTCATCATCACTTAGACGAAAAAAGGACACTCCATAGATTCTCAGAGGGGCCAACCTTCAGGAGTCCAGGAAAGGGAGTTAGACAGAAAAGCGCGAGACGAAAGGGGGAAAAAAGGTTGGTAAAAAGGGTTCGGAGGGGCAAACCGCCTTTCTCAGAGAGTAAATCCGGGGGTGGTCAGAACAAACCCAGCCTGCCCGAGAAAAGAGGACACCAGGGGGCCAGGGTTGGCATCAATGGTTGCTTAAAAGGGGGGAAGGGATCACTGTCGCGAAGGAGGGAGAAAAAAAATACGCGCAGGGAGGAAAGGACTACGCACAATTAGGACTAAATACACCATGCCTTTAAGCAAAAGACAGTTTATGAGTAGGAAGCATCGCGCCCAGAAGGTCCAGCGTTCAACAATACCGGAAAACAATGGGCGCTACGTCGGTTCTGGGGGGGAAAGGGAGCTCTATTACTGGTTTTAAGATTCTGACGCACCAACAGATCAGGAGAACGGTATCTGAATAAAACCTTTACACCAGAGAAAAAGCTGAACCTAGACTCGAAGGGGAGAACTCAAAGAATTATCAAAGGGGGGCTCTCGGGAGCCAGGGAGTAAAGCGTCTATAAAGAGTTAAAATCAGCATCAACATAACTCGGCAACAGTAAGAAGAAGGAACTCTAATCCTGCGGGTGGAGCATTTTGATTGGGCTACGGGAGCACCGACGGGGAGAGGGAGTACTTTCAACAATCTAGGGGGACGCTACAAAGGAAAGGGGTGAGTCTCATGCGTGAGGTCGGGTGGAGCGCAAGGTGAATTTGGTGAGGAGCGTCAAGCTTCCCGTGGGATCGAATGCGACACGAAACGATCTCCCATTCAGCTGGATAAAGTCTCAGAAAGAAGGAGTGGGGTGGAGCTCAGCCTAATTGACGCCTTTCAAAGAAAGAGCCTTCTAGAGGCCTGCTCTAGGACAACGAGACGCCATACTCGGTGAAGGAAGTGGTCTCGCGACAGGTCTGCACCCAGGGGGGCAAAAACTTCTGGGGGGTAACGTGAAGGAGGAAAAAAGCGGAAAAGAAGAACGGCCGGTTGATGCAACCGAAGAAAAACGGCTCTCTCTTAAAAGAACTGTGCAGAACAGGGAGCAGAATCGCTAGACCGTTGCCTGGCAAGGGGGATGTCCCCGCGGGGGTTAAATGCATCGCGGCGATTACCCGAAGGAAAGATTCTCACAACAACGGGAGTTCCCCTTCTCGCGGAGGGGCCAAAATGAAGAATCACAGGGGAAAGACTTTAGGAATTGGGGGGCCCAACGGGGTCCGAAAATCTAGTCACTCGCTTGAAGAAGGGAGCAACGAGGAAGAGCTCCCCAAGGAAAAAAAAATTGACTCATTCTGACTTCTTTCTGAAAAGAGGCGAAGGGGATGCCGAATGAACAAACAAAGAGACTCATTCCTTCCGAAGTTACGGGAGAAAAGAGAGATCCTTCGCTGATTGAGGAACTCGGCTGAGAAAATTTAGCATTTAGTTGTAGGGGGGGGGGAAATGCGACACGGGAATGGGTCCTTTGAGCGTAAACATAGAAAAATCTATGGGGATCCGATCCTGGGTAAAAGAATCGCATGGCGCCGAAGCATAGCGTCGATCCAAGAAGGGAAAGAAAGTATCGCCTAGAATACAAAAAAAAATTCGAAAGCCCCAGGAAGAGAAAGCGATCACAAAGAGCAAAAGTCAACGTGTGAGTGCACTCTATGGTCGGGAAGAGTAACCGCGGGTTGTCCCTTCGAGCAAAAAAAAAAAGAAAGCTCCATGAGATCGACCAGTGCGGCCCGAGGATCTCAGACTGAAGGGGGAGGGTCTTGGTGGACCGAAGGTGGGGTAGAAGGCCGCCGGGGGACGGAGGGGGAGCAGCCCAATACGCCAACGCGGTTGCGACGCGAAAAAAGAAAGGGACGTACTCGTGGAGGGCTGGCTGAGGCGGGGGGGGCGGGAAACGAAAAAATGGGTCACCGGGGTGCGGGGATGGCCAGGACGATGCGGACGCGGTCGGTTGGTTTACGGAAAAAGGTAACCATTCAGCGTCCGCCAGGCCATCACCGTTCATCGGAAAAGGTATGCTGAGGGAAATGAGGCCCTGAAAAGTAATTTTCCGGGGCTGCTTCTTTCGGATAAAACCATAACGAATCCTCCCTGGTTGGCTGGGGTGAAAGAAAAGTAAATGGTACGTTGTCATGGGATACTGCCAGTGCGTTCTCGCGGCCTCGCGGTGGGGGGGCAGCCACTTTGATAAAACGAGCGGCCGTCCTTTGAAAACATTTTGCCGGACAAAGGGAAGGCTCAGTTCGGAAGTGAATCCTTTTGTATGGAAAAAAAAACGCCGTCTCGTTCGACTCCTCGGAACCTCGGGGGGGAAAAATAAAACTTGGCCCCGGAAAAAGAGAACCACATCGGGGGAACGACGGACTCTTCTCGGCAAAGACCGTTCCGAGACGGGGTTGCGCCAGAAAGACTGTACGTGAAGGTGTCATAATTCGCACTACCCAGAAAGCTGAGGGGGGGGAAGAGGGGACTTCTCGAACAGGGGAAAGGCGCCTGTATGCGAAAAAAGCGGGTAGCATTACCGGGCTGAAAAGAACAGGAGCGATCAGAGAGGCCGGGGAAATTTCCCTGATGGTTGGATGCGGGAAAAGGAGTCTGGCAAGATGTTCTGTCCCTGGCGAAAAAAAGAAAATTAAGGAAAGGGGAGTGCGTCCTGCGAAAACGATTCTCTATCAATGGGGGGAGGAAAAACGGTCTCCATACGAAGATTCTCCTCTACGAGAGGGAATGGCGGCAACAAAAGTAAAGGCAAAGGTGCAGTAAAGCGACGGGCGCCTCCACGCGAGGGGGGGGGGAGGGACCTAAAGTATGGGGGGCTCGCTCCAGAAAGTTACTTGCCTCCGGAACACGAAGGAAGGCGCTCTGGAGAAGGAGGTAAAAAGTTCTCAGGGTCGCCAAAGGGAGGCCTTCCAACCGAAGCATCATCCAACAGGTCCGACCTATAATAAGGATCATGTGCATTGGGGCAAAAGGTACGCCTGCGCGCAGATAAGGGAGGAGGACCGGAAGCATTTTTCACGTAGGCGAGACAGAGAGAGAGGCCTGAAGGCGCCCAACGGGGCCCTACTCACTCTGAGACTCGCGTAGAATAGATCCACTAGAAGGGGAAACGTCTCAATCGGGAGAGAGAATAGAAATGCTGAGGCCAAAAAATAGTCCCGTTGCCGCAAAAAGGCAGAGGTCAATATGAAAGGCTTATGGGGGGGTCTAAGCGTGAATTTTATTGTGGTACCGATTACGTGAGGGGCGAATGGGGGAAGGCGAACCTTAGGTCGGGCTGTAGGGCACTTTGGGGGTCGTTTGTACCCAGTGCAGGAGAAGATCGTTGACCCTGAAGTCAATTCTGTGCCCCAGGGGGGGGGGAGGAGTCTAGCGGCCGGGCCACGCTGGATGGGGGGCCCGTAGTTCTTGCCGGAACGCGAGATACAAATGCTCCCCAAGTGGAGGTTTCCTCTCAAAAAGTCCAGGTCAAGCGGCGTCGAGCAAAACGTAGAAAGGACACACAGTGCCGGCAAGGGGACGTTTTTCTTCTTCTAAGGGGGTACGTGGTAGAGAATCCGACAGAGAGGCAAGTAGAAAAAGTGAGGCATAACGGACGAAAAATTGTCAGTTTAACGACGGGGCCCTAAGTTTGGGATAATTATCAACGGGAATCAGAGAAGCGAAATCCCTAACGGGCAGGGCCAGAGCAAAATTTCTGGCTGGGGAAAAGATCAAATAAAAGTGGGACCTAGGAACGAGTGGTCGAGATCGTGGCGGGGGAATAAGGGGTGTCTGAGCAGCACGTAGAGTTGACCGGGAGAAGGAAGCCGCTGCCAGATTCCGAGGGAAAAATGGGACGAGCAGTGGGGTGGTCCTCTCGGAGCAAAAGAGACCGGAAAGGAATAAGAAAGGGAGGAAGGATGCGGACTCGTGAAAGTTCTTTCACTTGCAGGGAGGACACGTCTCGCGATCTCCCTAAATAAACAGGAAAGGTGGCCAAGCATCCAGGGTCACTTACGTCGCGGATAGGGGGATCAGTACGTGAGAAGGGGAAGGCGTCTCAAGCCGCCCACGAGGGCTCTCTTCAAAGGAACGCCATATCTTCTTCTGAGTCCTTTAACCAAAGTCGGGTAAGCCTATCGGACAAGGGACCGGAATGAAAAAAAATCCCTTGAGTAGAGGCCCGACCCGGATCGTCGGCCCCTGAAATTTCGGTCTGGAGTCAAGGTGAGGTGCATTGAACACACCGAAGAGCCCGGCATCTGGCGCAGCCGGACTCCCTTATGGCACCCACCACGCCAAAAGGGGGGAACATGGCACTACCAAACCGGTAACCGGTCGTTTCCGTCCATGAGCAGGGTTGGAAAAAGGTCGGAGGGGGGAGGGTGAACTTAGGATGATCTGCGGTACAGTCAAGGCTACAGGGTGGAGACCTCTAAAGAATGTATTCGGGTTGAGGGGTAGGAGGCCTAGTTATCAAGGAGCCTGCCCTTCGGGATCCTCCAGTATTTGAGAAGTCAGGCCAGGTGTAGGACTAAACGCCAAAAAGCTCGGCGGGGTGGGATCGGTCCATTTATGAAGTTCCAAGCAAGGCCAGACACTTTAGGGGGTTGCTAACCGAAAGGCATGCATTACGAAACAACATGGACGGAGGGGAAAAACGGGGAAACGCCGCCTTGTTACTCCCCTGAAAAGAGACAATTCACGGGGCACTTGTCAATGGAAAAATACCGAAAAGGGGGGTCCCCCTGCCTCGCGGGGAAAAAGCCCATCAGAATGCCGTTGCAAATTCATGCGGAGTGGTTTGGAAGGCGAACCCCATATCGAACTGCCGGAGCAAACCAGGGGGCAGCTCCTAAGGAGCTGCCGCAAACAGCAGCGGGCAAAGGGGGAGGTCTCTCTAGGATAGAAGCCCTGTAGAAGGAAAAGGGAACAGACTGGACAGGAGGGTGGAAAAAAAAAAAAAAAAAAAAAAAGGGCAAATCTAAATATTCGGGGGGGGATAGATCAGACAAAGGGAGGGGGGCTTACCGAAGAGGGGCACATAGATGATGGATCGTCCTACAACGGTATGTAAACGCAAAAAAATCAAACAACACGGGTCTATTATGAAAGAGTAGAAAAAACGTGTTACGGCGATCCCACTCCAGCGGGCGCCGGTACCTCGCTAAAAAGTACCAGGATCTCGCCGAGTCGAGCGACCACCAATTGAAGAGCTGGACTCACCTCCATGGAAGGAAGGGAAAGGGTAGAACCAAAAAAAAAACATGTCTGAGGGAAATCAGGGAAAAAGCCCTTCGAAAACCTCGATGGGGCGACCGCAGGAGATTGGCCCAGCTCCGGCTTGGATCTCGTTGTTCTCATATCAAACGGAAAAGGAAATGCCTAGGGGAAACGTTTAGGACAAAAGCGAATAAGGGAATTACGCGGGTAGCTCAAAAAGGGGAAAAAATTAACCGTCGCGGAAGAAGGGACTGAAAGCGAGTGAACCAAACTGAGGCGGGGATGTCATCCGGTATGGTCAGATCCTTCGGAGGGATTACAAACCTCAATAAAAATGAGGCAAGGGTGGGCAAAGGACTTGCTGAAAACGCCTATCTCTTCTTGGCGCGAGGGAGACCACCAGATCATTCAGGAAGGAAGCGGGTCGATACAGGCCCCGACGTGCTAACAGCGCAAAACACTGAGAGGGGAGAAAAAGTTAACGAAACGCTCTGAAGGAGCCGACTTCCCCCGCGCGGGAAAGCTTGGACCTGTGATCACTCCAGTGAATCCCTCCCATCTAGAAGAAAGCATGGCCCAAATATCAGAAAGGCGGCCGGGGTCGCTTGCAAGAAGGGGGGGGGGGGGGGGGGGGACGGGGGCCCAGTAGAGATCCGCGTCAAAAGTTACCAGATGAGGGAAAGCCGAGAGAACGGGAACTCCAGAAAACATTACTGGAGAGAAAGGTTCGACGAAACGAAACGTACTGTATCCTGAAGAGGGTAAGATAGGAGATCACCAACGGGAACGATCCGCCAGAAGGGGGGGGGCGGGACCAAAAAACCGTGCGGACTTCTCACGACAGTAAATGAAAGAGAGAGGGGAACACGAAAATAGAAGAGTCATCCAGGGATCGTGGAAACTGCCGCCGAGAGCTACGGGATATAGAGAGAAGGATGTCCAGGGAAAAACTGGTAAAGCTCATCACCCAAGCTCACTCGATTAAGCCCTTCACCAGACGGCTATCTCTGCACCGGAGTTTCAAGTAACGGAACCATTGTCTGCAAAAAACAAGAGAAGTCGCTCAGGCAGGAGCGGGGTCCCGCTACGGAGAGAAGGAAAAACTATTCCTACATCCTTATTCCACGGAGGAGAACTATGGAGCGGGGAGAAAAGGACTGACTGTTAAAAAAGAAAGAAAGGGTGCTTCCTGCCCGAGGGATGAGGGATGAAGCGAGGAAACCTGGAAAGCAAAAACGGCGAGTCTTCAACTTAATTGGAGGAGGACAAGTATGACATAAAGCTCCTAATAGCGGGCTCAAATGAGAGCCATCACTTACCCCTTCATGCGCAGAAACAAGCCTAGCTCTAACGTCACAGGAGTACGGGACCGCTATAAAGGGGTAAGGGGAAACGGCCTAGGAAACGTGATCGGCAAAACGAACCTGGCCGGGCTGCAATTTCACGATCACTCTGGAGGCAAGAACAGCAACTTAAAAGCAAGACTAAAAACGAGAGCGCTACTAATCGAATGGTCGACAACAACGGTCCTAAGGGCACAGATGGCATCCAGTAGAAAGGAAGGGTCTAAAAAAACTGCGCATTCCCCGAAGAAGGAAGGCGAGCCCCGACCAAATTGGTAGCAAAAAACGGCAGGGCTGCCGGCCCACATCTTCAGAAAACTTCACTCTTGATCAATAACTGCACGGCGGGAGAAAAAGATAGGCAGAACCGGGTGGCGGGCAACAGCGGCAGCGCGAAAGGTCCGAGGAGAGCTCGATGGCAAAAACGAAGCGTCCGGGACGCGGGGACGATTAAGGAAGCATCGTGGGGTCAGTAAAAGACGGGTAAATGCCAATGCCCGTCCGAACGAGGGACGGAACACCTCCGACCGAGCCCCCTGAGCGGAACGACGCTCATGTGGTGTATTAAAGCCCGAACAAGGGAAACCCGCAGGAGAGAGGTAGGAAACGGGTCTAAAGAACAGGGGGGCTGTTTCCCAGTCATCGACTCTTCTCAAGGCGAAAGGTGGGGAAAGACTCTGACAAAAGGGGAGACTTGCAGGGGGGAAAGAATACTAACTGAAAAGGCTGGAGAGGGCCACACGACTAGCGAGCGATCTGAGCTTTAGAGAAAGAGTCGCGCCTACGGAAACGGGAAATTTCGTGGGAAACACGGGAAAGAAGAAAATTGAGGAAAAGGGAGGGTGGAAATCAAGGGGGGGACTCCAAAAGTATCGGAGGGTAAACCTCTAAGGGATCACGGCCCAAGAAAAACTTTAGTCACAGGAAATCATAATCAAGAAAAATTGTTCTGGGCCCGCGGGGTGAACACTATCGCTCGGTCTCATCAACCAAGACGGGAAATTACAGGGCTATTTAGGAATAGTCCTTTAAAAAGTCGAGAAAACCAAGTGGAAAAAAGGACCGAACGGCCGATTTGAACCGGGGAGGGAGACGGGGCTACCGACACAGCAACTGAGATTACTCTAACATCAACATAGTGGCTAGATCTGAGGTGGACGCAAAAGGTCGGAGTCCGGATGTTGCTAAAGCGTCGACACTACCGGTGAAATGGTTCACACGAAGAGTTCACGGTTTAAAAAAAGTTCTACTCTTTAGGAAAGATAGAAGGTGTAACTAAAAAAAAATCAGGGAGGCCAAGAGAAAGAAGAAGCAACTACGTCAATTTTGGAGCACCAAAGGGTGATCTCGGAAAAATCAAGATGAGGAACGAGGGGGAGGATAGAAAAACACTGCAAGACCCAAGTACCTCGAAATGCTCAGGACTTCTAATCAAGGAAAACTGGACGGACCCAGACTGCTTCGGAGGGTCTATGAAAAAAGAAAGAGGAAAAGAAAGTGAATGGACACATGGGCAACGAAGCCTCAAAATGGCGCGCGCTGACGGAAAGAAAAAGCTAGGAGATGAATTTTTCTCTGACGGAAAAAAAAAAAAAAGCGTCGGCGAAGGAGCCTCCCGCCAAAAAAAAAGAGACACCCACGGGACGACATCCCAGCGCCGGCACCAAGAATAAAAAACCCCCCCCCAAAAAAAGGGGCATAATTTCGAAAAGACAAAGAGGGGAGGGGGACGAGCCCATCTCAGCGGATGGGACACCACGATGTACCCTACAGAAGCGAAAGAAATCCCCTAGGGAGAGAGAGAAGAAGGCAGGGAACTTGGAGAAATGGGGGGAACGGACACCAAATCCGAGTGTCGCAAAGAAACAAGCCAGCAAAAACCTCCCCCACCCAACCACCAGGCGGAAGGGGCGTAAGAGAGTGCCGGACCACACAGGGGGCGGATAAGGAGTTTATTCGGGCTCGAGGTCGTTAATCAGGGTAGGGAGTCGAGCTCATAGTATCCCTGGGGGCCCACTATGATAAATCTCCAGTAAAAAAGCTGGAGACCGCTAAACCCCTGTGAGGTAGCATTCAACGTCCATTAAAAAACTCAGGGAAAAATCAGCTGCACGGCTCGGAGGCGACAGGGGACCCCGATGAACTTAAGACAAAAACAGTGCGAGGGACCGGGGGCGAGAGAAAAAAGTAGGAATCCCCGAGCACCGTCTTTCGGTATAAAAGAAAAAAATGTACTAGGGGAAGACCCCCCGTTCACTTAGGGCTCAAGAAACGAGTACTCTATAGCAAAAAGGCGGGTGCTAATATCTATACCACGGGGACAATCCGGAGGGTCCCCGGCGTTAAGACATCGGGAAAAAAGAAGGCGATCGATATCCACCCAAAGAGGGGGGAGAAAGAGAGAATCGTGAAATACGGGAAAAAGTTTACATCGTCAGGAATGTGGAAAAGGGTTACAACTCGACACCCTTTAGCTAAAGATCCCGGAGAAGAACAGTCATCACTTAGGATCAAGAATCATCCTCTGGAACTAAAACGCTCAAAAAAATGAAATGCCCCACAATCAAGGATCACCGAAGATTAGCGAAAGGGTCTAAGAAAAAAAATGTGAAGAGGCGGAAACTCGGGGGGCGTCCGCTCGAGGCGAGCTCTCGTTATCTGTTTAAATCGAAAGTGAAAGAGGATCTCCATCGACAGGGACGGAAGAGGGGAAAGACCAGATCCTTTGCTTATAGGGCCCGGCGCAAGGGCGCCGGCGCATAAGCGAGGCACCATCTGGATCAACTATCTCTTACGACAGAACAGGAATCGACTCGCGCGAAGAAGAGAGCGCCTCACCACTTAAACGAAACAGAACGTGTCGCTGAAACTAGTCTAGCAACTCGAAGGAACTAGGCGGGGGTTCGGGGCCGGCGGCCAAGTCTCCCAAAAAATGCTCTCGCAAAAGAAAGGGGGCTCAATATCTATAGCCGAAGGGTTTCAGGAACTTAGTGGTACGGCCGGGAGGGGTTCGGGGATCGCCGGCCTATAATCAAAAAAGGACCCGATCAGCCCTGGGGTGGCGCGAATTCTTGGGGAAATTGCGCGATCTTAGAAAAAAACGGGGTGGCAGCAGAGGGGGTCCCGGGGGTCTTGAAGGGAAGAGACGTCTAGGGGGGGGGGGGGGTCGGACAGAAGAAGTGAAAAAAAAACAGATAAAGCAAATCCTCGCCCTTCAAGTCACGCTCCAATTTGTGAGTATCGTATGAACTGTCCCCGGAAGTATTGACTAGGATTTCTGACTAAAAAAAAAAACAGAGACAAGAGGCTGGGTTAAGCAAGGTCCTGGAAGTTAGCAGCGTACTGTTCGTCCGGGGGCAGGCAGCCCTAGACAACTACGAGTGTGGGGAAAATGAGAGCTCAAGTGTGAGGAACACATTGAAAGGGAAACAGGGCAAGGAGGAAATAGGGGTCTCGGCGGCCATAAGTGAACAAGGCTAGTGTCACTCCCGGATAACGTCGGTTGCCGGACGGGGGGAAAAACCTGATCACAAACACTAGGCTCCCCGTCGGACACACCTGGAAGAGAGAGGGGATGGCGGCACCAAAGAGAGGAATGGCCGAGGGATGGGAAAGAATCACCAGAAAGCTTGAGGGAGATCGCCTCAAAAGGAAAAATCTTAGGATACTGGGATGCGATAAAATTCCCTACCGGTTATAGGAGAATGAGAGAAGAAGGGGACCGTATGGTTATGTATGACGTAGATTCCTGGGCACGATGAGGCGGGGTCACCCTCAGAGTCATCCGGCCGGGGGAATTCTGGGGGGGGGACGTTTCATTAAAAAAGGTGCGGAAAAAGAGGGGAGAAGACGTAGCCGAATGTAGACCCTGCTGACCATAAAATTAATACCCCCGACGGCGGCGGACAGCAGGTCCACCACGGTCACCAGGAAAATGGGGGAAGAAGAAGAGAAGATTTGTAAACGCCCGGAAAAAAGAAAAGAAAGACAATTCGGGAAATCCATACCAGGAACCCGGGAAAAAGATGTCGAGCCTTCACCTAATATCTCGCGTCATCTTCTTTGGAAGGGGTAGAAATATCGGTCAGAAGGACTGTCCCCCTCGCCAATGGCAAAAAGGGACCCGGGGGCCGGGAAAATATCCGAAGAAAGGGGGTGTCCTTGTAAGAGGGAGGAATGCTCAAAGCTCGGGAAAGCGGGGGGACGCGACCGAATGAAAGGGGTTTGAAAGTCCTGTAGGACCAGCCTAGCCGAAGGTCCTAAGGAGGCTGATCTAAAGGTGGACGTGGGGGCAAAGAAACAAGTGCGCATCGCGCAGGACGAGAGGCTCTACAGAAAACCGACTAATTCCCCTAAATCCACGTAGGCTATCTAATAGCCCAACCTCTGAGAGTCCGAGAAATCCTAAGGCTCGCAAAGGTGCTGGGGACCTATATAGCGCGGGAGTCTTGCTCGACCGCGTTGTAGGAGTTTGACCGGGAAATACGGGGTTTTAACAAAGAAGGGGTGGTTCTCTATCAAAAAATCCTTCTTGTCAAGGGTAAAGGGTCGGGAGAAGAAAGAAAAGACGTTCAATGTCGCGCTCGTAACCCTTCCAGGTTCCCTTCTGAGGAGGAATGGTTGTGGGGCTAATGTGATTGGTTTGAACAGGTGGCGGGTGTCTGGTGAATTTAACCGCATAGGGGTTGCAACGGAAAGAGGGGATATTCGAAACGAAGCCCGCTCTGGGCTGTCAGGGTGCCGTTCCCGTCGTTGCTGGCTGAGTCGTTCCCGCACTTGGGGGGCTGGTTGGGCAACCACGCACTCCACTTTCCGGGAGATTGGTCGGGGGGGAGGTCTCAAAATTGGGGGTGGGACTATTAGTCATTCACAGTAATGTCAGTAGAAGGATATCATCTTAATCCCCAGTTGTTTCCCCTACGTGTAAGAGGGGAATAATGAGACTGATCAATAAGCAAGAACACGAAAGGGGTAGGGTCTACACCTGCGGCGAAAAGGGGCGTATCACCCTACCCGGCACTTTTCCTGCGAGAAAAAAATCGTTTCTAGTGGGCGATCAACGCGGGCTCCGAGGAAGAAGGGAACTATGTCTGGTCAATCCAATGGTCAAGAAATACAGGTCAAATCACAATGATCTCCTCTGGGGAAGGGGAAAGGAAAAGCGGGGCCAGGAAACGTACACTAAGGTAGGGTCTTGGTTTCAGCCGGAAGGGAGAGAAGTTGAATCTCACATAAAAATGGGAAAAAAACTGGTCCCGTCACGTCAGGAGACAGGGATCCGAAGGCACTCGCCAAGTTACATGACAGGCGCGGGGGCGCATCGCTGCGGAAGATTGCTCACAAAGCCATATTTTTGATTAGGGCAGCTTAAAAGATTTTTTCGGTCGCCTCGGAACTTCTAAATGAAAACGAACAAAAACGGATACGGAATCTCTTCCCTCAAGGACTTGGGAAAAAAATGGGAGGACAGGGGGGGGGGGTTGGGGCAATGGCTGACTCCGATGGAAAGGGGCACACGAGCAGCCGATACCTGGGCGGCCCAACCAACTCCAGGACCAGGATAAGGAAACGGGTACAAGGCTGGTTCATCCAGAGGCCTTAAACTAGTGGGGGGAAAAGGGTTTTACGGATCACAGTCGTGAAAGAAAGCTCTACACGGCCGGGGAGAAAAAAGGGCGGACAGCGAGAATGCACTGGTCATTATATCGGGGAGGAGGGATAGCAATAACGGGACGGTAAAAAGGCAGGGGAATGAAAGTTGATCTAATAAAAGAGCAAGGTTTTTCTCAGAGCGAAGAGACGGAGCGGGAGGGGAGGCAGGGGTGAATCATGCAGCTCACGGAACGAAATGGGGGGGGTCTGGGGGGGTTAAAAGAAAGAAATGACGAGAAACAATTCGTAGGGCTCCCAAGCCGAAGGGTGGCTAAGAATCCCGGGGCACCGGGTCCCGGAAAAAAATTAGGGGGGGAAGGGAATTGAAGATAAATCCCTACCAACACGGGGGAAGGGTATTCCCCCTGGTCCCCGGCAGCTCAAAAATTTCCAATACGAAGGCAGGGGTGAGGAAGGTTTTTAGGTTTTTCAACATGCGCGATCTAGAAAGCAGGTAGCACCGGGCCAAGTCCAAAGGGCCGCAATCGGACAGGTTCTATCCCGAGGGGGGCGAAAGCAAACGGTAGGCAGCCTAAGGGCCCACAAAGGGACAGCTTCAATAGACTCTAGCGGACCGTGGGCCAGCAAGCGAGATAACAAGGCAAGGGGTACGGGGAGAAGATACAAGCATCATGTGGCGCGACAAAGGATTGGTTGAAAAGCCTCAAACAAACAAGGTATTAGAGGGAATCAAAAGCCGGGGTGGAAAAAAGACGCCAGGATGGATTTCTAGCCTGTAAGAAAGCACACCAAAGATCTACGGCCACCCGACAGCTTCACAAGGGGCGCACGAAAAAACTGTCAAGAGGGGCTGAGGAAGACAAGGGCTTCACGATCAGGGGGAGAGAAAACAGCTGACTCGATCCGGCCCCGCAGTATCTTGGGACGGTGCTCCAGTGCTTGAACTCGATCTGTTGAATGATAAAAAAGGACTGAATCGTCAGAGTACAAGAAACTTGGGACATTCGAAGACTGGTGTAATAATTCAAAAGGGGGAGGGGGGGAGATCAAGTGGAAAAAATTGCCACAGGAAAGGGAAGCGGCCAAAAAGAGGGCGGGAAACCAACTTGTTTCATGGAACTACCGGAAATGGGGGCGGAAAAAAAGTAAAATGCTTGTGGAACCTCATACGGGCTTGATCCAAGAGTCAGGGGGGCAGTCACGAAATCGAGGTCGGGGCGCAAAGCTAAACCGCGCATTGAACTATCACTCCAACCACGGGGAGGACAGAGCCAAGAAGGGAGAAGCTACCCATGAAAATACGCGTTATTTGGCGCCTGGACGAACAAGTCGGTCGAAGGATCTGAACAAAGGGGGGATCAGAATCCTTAGGTCCAACCGATCACCCGATCCATGCGGAACATATGACCGGGCAGCCACGGGGGCGAATGCATCAGGGGACTGGATGGCGGGCCCGCCATTATTGCAGGAGTCGTAGGAAGGTCCGCTCTGGGTAAATCCACCGACAAGAAATGGACATCTACATTACTTGCCTGGGAAGGAGTAGCAAGCCACAAAATACACGTAACGTTGGATTGGATCCGAAATTTGAAAATCTGTAGCCTCACCGACTGCATCAAACAGCATTTTTGGTAGGCTCCATCTGAAGAGCTGGGAAGTCTACAGTAAGGAATCTACTCATTTAAACCGATCAGCGGGCGTTCCCGATGTATCTTGCACCTTGCAGGGGCAGGCTAAGGATCTAAAATACGGGAGAATCCGGGGACTGTGACCTGGATCCTCCTCCATCACTATGTGCTAAGGACAATTCTACGGGGGGACGGAGAAGGGGAAGGGAATCTGACAGTTGTAAAACATGTAGGCTCCAAATACAGCGGAAAAACATAATTTTTCATGCGAGAACCTTGCAATATGGCCGTAGGCAAACTAATCCCAGCTATGAGCCTGGGGGGGGTCGATGCTAGACCCGAACGAAGGAAAGTGAGAGGGAAAAATAAGGTGGAGACTGCTCGATAGATCCCGTGAATCATCTCCAATTCTCCTTCGTTCTGAAAAATGCAAAATTACCTGGGGGAGCCGGAACGGCTCGATAAAGTCCTCCTAAGCATTCCCTAGGGGAGGGAAACACCAGAGACCCTCGACGAAAGGGGGAAAAGGGCAGAAAAGAGACGAGAAGCACGCGTGACCGACGGGGAGGGGCACGAATCACCATTCTCCAATCACGGACGCGAGGGCAAGAGAACATCTATCTAAATACAAGAACTCACGAAGATTAACGAAACAAGAGAATCTTCGACACACCGGAGAAGAAAGAAAAGGAACCCATGAAGGCATCTAAACGACTTCAAGGAAAAAACAACATACCCAATGCAAGCCCCGAAATACCGAAAGTGCAGCCAGGAAATGGGTAACGCACACGGAATTCGCCAAAGAGCAGCACAGACCCTTCCACAGTTAATAAGAACTACTAGACTAGATAGGTTCCAATCTCGATTTAAAAGTTCGGTAATCTTAGAGAGCGGGATGGGAAGTAAGGATTATAGAATGGCGACGTTTGCAAGCTCATTTCTAAGAGTGGTCGGTGGGACGGCGAATTTTAAGCGGGGGGTCTGGAAAAGCAGGGGCTGAGAGCGTATTAACTAGAAGGGGCTCAGGAAAGACTCCCAAAACACATGAATAAATTGAAAAAATCTCTCCCTTAGGTTTAGGGGAAGAGCCAGTCTGCAATTCGCGCATTCAGATAATTTGTGCCTTACATTCTGTGATTGGAAGGAGGGGCCTGATGGCAACTAGGACGAACCTGCACCTATTCCGGGGTGATGCGGCAGCTGATTACCGTCCTTAAAGTTCAGGATTTGAAGAACCAAACTAACGGATAGCCCGCAGATAGGAAAGGCTAGTACTTCAATTCGAAATGCACAAAGTGGACTTCCACGGACCGCTCTCTCAGAGGAAAAGCGGTCGGGCCGGGCATACCATATGCTAGGAAACTCTATGCCCGACTCCTGCGAGGTCAACAAAAACGACGGAAAGGGTACATACGGGGCTCAGCTTCTGGAAGGAGACAAGCCGTGCAAAAGAGCGTCGGGAGGAAAAAATCAAAACATCCGGTACATGCCGATTTGCGAGGATCAGAAGGAGACCCGGGTAAGGGAAAGGAATGCTTCCGACTAAACATTACAATTACTTAAAAAGACCGGAGATCTCCCTAATACACCAAACGAAGTAAAGATGAGGAAAAATCACTGAAATAATAGGTGCCGGGGGACGCAACGGGAGTTAAAAGAAGCCATGATGTTCGCGGAGGCGAGCAACTACGGGGATGTGAGAGGTTGAAAAAAACGGGGAAAGATTGCCAACCGCGTGGCTAATTCGGAAAAGCGAGAACGGTGGGGTGCACCGATGCGGCAAGAGAAAGAGAATTGCAGAACAGGGCAAATGGGTACAAGGTCATGTTTTCTTAACACCTGGAAGCCTGTATAAAAAGGTGGGGAGGAGGCTCTAGAAAAAGAGGCAGGAGACAAGGACTACCTACGACAGTAGGTAAATTCGGAAATGACCAAAAGGCAACCATTCGCTTCAAGGGAGCGAAGCACCGCCGGAAGCGGAAAGGGGGGAAGCCAAAGGCAAAGGGTAAGAACTCACCGTGAGGGGAGGAGGGTGAATGGGGGGCAGGAGAGGACGAAAATGTGAGAAGAGGAATGACGAAACACGGGGGGCCCCGACTGAAGGCAGGATAGACGGACCCCCCTTCCCCTTCGTCACCCTGACGGAATCACGCGACCTAGAATACCAAGAAAAATGGAACGACCAGAAGAAAAATGGGGAGGAGCTTGAAAACTTTTCTCGTATCCGCGGAGGAGACAACAAAGAGGAATGATCCTCACTACTCGTCAAAAAAAAGGTAGCACTCACGGCTCAAGCTTGGGGGCATAGAGCAGCCTAAGGCGCGAAGGAAAAAAAGAAGAATGGATCTATATGCGAAAGCATCAGCGCGACAATGATGGTTTGCTTCTCATTCAGTGGAGGCGCCGCGGGACTGGGGAGAAGGAAAGGGGTTGAAGGAGTCGAGGCTCGAGGGGGGGGGGAGGAAAAAATTCCTCTAATAGATGGAGAAGGAGGCCAGCGATTGAATGAAATCCCCCTATCGGTTACAAGACAACATAAACTCTCCAGGGGATCGTCAAGAAAGGAAATTGCGCCTTAACCAAAATTGGAAAATTCGCACCGGAGAGAGGGCCAAACAGAATGGAAGCATAAAAAGCATAAAAGTTAAATTCTCCTTGGGGGTTTCGTCCTTCCCCCTTGGGGCAATAGCAAGTACTTGGGGGGCCGGAGCAAACGATGAGGAATGTAGAACAACGAAGGGATGGAACTTTGCTTCCATCCTCGTGACTTCTAGAGCAAGGCGCTCAAAGGCGGACGAATATTCGTAACAAGGGGAAAGTCCAGGAGTCGACCGGAGGGGGGTTGTAAGGGGGTGTCCAGAGGTGGAGGGGAAGGGGGGGGAACTCGACG
>Ga0179593_1252236_pt1 | contig 22705 bp, 31 predicted proteins | sample CZODoug2_1_08_16_FD_185931 | JGI IMG/M metagenome (GOLD analysis project Ga0179593, IMG submission 185931) | Vadose zone soil fungal communities from Angelo Coast Range Reserve, California, USA - CZODoug2_1_08_16fungal (PacBio error correction) | ecosystem: Environmental > Terrestrial > Soil >...
AGGAAAATGGTACACGGGTTAGGGTGAGTGGTGAGTTTAGCTTCAAACCATCTCAGGGGTAGAGAAAAGGCCGACTAAGAGACCAAAGCTCAGGTATTTTCTCCGCCGAGCAAAGAGACGGGGGTACTGGAAAGCGGGGCCAGAATGGGCTAGGAGATGCCCGGAATATGCATGCCGAAGCACACTGACCTCGGCAAGAAAAACAAGGGGGGGGGGGGGAACCGAAAAAGGGGGGAAGATTTTGGATCCTATCAGCTCCCTATATTTCATCAACGGAACAACTAAATGCGCCATGCAAGGGTGCCGGGGAAGGGGAAAGACGATGAGAGGTCTCGGTCAATAGACGCACCGGGAAAGACAGCTAGGAAATCTTTAGTTGGGGGGAATTACGTGCCTAACACGGAAACCAAAGGGACCGAATTGGAAAAATCGGCTAAGCAAAAAGATTAGTGGTGAGACTGTCACGGGAGAGGGAAGAAAAGGCGGGGAGGAGGTGCCCGCAAAAAGTAAACCTAGAAAGCTTCCGAAAATAAAGACGGAATAAAAAAAAAGCGACGGTGCCAAAATGAAAAGGGAAGTTAAGGGGTGTGTCTTTGCAAATGAACCAGATGCACATGATGGATCGCGCTTATGGGGGGGGCTAGAGGACAAAGGAAGGAGAGGAATCAATGCATGAAACGGCGACTCAAACAGGGAAAAGTGTGTTTCAGTGACCCAACAGTAGCGCATCCCTTGGGCGTTCTTAGAATTACCAAAAGGTCTCATGATCGGAGGGCGTGGAAAACGAAAGAATGGCAGGGACTTATCAACTATGAACGACGGGAAAAGAAAGGGGGATCTATCCTCAGATTTCAGGGGGGGGACCTCAGGTAAAAACAACTTTTGCGAAGAAGCAATAGAACCAAAAAAATCTTTTTGGACCCCAGAACGAAAAGTGGCAGAGCAAAGAAGACGAGAGGGGGAGGGAAAAAAAAAGAGTTATGTCGTCGGAACACTGTCGCTTGTTATTGAAAAGGGGACGGTTAGCGTCAGGAGCCACCGTCGTGCGCGGGGTGAAAACAGAATTGCAATCGTACCTCCAGGGGGAAAAAAACGACCACACACCAGTGCTAACTACCTCAAAAGAAGAATTATCCATTACGGACGCGACTGGCACATAAAATGAACCACGAGTTGGAAGAATAGTACGGGGCTAGGAACGAATCATTCTCCAATTAAACAAAAACTTAAAACAGGAAAAAAAGTTTAAACGACAGTAGAGTCTCAGGGGTGAAAGAGGAAATGAAAACCTCGGGAAGGAGTGTTTAAAGCAAGACGGTTTGGAGGGGGAGAAAAAAAACAAAATATTGTTGGTCGTTGAGGAAGAAAGCGGAGGGGTAAAAAAGCGACAATCGTCGATAAAAACCTTGGGGCAAAACCCAGAAGAACCGATGGAAGACTAGATGGGAAGGGGGTGCGCAAAAAACAAGGGAGACTTCTAAACGCGCAGTAGCCCAAGAACGGCGACCGGTCACAGACCCTCCTGCTCGGAAAAGAGAGAGTACTTTGGCAGGACAGCGCGGAGGAGGACCGGAAAGAGAAGCAGGAAGGGGTTCAGGGTAAGGTGGAAAGGGGCGGGGCAAGAGGGTTAACACCAAGGAACAAAAAATGGCAGTTTCACGGCTAAGATCACGAAATGAGTGGGAAGAGGGTTTAACCTAAAAGGGTCGGTTGTCGGACGGGAGGGACCAAGAGTGGCCGGTTTTGACAGGGGGGGGGGGAAAGGGGAATAAGCAAGGAGGGACAAGGGACAAGCAAAACAACTGTCAACCCTTTTTTAAACCACCGATCGCGCCATCTTCCGTATCGAAGGGGGAAGGAGTCAGAAAGAAACCCACTGACTTGAACTCTCGGGACCCCGCGGGGGGGCGATTCAAGTAGGGAGGTAGCGGGAAAAGGGGGAAAAAGGTGGCTAATTTTGGAAAAAAGGGACAGCACAGGGAAAAGAAGGAAAAATTAGGAATCAGTAGAAAGACCTTTGGGTATTTTTCGTTCTCAGCGGAGAAACAAGAGGACCCGGTGGAGACGAAAACGGAAAAGACTCCCCGCTATCGAAGTGACCCCAAACTGACATCGCAAAAGAGGTGGAAAACAAACGGGGGTAGATATAGGCTAGATGGTTGGGGCGTGAGGGTTGGGTTCACTGAAATAGAGATGGGGGGTCAAAGAAAAAATCAACGGGGCCGTGGCTGAAAACGAAAAGAGGAGTAGAGTTGAATCAAAATGAAAATTTAGTTCCGAGTCCAGAAGGGTCTCTGTTTGAGGATAACGGAAATGTTGCCACAAGCCCTCGGCACAACAGGAACTTAAACGGGGGCAATCCTTTCTCTTGCAAAGAGAGTAGAAATTGAGATGAAAAATGGAACCTAATTGAAAAATCAAGATGTGATTTGTGTTTTTTTTTTGGGGGGGGTAAAAAAAGAATTGTGGCGCTTTAGCTCTCGCAAACACCCCACAACTACTGCCCTCTCAATAGGCGAACCCAATTTTCGGGGGCCGGGAAAAAGAAACCGTCGGGGGGTTTTCAAGAAAAAGAGCAAAAAATTGAACACGCCACTCTCCTCTGAGACGAGACAAGTCCTTGGAAATCACAGTTCTGTGGGACGAGAGGCGGGGAACATGGAACGGAACACGAAACTGTTCAAAGCTAACTTGCATCGGATATAAATCGAAGTAGTCACTCGAGCATAAGTTCATCCGTCAGAAAAAGGCGGGGCTTTGTCCAAGAAGACTTCAAAGAAAACCACCGAACCGAACAAACAAGAGAGGGGCCTCCCGAGGATCTCACAAGTGGGGGCAATCGGGGGAGGAGGTACAGGTTGTTCGTCGAAAAAAAAATGGGGAGTGGGCTCTTTGATTCAGAGTTCAAAATGCCGGGGGAGCAGGCGATGCAAGCAACTCAACCAAAGGCGGAAGACTGTTCTAAGGGATCAAAAAGCCCGGCACCGGGGAGGTAATGGAGACACGTCCTATAAACTTCACACATATTCAAAGGAAATAGAAGAAACTTTGCATATAGTAAGGGGGTGGTTCGTTGCATGGCGGAAGGGGTGAAAGCACGAGAGAAGGAAGAAGGCGGAGAGGGGGGGGGAGAACTTTTCACGGTTGCGGTTGGAAATGTCCCCCTGATGATTGGGGTTGAAATACAAGCTAAAAAGGCAGACCGCGGAGGGGAGCAGGCTAATAGAACACTGCGGAGTGTGCGAACCCGCTGCAAAGCAGGCGGGGAAGTATTAGAGAAGAACTTAAAGAAAGGGTATTGGTGAAACTCTGACCAACTGGACTTAAAGGCTTGAAAAATCAAATTTCCTAGTGAGGAGGGGGAAATCAGCCAGGGACAGGTCCCAAATTTCCCTCGTCTGAAAGAAGGGTAAATGCTGCCGAAAACCGTGATCGGGGGCGACGAGCTGTTTTTGAAGAGTCCTCAAAAGGGGGCCAGGATGGCAAGAAAGCACGTCAAAAAGAGAGTCAATGGGAAACATTTGCTCAAGATGGCTAAGGGTAAAATGGCTTGGAAACCCCCAACAACAGTCTACACTTGGGTGGGGTGGCTTCTCCCAGCCAAAAAAAAGGCGAAGTAAACACTCAAAATCGGGGGTTGGAGGCGTCAAAAGAACGGTGGTGATAAACTTGAAAGGAAAAGTCGTTGGGTTCTGAAGGGAAAAAAATAAGGAACAGGAAGGCGTCAACCAATGCTCGTTCACTACGGAGTGCATGGCGCAAGGAAAAAAAACGAATGGAAAAGGATACTGGTTCAAGGTCCTTTGTGCGCACGAAGTGGGTGGGAGGCTGGGAGGTGTTGGGGGAGGGAGGGGGACTTGCGAAAGTGGGGGGGGTTGCGCAACGACGCAAGAAGTTTACGACCAAATTGCGCGAAAAAACGAAGGGCCCGGGCAAGAAAAAGACCTTGTTAAAAAGGAAAAAGCCCGCACGATGTTGGAGGAAAATCCATCCTAATTATACGTGATCGGAAAGGGAGGAAGGGGGTGGAATCGGACAAGAGGGGTGGGAGAGTGGGGGGCCTGACGCCAGGGTGTGAAAAACAAGGACACATAAAAGAGCGAGGAGTCGGGACCAGTGGGTGAAAAAAAAGTCCAATTCTCAAACCGAATCAGAAAGAAGCCATAGAAGGAAGGACCCAGAACTCCGATCTGTTTCACCCTTCTCACCTGGAAATCGGAACCGAAACGGGGGGAGGAGGAGAAGGGTGGGGGGGGGGCGGACACTGTTATCGTTGATGTCGAAAGGGGGGAAAATATGGATCTCCGCGCTAGGGAGGGTGTCGGAGCGCCCACATAGCCGAGAGCTCAAACAGGTCTGATAAAAGCGGCCTGTCGCAAAGAAACAAACACGGCAGAAGACGAATCAGGAACCCGCAGTTGCCATCCTTGATGAGATTTGGCCCAGCTCCCAGGTGAAGGGAAGCCAATGTGGAGGGGCACCAAGGGCCGCAGGTGGGGGGGGGGTGTGGCCAAGGCGGGGGGCCGACAGGGGGACAGGAAAAAAAAAAGGGTTGTGGGCAGGAAAGCGAAAAAATACCGGGGAAAACTGGTTGGAGGAAAAGAAACTGTAAATGGAGAAGCGACAAATCCATAATGAGGGGAGAGGAGCTCGGGCCTGGCTGGGGGGAGGGCACATGCGATAAGCCGATCGAAGGCTAGCAGACCCGCACCAAAAAAAAACGCATTGCTCGAGTAAGGTGAGGAAAGGGTATCAGGGACGAGAGAGAAGTTCGGAAAAACAGGCTGGTGGTGTGAGGTTCGCAGAAAACAGAAGGACTGTTGAAGGGTCCGGGTCTCAATATGTTCCTTGAAGAGAGGGCCGCGCCGCGACACCCGGCCAGCTCATTAAAAATTCAGAAAGGCAAGAGGGTAGGTACCGAAAACGGGTCAAGGGAAGAATTGGGATGGGACCTATTCAAGAGAAGGAAGGAGAGAGAGAAAAGAAGCACCTACCCTACAATAAAAAGGGTGAAAAACGGTGGTCATATAGATCAAAAAAAAAAAGGAAAAGGAGTAGAAGAGATATATATTACCAAGTGGTTTCAAAGGGATGGGGAGAGGTGGGAGCGGACATGCCAGGAGTCGGTCGGGGAAGACGGGCATAGTAGCAGAGAGTTAAGGCTGAGTGTTCGTCCAAACCTAAGAGAGAGGAATGAGGAAGTTAAGGTGCCAATAGGGATAGGTTAGATGACCGAGGGGCTGACCTAGAAGAGACGGGGACGCAAAGACAAGCAACCAGGGGGGCCCTCAAACAAAGTTGGGGGCGAAGGGTGGGGGGTCGGAAAGTCAGTGACCGTAACTGGAACATCATCATGAGCTCAAGGGGGGGAAGGGGGGAGGGAGGGAAAGTCGGGGGGGACATAATCGTGATAAGTGAATAAGAAAAAGAAAAACGGAGAGCAGCATCCTGACTGGATGGTCTCGTACTTGCGAACATACAAGATTATCGAACAAAAGGGTGGGGTCAACAACGTCGATAAGAAAAAATTACTGGGTGGGGTCTGGTGTGCAATGACAGCTCTTCGGATTGGCTGAATCTCCAATTGGCGACATTCAAAAGCTGGGACTGACCGCAAAGCTAAAGGTCAATTGTCAGCCTGAGCCAGGTAACAGAGATTGAAGGGGGGAAAAAAGGGTCGTTGCAGAAATTAATCAACAGAGTGAAAGCGGGAGAGGGGGGAGGGGAGGGGATTGGGGAACGAGGGTCGTCAAAAACCGAAGCGAGGTGACTTCTGATTGTTGGAGACACCTTAGAATCAAAGAGAATCAAGTTTGTAAGCACCCAACGAAACAGAGGAGCCCCTTGGTCAAGATGCGGGATCAGTCCGCAATTGCACTTCATCAGGGTAAGGATTTCGGGGGCGCACTGAAGAATGCTTGAAAGGATTAGAGGAAGAGAATGAGGTAACAAGATAACTTCTGAAACAAAACTTGGGAGGGGGATAAGATCTTTGAAGGGGTCCCACCACGCCACTACCTGGGGTCAACTGGTTGCGAAAAGGCAAAAAGAGAAAAACCATAGTCCGATGAAAAACAGGAAAGCCAGGTCCGCAAAAACCTTATACGCGCCTGGGATGGAGGGAAACAAATCAGGAGGTGCGGTAAGGGTTACTGGTTCTTGACACGGAAGAAAAGGGGAGTCCCAACGTCCGGCTCGTGGAGCAAAAACAGGAAAAAGGGCCAAATTCGGTACATCACAAACAAGAAGTAACACCAGACAAACAAGAAGCAAAAGAAATTAACAGGCGAACAGACCATCGACTCGCGTTCGCATGAAGAAAAGGAAGAACGATTTGCAGGCGCATCTCGACGCAGACAGGAGTGTCCAGGAACAACGAGTTCCATTGATGTCAATTTTAGGAACACCGGTAGATCCAGAGTGACGAGAAAGGAACAGAAGGGGTGTTACGCCCGAATGTTTCGTGTAGACCAAGGGGAGAAAGGGGGGAGGTTGCGGGAGGGAAGGAAAAAAAGCGGTAGGGTTACACTAGAAGCGCAATAGAAAACCTGGGGGGTCCCTCTGGGGGTCAGGGGCTCGAAGAAAGTCCAAGGGGTTGGGATACTCTAAACGCTGTAATAAAAAAAAGATCGCGAAGGTCAAAGAAGAAGAAGATGAGGAAAAAAGAGCGTGGAAGGGGGACCTCCAGGGTCTGGAAAAAGGGAAAAAAAAGCAAATCTTCAAAATGGTGAGGTGGAATTACGATCAGTGGGGAGGCCACCCCAATACCGGATGTTAGGGGGAAAGTTATATTCCATAATAGGTGAAGCGGGGTTGAGGGGAAGGAACAGTTGGTATTTGCGGCTCACACGGATCTTTCTGTGGAGACAGGGGATGGAAATGCAAGAAAAGAGTCCGGAGGGACTGGAACCCTAAAAACGGCACACCTTCGGTGAGGACCACCGAAACTGCATCATCTCGCTGGGGGGGAAAACCTGTACAAATGCCGAAAAAAAGAGGGAACAGAACCAAGAGGAAAGCTTATTTCACGGAAAAACTGGGGGCAGAAAAGAAGGGTTAAAACTACAGTGAAACATTCAAACGAGGGCCCGGTCAACTTCAGCCTGTGGGTTGAGTTGAAGGGAACGCGACGCTACAAAGGCTAAGAAGGGGAGATCCAGCGGACACAAAAGCACGCATCGAGGGCGAAAGGCCAGCAAACAAAGGGGGGGAAAAAACTTGTGATATATTTGGGGACCTATCTGGGGTTGTGGGGCGGGGGGGAGGGGGGTGGGTGACGGTAAATGGAAAGAGGTTCATCTCTAAAGGGGGGACTGCAAATGTGAGGGAATACCAGGCAGACCTGCGGAGGCCTGGAGAAACTATTTCATGAGAAGGAAAGGGGGCAAAAAAGCCCTCGCGTCACGAACGAAACTGAAGAGGTTTAAAAAAAACGGAATCGGAAGAGAGGAATTTGGGGGGCGAGGTGACGCTCTTGGGGGCCTTAAAAATCAAGGAGGGGGTGCCGTGCAGAAATTGTGGAAATAACGACAAAAACAACAAGGGGGGGGTGAGGAAAGAGAGATAAGCGCAAAATTTTTCACGGAAGAACCTCGTAGGCAAGCCAGGATGAAAGAATCTAACGAAGATAAGCTTACGCCAGTCCTGGGGAGACTTTACAGTTAGGTGTGAAAGAAGAGGGGGTGATTTTGAAACATTTCCCTAGACACGAAACGAGGCAGGAGACCGAATCTATAGAAAGGGCGCCTTATAAAAACAGAGACTTTCTTCTTCAAGGAGAGAGGGGCTGGCTTGAAAAACGATCCTATTGACACTGGGCCAAAAAACCCTCTAGGACCTATAAGAAGCAAGTTGGGGGCAAATGCGTGGAGGGAGGGGGGGTGCGTCGAAGAGAGTGGAGGGAGTGTGGGGACGAGGGATTAGCAACATAAGGGAAAAAGGAAAAACTGAGGCCGGACAAACAAAACCCACGTCTGAGCCTGTTGCTACGGAATTAAGGGGTCCCTGGTCGAGGTAAACTTCTCGAAAACGGTCACACAGGTAACGGAAAGAGAAAAGAACCGCGGGGCCTGATTTGCAAGGTTATGAAAGAGGACAGCGGCGATCGCGAAGGGACTGGAGTGGGGAAGAAAATTTTGAGGTGACATGGTTTTGCCCAGGGCCAAGGGCAGCTAATGGGTCAAGAAGGAGTAAAAACGCCAAGGAACCGTCGGGGACGCTAAATCAAATTAACAAGGGGGACGCCCTTCCCCGCATGAAGATCTACGGCACCCTGCCAGACGCTAGGGGGTAAACCAAAGAAAACGCAACGGGCTGACGGAAAGACGGACCAAAGGAACAAAGGGGACCGATTGAAAGGAAGACGCAGCGCATGAACAAATACCTCTCTGTCATTGAAGGGATAAAGTAGAGGGATGAAGAGCAAGCGGGGGAAGTCTAGGAGGTTTAGAGTCTCCCAATGGAAGAGTGGCGACCGAACTTCACAGAGGAGAGGGAGGGATTCGGCAGAGGTAAACATTTCTCGAAGAATGATCCGGGTGAAAAAGAGGTAAAGGCAGAAAGCGAAAATCAACAATCTCCTTGGGGGATGCTCCATCCAAAAAGCGGCACGAAAATCACAGAATAGAGGCATTTCGGCGTCAAGAAAGGGATACCGGGGTTTAGATTGGGACAAAAGAGAGGGGGGGAGGGGACAGAATTCCTGAAGGCGTACGAATAGTCACGGAAACCGTGTATTGGGAATAAAACTGGAAAGGCGAGTCGAAGGATGAATGTGTGGGAAGAAGAAGGGGGCGCAACAGGTGAGGAGGGGAATGGTCGGGAGGTAATAGTGACTGAGCAAGTTTTAAAAAAGAAATACTGTGCTCCATGCGCGCAAGAAAGAAAGGTTCAAGAAAACCAAGGAGTAAAGGGGTTTCCGACGACAATAACTTTTTCAATCCCGCCAGCGAAAGTGAGTCACGAAGTGGGGGACCGGACAAAAGGGTGTCGAGTTGGGCAGGTAAAAACGGGGGGGGTGCAAAAAAGGGAGGACCAAAAAAAAGGGAGGGAGGGATATCGGTACTGGTGCCTTCCGTTTCAATACTGGGAAGAGAAAGAAAAGAGAAGAATCAAAGGCTGGTACAGCCCGCCGATCTTTGCGAGGGACCTTGAGGAAGCGATTCAAGAAAAAAAAGGGGGCACAGACTATTTGGGTGGGAGAAAAACGGGTTATCGTTTGTGAGGAGAAGGGGGGTGTGAAAATCAGTAGAGAAATAAGAAGAAAAGCGGTGGAAGAGATCACCACAGCATCTTAAGGGAAAAACAATTGAAGAGGACTTAATGTCGCACCGGGGAGAAAAAAAATTTCATGAGGAGGCTCCGGGGGTAACCGGCTCTTGCAAATGCGCCTGCATTTAGTGTGGCCAGAAGAATAGGGGGGAAGGGGTCGAAAAAAATTTCGGCCTCGCCATCCCGAGCGAAAAAAACTGAACCCAAGGAAGGTGAAAAAAGAAATGGGGTTTGGCCTGAGCCAGAAAGACCATTCTTGCCATTTGGAGATACGGTCGACAGGGGGGCAGAAATCCAGAGCGGACGCGGGGGAAAGCGGGACTGGAGGGTTCCTTGGCGGCAAAGTCGATGAGCAAATCAACACCCTGAAAATGCACGGCCTTCGCATAAAAATGGATTTGATGAAAGTTATCGGAGCGCAGGAGAAGGATTGCGACAAGACAAGGATGCAAAAAATTTTGGGGTTAGGTCAAACATTTCTGGCGCAGGCGTCAGTCGAGGATGCCGGTGAAATAGAGGGGGGAAGGCGCCTCGCAAAGAAGTCTGGGCCAAGATAGTAAGGCAAAATTCAAGTGAAAGTCTGAAAATGGCACAAAAAGCCCTATAATGGGTTGGTCAGGGGTGAAGGAAAGAAACCAGAGTAAAGCGAAAAAAAACGAAAGGCCACGCCAGCCCAGGGTGGGGAAAAAAAACCGGGGTGACTATAGAGAGCAAAAAAAACTTTTCTTCTTCCCAGAGATGAAAAAGTGGTTCACAAAGTATGGGAAGGATGTGTCTAGTTCGCTGCAATCATCCCCGGGGGGAGGGAATATGGAATAAGAATCACCAGATCGATCGCCGGTATCAGGCGTCAACTGGCTTACGTAAAGCGGGGAGAATGGGGAGGGGGAGCTGCCCGAGAGTTGCAAAGACACTGAAGAAGAAGAAGGACCCGAAAGCCACAGGGGGGGGAAACCTCCACCGTGGGGAAGGGTGGGCAGAAGAACGAAATATAAGTCATCAAAAAAAAAGAGACAGATAAACGTGGCCTGGTGGCGGGGCGGGAGACGAGAGAGAGGGAATGAGCTAATTGCGAAAAGAAAAACCAAGTTAAAGAGAAAAGAGAAAAGGACTGGATGGGGGAAGATTACGTAAGACGTAAAGAGCCATGTAAATACTGGGTCAAACAAGAGGGGAGGGACTCAGGGCAAAAGAAAGATGCTGGTTAATGGAAAGAGATTCGCGCGGAGGGCCTCTTTGCCCTTTTGCGGAAAGAAAAGGGTATATCTACCGCCAAACTCAGACTACTTCAAGGATGGAAAACCGAGCCGGAAAAAAAAAAAGGGAGCGTCAGAGGGAGGGAAGGGGGGTGAGGGGAGAAGTAGGCATATACATGCTTTCTATTCGAAGACTGAGGTGTGCTAGCGGACCACCGCAAGCGAGGAACGATTTTAAAAAAGGGAACGAAGCAAAACAAGTTTGTCAAAGGGCCCCACAAAAGGAGCGCCCGGGGACGGAGGGGGGAAAAGGGGACCGCAAGGTCAAACAGACAATAAATAGGAGAAATCCCGGGCACATCGATTGCGTATGAGGAGACAGGGAGAGAAAATGAAAAATGCTGAAAAAAGATTTGACAAGAAAGGAAGAAGCTGTTCGGGGGGGAAATCAGGAACACCACTTGGAAGCAAAAGAGACGACACACTCGTGGGGCCGGGAAGGACACCATGACGACTTGTCAGGTCACTTATAACGCGCGGTGAGGGATTTCCCCGTTGAGGGGGGGCGGAAGGGAAAAAACCGGGTGGATTGGGACCGGGACTAGGTGAGCAACTGGGGGGGGGAAAAAAAAAAAAAACTTCTTCTTGCTCAAAAGAATGGGGGGGGGGGGGGGGGGGGGGGGAAAGTCCCAAATAAATACTCACGAAAAGGCCAAAACACCTCGGTCGAACAGGAAGCCTTCCCGCTCAAAAAGGCATACCATGTCTAATAGGAGAAGAATAAGAAAAATTAGACCTCTTGGGCAGGGGAGGTCCAGACTATAGAAATAAACTTCAGGAATGATTAGGAAAGGAAAAAAAAGAAAAACGTATCCTGAGGGGGGCTTGGCAAACCAAGAGTAAGGCTTTGACCGCTTAAACTAATCTGGGAGGGGGGAAGCCCGCCGTTGGGGAGGGGAGCAACATAACCAAGGGGAGAAAAGGGTGGTTCTTTCACGTGAGGAGACAAGTTTCTGACAGGGGGAAAAAAAAAAGAGAACATCAGTCGGAAAATAAGGTTGCCACAAAGGGCCTATAAGCTCTAGGGGTTAGGGTGGCTCGCCAGCAGTGAAAGGTTTTATCCTCTCAAAACACGCTCTAAGGAAAAAAAGAGCAAGGGGAAGCCAGGGGACGAAAAGAAAGATAGGGGAAAAAAGGGATCGACCTTTTGGACCGAACTAGAGGAGGAGAGCAAGAGGGAAAAAGAGTGTGGTGGAACGGACAAATCAGAATCACTTCTTCATAGGGCAAAAAGTACCAATGGTTTGAGGGTGCCGTCTATATCCCTAGATGAGGGGGAAAAAGAGGGGTTGACGAAAGAAAGTGAATGGAGGGACTTCTTCCCAAGGGTCGGCCGGGAAGAAAGGGATTTAAATGCAAAGCGCGATGGACACGGGGTTCCAAAACACAACCGCCAGTCTCAAGTGGGAAAAAAGACCTCATGCATCTTTCTGATCACGCGATGGACAAATCTAAAAATGCAAGTACCTACTTGAAAAGAGAAAGTGACAAAGGTAGAGACCGGGTTCTTTACTGAAAAAGTTTGGGTCTACCGTTTTACCTCGACAGAAAAATCCCCACCCTAGGATCCGGACAGGGCAAAAACGGGGGGTTCGGATCTCTACGAAAAAAGAAGTTCATATCAAAGAGGACAAACGACGAAAAAAAGTAAGGAAAAAAAGGACAAGAGCAAAAATTTGGGGTACACACTTGTGGGACTGGGGGTTGGTTTAGTTTCGTTGGTTGACGGAAATAGGGATAAAATCGACCGAAGGAGGAGACGAACTATGGCTCGAGTGATAACCAAGGGAGAACCTTGGAGAATCACGCGGAAGGAGTCCTGACTAGGGGGGGGCTTGGACCGAATGTGGGGAACACTCCGAGCGTCAACACACCTAACGGGGAATCTGTTCAAAAAGGTCCATCCTATTAGATTGCGAGGGGTGACGCTCAAGGGGAGACGATGCTTGAAATAAAGGGAAGGTGGAGGTGGGCAGGCCGAAAAGGGGGGGGGCTCTGGGTGATCTCCTTCTCACAAAAGGGGTATTCAGAGAGAAGAACACCACAATTTTCGGAGAACACCTCCAAGGTTGTCAACAGCTTCAAGAGGGAGAAAAAAGCAAGAGAAGGGTGGGGGGGGGGGGGGGAATGAGATCAAAGGAATGAAACGGAATGTTCGGTGGACGCTAGGTTTGAACCATTTCAGCGAAAAACCGAAAGAACAGTCCTAAGCAGCAAGTATAAAGGTCACTCAAGCAGAGTTCGGAAAAAAGGTGGTCAGCAAGGAGAGAGACTGGATTACCAAAAAAGAAAAGGTCAAACAAAAAACAACAACTCAACCAGAGCCCCTTCTCGGGCACGGTGACGTTTGGAACTATGTAAGGGGTTGCTAGGCACGTGTGAAACTTTATCAAGCTTCAGAAGGGGGGGGAGCATCGATACCGAAAAAAAAAAAACACATGAGGAGACAAGACGGATCACTGACGGCTCTGAAGTGAAAACCTTAAGTCACCGGCCAAAAGATTTCCCGTAAAGCAAGTATCAAAGCTGGGCAAAGAGTGGAAAGGTGGTGCGTGCATGATACGATGGGAAAGAGAGATACCGAAGGGGCGATAGGGCAAAACAAAAGGGGAAGGAACTTGGTGGAATGGGGCACTTTGCAGTGGACCCCAGGAGAGTATATCTTAAAGGAAAAACAAAGGAGGGGGGAAAAACGCTAAACACATTCGCTGCGGCGGGGTAGGAAAAAAGAGGAAAGAATTCGGGATAGACGTCACACCTGAAAAAACAAAGTACTTGTGTTCAGAGGGCGGACCACTTTCTTGAGAGGCGAGGGGGGAAAACACACGGTATGGGAGAAAATCGGGCGACTGCAGGTCCAAAGGGGAGCGAGGGAGTGGGACAAGATCTCGATAAGTCATTTGATCATGCGGGGCTGGCGCGGGTGGTAGGAAAGGACGGCACGGTCCAGGATGGCTACATAAGAAACAAGCGAGAAAGGCGGGCATGAGAAAAAGGGGGGAGACAGATGGAAAGGGGGAAACCTAATAGAAAGGTCAAACTCAACCTGTCTCAAATGGGGGGGGAAGACCAAAAAAGGCGGCGTAACACCTCCAAAGATCGAGGGACATTCGCGGTCAAAGAGGAATAGAATGGGAGAAACGGGACATCCTGTAAAAGGGAAGGGGATGGAGTTGTCCGAAGAAGGGACAAGTCAAATCTCTATGCAGAGAGAGGTCATTTTGGATTCCTTAGCAAGGCGGTAGAGGATGAAATTCGCCGGAGGAATGTGCTAAAGAGGGGGGTTCGGTGGGAATGCGGTTTTGAAGGGGGACAGTTTTGGGGAAATTTCGAAAGTGTTGTGAGCCAGAAAAGACGGGGTGTCTCAATGACTACAGAGAAAGGGGAAAGAAAAATCGAACCGTGTTACGACTGACAATAAAGTGTGTAGGAAACCATCTGGCTAGGTGCGAGGAACCTGGGGCACACAGGGGGGGGGGGGAGTTGGGCCTAGGCAACAGGGGGTGGGGTTTGTTCCCCAGGAGGACCCAAAAGAGGGCGGCAAAATTCGAAGGGGTCAGGGAAATTGTATCTCCTAGAATCTAATAATACCAAATGCGATAGAACGCCTAAACTCCGTCTTCATGAGACCAGGAGGACAAGCGGGGAAACAAAGGGGAGGGAGGCTAACTGGGGGGGGGGGGTGCCGTGCAAAAGTAAAGGTGTTAGGAACAGGGGGGAAGCGAGCTCAGCCTAAAAAAAATTGGAGAACCGCACATAAGCCGCGATCGAAAGCAGTATCGGGGCTTTAATTTCGGGCACCGAAAACACGGAAGCAGAGCGCAGATGTACCAGGCGCTGAACTGGTAGGGGGGGTGGCAAAGAGGAAGTGTTAAAGTAAAAATTGAGCATCGCCAAGGGGGACCGAGCGAATCCGTGACAGAGGAAAAAAGAAGAGGGGGGTGGGGGACCAGGAGCAAGACAATGGTGACCATCTGGAAAAAGGGACGATCAAGGGGAGTCGCAATCGTAAGCGACCAAATACAGAAAATGGGGAAAGAGGAGGAGAGCGCCCTGCTGGGAGGGAGGCAAGTCGGAATACGATAGCCGATCGGGCGAACCTCCACCAAAAACCTTGACAACAGAGAAATGCGCAATGATATGGATGATGAAAAGAAGTAAGCAAAAAAAAAAAGATCAGTCTTACGTAAAAATGAACTGGGGTGGTTTGGGGGAGGGGGGGGGGAAAAAAAAGAACTTGGATGGAGGAAGGGGAGATTCATCAAATATCCGGGTGGTCTTTCCTCGGAAGACTCCCATTCTTGCCCACCGTTAAATCGCCGGAGGAGCATGGAGGATAATGCGGCCGAGCTCCCGCGAGATGGGGGCGGGACGGAAGATGGAAGAGGCCCGCCATAGATGGCAGGAAAAAAGGGGACACCTCCCCTAGCAAAGGGTTGAATACAAATTTGGGAATAACAACAAGGGAGTAGGAAAGGAGTTCAACAAAAAGTGGTCAAAAGGGCAGGAAGAGAAGGGGAGCAGGGTGCGACTGAGAAAAAATCTTGCGGTCGGCCATCCTAAACAAGCTCTTTCTTGGTCGGTCAAGTACATGCACGAAAAGGTCTGTCCGGGAACTTGGTTACAATCAGGTTCATATAATGCCAGCAATACGCTCCTAGACACCGACGAAACGCCGCGGGAAAAAGGATAAAAGGGGGGTTTGCAGGACAGAAAAAAAAAGGTCCTCCAGTGGTGGTCGAAGCCGAGAGGGGGAAACTTGAAAAAAAATAATGAAAGTAAAACAGACATTTCCATGAAAAAAGGTGTGAAGGGGGAGGACTAGTAGGCGATCGGATGAGCGAATGAAAGAGAAGAAAAAGAAAGGGCAGGAGATTCTCTCTAGACAAGGAAGGCTTTATTGGCTCTTGAAAGGGGAAGACGAGGGGGGCCAAGAGTAAGAGGGGGGGACCGGCATACGTGCAAACTGCTGGTTGTTATCTTCACATCGGAGCTCGGAGTGATTGGAAAAGAGGTGCCAACAATGAAGAAAATTAACGGGAGGACTCTGGGCCGACCACAAGAAAAGAAGGATGGGACCGCAAACCAAACGCGCTGATGATAGTGGTGGTCGTTCGAAAGGTAAGCAAAAAAAGAAAAAAGGAGGGAGAGAGAGAGATGGGGGGAGAGAGTCAAAAGGGAAAGCGAGGAGATCTGTTGGGGGAGAACAATTCTACATCACGATACAAGTGGTTACAAGCACACACAAAAAAAAAAAAAAAAAAAAAAACAGTAGAAGAAAGGGAGGAGGGAATAGAAAAAAGGCCTCAGGGCTCAATGAAAGAGCGGGCTTTTCAACCGGGGGAGAAAACCGGGATGGCCGGGGCATTAGAGATATGGATAACACGTATGACACTGCATAAAGACACTTGTACCAAGTATCACAGAGGGGTGAGGGACCAAAAACAACTACTCTCCGGACCAAGGGGCTAATAAGAAAAAAAAAAACCCTGGACCGAGGGAAAACCGAAAAAAGGTTCTCTAGACTTATACAGCTGGCTGGTGTGCCAAACATCGGATTGTAAAGTAGAAAGAAAAAAGGGGGGGGGGGGGGGGGGGGGGGAAAAGCTGGGGAGTGACCCGGGAGAGTTGAGAAATGAGCCACCAAAGAGCAAGAAAAAAAGTGCGAAGGTCAAAATAGAAATAGAATAACAGGCATTAAAAACTCCGCACGGGGAACAAAACCATACGGCGGAACCTGCCTTCAAAAAGCAGGAAACAAGAAACGAATGTCGACTACGGGGAAGTGGGCAAAGGAAAACATTGTCCGGCGACTCGCACCCCTGATTAGGGGGAAAACATAACATAAAGAAGCGGTCAAAGGATGTGTGTTTAGAACCCTGTAGCCTAAGGTTGAAAAGAGAAAAGGGGAATAGGATATGTGAGGGGGTTACTGAAACACGACTTGTTTTTCTTGGAGGCAGACCGAAAAAAAAAATGTTGGGAGGGGAAGGTTGGAAAAGACAGACGTTTCTGGGAAAACGGAGACATCGTCGAACCCAACAGTGGGGGGGTTGACCCACAAATGCAAATGAGAACTTGTGGGTGATACTTCCCATAACAGGGACCAGGGGGAGACTCTAAAACGTCGTGAAGTAAAAAGGCAAAACCGAGTCGAAGAAGAATGTTCACCAAGCGAAAAGAAAAGGAACTGCGACGCTGGGGTCCTGAAGGCGAAGGGAGAGGAAAAGAAAGAGGCAAGGGGGGGGGGCGGGGGGGAACAGGAAAAGAATTGGGGAAGGAACTGGGGGAAAGAAACCCACGTTCATGGTGGAAGTGACTATAGCCCGAATTCTGTGAGAGGGTTACGAAACAAGCGCAGGAATGGGATTAGCGCGAAAAACAGGGGTCGGGGCCGGTTTTTCACGAAAATGATGGGAAGGACAGATCAGAGACACTGTCAACACAAAAACCATGGCACAAAGTAGCAAAGTGGAGAACAGATCCGCATCGGAAGGGAGCGCTGGCAAAAGAGGGTAAATAAAAACCACTACTTAACACAGAGGGAACATCTTTCGGTCCTATTTTAAGGGGAAAGGTTGTCATTTACAACGGGGGACCTCGCGGGGGGACAGGACATTAGCCGGCGTGATCCCGTAAAAAGGAAAGCCTGTGGGGGTGAAGGGAGCTCATCAGAAGGAGACAAGCTGAAGCATGTGCTAATAAGGGAAAAACAAAAAAAAAAACAACATGAAATCTCAAAATTGGTCACAAAAGTTTGAGAGGCCTATGGGGGGTTTGGGAATGTGACGGGGGGGGGTTGAACACCAAGTGGATGGTTTACCAAGAGAAAGCGGTAAGACGAACGGAGGGAGAGAGGGGGAACAAGCGCCCTGGGGATAGCACGAGGCAAGAAAGAATGAGAGTTTTTCGTGAGAAGTAAATGTTACAAAAAACTCAGGAGGAAAAGAGGAGGGGTTCAAAGGGGGGAAACTGTAACGTCAACGGAGGGGTTACGGGAAAGGGGAAGGATGGAAACCTTGTTAATGAAAATGCTGAGGGAAAGAAGTGGGGGGGGGCGCACATTTTCGATCACACAACAAGGGTATGAAAAGATAGTAATCGAATTTTGCAAAGGCAACACTCCACTGATTTGATTGGGAAGCACATTATAAGAGAGTACAACTACGGGACGATCCCCTTTCAACTCCTGTAAGTTCAAAGGTGTAAGAGGTCTTGGAAACATGGAAAAGGGGGCTCACAAGAAACTAAAACATCTAGGCCGCCAACACCACCCCCAACCCACAAAAAAAAAAAAGGGAAAACAACAAAGAAACAAAAAGAAAAAATCAGGGGCAAATTGTAGTCACTAGAGGAGGCTTAAATGTCCATGAGGAGAGGGACTTCCAACGCCTACTATTGCAGGTAAAACCGAAAAGCCACAAAAAGAGAGGGAAACCCTATCTCTGAAAGGTGGACCAAATCGTGGTGGCGAAGTTGTGGTTTGGATCGGGCGTTGCGGCGTGGGACGCTTTGAGGAGAAAAGGCTTAAGCAGGGGGGATCGATTGAATCAAAAAAAAACCACGGAAGGAGTATAGATCACGAGGGCCGGGCATGTCAACTGTCTAAACCAACCCGAACTTGAAAACATATGTTCACGTATAAAACGGGCAGAACGGCGGTGTCAATAATAGGAAAGGAGGTGGTTCGGGCAGTTCCTGACAGATGGGTCCGCGAGATCCTAGATGCGGGATAGGGGTGGAAAATGAAAAAGACTTTGCCGGGTTGCAGGTTGGGAGGGACCAGTGAGCCGATTCGCATTCCATCAAAACGAGGGGGGGAAAAAACGGAAGACCAGGGGGCGAGGAAGGGAGAATAAAGGAGTTCACGTTCGATTGGGGGATACAACAAAAATCAGAGGGAGAGAGACGGGCGAGCTGACACGGTACATGTTTGAACTCTGCGCCAAGGTGGAGGTAATTCAAGGCATCGTCCACCTAAAAAAAAAGAAATACGTTCTAGGGCGCGAATGCAATGTCCAAAAGTACAGCTCGGTCGTGTGCACGCTCGTAGGACTTCCTGGAAATCGACGTGATCGGGGGGCGATAAGAGAGGGTTTAGAGGACTAAATATTGAACAGGGGACTTATCCGCGCCGCACAAAGAGATTCTTAAGGTAGGCAGGGGGGAAAACAAATGGGTCCGGGAGAAAATCAGGTTAATGAAGCATGTCTTAAGCAGAGAAGAAAAATCAAACATTCGACCCAGGGGGTGTGGGGGCTGACTCCAAAAACAGGGGCCGTAACAAACCAGCTATTTCAGGGGAAGGGGAAAAATAGCCGGTTCGAGGGAAAGAAGATTCGGGGGTTCTGTGAAGGAAATATGAAGGAAAAAAAGATCATATGCGAGGAAACGTTGGATTCATTTCTTTCAAAATACAAGGCGGTCAGAGATAGGGTTGAAGGACTCGCGAACGGGGGGGGGTCAGGGGTAATGCGTGTTCGTGAAAGGGAAAGAGGGGGAACGTTGCACGCAAAAGGGGAGCACCAACTCGGAACGAAAGGGGGATCAATGGGGGTCAATCACAGAGTCAAAGGAAAACAGCGACAGGGTACAGTCAAAAATCAACGGGGAAGGGGGGTCAAACGCCAGAGAGTCTAAGGGCTCACGGACACTGGAGTCATGGGGGAATACGGAGAAGGGGGGAACAGTTGGGCCAAACCCCAGGACACACCTTCGCAAACTTGTGTTCCCAGGAAACAAAAACAAAGGCGATATAGGGAAAAAGTGTTTCAGGTGTCATAGTGCTCAAAATATCATCTACGAATCCCGAAAAGCATTCTTTTCCCAAACACGAGCTGGTCATACCAATTGGAGCCGTAACGAACGGGGGAGAGACTGTTTGGGGGGCCGGAAAAAGGGTGGAGAGGGGGGGTTCAACCGGTGTGTGGCAAGCATCTCTCAAAGAAGTTCTTTGGGAAAAAATCCACACATAGGGAAACGACCATATGTATAGTTGATTAAATTTCGCAAACGAAAAAAATTACATCAGCGCGAGAAGGGGACCCGGGTGCATGCTGCCCGACTTGAGAGGGGGTGCAGAGGGAATACTAGTGTGACCCGCCAATTGCGGGCAACATCGGCCACGAACCCGAGAAAAAAGAAGGGACATATAAACAAGACAATCGTTTTTACAAAAAACTCGAACTTGGTGGAATTCTTCAGGTGTTCAGTTTCACGGAAAAATAACAAACAGATGCGGAGACAGGGAAGAGAGGACTGGAGGGCTTGAGGATTCAAAGGATCGACGCATGAGGAGAAAAAACCCCGCCCCCCTGCAAAACCGCATGTAGAGGAGTGGGAGAAGTGTCGACGAAGAAAGAGGGGGCTCTAACCGTCAGAGCCAAAACAGGTGGGGGGGAATTTTCGCAAACCACGGGGGGCTGGGATGGGGAAGGGGGGTCTGAGAGACGGAGTCACAGGGGTGGGGTAAAAAAAAAAAAAAAAAAAAAAAGAAAAAAAAAAAAAAAAAAAAAAAAAAAAAAAAAAAGAAAAAAAAAAAAAAAAAAAAAAAATAGTCAGAAAGGGACTCGCAACCATGAGGGAAAAGAGATTAAATCAAACCAGTGGGCATTCTCCCGCGTAAGAGGCACGCGCGGTAATATTAAGAAAGGGAAGGAACAACATGGAAAGAGGCAGAAAAAGAGAACGAACCTCCACAAAATTTTGGTAACCACTTTGTTAAGGGGCTCAAAAAAACACACAAACGGGGAGATGAAAGAGAGTGCCAAAGTTTGGCAACACGGGCGGGGAGGGAGGTGGGTCGGTGCTCCTGCAGGAAAGATAGGGGAGGGACTCTAAAACGGGTCCCCATCTAAGAAGGGATTTTCTGCCGACTATAATGAAACCTGGCGGCTAAGCGGGGGGAAAAAGATGGGGCGGCGGTGAAGAGAAGGTCAAAGGGGGACCTATCAAAGACGACTCCAAGAAAGAAGGCAGGGGTTGGCGAACCAAAAAGAAAAAAAGTTGTCATACTTTGGGTGGGGTCCGGTCGCGTCACGAAGAAGACTTAAACATTAAGGCATTCAGGGGCTGTGGCGGGAGGGCGGAATAGGGCTATCGGAGTATAGGAAGGTCCTCAGACCAACCAGTGGCCTATAGCAAGAAAAACTGCGCGTTTGTCGAGGGTACCGTTTGACAAAGGGGGAAAGAAGTCCACCGGCGGCTCAGTCAAAACGATGGGGAGGTGTGGGATCTGGAAACGGATCGGAGTAGAGGAGGCCGCAGGTGGCAGGATTAAATACAAGATGTATCTCATGAAAACCCACAACACAACTTCATGTCAGCACGCGCGTGAAAATGAGAGGAGGCTGAGGAGGGGGACCGTGAGAATGAAGCAAAGATTAAAGCGGGAGAATAAAACTCCTTATGTTGGCTCTAAAGGACCAAAAGGAATTCCTCTCATGTTCAACCTGAGAGCAAAAAAAAAAGTTGTGTCCGGCAAAAAAAAAGACTCGCGTTTCGGCTGGATAGAGACTCAATGGTCTCAGGAAAGAGAGGAAAGATGTAACCGCAACGTCAAAATCCGAAAGCAGAAAAAAAAAAAAAGAATGAGAGGGAGATAGACAAAATGCTTCCAAGTGTACGAATTCAAGGGGAGGGGGCTGGACCCCGGGGACACAAGGGAAGCCCCAATCCTCACAAAAAAAACGTGTCCGAGGAACAAAACAAAAAGGCTTCTAGCACTTATCACTGCGGGATTTCAAAAAAGAAGGGAATTGTCGTCAAAAAACATCAAGTTGTGATTGTCGGACTCAGTGGGAGCGGAAAGGGACAATCAGTGAAGCGTTGCGCACAACTGAAAAGGTCCAATCGGGAAACAGAAAAAAAAAAAAAATTAACAACTCCGAACACAAAGCGGGAACAGGCCTCCTGCAACATCAACAGGCGAAATCGAAGGACGGCGGGAAAAATGAAAGAGGGCCGCGAACAACTCTGAAGACCTTCAGAAATTCGGAAGGAAAAAAAGCAAGAAAGTCTCAGGAGTCAGTTTAAAAAAAGGGGATATCAGCGTGGACCGCAAGGAAAGAATATCTGGTGGTTACGCCCGGACATTGGGGTGGCTGGGAGGACAACCAAAAAAGTTGATAGTGAGGAGAAACGCTTGAAAGGGCACGGAGAAAAGAGAAGAAACTGGGGGGAACAGATGCCGAATGAAGACAGAGATGGGAAGGGATGAGAGAAAATCCGGACCCGGGGGAGAAAGAAACCTGAAGTAAGAACCCCGTCAACGAAATCCGGAAAAAAAAAGTCAATCAGGAAAAGCACGATCGAACATTTTTCTGAGGCGCACGAGTCGGGAAGAAAAAGAGAGAAGGTGACGGTGGACAGAGGGAGGGGATGGGGAGGAAGAGTTTTAAAAAAAAACCGCTTTGGCGTTGAAGGAGGGTCAACACGAATGAGGGAATCGGTGAATGGACAGCGCAGTAAGGGGTGATTTTACGGCGCACGAGGGGGGCGTTTGACGCTGTGAGGGAAATGCAATACTGACCAGGACCCGCCAAACCCTTCACAACCGGTAGCAAATTACCAAAGACGCCTCTGAGATCAAGGGAAAAATGCAAGAATGCGGCTCACAAATCTTGCCCGCGACGTATTGGTACGGAAAAGAAGGGGGAAGTGAGAAAGGAAGGGGGGGAAAGAGGACCAGACAGCCCAGGCAAGAGGGGAAGTGAAAGGATCAGCCGTGGGGTTGATTTTCTCTCAGCGAAGCGCCACGCTGAAGTGTCAAGAAGCGGCAAAACGACACACGCGGAATTTCGAAAACAAAGAACTGACATCGCAAAAAAGATTGTGTTAAAAAACTTTGGAGATTAGGGAAGAAAAATGGGGGGGTGGGCGTGGGGAAAAGGGGTTTCCTGGAAATAGAGGCGTTGAAAGAGCTCTCGCAGGGCTGAACGACGAACGTATGGGGACTAGGGAAGAAAAGGCTACCGGTTAATGAAAAGGACGGGCAGGCACGTGTTCGTGAGCCATAAGTTCAGAAAAAAAAAAAAAAAAAAAAAGCTCAAAACACACCAGAACTGTAAGGGGAAAGGACGGGGATAAGGTCATAAGAAAAGGAGAGTTGCGAGGGGACGCTCAGTGAGCCAGGGATGATCAAAAAGGGGGGGGGATGAGGGTCAGAACTAAGTGTGGCG
>Ga0179593_1286072_pt1 | contig 22705 bp, 21 predicted proteins | sample CZODoug2_1_08_16_FD_185931 | JGI IMG/M metagenome (GOLD analysis project Ga0179593, IMG submission 185931) | Vadose zone soil fungal communities from Angelo Coast Range Reserve, California, USA - CZODoug2_1_08_16fungal (PacBio error correction) | ecosystem: Environmental > Terrestrial > Soil >...
AAAAGCAAAAGAAGCACGGCCGAGGACAGATGGATACTGGCGGGGAAGCGTCAGAACCTCTGCTTGAAAAACTACGTAAGTAGGGCAGGGGGGGGGGGGGGGGGGGGGGGGGGGGGGATGAGTGAGACCAAGAAGACAAAGAGCGGGAGGGGAAGAGTCGTTGGGGCACTAAATGAGAAGGGTCGGGTCTCCCGGGAGGGCCAGAGCCAGCGGACCAAAGGTTAGAACGGGAAAGAAGTTAGGGGCTGGGGAAAGATAACCAAGGAAAAGGAAGGACGACCAGCGGGAGTACGCACCCCCCAACAAAGCATCATGCGGGGGAGGCTGGTGGGAAGAGGTGGAGCAGCAGTCACGATCACCGAATGCTTAATAAGGATTCAGGTGACGCTATGCGCATGGGCCAAGAAAGTAAAGAATGAAAAAATAGAAAATACAAAAAGAAGGGGGAACACGTGGGTCTGTTGAGGAAGGAATTGGGGGAGACATAAAAAACACACGGGCGGGGGGGGGAAACTTGCCCTCACAGCCCCTTGGACCTCCATTGTTGAGCACCACGGTTGGGGGAATCGCCGATTACATGGAAGAAAAAAAAGGGGGAGATCTGTGTGCAGTCAAGAGTGGCGAAAAAGAAAAAAAAAAAAAATCGCGGCGCAGAATAGGCTGTCCTTTCTTGGGGGTCGAGCAGACGTGGGGGAGTCGGAGGGTCAGGAATCCGGGGGTCGCAAAAAGGCGTTTCGCTCAGCAGGGGTTTGGCGGAGGACGCAAAGCACATCAGGTCTGCTGTTGAAATCCCGTCCGAGATAATAGCACATCAATTGAATGAAACAATAACAATGTGGAAGGGAAAAGCTAGGGTAAACAAGGAAGCGGCTGAAGGGGAAGATACCTCGCGAGGGGAAAAATGAGGGAGCTCGGGGATGACACGTAGACTTTTAGGCTGGTCGTCCAACGGTTAGCGTGTGCAGGAGCATTGGCGAGGGACGGCAGAGGGGGACAACTGAACTGTCGCCTTGCGAGGAAAACTCGATGCTGTCAAAAGCACTTCTAGAAGAAAAGACGACATGCAGTAACAACAAACGGTCATCTCACAAAAACTGGACCTCCAAAACATGGCTTATCAGCGTACAGCGAAGTAAAGAAGGACTGCCAGGAGAAGTCAGAAAAAGAAAAAACTTCGATCTCGGAAATAGGGAGAAAAATACTTGTCAAAAGGTACGGGGTAGGAAGAAGATCTGCAAAAAAAGAAAAGAAGTTGAAAGACGAAAACTCTGCCGGGTCATATGGAGAGTCGGGGGACATAACCAACGATTTTCAAAGCAGCATACCGTACGAGGTCCCATGAAGAGATCAAAAGCAGGTCAAGGATAAAAATGGTCGGTTGGACGGACGAAACGTGGTCAAACACAGGGACAGGGTCTGGAAAACACGCCAGTTCTAAGGCTTGAATGAAGCGAGGGAAGGTAGGCTGCGGAACGGTGAGTACGGCAAGGCAAACGTATCCACTGGTTGGGGGGGGGGACACCAAAGCCATGTAAAAAAGGACGGGAGGGATCAGGGTAAACTAAGACGCAAAATAGATTGCCAGGTGAAACCAAGGCCCGCGGGTTTGAACTTCGCGGGGGGTTACAAATGTGGGCAAACCATCGAGATGGCATCGAAGGAAATGAAACGGGACCTGGGACATCAGACGAACAAAGCCCCAAGATTTTGGGAGCTGGGGAGCAGGCTTGTCAGCTTCGGATGACGCGTGCAAGGATGATCACAGGCGCGGTAGCCCAAACTCGGGGGTGCAGTGGCATAGACCTTGGAAAAACGAGTAAAAGTATAAAACAGTTTGACTGCGTGAAGGCACAGGTCCCGCAATGAAGGGGATGTCCACATCTAAGGCTCTTGGCCCACAGAGTGGATTCGTGCAGAACTACACCCGCATGCTGGAAAAGGAGCAAAAAAGGACAGAAACGCAGCGTAATGCCCTTCAGTGGCATGAACAGCGCAATTGCCTGAGAAAATGGCCGAGCAATATGCCAACTCTCGGTCGACACTAAATAACAACGGGTCGGGAACAAATATAAGTTCACTCTCCTAGGAAAAGTGCTCAGCTAGTAGAGATTTCAGGCGCTGAGGGCAAAGAGCTTTTGAAAAGAAAGGTCGGGAGGGCGAAAAGATTAAAGGGGTGTAAATTGGACACGCTACAATGGTTATAAAGTAACGAAAGGGGATCAGCGCGGAGAGAGGCCCAAACATACGTTTTACCGGGGGTAACTAAAGTCAGCATCGACCAATTCAGGAAAACGACATGACACAGTCCCAAAAAAAATACCCAAAAACAAACACACAGAACACAAAACGGGAAAAAAGTAAAGAAAACTCCGCAGGACACTGGGTAGAAATCAGCAAGCGCGCCGGAGGGAGTACGGGCCGACTCCAGTCAAGAAAGCTTTCCCTGTGCGTAGGGGGAGAAGAGGGAAAAGTAAGGGGGAGGGGAGGGAGTGTGTAAAAAAAAAAAAAGGGGGGGAGAAAGCTCACTGTCCCCTTCCTTCAGTTAGTAAAAAGGCGCTTGGAAAAAAAAGCGGCAAAGCCGCGCAAGATGCGGGAAGTGACGGCACGGGCAGAGGCAGCACACAGGGGGGACAAGAGGTGGCCGGTCCGACAACTTCAGAGAAAAAAACGAATCAGGATACAGCAAATGGAAAAGCTGGGGGGGAGACTACCAATAGGGGCAGGAGGCATCAAATTGATGACTCAGGGTTCCAACTTGTTGAGGGTTCATTGCAGGAAACCGGTAGTAAGTAAAAAAGAAATGGAGATGGACACATGGAAGGATTCTTCGGGGACACTGAGGCCGAATTCCAAAAATCGAAAATGAACAGCTACGTTACGGGGGGAGAAACTACCGCGTTCACAGATTAAACAGGAAGTCAGCGTGACGGGAGTAGGAGTGGGGGAGCGTGGAGTTCACACTCAACTGCTGAGCGGGTAGAGGGGGACAATCACTTTCAGGGAGGCTATCTGGGGAAAACGTGGATTGGGCCAGAAAATACAGGAAGAATGTAAGGAGATGACTGTGTTCCGCTGAAAAGACGGTGTGCCTAAAAAGAATGGTCTGGGGGAAAGGCGACCAGGCTACGAACTCAACAACAAGTGGGTCAGGGGTACAAAGGCGAAGAGCCGACCGCCGAACAACCAACGTGCAGGTCTCAAAAGCAAGGCCGAAAACGCAAAATCCGAAAAGGAACCACTGGGGGGGAAGGGGACAAAAAGGTTAATGTGAAAAAAGAGGAAAAGTTGGGTCGCGATGAGGGAACGATGACTCTTGGGGGGAGAAACTACGGTCGCAAGATTAAAAAGAACAGGCTCTGCTTTATCGCCAGGATGACGGAGGCTGGGGCGGTCTCAAAAGAAGGGGGAGCGAAGAAAAGAAAGAATGAAAAGCCCGCGGTGAGTATTGCGAAAAACCGAAATTCGAGTCCGATGGTGGGTGCAGGCTACATGACAAACATCAGAAAGAAAACCTGCGGAGGAAGAGTCAACATTGGCGCATCGCATAAATTTCTCGGTCATGGCTTAATGGTTATACCCTCCGCAAAACTCCGGCATGCCAACGAAAGAGGGCAAAGCGCAGGAAAGGTCAACGGGGGGAGTTGGGACGATGATTGCTTGAGCATCGACAGGAGACGGCGAGGGAATCAACAAAACCCCCGTGGGATGTTCGGTTCTGGAAAACAACTGTGCGGTTTGGTGTTTACGGTCGGGGACAAGTCTCCCAGTCAAGAAAAAGGATTTCGCGGGACTCAGAGGAAAAACACTCGCATGCCCACACACAGCGACTTAACCTAAACACAGCCGATTAAAACCCTCCGGGGAAAAATCACATCCAAACTACAGCATTTGGCGTTGCCTTCGGGGGAAGAATAAACTTTAAAAAAAAAATATTCTCAAGATGCACCCGCCAGAACGGGAGGAAGTCGACTGAAGAAAAAACCGGGGAAGGGTTAGACATGGGAGTTTTGATGTTCGGGCCGTGACGGTGGAATGAATGGGTAGCGGGGACAAGGTCGAAGAGGGGGGTCTATTTCGCAAATAACGTCGCTGAGGGGGAAGGAATTGAAAAAAAAAAAAACGAGGTTCGTAAATAGATTAAAACGAACAGCACGCCAATAGGAGCGACCATGGGCGCCCGCAAAAAGGCACACGGCCGTGGGAGAAAAAAAGCTCTTCGACCCCAACCGGCCAGGGGAAAACCTTCTAGCAAGATTGACAGATCAAACGCGTCGCGGCATCAGGTCGTGTAAAAAACTGACCCACAGAAAGGGGGGAGAGTGGGGAAGGGGGGGGTTGACAGGGGGGAGGGACGAGCGCTTTTTTTTCTCCGCGGAGCGGGGTTATTGGTTTGGTTTGGGGGGTGTTGTTTCGGGGGTTGTGGGGGGGGGGGGGGGGGGCTGGGGGCGCAGTGTGGGGGATGTTCGGGGAGGGGGTGGGGGGGTGGGGGTTGGGGAGGGGGTTTCATGGGTCAGTATGGGAGGAACCTAGGGGGGAGGGACGTGGGGAGGGGGTCTGGAAGTGGTACATGGCATCTGTGGGGTCTGGGTCAAAAGACAAAAACTTCAAGCCAGGAGCAACTCGCAGTAAACAGTAAAAAAGAGCAAAAAAATTCTGGCAGATCACTTTCCTGACGCGGGAAAAAACTTATGACAACGGGGACTTTCATCTGTTAGAAACAGACGTATCACCGGGATGCGAGAAGGGGGGGTAAAAACGGGACTAAAGTCATCTCACCGCTACCTAGAGATTGGAAGGGAACGTAAGGTGAACTAATCAAAAAAACATGAAGAAAAAAAAGCGGGCAAAAAAACGGCCGGCGTGACTTTACCTTTGGTTCCATATCCGTAAACTGAAAACCACCAAAAATAGGGACAGTAACCTAATCTCAACAGGGGGGGGAAAACCGGATAAACCGAGAGAAGAAAGACGAAAGAATCGTCAGGTGAAAAATTAGTTTCGAAAGTTCGGTCACACTGGCACTCGGGCACTGTTTTAAAAAGGGGGGCTCTCGGGGGAGATGGGAGAGTATACACTGGGGGCGCCTTCTAAAACCTCGGATCGTACCTCTCACGGAAAAGATAGGGGGTCTTAGTGCAACCTGAAAGGCGGGTTCTAAAATAAACTCGCTCATTCGGTTTTAGAATGGGCCCAAGCTGAAGGAAACACTCCGTAAACGTTCAACAATGCACGGGGGGTGAGAAAAGGTTGGGGTACCACACCCCAATCGCCCCGCGCACGAAATTCCTTTTGTTTGTTTTCCGTTGCTTCGCCGCTAGGGGAGTCAACACCTGCGGCAAAGCTTGGTTGTTTTTTTTGCTTTGTTTTTTCGTAAACTTTCCGCCCAAAGTCGCATGCGGGGGGTGAGGTGGGGGCACTCCGTGGTGTCCAATGCCCCGGGTGCTGGGTCAACCCATGTCCTTTGGTCTTTAAGGCAGGCGAAAAATGCGCCGATTCCGGCCCAAGGGCGAGTTGAGAGGGGGAAGGGGGTGTGCAAGGTACAAAGGGCTGGCACCGGGCCTTAAGGGGGAAAACCGCGGGAGGGGGGTGAATCGTGTCACGCAGAACGCGCGTGTGCCGGTGTGTTCCCCACCGCGGGCCCCAGGCCCCGTTTTTTACCACTGGGGGGGTGGGTTAGCAGTGGGGGGGGGGTGAGGAGGGGGGGGGCGGGTGTGGAAGAGGAGGGGGGTTCTGAGGCCGCCCTTGGCGTTTCCTGGTCGGCCGGGGGGGGGCGGGGGGTGGAACCCCGGGGGTCGTGGTTTTCACTGGCACTGTAGGGTGATATCCAAAGCTTCGTGGGTGGGGTTGGGGGGTTGGTATCTTCTTGGAACATGTGCGCCGTGGCCGTAGGTTCCGGCCTCCCTGCTTCGAGGGCAAAGGGTCCCATCAAAGCAGCCATTAATGAAAGTAAAGTGGAAGGAAAAATTGAGGGGGGAAATAATAAAATCCGGTCTTATCAACTGTGTGATCAAAAGTTCAGTGGGTCTTGCTTTTGGACGGTCTTCCCCTTTAATGTGTGTTTCCTTGCCTTGTGGGGTTGGTTGGGGGAAGGTGGTCCCTGTCATTATTGTCACCGCCCGGTTCTCCCATCCTTGGTGGTGCAGGTAAAGTCGGCGCCCCGCTTTGGCCGGCAAAAAGAGTTGTCGTGACGAAGTTCTCTAAGAAAAAGTTGGTGTGGTGGTGTTGTTGCCAACTCTGCCAACGATTTAGGCCCTTTCCTCTCGCCAACAATCGTGTGACGTGAGTTGGTGTCGCTCTTCCGGCCCACGGGAAGGTGTGGGGGGGGTGGTGAGGGGGGAGGGGGGGGGGGTGGGAAGTGGGATGGGGAGAAGGGGAGAGTGGGGGGGGGGGGGGGGTAATGGGTGGACGAGAAGGGGGATGGGGGGGGGGACGAGGAGGGAAGGGGTGGGGAAATAGAAGAAGGAAGAGGGGGGGTGAAGGAAGGGGGGGAGGGGAAGGGGTGAGGGAAGTGAGAAGGAGGGAAAGAGGTGTCTAGAAGGACAGGGAAAGGGGGGTGAGGGGGGGCTACGGGGTGCGGGGTGAAGGGGGGGGTCCGGTGAAAAGACGATGAACTGGGTCAAGCTGGTGCAGGATCTCTCCCCGGGGGGCGCGGGGTGGTATCCGCCCGTTTGGTGCCCGGGGGGAGTGTGTTAAAGAAGATCCCAGAATGCAGGGTCAAGCACAAGGAAATAAATCCGAAGGGGGAGAGGACGGGGAGAGACCGTCTTTTGGTCCAGAAAGGGGGGGCGAAAAGTTGGTGGTTATTGGGGTCGCCTGCGGGCGTGCCAAGCGAGGGCAACACCAGCCCGGCAGGTCGAATTTGCCAACCTTGGGGGGGAAAATAAAAAGCGGAAAGGGTTTACAAGGACAGGAAGCTTGCACTGGGCCCAGCTCCTTTTGAGACGTTCAAAAGAGCGGAACAGTCCAGATGGTACTGCTCAGGGCAAAATGGTAAACTAGACGGAAAGGGGTATGAAGAGGGGTCAGCTTATTCAGACTTGCCATCCAAAACAGACAAAGTCGGCAAGGTCGGTGAGGTGCATCAACTCTGTTCTGAATGGCGGGGGATGCCTTCAAACAATGGGAGGGGTTCTGGGAACTCTCTAGTCGGGAAGGGAAAACTTTTTTGTCCCTCCTGCGAAGTCCCTATTAAAGGAAAAAGGGTGAAGTCCCTGGTGGGGAAATGCCTGAAAAAACATTTTTGTTCCGAAACATGTATGTTTTCCACAGATGTTAGCGTTGTGGGTTAGGAAAGAAAGGTCCTAGAGGGGAGGGAGGGTCTCAGTCTTACCACGACCCCACACCGGAAAGTACCCGAGCTATCGGCTATGGTAAATTTCTCCCCCCGAACCCTCGTCCCCCCTTGTGGTCCCCCTCATCCGCGTTTTGGAAAAGGGCTTTTCCCCGCCATCCACACGACCGGGGGGATAGTCGCCGCCTTGTAAAGACGGGTAGATGAAAAACGTTTTAAATCGTGCAGTAAGATCCGGTATGTAGCCCCTTGCCGCCCGAAAAACAAACAGAAGAAAACCACGTGCGAAGGACACAGGGCCTGTGGTGCAACCCTACAGGGGTGAATTAAAAGACCCTGGGGATACCCCGGTACCTGAGGCGCCAGGACTGCGTTATCCCTGGGCCTGGTGCGTCAGTAGGCCGCGCCCCGGTTAACTGGGCGGAGCTGGTGTTCCTTGTGTTTGTGGTTGCCTCTCATCCCGTTGTCTTCTGGCATCGTTAACCAATGTCCTTCTGTTCCCCCTGGGGAAGAATTCCCTTTCCTGAGGAGAAGGGGGAATAAGGGCATCCCTTTGTCCCCAGTCCGCCCTAATCGTTCAAAGTCTTAACACCAACTTGATCCTCTCTGACTTCCTTTACCCAATCCTGATTGGCCATGTTGGACCGTCCTCCCGATGACGTGAGTGCGCCCCGGGTTGCACAACGTGGCGGTTCCGTTCCTTATCACTACAGTTTTTTTTCCCTCACCGTAAAACCGTGTGCATATGACAAGGTTACCCAAATTTGTGGGGGCTCCATTTTTTGTTTTGTGTGGGTGGGGGGGGGGGGGGGGAGAGGGGGGGGGGGGGGGTGAGGGGGGGGGGGGGGGGGGTTTAAGGGTGGGGGGGGGGGGGGGAGTGGGGGGAAGGGGGGAGTTGAGAAAGGGGGAAGGGTGGGCGGGGGAGGGTGGGGTGTTCAGCCCCAAAAAAGGGAGAGCTGCAAAGGTGGGTATCAACAAAAAATGAAACTGGGGACCTCCTTGGAGATGAAATTTCCAAAGTTCCCCCCCCCACCACTTGAAGTGGGACAGCCACATTGCCCCCGAAAAAGCGGGGGGCTCCAAAAGAGCCAGACGAACGATCCTGCCACAAAAGTTATCCGGGAATGCTTTTGCAAGACCTTCAAACTCCCTTGTTGGGAACCATTATACGTTGGAAATAGTGGGCTGTCAACCTTTGGTTGTTAACAAGCTCAATCCCGGTTACGAAACGCCAGGGGAATAGTCAGCACCCGTGGGGTTTCCTCCCCTGGGAAAGGCAGAGGGGCAAGTATGAAAGCGTAACGTTAAAAACCGGCACTGGCACGAGACGATGCCCCAGGTGGGCGGGGGCCTTAGTCTCATAAGTGACATTCACAGAAATAAGCGCACCATGGGGTCCTGTCTGCTCAAATGAAGATCCGTGGGGCCTAAGGAACCCACGACGTCTGCAATGCGGCAAGGGGTCCTGACTGGCTTGGGTCCCTTCCGAAAGCGACCCCCTCACAGCAACAACAAAAACATCGGCTAATTTTCGTTAGAGCCGAAAAACCGCCAAAATAGTTGGCGGGGGATGACGGCAAATGGGGGGGGGGTCCCCCGGCTTGGGCCAGGTTCCAAAAAAGAAGGGGTAGCAATTCCCCCCCCCGAGAAAAAACCATATAAAACCAACCCTCGCAGGAAGGAAGGAATGAAACACGGTAGGAGAAATCGATGGTCCATGGAGGATGGGTAGAAAGAAAGTCCCCCCGACCAGTACAAAACGTAATAAAGGAACACAACTTGGGCGCGGATACGAAAAATGTTCTGGGGTGTAAAAAAAAAAAGAACAGTGGTTTTGGTGGTTTTAATCAACATTTCAAAAAAAAGTCCCCCATCCCAAGAACGCTGACTTCAAACTGCAGTCTACACGAATCCGCAGCAACCTTGAAGTCACATTTGCACCCGGTCCCGACCGGGGCAAGGGAAAAAAAAAAGGAGTAAATGAAGGGGGTCTTGACTCTACCACGACGGGGGTCTTTAACATAAAAGGGTCAACTTCTAAGGGGGGGGTGACACCCCAAGTAAACCCAGAACGACCTGCGGGAACCAGTTTCCCTGGCCTTTGCTGAAAAGTCCAAAAGTTGATTGCTGAAGGACTCGTCAACGGTGGGAAAAAAATGAGTTGGCCCCGGGGACTAAGGAAACAATTCTCCCCTGGGCTTAAAAAAATAGGTAGTGAATTGTAGTCCCTGAACGGAACCCCTCCAAGCCAAAAACTAAAACACGCCTTGGGGGGTGGAATCTCTGGGACGGGAAGGGTAAAACAAAGATGTTGAAGAAACTCTTTGTGAGAGCCGCGGCGACCCATGAATGTTAAAAACAACCAAAAAAAAACGGGGGGTTCCACATAAACCACCATTTCAGACACCAGGAGGAACTCTAGGGGTTGCCCACGTCTAGGGAAAAAAAAGGTGTGAGAGTGCCCACGTCACAGGGGCGGGTGCAGAAACGGAAGAAAAAATCAAAAAAAAAACAATGAACGAACAAGAGGTTGGGTGGGGGGGGGGTGGGAAACCACTTGGGGGGGGGGGGATGGTACAAGACACTGGGGGGTGGGGGGGACCCAGGGGCAAGATCAATCAACGGGGCGGGACCTGAATTTGTCAAAAGGGGGCCGGATTGGTGGGTACCGAAGAACCCAGATACCCCAGGGGGACCCCGTGGGAGTTTGCCACGGCAATAATTTACTTAAAAAGAAAAATTTCTCCTGAGGTCCGGTCCGAGGGCTGCAAGGGGAGTAGCACCGGGGGTATCCATCTCCACCCAACCATACACAGGTGAAGGGAGGTATCAGAAAAATAGTTCATCCCACGGGACAAAGCATGGGAGGTAACGGCCCCGGGGGCTAATTGACACGGTCCATAGTGAGTATTTTACGACGGGGAAGGTGCCGGTGAATACCGAAACTCCACATAAAAGTCACCTCCTGACTTCCGTTGGTGTTTTTTCACCATTGCCGAGATAAATCAAAAACCGTAAAAACGGGGCTTTCCCGTAGGTTTCTATGACCCCAGCCCCTAAGAAGATGGAAGCCGAATGTAAAAACACCTTCCTGAGACTGAAAAAGCGGTAAATTTGTCTGTCAAGAAACGTGTCTTGATAGGGGGAAAAGGGGGAAAAAGTTGGGGTCCCTGATGGTAGCCACATGCGGCGGAGCCGGTTGAACTGCTGTGTCGCCTTTTCCCCCTGTTGGGGGGGGGTTTGCCAACCAAGGGTATACTTGGTGAATTTGAACGGGGGGTAAAACCCTGAGAGGCAACAGGGAAAAGCAGGAGGAAAAATAATGGGGAAGAAAACAAAATCGCTATTCTGTTTGGTGCACGTCCGGGCACCCCCCCTGGGCCATACGGGAACGGGGGAATCCTCGGGCCCGCAGGGTAGTAGGAGGGGGGGGAAAAAAGGCCCCATGACTCGAAATATGCAAATCCCGGGCCTCTGTGTAACAGGGGGGGGGGTGGTAAAAAAGGTTGGTTCGAAGGGCAAGCGAGGCCACAAACAAAAAAACAAGACCCGAGAAACACCCTTTGTAAAAAAAAAAAACTTTCCTCGGGAACAGCCGTCCTAGGCAAGGGGGCCGAATCAGTAATGGGAAAGAAGATCCAGGAAAAGGAATTGATGGGGGAAATTTGCAGAGAAGTCAAAATCCGGGAGCAAATCCCTACAAGCGGTGCGGTGAATGACAACGTTCGGGGCCTGAGTTTGCTGGGACCTGGGGGTGGAGATTCCCTACTGTCGGGACTTGAAAAAACAATAAGCTTGCGGGATTGTGTGGGCCGACCCCAACGCCAAAGGGGGAAATATCAGGGTCAGCGGGGTTACACAAGGGAAACAACACCGATTCATCCATCTCCAAAACAAAACAACAAACGTAGGGGCTTCAGAAGGCTCTAAGATACCTAGGGAATGTTTGTTTCCCACAGGTCGGAGAAAGGAGGGAACCACCAACCTGGGTGGGGGGTGCAGGGGGTGCTCTTTTGAGGGGGCCCCACAAAAAACTATGTTAAAGCCCATGTCTCACGGCCGCAGGGTAAAAGTTCCCGCCCTCGGGGAAAAAGCCTAACATAAGGTAGAACTTGGTCTCAAAGCAGCCAACCGGGAAAGGCAAATGGGGAAATGTTGCCCCGGGCCCACGGATTCTCGGATTTTTGCCCAAAAAAAAAGGCCAAAGGGTTTTTTGTTTCCAAGGGGTCCAGCCCCGGTAAAAAAGCTGGACAGGGCATTGGAGAAAAATGGGGCCCCCTCTAAGAAGCTTTGCTAAGGAAAAAAGAGGGGGGGACCCTCCGGCCCCCTTTTGGGGGGAACCGGAACTGGAAAATGGGCCCCCCCTGAAAGTCCCAAAATAACCCACATGAGGGACGGAAGAACAGAAGGGAGGAGTGCCACCCCCTAAAGAAAGAGGGGGATAAGGGAAAATACTTTAGATTTCGAGGGGGAAAAAAGGCACCCAGAGGGGATCCGTGAAACGCCCAACACAAAAAAGTCAACAGAAATCCTAAAATCGTGGTGTGGGGTTTGATTCATCAAGGTTCATGGAAGATGGAGACCCTAAAGGAGGGGAAAAGCAACTGTTTTGATCACAGGTTAAATTGGGTCATAGGAAGGGACTGGGGTCAGCCCTAAAGAGTACCTTTTCCCAGTACCCTGGGTCAGGGCATTGCTCCAATCCCTCCCCCTCACCCCGGGGGGGTATGCGGCGCCCCCCGTTTGTGAAGTCCGGAAAAAAATTAACGCTTTTTTTTGCAGGGGCGTCGTGCCGGGGGGGGGGACCCGTGTGGAACTGGTCCCTTGAGCAGAACAACTCAAGTACGTGGAAAGGCCCAGAGAGACAAGGCCGGTGCTGCTGAAATGGGCGGCTTGAATGGTTGTGAAGCCCAAGAACACCGTCACTTCCATGAGTTAACGTTTGGGGGGGCCACGTGAGGCTACGGGACACGGGCCCGCCTCCGCAGTCGGAAAAGTGGGAAACTCCCGAAAAACGGGAATAGGGGCGGGCCCAACAAGTGGTTCATTCTTGACGAACGATTTGCACGTGAGAACATGGTCATTTCCGGGTGGCAAATTTCCAACAAACGCACACGGGGGTGGGGGGCATTGGTGCTCCGTCATTTCAAAACTAGAATTTTTCCCGTAAGGAGGGGTGGAACCGGTTAGGACCAGCCCCCCCATTATTTCCAAAGGAAACAGCTCAAGGTGGGGAGGTTTCCCCGTACATTTGTTGGATTGATCCGATGGACGCGGTCTCCTGGGCTTCGGTGGGGGAAAAAAGCAAAAAGACTCCTTGCTGGGGATCCGCACCCATCGTCCCAAAGAACTTGCGATTGGGGGGGGGGGTGTCCCACCAAAAACATGTCGGAGGCAGTATGAGGAAAGCCCTGAAAAAAAGCACCGAGGATGGGGGGGGACCAACAACAGACAGGTCAGTGGCCCCCCGGCAGGGGGGCCTCGGCGTCCCTTCTGTGGGGGTGGACCTGGGAAGGGTGGGTTGCTTGACGGTGAAACGCTGTTTTTGTGGGACGCGGAAAAACAGCACCCAGCCGCGTGCTTGGGGGAACGAAAGGGAAAGTCAGGTTCAAAAATGCTTGGTGGAACTTAACTGACGTCCCCACCAAAGAGGGACCGCCAGCATGGGAACTGGGAGGGGTGACATTGTATGGGGTCGTGGGGTCCAGGTGGTCTGGGGCAAACACAGCAAAAACGAATTGGCAAAATAACCCCCACGGCTCCCCAGGCAATTAAAAGGAGAGTTCCAGGTTTCCACCGCCACCGGGATCAGAAATCAGGGAAGCCCTCGAAGAAAGTAAGAAACTAAAGGCCAAAGGGGTGTCTTTTGGTTTTGGCCCTGTGGAAAAAAACAAAAACAACCTTTGAAGGACATGATGTCGCCCCTGGCACCACTAAAGACACGTTCGGTCGAAAGGGGCCAGCAACAAAAAATAGGCATCACCTCCCGAAACTGGCCAGGGGGAGAAACAAGGGAAAAATATGCTGACAGTGGGGTGCAAAGGACTTCGAGCCCAATGGTGTAAATTTCATTGGGGACTCCTTTTTGACCTGGTGTTCCGTTTTTTTTCGGCCGCAAGCCAAATTTTGAACCAAGCACTGGCGTCAAAAAAAAAAAGACACGGGGGGTTTTTCCCGAAGTCAAAGGAAACTACCAAGGGGTTCGTGGGTTCCTGGGGGACGGGGACTGGCAGGGGACCTTCCAGATTGAGCTAAACACTGGGGACCCAGCTCGGCTCCCTCTCCTTCACAGAAGCCGGCGGTATGGTCAAAAAGAATAAGGTGTCTAGTGTGCCCACTTTCAAAGGCTTGGTCTCCAAGGTGGCTCCCCGGTTTTTTTTTAACGTGCCGACTTGGGAACGATAAAAGCGCGAAACGGAAAGGAGTTCTTCTATTAAAAGCAAAGAGCCCAAGGGGATTTGGTTTTGGGGTCCTTTGTGGACTCGGCCGGCCCCAGGCAAAACATCATGTTTTTCGGGTCGGGGCACCGAAGTTGCTACGTCGTGGGACTTATGCAAGGCTGCAAAAATAGCGGCCCGGCAAGCCCAACAGGAATTATATGCACCATGGCCATTCAGGATCGCCCGGAGGATAAAAGGGCCCAGAAGACCGCCAGCCCAGGGCCCTTTGTTAAGATGGAGTAAGACGGCAAACGGAAGTGGCCCCCCGGGTTGGCAAACCAGTGTGGTTTGCCAACTGGCACGGGACGGGTACTCAGGGGAAGAAATTGAAAAAAAGTTGGAAATCCAAAATGAAGCCAAAAAGGTAAATGGCAAAAGATTTTAAGCAAAGTGGGTTGACCTTCTGAAATCAGCCATTCAAAAAAATGGGGAGAAAAGGGGGACGTGGGGGAAAATGGCCCGCCCTCAAGGGGGGCGGGGAGCTGGGTTGGGAAGCGGGTGGGGCAACAAGTCACGAATAAAAACCGGGGGCATGGAAAACACAAAAAAGGCCCACTCTTGCCCAGCCAAATCCCCTGGGAGTGAAAAGGGGGGTCCTTCCAAAACTCTTAGGACGAACCAAAAAGAATGGGGTTGTTGGTTTAGTAAAACCACGGGGAAACACGGGTCACCTGCATCGAAAGTCAAGGGTCTACAAAAAGTTCGCAACCGAAGTGAAGTCAAACTCTGTCCCACAAAAACTCGGCCAAAAACCACGGTCGAAAGGGACTTTCCAAGACATTCCTGGGGGGCGCCAGGGGGAAAAAGTAGATCCCTGGAAGAGGCAGGGTGGAGGGGGGGGGCTAAAGGCCCCCGTGATTTGCAACGCCGCCTCTAATCACCCTAAAAGTCTGTTGCGAGTCACCCCTGGCCAAGGAAAAAGGGCAACAAATGGTTGACAAGAGGAAGTAACTCAAACCCCTTTGGGGAGGAACTTCCACGTGCCCTAGTGCCACACCACCTAATATTCCCCCACTTTTAAAGTACGTCGTCCCCCTCCAGCGTAATCGGTCCCCGGGGTGGAAAAGTTCTAAGAATGGTACCCCGTCACCCAGTCAACCGTAGGGGAACCAAATACCCTTTGGGGCAAAGGTCTTCGTGAGACACATTCCCACGGGGCGGGGGGGGTGTCTAAGGAACTGAACAGTGTGGCGGGAATGAGCCTAACGGAATAACTTTTTGTCCTTCCACGCCAAATTTTTTTCCACCCGTGGACTCCTTTCCATGATTCAGGTTAGGGGGAGTGCGAACACAACTGTAGAGCCACCTTTGTGAGAGAAGACCCATCAGGGAGGTCAATTTGATCCCCATGTGGGGGCGAAATTCAAAAACTATAAAAGTACTCTGAAAAACCACCAAAAATAGGATTCTACCACAGATTAGTGCTATTTAAGACACAAAAAGCTTCCCTTGGCAAAGACTAACGGTTGGGAAGAAGACTCAACGCATGGGGACGTTCAGGGGCCCAATCCGGCGGAAGAGGAAAAGTTAGTCCAGCTGGCGGGAGATGAATGGCCCCAGCAAACTCAGCAAAATACACTCACGCAGACTATGCGGCCAGGGGTCCCCGGGGCCCGGGGAATCCACCCCAAGGTGGATAACCAACCGGGGGGGGGGGTTGAAAAAAGACGCTACCGACATTGGAACGGACTATGCCCAACGATCCTGCCCCCCCCATTAAGCATGTGGGGGTGGGGGAACTAAACCGGGTGCCGTCGGAAGAGAGTCCTACTTCAGTCTTTTCCCCTGACCCTTGGTTCAAATTTGGAGGGGACAAAGGGCCCCGTGTGTCGGCCGCCTAGACCTAAAAAGTCTTGGAGTTAAGAATTCACGAACGGGAACCACTCGGGAGCAAAAAAATTTGAGGTGGACCCTCCTGTTAAAAGAAGGAAAATAGTCCTGAAATTGACGTAATGATTTGCAAGGAATCAGAGGGGGGGAAAGGGAAGGAAAACCGACTGGGGGGGGGGGAACGATAAACACACGTGTGGGCATTTTAAGACCCAAATCATGACGCCGTCGCACAGCTTCCGCCAGGGATTGGGCCCCCGCCGGGAGGAGTAAAAGGCACTGGCCACCCCCCCACCCTGAGCAAGTTAAGGGGAAAAAAAAGCTCTCCAAAAAAGGCCCCCCTCCAGGAGGAATCCAGGGAAGAGGAATCCCGAAAGTAATATTAGGGGGGGGGGCGAAATGCATAAATTTTTGGTTCTAGTCCCCTAGCCACCATGGGGGGTTCTCCATTTACTACCTTTGTCGGGTATTTTTCTTGGACCACACGTGTTTTTTATACCAAACTTCTTCTTAAGACACCCGTTGCAGGACAACCGGTTTTGCAGACACAGGCCAAAATCCCCTAAAAATACTTAAAAATCCCATCGGGGAAAAGGGTAAAGTCCCTTGTTTGTAGAAACCTAGGAACTTGTAAAATGAAAAAAGGGGGACAATGCCTCCAAAAGAAAGGGTCCATTGCATATAAAGAGGGCAAAGGGCGTAACGTCGGGGGGAAATCAGCAATAATAACTACCCCCCCGCTGAACGGAAAATTACGGCCCTCCTGAGACATGATGAAAGGACTGGGAGAAACCCATCCCAAAAAAAAGCGGGGTCTAAAGGTGAATTCCACTCGGGTCAAGGGAAAAGACCTAGTTTTTGGACCAACGAAATGGGCCAAGCACCTTCCCTTACCCGAAAATTTGTGAAACGTCGTAAACTCCGAGAACAAATAGAACACCTGGGGAGAAAGTCCTGAAGAATTATGAGAAAATACGTCCATCCGCAACTTTGGGTCCAAAGGGGGGGAGGAGGAATCCAAGGAAAAAGGCCCCCCCGCAAAGTCACCCTTATAAAAATGAACAAGCAAAAATTGTCGGCGGAGAGGGGGAAAAACTGGGGGGGGAAACCCCCGTTGATAAAAGGGGAACCCCTGCCCATGGGTGGGTGTTGGGAAGAACATTTTCCAAAAGAGGGGGAAAATACCCGGAGAGAGTGAGACATCCGGCCCGCCCTGAAAGGCACACGGAACTAGTTGGTCCTTGGGGATAACCAAGGGGGGCCACTGAGGGCGCATTCAGCTTGGGTTTGGACCTTATAAATAAAAGGGAACTGGGGGAGTTTCCCTAAAAAAACTCAAGGTCTTGGGACAAGAACAACAAGAATAGCCGGGCGGTCACCCACGCAGAAAAAAACGGCTTGCGAAGGAATTCACCCCAAGATTGCCAGGGAAGCAGTCTGAAGTTTGTGTGAAAAAAAGGAATTTTCCCATGGGTCCCGAATCCAAGAATTGGTATTCCCATTCTCCGGGAGGGGTCCAGCACGAAACTACAGGACGCCAAAGGACGCCTAAGATGGCAACGTCTCGGGGGGAACGAAACGAAAACCCTCTGGATGAAAAAAGAGATTTTGTTGACGGAGAGGAACGCCGGGCGGAAACCGTTCAGTACACAAAAAAATGGTTCAACAAGAAGCCCCAATTAAACGACACACGGCCCCCGGCGGGGAAGAAAAAAAAGAAGAGGAGCCGGGGGGGTGGAAAAAGGCGAGGGTGCTGCCGCCACCGGAAACAAGAAAAGGACGAAGAACCTCGGTGGGGTGTTTGAACCAGCTGTGGGGTTGGGGTGAGCACCCGTCAAGACGGGGTAAGAAAAAGAGGGGCCAAAAAAGCCCCGGGGGATTCCTAAGAACCAAGGGTCCCCCAATTAACAAAAAAAGGGAGAGATCGGGAAAAAAAACTGGGATTAAAGGTCCTGAAACGCTAAGAAGCAAAGAAAAATTTGAAGAACCGTTGAGCGCGTCCCAAGAAAACGGGGGGTAATCGGATTAAAGGAGCTGACTTTTTCTCTACAAAGCCCGGCGGCGACGGAAAAAGGGAAAAGGGAAGGGCCGTACATATTATGAAGGGGGAAGAGGGGGAGGAAAAAGAAAGAGAGAAACGCCCCCCACGGGGTAAAGGCAAAAGGCCAAACCCGTGTTCAAAACGAAAGAGAAAGGACAACGGGGATCCCCAAAAAAACTCCCCGCCGTCCCCAAAGAAAGAAAGAGAAAGCGCAAGAAATATCAAAGGGCGACCGACGAAGGGGGAAGGGACTGTATTTCAGTGGGAAAGAACACGGGCGCTTCAGGTCGTCAGTGGGGAATGGGGGCTGTAAAAGAGTTAAAAAACAGGTTTAACCTGACCGGGGGGGTACGGGGGGGGGTTCACCCGGGGGAATCAGGGGCCGTTAATTGAAACTTTGAAACCCATAAAAAAGAAGGGTCGGGGGAGGAAAAATCTTAAAAAAAAGGCCCCCATTATGGAAAAAAAAAACATAGGGGATGAGATTCTGTGGGAAACGGGTGAATGCCCCCGGGGGAAAGGGTTCAAGGGAACCGGGAATAAAGAGGTCAAAAAGGACCTGGAGAAAGCTTTGTTTCCTCTATAGAAAGGGGGGCATCCCTCTCCTTACAGTTCCCCTGAAAGAGGAAGGGGGGTCCCGGGGGGAACCGGGGGGCCGGAGGTCCCAAACAAAAATAAGGAAAGGGTCGGGGGGAAAGCAATGTGGATTGGAAGAAAAAAATTGACGCTAAGACCTCCCCGCCTATCCTCCGACCTAAGAAAAAAAAAGTGAAAACCCTTCTTGGGAGAAAAGTTTATAAAAGGCAAATTAGGGGGGGAGTCCAAGAAAGAGTAATTTAGGGGGAGGGGAACACCTGTGGGGAAAAAACTTCAAGGGTCCTTTTTACATTCGGGAAAAGGTCAGGGAGCAGCAGCCCGTGGCGAAAAAGGGACCCCCCTTCTCCGAGTCGGTGTGGTGGGAAGAAAAAAACGGGGTCCACTTTTTTTTGGGTGGTTGGGGGTGAAAAAAAAAGTCCGTCGGGAGGGGGAAAAAGTCCAAACTCCAAACTAAGAAGCCACTCAAAATAACAAAAAAAACTGCGGAGGGTAAAATGTACCAATCCAGAAGATCTGAGGGGGGAACCGGCGACACTGTGAAGTAATGCCACCGTGGCTGTTTGGGGGTCTTGTGGTAGGAAAGGGAAATGGGGTAAAGATCGACCCTTTGTTAAAGCGCGTAAACCGTTAAGAGGGAGAAGCCCGTCAACGAATTGAGAGGAGAACTGGGGTGCTCCACTCAGAATACAATCTGGGGGGGTTTTTTTTGAATCCAGTTTGCCAAATGTCCGAGACGAAAGGGTCCTACCCAGAAAGGGGAAAAGGTAACATAGTACAAACCCCCCCCCCCGCGCCAATAGAGGCGGGCCTTGCGAGATCTGTACCCCCCCCTTGAAGCGGGAAGCAAAGACTAAATAAATTCCCATCAGGACAGTGTGGGGGACGCCCCCCGGGGGGCACCCTGGTCTAAACACCTAATCGTACGGGGGGAAACCGCACGGGGAGTGAAACTTGAATGCTGGATCTTGGGAACAAAGTTCGGGAGTACGGGCTTAATTGGAAAAGAGTTCCCAAACTCAAGGGGGTACCTCGCCCCCGGTTCCGGTAATTGTTTATTCCCCCCACCCCAGCAGACCCAACTATGAGAGAGGGTTTGGGTTATGCAATCAGGGCTTTCTTGCACAAGGTCCCAAAATCCCACCCTCTCTTCACAGTGGGGAAACTTGTGGGACCCCAAGGGTAATTACCGGTGTAAGTAGACAGGGTGGGAACACAAAACACGGGAAACCCCCTTGGGAAAACCACTGACGGGGAAACACGGACTGACCGTCCATCAGAATCCACCAAAATCCACCCCCGTGTCCTAGAAGGTGGAACATGTAAGGGACAAAAAGAAAAATTGAAGATTGACGGGTCCCCCAACCCGTACGTCGGCAAAGTTATCCTGGGCCCCCAGGGATAAACACTTGCTCGCGTCGTGAGGAAAAGGAAACCAGGCGACCTTGAAAAGGGACCCCGGGGAAAATGGGCGGTGAATGACTAAGGTTTCACAAATACCCTGGACTGGTAAAAGAACCGGTGGGGGCGGGGGTGGGAAGATCGGGGGGGTCCAGGGGGCTCCGCATAGGAATCATTCCCTCCTAGCGCCTGGGGACACTGCCCTCTTCGGCCCACCGGGAAAGGCAAAGGCGATTCAGTTCAGCAAGGCCCTCAACGGGTTTAGCCAGAGAAGACTAATGGGTACCCGGAGTGGGCCGACCACGGAAGAAAGGATGCGGAAGTGTCAAAATGAAACCCCGTGGAGCGGTGTTCCGGTTTTCAAATTGGGGGTTTGTTTGTAAAAAAGGGGGGGGCAAGTGTTATTGGGACTTCCTCAACCCAAACCTTGTCGACCCCAAAAAAATCCCGTCAAATCTGCCCTCGTTGAGTAGGGGGGGGGGACTCCCTCTTTCGCCTGTCTTCACAAGAGTCCCCACATCGTAATCGTCTTTTTGAAAACCACACCGAGGGACCCGGGAAAGTGTCAATTTCATCTGTGAAAAAACTACGTTCCTCATCCCGCACACGTGGTTTAAATGGGGGGGGACAACCCCTGTTAATATTGAATTAGCGGTACCATTAATAGAAGACGTTCCGGCTGTGCTGGGAATTGGTGCCGGGGGACGCTTTTAACCCACATTTTTTGACTGTGAAAAAGGACGAACACGAGTGGAACCGAAGAAAGGCGGGGGGGATTTGGGTGGTATACGGTCGACGTTTGTTTTGGGGGTGCCGTTCCCTCGGTCACATCCCCGGATCCTTGGTTCTCAACAAAAAAAGAGGTAACTTTCCGTCCCACCCAAGGGTGGGCCGTGTACGGTTCAATGCACCACAAATGAACGGAAAAAAGACCCAAGAAAAAGAGAAGTCATTTGCACAAAAATAACCGGGGTTCCCATAATAGTCGGACAGCCAGTCTCAGCTAGCGCATCCGAAAGAAACGAACTACGGGGGTAGGGGTGTCATTTTGGCCCATGTTGGGGCCCACCGTTTCTGACCCATGGGGAACTTCTTGCAAAAAACTGAGTAGGGGTACTCGGGTTCCCACAAAGAAAAAACATAGGGGGAAGCGGATTGGCCAGGAGGGACAAACGGGGGAAAAGAGAGGGTAACCTGCATTGCATTCCTTAAGGGATGAAAAGAGCGGGGGCGTTGTGAAAGCTTTTTGGACCGTTGTTTTTCTGAACCACATGGGGGGGGGGGGTAGGCTTGTTTGGCCCCCGGTTAACACAACAGAACCAAGTTTTTTGTCGAAAAGTCCGGGGGGCCGCAAAGGTTGTCCACGTTTAAAAAACAAGTTTATTGAAGGAACTGGCGGGGGGGGGGCAAAAGGGGGCACGCCTGAATACTACCTGTCAAACTAAGCGGTATTCAAAGCAGAAGGGGTGTAAAACCCAAGCTGATAAGGGTCGGGACGGTGTTAGCAGGTGGGAAGTCAATGGGGGCTTCTCCGAAAAATTGGCAAAACCGTGGAAATGTTTTGGGCAAGACGGGGCCAGAGTAGCATTTGGCGGAAAAAGACAGAAAGGGGGGGCCAAGCACTGGGGTTTTGGGCTGGTTGTGGTTCGGAGGGAAACGAAACACAACACAGAAGAAAAAAGAACCAAACAGGAGGCGTGAAAAGTCAAAAGGGTAGAACCCCAAAGGCCGTTTCTTTCAAGGTATGGGACTGCTCAATTAAAGCCCCAGGGTCATGATCCTTTGCGGCCCAACCCTGGCCACACCAAGGAATCTTGGGTCAATGGCGGAGGAAGAGAAGGGTCCCCAAATCTGTGTCCTTAAAGGGACAACACTGGCAAAGCAGAAACCGGCCATGTAAATTTCGTTGCTGCCGTGGTAAAAGTGTCCGCAAACAAACGGTTGTGGGCCTCGCCCGCATGGGGAACGTTTAATGAGGCGGCGTGATAAATGTGTGTGCAAAGAAAATGAATCCCAAGGGTGGAAAAAGGGAAACACACTTTGTAGTGGACAAATGTGGCCATATCCTTAGATTCTACCAAAAGGGGGGGGACTGCCCTTTGGAACCCCCGGGGGGGGGGGCTACACTAATTTTTTTGGCAGATGCTTGGTGGAACCAGTGTCTATAAGACCGTTGAGAAAAGAAAACACCGTTGCATTTGACAATCGCCAGCTTTACCCCATCACCATCCCGTGGGGGGGAGTTACAGGCGCGCTGGGGTCCCGACTTCGTAACAAAGGGGGGTTGGGTGTTCTGTGGGGGAAAAAAAGCCGTCCAACCCCTTTGGGTGGGAGACCACCCAACATGGCAAAAATCTGACCCGGTGCCCCCCGGGGACACCCACGCCTGTCAACAACAGGGGGGCTGGATCCGGAACGACAATCTTAACTGGGGACCCGACCCATGAAAACTTGGAACCCCTCCCAGAGTTCGGTCGGTCAAACCCCAATGCAAATAGATACCGAGAATCGAAGGGGGGCTAAGGGACAAGGTGGAAAAAAAGCAAAAAGAGGAAGGAAAAAAAAACTATGGCGGCTGGGGTAAATAAAAAAACACAGGGCCCACCCCCTTTTTTTGGCCAGGTAATTCAAAGACCTCCATAACTGGAAAAAAATTTGTGAAAAACAAGTACGAGAGTTCCCATTTTGAGACAACAAGTGTATCAGTTACACCAAAAATCCCATTTTTTGGGTTCATGTACTGGCTGTTTTGCCTGACTGCCCAAACTCCTTAACCCACCCCGGGGGACGGGGTGCTGTGAGAGTTTTAAGGGGCCCCACTACACGTCCCTGGTCAAAAATACCCCAGGTTCACACCGGAAGATGCGGGCTGAAAAGCGTGTGTGTGTGGGGTACTTCAGCCGGTAAAATTCAGGGGCCTGGAAAGGCAGCGCACCACTAAGAAAGTGCACACTGTACCAGGGGTTTCCCCTACAGGTTCCAGTGAAATAACCCTTCCAAAACCGAATTTCACCCGGCGTGTGAATTGACCTGGGAAACCGTTTTTTCCAAAAAAACACCGAGAGGGGGCCCAGGAACACATGTTGGGGTCCGATTAAGAAATAGAGA
>Ga0179593_1460851_pt1 | contig 22702 bp, 25 predicted proteins | sample CZODoug2_1_08_16_FD_185931 | JGI IMG/M metagenome (GOLD analysis project Ga0179593, IMG submission 185931) | Vadose zone soil fungal communities from Angelo Coast Range Reserve, California, USA - CZODoug2_1_08_16fungal (PacBio error correction) | ecosystem: Environmental > Terrestrial > Soil >...
AAAATTCAAAAAGACACAGCCAGCAAGATCCTTCTGAAAAATTGAAAGAAGACGACCTCTTTTAAAAAAAACAAAGGGGAGGAAGAAAGACTGCAGCTGGGGAGTCAACAGGAAAGTTAGGGTGGAATGGGTCCAATGAATCAACGCGTTCTAGGCCACTGCTCGGCGACAAGGCAGAGAAAGGAGAGGCTACTGACATGAACCAAATGAAAGAGAAAAATCCAGGAGGGCCGTTCGAAAGAAGAAACAACAAGTTTTTTCAAACGACAGAAGAAGTGGGTTGCAAAACCTGAAAAACAAAACTAAAAACTAAGAAAGGAGCACAGAAACAAGCAGACGGGAGAAATGCGAGGAAGCCTAGCATACGATCTTTAAAAAAAGGCGGACCACAGAGGGGGAAGAAAAAAATCCTGAAAGTGACCTCCCAGGAAAGGGGCAGAAGAAGGAACCGCAAGAAGATATCGGCAAGAGGATCGCGCGACGATAAGAGCCTGAACAAAAAAAGTTTTGCTCAGAGCGCAAAAAAAGACATGACTATAGGCCGAGCGCATCGTCAGCCCCAGAAAATAAAAAGAAAAACGTAAAAGGGGCAATCGAAGGGACTTGGATCACAAAGAGGACGGGAGACAACTTTATTCAGGGAGAGCGCGCCCGTTCAATCGAGGTGGGAAGGGGATGGGTTCTGGTTGGGAGGATATTTGTCACCCGAGGAAGGGAACAATAAGGATAGGAGGGATATAGACGAAGAGGGCATAAAAAAAAAGAGAGAAAAATCATGCATAGGGGGGGGGGAGGGGGGGAAAAAAAAACTTGGCGGGTACGGCAAGGGCACTTTAAAAGGGATAAACCCCATTCAGCATTTGATATGGAACACACCTCCAGTTCGTAACGGGAGGAACAATCGGCTATGGACAAAACAGGAGGGGTTCTTTCCATCACAGCTCCGGAAAAGCGGAAAAAAAACCGGGGGGGGGACAGCAGGGTAACGCTACTGACCAAACGCAATGAGTTAATTCCGAAAAAGGAGATCACAAAAGGGCTAAAAAAAAACAAGGGCTCTCACTGCAGGCCCCACAAAGGTTATGACGAACTCAATCGCCCTTTGGTATTGAAAGAGAGTAGGATCTTACCGGCGTCAAACAAAGGGGGGATAAAAAGGAGAGAGCCGGTGGACGGGGGAAAACGCCTAGGTACAATACCTACTTCGGACGACGGAACGACTTCAAGAGAAGAGGCAAAACGGCACAGGCCCTAAGGAAACAAGGCGCCCGGTTGCGTTCCTCCCACAAGAATCAGAAAGAAAAGACCAGTTTACAATTACGAGTGTCCGCCGCAGGGACGGGTAAAATCTACTACAGTTCAAAACCTGAAGCCCAGAACAAAGCACGAGTCTCGCATAAATGCCGCCCACCAAAAAAGGAAAGAGCGTTACAAAAGGAGAAATGAAAGCAGGGCATACAAAGCTTAAGACGAAGCACATGGGGAGGCGTCCCTTCACAAAACGAGACCGACACAGTCAGCGGCAACACTCAACCACGGGAGGCGGTCGGTCGAAAAAAAAAGGCAAAGAAGCGTAAACCAATCTACGTATCAGCCCCATAATCGGGGACTTCTAAAATTCGGGTCCGGGAAACCGCATCTACCGCAGCCAGGAAAGGACGCCAACGGAATAAGACTGAAAAAGGGGTCGTCATATCGGCTACTTGACCAAACATCCTAAATACGCATTTGCGGGTAGAACGCCCTAGGAGTAACGCGTATCTACTGAGAAAAGAAAAAACAGTAAAAAAATTCTAAGGAAAAAGAAAAACAAAGCTCTCATGACCAACGTGGGAGAAAATGCAACAGAGAGACGAACTTCTCTCCCAAAAACGCTCACCCGCCACCACCAGTAAACTCTTCTGTGGGAGATGGCAAAGGGAAAACAAAACGCGAAAGTTGTAAGTCAGAAAAAAAAGGAGCAAGAAGCACCCTTCACACAGCTCCGGCAGGCTCTTGTGCAAAGGATACGAAATACCCTTTACGGCCCAAAGCTCACCACGAAAAAGATGAAAAGAGAAAGAGCAGGGGAGAAAACAAAAAAAAAAATTCCGACGAGGAGAAGTCAGGGGGGAAGTACTCACTACTCGCCGGGCCACACCAAGTCTGGGAAGGGATTAAAAAGAATCTTTGAAAAAAATAAGGGAAAAGCAAAAGTCGCAAAAGGCCGCCCGGGGCAGTGTTCTTCATTCTCCGGCATCTGAGGAAGGGACGCGAACCGAAAAAAAACCTCGACCCGATTGAGGGAAACGCAGGCAAGCACAGCCTATCAGCGGGAGGCAATCCCTGAGTGAGCAGCTTATTCGACAACGACAAAGAAAAAAATGAAAAACGATGGGGCCCGAATAAAAAGGGCCCAGGGGAGAGCTAGGCCCGCTTCCTGCCCTCTGCCAGAAACGCAGGGGGGAAACAAAAGAAAGGGGAAAATGAAAGGAGGGAAGGAATTTTTTCATACTCAAGGGAGTCTGAGGGGGAATGCCATAACCTAAATAACAATGAAAATGAAAAGTCCAGGAGCTGATAAAGATATTAACAAGGCAACGGGAGGAACAGAAAATACTCCTAATGCAGTCCATTAATACGCTTTTTGGAAAGCCTAGAAGGAAGAAACAAACAAACGATATTCTTGAAAAGAGAGAATAGAAAAAGGAGAGGGCAAGAAAGGGGGAGGATGCAGGGGGTGTGATCCATTTTCCTTTTGTGTGGAAGAACGATTGAGAGGGGATGGGCATCCAGTGGCATAGGGGGCCATAAATAGGGTTAAGGGACAGTGTTGGGGGGGAAAGACAAGTGACAAAAAAAAAAGGAAAACTCAGGACAAAGTGAAACAATCTGGGGATAACCCTAGGCGGGGCGAAGGGAAGGAATTTCGGAAGGGACGGGGATCCTTAGGAATGGGGTGCCGCGACAATGCCAGGAAACAGGCAGGAAGAGGGCAAAGGAGAAGAAGGCAAGGGCACGAAAATCGCGATTTATTGAAGTTTTTGCATAGAAAAAAAGGGTCGGGGAGAGACGTGTCCAAATGCGAAACATGGGAAAAGGTCGCGAGAAAACGAAGGAAAGGAGGCTGGAAGAGGGACGAGGATGGGCACACCATGGGAGCGGGTTTAGGTGGGTGAATGAAAGCACGCAAGTGGGGAAAAGAGGAGGGAACCGCGCAGTTAGTGAGAGAGGTAGGGCCGGGGAGTACGACGCTAGAAGGGAAGGGTTCAAATGGGGATGAGATTTGTTGGAACCGAAGGTTAAGGGACTAAACTAACCTATCACAGGAATTGATGCTTGCTACAGGGTACGCAAATCATGGAATGGTTTATCAAGACAACAAAGGAAAAGAAAAGTCCCGAAAAAAGGGATAAACAATGGGGTGAACGTAATTCAGTGACGGGTTACCTAGAGGAAGAAGAAAGGGAAGGTCTCTGCACAGGGGGCATCGCTGGAAGGAACCTTTCCGCGCTGTGAAGAATAGTGAAAAAAGAGGGGAGGGGAATACGACTGGAGAGCTTTTAGACGTAGAAATCCTTGATTTATTCCCGGGGTGCAGGAGGAACAACCAGAAGGGCAAAGTGCGGTAAAAGGACGGGAAGGAGTTCTCCGTCACTGTGAGGGGGAAAGAACAAAGTAGGTGGACGGTCTCTTGGCGGAACGCGATTACGAACATAATCTGTGGGGATGTTGAAGCGATGGAGGACCAGAGCGCCGGGATGTCGCTGGCGCAGGAAAAATCAGGGACTGAAAAAAAAAAAAGAACAAGGGCTTCCCCGATAGGTGCTCCTGGTGACAAAAAAGACTCGAAGATTAATTGGTCGAAGAGGCAAGGGGTTGGTTATTTGGAGGTAAGGGTTTACTCTCCGTCGGACGCGAAAACCGCAAGGAAAGAGCTCGAGTGGCTGTCTGTTAGGGTGGAGAAGTCCGCCGTAAACCGGGCCAAGAAAGGGAAGTTTCGGGGAGGGAGAGTCTTAAATTGTGGGCAAGGGAGGGGGAAGAAAGGGGAAGGTGGGGGGGGGCGCTTCTTAAACAAAAGCTAGAATAGATTCGGTCGGTGTGCGACAGCAAAAGATGACTATACCTCTCGGGAAACCGGATTCTGCGGGAAGTAACTGTGGGGGGGGGGTAAGCAGGACGAAGTGGACTGGAGACGTGTACTGGGGAGGGGACTCGATTCTATGAAAAAAAAAAGAGGGGGGGAGTTTGGGGGGTGGACGGAGGCTAAACGGCTGGAACCAGGTTTGAAGGTCGTAAAGAGGGGCTGTATTTGAGACAAAAGGAGGGTGGACAATTATGAAGGGGGAGAAGGCAGGAGGTGAGAAAAAAAAAAAACCGAGAAAGGTCTTAAAGAACCACGGCAATAATCGGCCGACAAAAAAATGAAACCTTCTTGCAGGGGAAAAAACATACGAGAAAAGGGGGCTCCGTAGAACTTTTCCAGTTTGAGGGGAGAGAGGGATATGAGGAAAAAAGAGGAGAGAACTTGGAAACCTTACCAACAAAAAGGCACAAAATTAGAAATCGCTTTAGCCTGAGCAGCTCAGAAGATGCCGGAGGGTCGTGCATCCGAGCAGGGGGCAAAAAAAGGGAAAAAAAACGAAAAAAGAGAATGGTGAGGGCGTCTGGGGGGAGAGGAGAGGCCTGAAAGAAACGAAATTGAGTGATTCGATATGACTGAAAAAAGGAGGGGGGAAATCGTGGACTACAGATGACGATGATCGCTAATTTTCGGTGAAGGAGGCCTTTCAGGGCAGGAGGAAACTAGGGGGTGTGTCTTTGTACCGCAGGGGAAAAAAAAGGGCGTGAGTCTTAAAAAGAAACCAGAAGGGAGTAAATTGAATGGGCAAGAGGGGGTGGGTTGTATTTTAGTGTTGGGGGTTGTGAGTGTTAAAAGGAGGGAGGAGGAAACAGTTGGAGGGCGCCGAGGCCGAAGATTGATTTTTTTTGGGGATATCGATTTTGAAAAAAAAAAGGAACATATGCAATCGCGAAGGCGGAGTTGGAAAAATGAAAGAAATATCATTGGCCGGAAAAAAAGCCGAGGTGTAGGAAAATAGCCACTGGCTGAGCCGAATGGGTTGCTGCCGGGGGAAAGGTTCAAAAGCCAATATAATATGGGTGGGGACGCCGAGTGTTAGGGTGGTGGGTCTGAATGAAAGGCGCGATGCACAAGAGAGGGTGCGGCAAGCACCCCGAGAGAGGAGGAAAAAAGCCGAATCGACGACCTCGGGATAGGGAGGAAGCGCGGTCTCTGTGTGCGTGCGTGTAGTGGGAGAGTGGTCGGTGTCGTCAGCCCGAACAGGCCGTGACGAACGCTCTGTGCGCCAAGGACCACGGGCGGGGGAAAGAGAAAAAGAGGCTGCATGCAAAGGAATGAGGCGACCTTCCAGAGGTGGTGAGAAAAAGTAAGGGACAGTGTGTGCGCGAGGCTGGGAGTGAACGGAAGGCTCGACAAGCGAAATGGGGGAGCATCACCATCAGGATTCCTAAATGGGAGATGGCGACCGAGTCCTACACAAACCGAAGAAGGAGAGTGCGTCTGCTGGGGGGGCAAGGGGTCAAGGCCAGGAAGGCAGGTCCGGGCTGGGGCAAAGAAGAAAATTCACGGGGGGCATCATATCGAGACCGCAAAAAAAACACCCCACCCCTGATGGGAGGGCGCGCGTGAAGGGAATCGGGGCCGCTACTGGGGGCTTTGTTGTAACGTACAATAAGGCCGCACCGATCGAGATCTAGGCTGCGCGCCCTCTGTCCGACCAACTGAAAAAAAATCCCCAAAAGAGCGAGGCGGGGGCCCAGCTGCAGGCAGTGATTGCTCAAACACAGAAGAATCCCAGTGGAAAAAAAACAGCGGAGCGGGGAGGACCAGAGGTAAAGGCTGTTTGGATGGAGTCAACAGGGAAAAATCAACAGGTAAGGGGGAGATCGCATCAAAAGGAGCAGTCGAGGGAGGCAAGGGTTAGTAGTTGTGGGGCACGAAGAAGGGGGCATTGATTGAAGCCGAGGGCAGAGTAGGAAGGAAGCGGCCCCAAAAGTCGTGAGTGAGCCGGAGGGGAGATTAACAGGGGGTCAATGGTAGAAGGGGGAGGGTCCCAATAAGCTATTGACAGCAAAAAAGCGGGGCAAATCATGGTCAAGAGGATTTACCCGGCAAAAAACCTCCAAGCAGCAGGCACCGGGCTAAACAAAAAGAAAAGGGAAAGGAAGGAATCCAACAACAAAAGGAAGTCAAAAAACGGAGGCGAAAAATGAAAGGCAAGGGGACCACCATTATAAGAACGAAGAGAATGGATTCAAAATCTCGGAGGGGCATGGCGGGATCATCTAACGGGAGGGGGGGGGGTCCGAATCTCGGAACATTTCTGATGGCGGCGACCGCTCGTACAATCGAACAGACGGCTGCCACGTGTGGGGGGCGAACTTGAAGAAACGCGGGCAAAAAAAAAAAGGGAGCTAAGTGGGAGCCAAACCGGCATAAAAACCACCACCCAAAAAAAGAAAAAGAATTACAATAGGAGGAGTGAAGCGGCGTTAGCTCAGGGACAGCGATGACAGCCCATCAAAAGGCCGAAAAGGAACATTAAAGAAAACCTGGTAGCAGTGAATCGCAATGCTCCTGGAAGCAACAGACAACCTCGCATGCAAAGAGGGGAGAGAACAACTGAACATAAAGGCAGCGGAAAACATCAACAGGCGGCAGGACGCCAAAGACCGGAATAAGAACGTCGCGATGGAAACGAAACCTTAGTTCAGACGAAAAAAAAGGCATAAAGCAAGAAAGAAAAGGGAGAGGAACAAACAGAAGACCATCAGCGATTGCTAACGGGAAAATCCAGAAGAACGTAAAGGGGGGAGGTATAACTCCCGAGATTCGCAGGCTAATGACGGGAAAAAATCGTCCAGTAGGGGGAAAAAAAACGTCTGAAACCATGACGCGGCCTGACATGATTCACTCGCAAGGAGGTACAACGCGAATTACGACTAAACCATTGAGAAGGAGTATGAGATCCGCAGGCGACGATGTCCGTGGAGAAAAACTTCCTATTATTCGACAAAAAGGTTTTAGCAAAGACACATGGCGGTAGTAAAAACCAATTAGACTCAAAAAGGTGGAAGGAACAAATCTCCCCGGGGAAAAAGCGGACAGACTAGACACCCGGAAGGAGAAGCCCTAAAAGGAACGAATAAACTCACGAGTCACCCACGATGCAAGGAAGTCTTGGATGAAAAGAACCCGAGGGAAAGGGAGGGGTAGGGACAATATCTATCACGACTACGAAGCAACGGACGCCCGACTGCGTTGAGGAGAAGAGGAAAAAACTGGAAAACAGACGACACCCAGTAAACAAAAAACCAGCACAGAACCCTGAAATAATCATGAGGGAAAAGAGGGGCAGTTTAGAATCGGAGAAGAAATATTCCGGGATAGCAAGGGATGAAAAGACTTCAAAGATGCTTCCGGATACGCGGGGACCCCAATGCGGTTTATGCCCACTGACGGGACAAGGGTTGCAGAGGCGTTACATGGGGGGGAGACACGGGGCAATTTCTGGGGGCACAATTCCAACCACAAAAACCCTTTACAAAAAAAAGAGACTCCCAACATGACCTCGGATCCCTACTCTGGGAAAAAAGGACGGGGAACAGAAAAACTAAAAAGGAAAAGTAAGGCCTAGTGTCTTTGGAAACCTAGAGGAGTCACACAACCAAACGAGGCGCACGGATGAAAAGAGGTAGACGGAGGACGGGCAGAGGAAGGGGGGGTGGGTCGGGGGCCCGGGAATTTTGGGGGCAAGGAAAGTGGAATCAGAGGGACAGCAGGGCAAAAGGGGGGAAGAGGTTCTTGCTTAGTTATAGGGGACCGGGGGATTTTAAAAAAAAAGTCCGGCGGGAGAACAAAAGGGGAAAGAGACTTAACCAAGGAACGAATGATCAAAGGGCAGGGAGAGGGAAAAAAAGGAAATGAGACTGACCGCCGGAAAACGGGGAGCCCCGAAGAAGGAAAGCGGATAAGACTCAAAGCCGGCGGAAATTGCGAAGAGGATTAAGAAATTCAGGGACTACCTTCGGGTTCCGAGTCTGGACCACGATGCATGTAATCCGACAAAAAAGGAAGGACGAGACGGGCGTGCTTTGCCAGAGTCAGGGGCCCGAAGCAGGGATAGGGGGGGTGCGAGTTCCAAAGCTGTTTAATCGTATTTCGAGAGTGAAATCGTTGACGTGGAAGATGTGAGGATGAGAAGGAAAAAAAGATCATTTTCCGCATGAAAAATGGGGGGCGTAAGGTCATTGGGTAACGACCTAAAATCCAAAAAAAAGAACATATTGTTGTGCTCGAACCGGAATCAGGCAGCCGTTTCGACATCCACGAAAGACGCGCAACGCTACATAAGATAAAAGGGGTGAGCGGGCGTTTGGGGGAAACTCGAGTAAAAACTCTCACATTTTGGAAAAAGGAATCGGCCAGGAAAGGACCGGAAGGGAAACGGGTGCCTATTATAAGAAAAAGGGAAACAGCGTCCAAGGGATGATTTTGAATTAAAGATAGGGCTGAGGAATTGTTAAGCAAACCTCGTGCCACGGACTTGCACTGCGGTAGATTCGGGGGGGGGGACGGCGTTCACTAGTTCTCGACGGATCTTTTTAATGGGCGGCGAGGTATTGGGGAGCTCATGGGCGGGGACTTAGTAGAGAAAAGAGGGGAGGTTGCAAAGCTGAAGGAATGAAAAGAAAGGTAGGTAAGGTTGGTAGGGGAGGGGGGGCGCAGGTAAAGAAGGAGTCGTGAAGAGGGAGAGACAGGATGCACGTCGAGGGAACAGTGGACGACTTCGGACTGGGGGAAATCGGAGGGGAGTTCAGAGAAAGAGAAGGGGGGTGGCGGGGGGGCTTCAAGGGGACAAGTTTCGAGAGAAAACGCTCGCGGCTGAAATCGCGATTTCACGCGTTGTGGGGAAAGGGTTGGGCTTGGTGAGAGAATGTGGGAGAAACAGCACGCACCGGTTGGCAAAGTATGGGGGAAGTCCGCGGCGGCTTTTCGGTGCAGGCGGCGGTAGATGTGAAGGGTACGGCGGAGGACTACAGCCGGAGTATACCTAGACCTTGTTGTGTCAGACGGCTCAGATCAACCAGACGCGTTGATCCAAAGGGTATGCTTCGTTCGGTACAGAATGGTGGGGGGGGTCATCGGGCTCTCCGTTTTGAAGGTACTAGGGGTAATGGTGGAAAAAACTCCGTGGAAGGCGCGTTTTTGGGGGTTTGTCGCACCAGGAGGCTTACCAGGGCTGAAAGGGGGTGTCGAATAGACGAGGAAGATTTGGGAACCAACCGGTGCGGCAAATATAAAGGTGCCAAACAACCTGGGAGGGTTGGGGTGGGAGAAGAACACTCAGGAAAGGTTTTGGGCGGACTTCCAAAAGGTCAACGCTTGGGATCGGCAGACAAAAATCACCACTTCTGAAAAAAGGGAAAAGAACCTTTAAAGGCGACTCTTGCTTTTAGTTCGTAATACGATTGACCTAGAGGGGGGGTTTCAAGAGACGGGAAAAACTCCAAAAAACAGAAAAGGTGAACGGCGTGAAAACGCCGGCGCTAGAGATTGACCCAAAGGGATGCCCAAGGGAATCTGAAAAGGGCTAATGGAAAAGAAAGTTTCAGGGGAATGGGGGGCATGGGGGAAGGGTGGTTCGGGGGGGAGGGGATGCAGCCGGCTTGTCTTGGGAAAAGGGAATGAGGGGGGAAAAGCTGAAACAATTGGCTTGGAAGCGGATGTCGGCGGAAGCCATCAACATAAAGCGGGAAATAGAAGTTCAGGAATTATATTCAGATTCTGATGCACCTGCGGAAGGAATTCCCAAGAGGTTTCAGCGATTTTTAACGCCCATATTTCCGGAGGGAGGAGGGGCTTAACTTATTGGGAAGAAGATATAGATTGGGGGGATTGAAGGGGTGTGCTCAGGTTTTTTAGGTTTTGTTGGGAGGTGGAAAACCGAAGGTCTGGAAAGTTGGCGAGGTCGCCTAGAACAGCCACTGGGAGGGGGGGGACTTGGGGGATGGCAGCATATCCGATCGCTCAGGAGGAACTTTGGGAACCTGGGAGCGAGTCCTATAAACGGGAGGAAATTTGCCAAGAAAGGTGTAAAAAAACCAAAGGAGCAGCCGGTAGTAATATGTCGTCGCGGACCGCATGGAAAGAGGATGGGGGGGGGAGAGGGTAAAGTGGAAGCATCATCTAAAACAAAGGGAGGATAAATTAGGACAATTCAGGAAAAAAAAGGAATTCGATCAATTGGCGTAACTTCACAGGAAGTCAGAACCCTTAACACGAGGACGATCGCTTGGAGCTGGTCGAAACAGGGGGAAAGAGGGCGGGGGAAGTCAGGGGGAGAGCAATCTTGTTCAACGGATCAACCCACCGCGCGCGCGGAAAAGGGACAGGCTAGGTGAAAAAAACAAAATATCACAAACCAAGGGCCGAGACGAGAACGTCAACACCACCACTTTCAGAGAAGAAGGGGGGGTAAAAACAACGAAACACAATAAAACTAAAAAACCATGCAATTCATTCCTGATGACAAACGAGGAACACTCGAGAGAATAGGTCGCCGAAAAAATCGAATCAAAAGGCAAACAAAGGGAGGACGCCCCTCATCCTGCCAGTGGGCCGCCCGAGCAAAATTCTCAAGGGGGGAAAAGCGAAACGCTGTTCAGAGATCAGAACCTACATACTTCCAAGAAACCACGGGGAGAGTACATATAAAAAGAAAAACGACAATTCGAGTAGCAGGAGATCTAAACGATCCGAAAAGCCAACGGAACCAAAAAAGACACCTTCGGGGAAAAATCATTCAGGGGGATATCAAGAGGAGGGGCGCTTCTGAAGCAACTGGAGGGGATCGAGCGGCACGCGGGGTCAGCCGCTGAGGAAAATGGGAGGGGTGTGTAGGATGGGGGCCAGGATTGCACACGACGCATGGGCGTACTCGGAGAGAAAAAAAAGAAACGACTAGTCAAGTTTCAGGATGGGGTTGGCACGAAGAAGTGGCATTGAGGGGGTCGGAGGGGGCCGATGGCAAGGTGAAGTGGTCAGCAGGGCAGCAGGTTCGGGAAAGGGAGGTATATTGAAACCCAGGGTTGTCGGCCGTGCAACAAATCGCTCAAGCAAACCAACGGCAAGAGCAAGAAGGAAGAATGGACGGCAAAAAAGTCAGGGGCCGCCGGCGAACAAACTGACAAAGGAAGACGGGCGAGACACATTCAAGAAAGGAGTCAGACTCTCCAGAGACGGTGAAAGCGACATAAAAAAAAAACAAGTTTATACGGCACAGACCCATCACAGGGATCAGGGGGGGGGCGTAAGGCATACGGGGAGCCAACGACCGATCTCGTCTAAAGAAATTTGTACCGGAAGCACTTCAAATATAAAGATAGGCGGCCAAGCTAAAAGAAGAAGAAAGAACTGCGGAAAAAATGCACCTAGGGGAATCGACCGGGGGCGCGTGCCGAACAACACCTGAACCGACAATGAAAATCCCAGAAAAACAGTTACATCGGCGATTGGTCTTACGAGCAGGCCGCGTGTTCTCTCCGAAGAGGGAAAAAAAGAAAAAAAAGAAAAAGGGAATACGGAAAGGGATAATGTGCGACCGCCGAAGACCACTAGGAGTTCACACTTCGAAGTAAGGGGAAGACCACCCTCTTCATGAGAATTCAAAAGGGGGAAAATACTCAGCGACAACTCAAGGACTTGGGACACGAGTGGGAACCTGAAAAAATAGTCGGCTTAATCGCGACTAAAGCCCATCTAAAAAAAGCTAGTCGCATCATATAAAGCGACGCAAGTAGAGAATAGGAACACTCCGGCGAAACTCATCATTGGAGGCATTGTAAGAGCTCAAAGGAGAAAAACCATTGGGGGAGACGACCTCCGAGACGAAAAGTCGGGAGAAAAGCCCAAAGGAGGCCTGCGGTACTTCGCAAAAGGAGAGGGAGGGCTCGTGGATGCCAAAAGGGGAGATGGTCAAAGGGGGTGTCAACAAACCGACCACTGCCGTCGAGACAACGCTCCAGTTGAAGAAACTAAACCAAGGAAAGCCTTATCTAGGGCGGCCTGAAATTAGGCGAGGTAAGTGCCACGCTGTCCAAGAAGTAGGAGGGAAACCTGAACGCCATCCATGCTGGTTAATCTGGGTTAGAGCTCGAAATGCGAAAAAATCCCCGAGAACATGAATCTCGTTCGTAAGACCCAGATCATCTTCCTAACTAGCGAAAGTCAAGGAGAACATCTCTAAGAACTCAGCAGTACCCTGCGTTCTGGGTGGAATAGAGGGAAAAAAAGGGCCCAAGAGGGCGCGATAAAGGTTAAGCAGAAAGTGAAACTGCGTTGTCTTGAAACAAGGAGAGCGACGCAGGAACATCAAAAAGGAAAAACTCGTCAAGGCAAAGAAATTAGGGCGCAAAAAAATAGGAACGGGAGGAGGGAGCCGCCCTGGACGGTCGGGGCCAGGGCCTGACCTGAAGCGGGCCGTCGAAGCTAATCCCGGATCTGCCAACTGCCAATCCTCGCGGTAGCACACGGTGCCAAGAAAGGGGGCAAGGGTTCCTGTGGGGCATAGCGAATTTCTTGGAAAGGCACAAAAACGGCCCCATACTAAGAAGACAATCGAAGAAAGGACACTCCCTTACCGTCTGATCATCGCTACTGAAAAAAAAGGCACGGGAACAAAAAAGGGGGGGAACTCCAGGCCCGCCCGTCCGCTGACTTGTGGCTGGCAACACAAACAAGAGAATAGAAAAAAATATTAAAGAATGGAGGAAAGGGCATGATTCCAGTTTGAGTGGAGAGTGCAGGGTTGTGAAAGATGAACATGAAGGCCAAAAGTTTGAAAATTGGGTATTGGGGGGGCTAGGGTACGTCTGGAACGTGGGTGTGCGAAGGGCCCAGCGAGGACCGCATGAACTTCCCGCACCCAGGAAAAAAGTTGAAAGCTGGAGAAACAAAAGTTCATGGGAACGTTATAGAGGAGACAACCGCGGATGACCCTACAAGGCCGGACGACAGAATAGGGGGCGTATAAGATGCTAAACGAAAAGCGATGACGCATGTTATGAATGGTTAAGTTGCGACTAAAAGTCGGGGAAGAGGAAGTCCCACGGACAGTGAGCCGATCCGCAGAAAAGCAGGGCGTCGTTGCAGGCGAGAGTTCAAGGGGGTTGTGAAAAAAAGGGGGAGAGCGGTTAGAAAAGGTGAAGAAAAGGGAGAGTGGAAAACGGGAGTTCGCAGGGAAAGAGAAGTTGAGCGGAGGGTGCATGCGCGGGTAGTACGACGCTGTAAGGCATAGTTGTCCCGTGATTTAAAAATTGGGGGCAAGTAAGTACGAGAGAAAGACCAAAAAAGAAACATCAAGGGGGTGGCGGGAGGGACGCACATGAGAGGGTCTAAACTTCCACGGAAGCTCGAGGGGGAAAAAAGATAAGATACGCACTGGTTGAGAGGAAAGGAGGAGGTGTGGACTCGACGCGAAAAGACTCCGGAAGGGGAGCGCACAAGGGACCATGAATCAGCCAGGATTTACTTACCGCCGCCCGTGCCGAGTATGACCGCAAAAAAAGAAAATACAGAATGGATTCCGAGGGAAAGGGAGTTTCAGGGGAGGGGCCATGGGGGAAGAGGAAACTCTGACGAGAATTGAGTCTTTAGATGCGGATGGTGAAGAAGTGGTCGAGTTTGGACGCGACGTAGAAAGGGGTTGAAGGCTCGAAGGCGGACTTACGAATCCGAAAGAGGTGGGAGGGGGACGCTATTCGTGCATAGGAGACAAGGGGGAAGTGGGGGGAGGGGAGGAGAAGAACATGCTCTGCATGAAGAATGGGCTGATTTGCGAAGCGAAGTCGCGTTGGGTATCGGGAAGGGGGTGTTAAGAAAAAGGGGTGTGAGGCTTAAGAACCGATTAAGTTTATAGAAAAGAAGGGCCGATCGCATGGAAATGCGAGGTGGTTCTAGAGTGATGATTTGTGGAAAATAAGGCTCCCCATTCGGGAAAAAGGGGGGTGCGTGGGGCGGCGGAATTTAGGGAAAGTTCGGGGAGCATCTTGGAAAAGGGGAAAAGAGCAGGGGCTATTCGAAACACAGCTAAGACTAAGATTAGGGTCGGTGGGGCAGAAGTCTCCAGATTCCAACAGCGAGGGACCCATTGTAGCTGAGGGAATACAAAGTGGTGGTTCAGCGGCGCAAACCTGGTTAGAAGGATTGAATTTGGGGTGGCCTCGAAAGTGGTCTTCTGATTCGTTTTTTGTAGAGTGAAAACCGGAAACCGGTGGGGATCCGGCAGAATGAGGACGAACCAGCAAGAGGTGCGAGCAAGAGAGAGATTGGAAAAAGAAGACAACTTGGGGGTAACTGCCCCAGGCGGAAAGGGGGACCCTGAAATCCCACTTGTTCAACGACATCACAAAGAAAGTGCACCCAGCTGTCTTCTTGCCAACAAAGAAGAAAATTGACATGAGAAGAGGGCGACGGGGCGATTCGGATTAGAGGAGCCGAGCGGGGGGGTCACGGGGAAAACTAATACTCACAAAAACAAATCGTCTTTACTAACGGCGCGCTCTAACTAATCAAAGGGAGGGCAAAAGGGTTTTTGTGAGTGGATAACCTATCGATTGTGCCCAAGGTTTCCTCAAGATTGTCATTTGACTTCGGGGGTTCTGAGAGGGGGAGAAATATTCATAGGAATCAGCATTCTTTGTAGGCCGATAATGAAAGAGAAAGGGGGCTGGGTTAGTGGACTGGAGGAAAAATGCAGATTAGGATTCGCCGTTGAGAATTGTTTCTTAGGAAAGAATAGGAAAGTCAGGATGACTCGTGGGGAAGCATGGCTCGATTTTTCCCCGAAGGGGACGGAGGAGGAGGGGGGAGGACCAGAGGGATAAGAAATGGAAGGAGAGGTGGGCTGAGTGTTGTAGAGGGTGGTAGTTTAACACCGGGCGGAGGCTTCAAAAAAAACGGTGGTGCCTTATTTCGCCCGAGCGACGCAGGTGGATTTTTTTGGGAAGATCGAGGGAAAGGGACAAATAAGGCATCAGAACGGATTGGGGCGCGCAAGTCCTCCGAATTGCCTAGAAAAGAATGTGATTTGAAAAGGGACAACGGAACTGTCAACTGCCATCCAGCACGAGCAGTGCGGAGGAAGGAAAGTTTCCCAAGTCGTCGCCTTAAGGGGAGTGGCAAGAAAGGGGGGACGAAGAAAAAGGGGAGTGCGTGAACTAAAAAGGAGCGATCGAAAAACGTATTGAGGGAAAAGAGAGAATGCAGGTCACACACACAAAGCAGCTCCGTCGGAAATCCAATTGCAAACCAAAAAACTTCGAAAATCCGGAAACTGAGTCTTCCCGGGATCGAGGAGGGCTGGCAGTCCAGAAAAGGGGGAGTGGTCGGACTTGGCAAAGCATCCCGCGGGGTCCCAAACGGACGGAATCCAACTCGACAGAAGGAAGAGAATCTAAAAGCAAAAAAAAAATCTATCAACAACTCCAGCACGAGAGAAGGGGCGAAATCCCAAAAACTGTTAAAAAAAGAAGCAGAAAAACCTGGGGGAAAAACGAAATAAAAACTAAAAAAAAAGCCAATTCAGGATCCAAGGGCTGGCGAGGAAGCACTCCGAAGACTCGAAAAAGGAGGCAAAATCAGAAAATACCCACTACCCAAGAACGCCATTGGAAGCCCGAAAAGGAAAAGAAGAATTCAGAAAAGACGGGGCAGAGGGACCAAGGGCTGGCCTGAGGACGACGAGCCCCAGGCAGCTAGGAGAATCCCCCATTGGGGGTAAAGAAAAATAATTAAGACTCACAGAAATAGAGGTGACGAAGTCTTCAGCGCCCAGTCAAAAACAAAAGTAACCATCAATCGGCTAAACGCTGGGAACAACATCAGTAATCATCCCAGAAACGAATTAGCATCAAAAAGAAGGTTAAGCTGCGACTGCGTTACTCTAATTAGGGGGGGGCTGGGGGGTTTAAGAGAAAGTTGGGACCGGAAAAGGAATGAACCAAGACGCTAGGCGAAGCCGTATACGAATCGATAAGAGAAAAAATGGCAAGGTTAGAGGTTGGGGTTTTTTGGGGGCAAGAAAAAAAAAAAGAAAAAATTTTGCGGGGGGTTGGAGACGATGGAGCGTAATATTCAGCGACACAGGACGGCTGAATTTGAAAAAAATCGGTCAGGAAGGACCCCAATCGCATCTATGGACGGGCTTCGCAAACAGGAGGGGAGGGGAATGGAGAATCGGAAGCGAGGAAGCCCGGATGAAAAAAAAAAAAAAAAGAAATAACGGACGAGAGACAACACTTCACGTACGAACCAAGAGAAACGCCGCTGAAACACCAAAAGGGTGAAGAAGAAGAGCCCTGGGAGTAGGCCTGAGACGGCCACACAAGATCAAAGCAAAAAGTCTAAACTTTTTCTAATACCTCGCGCCTAACCTAGGAGGCAAGAGGAAATCCAGATAAAGGGGAGGCCACGCAAGCTCAGAATGGCAGGGACCGCTTGCAAAGGTGCCTCACATCATCCAAGAAAAGAAAAAAAATCGATTTACAGAAACGGAGTCCGCCTGCCTGCCGCGTGAGCTACGAAAAAGAGGCAAAAAAACGGGAAAGAAAGAAAAAAAAACCGAAGACGCAAAATAAATCCTATCCAATAACGACGAAGGCTTCCCGTCGCCAAGAAGCTAATGGAAATCCAGAAACTCAACCCGAGTTCATGCGGGACGTAAAGTTGAGCATCTGACAAACAAGCTACCGGTCACGAAAAGTCAGCGGGAACCCACCGGAAAGGGTCGAAACTTACCGCCCAACCTCACGACGTACCGAGAAAGCAAACAGGAAAACACTTCTGTGCAAAAAACACTAATCTACCAATCAACGGCGGAAAGGAAGGTGAGCTAAAAAAAAACCACAGCGATTGGCATATCCTCGACCATGGGCTGAGACTCCCATCTATCAATCCTGCGGCATCTACTTCGGCAAAAACGGCGGCCGGGCTACGTTTAACAAAACAAGAGAGGGAAGGGGGCCCAATTGGTGCAAAAACCTCGCCCTAGGTACACGAAAAGCAGCAAAACCGCCTTATATGAGGGCGGCCGGGACGGCGTTCTCGTGGAAGTCCAGAAAAACGCTGAAAGGGGAATAGCAACCAGAGGGAGGGGCGGTATCACGCGGAGCGGAAATGGAACGTTCCCTCTCTGAAAAGGAAACTGCCAGGAATCCGCTTACGACCCCGCCAGCGAAACAACGAAAAAGAACTCTCGAAAACCCAGTTCCAAAAAAGGCGTGTCTTGGATAAAAAACGAAACCCGCTATCCAGAATGTTCAAAAAACGATCAACTATGTCGGGCAGACGGGAAAGGGTCCTGGCAGGAACGTTTCTTCCCGCGGGGCGGAGGAAGGGGGAAAGAAAAATGTTACAAAAGAGCAAAAAAAAAGAAGCGAAACTGACCTAAATCCGCAAGAGCCAGGTTAAAGAAGATGAGTCAACGGAAAGGAGGAAGATGGTGGGGGGAAAGCCTTAACTGTCCGAAGGGGGACAATCGAGACCCGCTGGGGAGCAACAGCCTAAAGAAAAAAGATGGGTTTACGTAAAGTTTAATTTTTCATACTCTCTGGAAAAGGGTCAGGGGGGAAAGCAAAAGGTCCAACAAAGACTGAAACGACTAAGACAATTTTCGTCCCCGGCACGACCGCGCCAACCGCTCTTAAATCCAGACAAAAAAGGAACTCCGACCCATCAAGTAAGGTAGAGGGGGGGGAAAATCGAGAAGCACAAAAAAATAGAGAAGAGGCAAAAAGAGTAAAGTCGGAGCATGAAATTTTGGGGTAAAGTCCAGGGTTTGGTGGCGGAGAGGGAGAGAGTTCAGGAGGGAAGCATTCATATGGGGGGCTAGTTCCGGTGTTGTATTTGGACTTGGGAAATTGGGGGATACAAACAATGGCAAATCAGTAATGCAAAAAAGGATCAGAAAGCGTTGCTAGCGGGGAAGAAAAGGAGGGGAGGGGGGGAAGAATTGAAGAAGGAGATTTAGCGAACGGGAACCCAGCATGAAGGCCTACAAGGCTTCAATCAAAAAAAAAAAAAAGACAAGAGTGGGAGAGCTAAAGAAGGATTCTCGATGAAATTAGGAAGGGGTATGCTTCGAAGGAGGGGGGAGAAGCGGTCCACGATTCTTTAGAAGGGACCTCCTCAGAAACGCGTACGGGCGTCTTTGAGGGAGAGACTTGGCGCGGGGGAAGCCCCAACAAAAAAGCCAACGCATGGGATGCGGGGGGGTCCAGTCATCTAACAGAGGGGGGGAAAGCGAGTATGGGGGGACGCAGTAGTGGAGTAGAGATGTCGGTACGCGCGGAAGCAATTGGGTTTTTCAGAGGATGGAATTGCGTAAACCAAAATTTTTACGGAGTGACTACATACTAAAAGAAGAGAAAAGACATGGATGGCTGCTACAAGGGGGAAGAGGGATAATGAGCGTCGAAGGACACTCGCGAAAAGTCAGTAAGAAAATACGGACACTGGGTGCTTAATGTAGGGAGCTGGGGAAGACAGAGGACGCCTCATGTCGAGAAAATGGGGGGACAGGTCTCGTCTTTGGGAGAAAGTAGAATGCAGCCGGGAAGAAGAAAAGAACCGCAGGGGAAGGAGACCTTAGAGGAGGTTGACGAGGAAAAAGCTCTGCTTATGCCCTTTGGAGCGCTCAAACCACGTTCCTTATATGCGGAGTTGGGCCCTGAAAGGAAAAGTGTGACGACAGGAAGTGTGAAGGGTCGGGATAAATTGTCTCTAGAAAATTATGGGGGAGACAAGATCGTGGGTGGACGGAATCTTTCCATAGGTCGCAGGGGGTTGAAAAAAAAAAGCACGAACCAGGCTTCGGCAGAAGGGGTTCTGGCTTTCCGCAGGAGAAAGGCGAGGGGAAAGGAAGTGGGGACGAATTCGGAGGACTAGAGGGATGTATTGCGAGGACCGAGGCCTTGGTGGAAAAGGGCTTCCAAGTTTAAAAAAAAAAGAAATTAGCTACGCCAGAAGGCTCTCGATGGAGAGATGTGGGGGAAGGGGTGAGTGTTCGAAGGGAAAATGGGTGGTCCGGAAAGGGCAACGTAGGGGGTCAAGTCCTTATCGGGGGAAGGTCAGAGAAGTGCCGCCTGTCTTTATGTTGAAAGGAGAGTTCGCGGTTAACGAAAAAGGAACTAATGAGAGAGGGTGCGGAAGAAAAAAAATTAACTCCAAGATGGAAGTCACGTTTGTGTGTAAAGGGAAGCAGGGGGGAAGAAGTCCGAAGGGGGAATTTGTGTTACGTTCGCATAACCGTTGGGGGGTCCCCTAGAGGCCCAGAGGACATGTTGGGGCCGGGGGCCCAGGAGATGAGTTGACACTGGGGAGAAGAAGAGGGAGAAAGTGTTTATCACTGACGAATTAGGGAATATAAAAAATGTGGGCCGCTGACTGAACCTTAAAAGATCGAAAGACAAAATACCAATGAACCCAGTCTCAAACCATACTCGAAAAGTGAGCAAGTCGAGAGCCTTTTAAAAAGGTATTACGGAGTCCTTAGAGGTGTCGCTTCCTGAAACTCACTCCTACCCAAAAAACCAAAGTAAGGAACAGTCACCTTCCGCTGTCGAGACGACTCATCCAGGGGGAATAACTGTGCATGGGGCAATAAAGGACGACCCCAAAAGGTTGCGCCAATCCGGGGGCATGGTACGTTGGCGGTTTCTGCAAGGCCGGAAAGAAAGGCGATCGGCATCCTAACGGTTAGATTTGACGATGACAGTGGAAAAGTTCTTCGCTTCCTTATTAGCGGACAGAGCAAAAAAAACGTTTTAAAAGTGCGATTCGAGTGGGAGAAAGGGCTTAGTCCATTCGGCACGGAGGGGACGGCAACCGGGGTCAGCTGGCTTCGGGCAGACAGATGGGAGGGGCATGTCGTGAGAGCAGAGACAGGGAGAAATAGAATTTAATGCCTGGGTGCTAGTGTTAGTTTGTTGGTTGTTAGTTGGTTAAAACAGGCTTGGCGGGGGGGGGGGACCGAGGATCGGAAGAGGCCGCCGCTTGAGTTGTTGAATAGGTCCTCAGGAGCCGCGCGAGGGAGAGTTTCCTTGTTCTCCTAGAATTTGAAAAAATGATGGAAAAGAGAACACCGAACGGTCCTGAAAGCAAAGCAGGGGATCAGCCGCCGTTGGAGGGTTGAAAAGAGGGCGGAGACGGCCGGTTATGGGGGGAAAAAAAGGAAGAATTGGCGGGGTTGAAAAAGGCCAACAAAACGGAGGAAAGAGAGAGAGGCATGGTCAGTCACGACAGAGAGATTCATCTGGATAAAAAAAAACCAACGACCTCTGGGTAAAAAAGGGAACACAAAGGAAGGAGGAGCAAGGGGATCGCGGGAAGGGGCGTCAAAGGGAAATTGGAGTGTCTCTGGCAAATCAATCCCGTTCTAGGTCAAGGCAGGAGAAAAAGGAGAAATCTGGCTCCAATCTATCCATGCAGGAAAAAAAAAAACGATGAAAACAAACTCCCAAGCAGAGGCGGGAAAGCGTGCCACAACCAAGGAAGAAAGGGGAAAGAAAGGAATTGGTAAGAAAACTAAAACGAAAAACTAAAACAATGAGAAAACATGGATCCTTATTAATGGCAAAAACACTCAGCCTACTTCAGGAAGGAAAAAAGCCATTATGACCCACGATGACGCATAGTACAAAAAACTGCAACAGGGACCAATGAATCCACTAAATAGAATATAGAAAACGGTTCAAGTAATTTGCGTCCACAATCCAGAGAAGACTACTGTAGACCGCCCCATTGTTGAAGAAAGAGGAAATAGAGTAAGAACCGACACGAGAATCAAGATTCATCCAGAAAACGCAAAAGGAAAAAACATGCTTGCAAAAGCGAGGAACAAAGCTTCGGCAGGAAAGGAATGGGAATCAGAGGAGGTAAACGAAGAGGAGGGGTTGGATGGGTTGACACGGAATCAATGAGATCGCATGTAAAGAGTGGATATACGAATCGCAGAAAGGAGACAAAAGCCCTAGAAATGTAGAGTATTGGGGGGCCACGAGAAGGGGAAGGTATGTTGTTAGAATTCAAATGAGCAGGGAACCATTTCGCCGGCTGGGATGTAAGAAACCGCAAGGGTTAAAGGGGGTGATCCCAATCCATAGAAAATTGGACCAAAAAGGATGGGAAAAAGAAGACAGGACTACGGCGGAAAAAAAGTTTCCCAGGAGCCTCCTTTGCGAAACCAAACAACGACGGGAGGAAAGGCTATCAAGTCAAAGTAAAAAGGGGCTAAGACTTCTCTCCAGGACAAAAACACCAAAGGTTTGAAGTGTCTCGAAAGAAAGGGGAGGTACCGCGTAGGAACTTGTCCACCTAAAGGAAAAAGCCTGGTTCTCAAGAAGAAAGGGCTCCTTCAAATCTACGCGACGAGGAAATAAAAAAAGGAAAGCAAGACAGCTAAACTGAAAGCACAAACTCAAATTTTCAAAACGGGACCGGGGCAGAAGGGTGCCACCACAATCAATCCTCACATAAATGACCAAATAGATTTACATAGAGATTGAGCCTCCGAAGGGTGGAGCGCTAAGCCCAACCCAACCTTTGCCCATCAAAAAAGGGGGTCTTATCTCAATAATTCCCTAACAAGCGCCGAGTAAGGCAACTGGCGTGAACAAAGAAGCCATGAAAACATAACTCATGCAGCCTCTTACTTCATCAAGAAAAAAAAAAAAATACCGGCGTATGGCACAAGTACACAAGGAAAACAATTGAGGCAATCGTAGTACAAAGCAACAGGAGCCCTAAAAAAAGAGAAGGAGGGAGCCCAGCAACGAAACATGGGACCCTTAGAAAACCGCATATACCACACAATTGGGGGAAAAACGAGGTGACAATTACACGAAGCGTAGCTACGTCAACATACGCGAAAGAAAGATACTAGCTACATGAGGGGGGAAAAAACTTCCCATGGACTACTCCCAAGAAGGAGAAGTTGGTACCAATGGTGCATAGAACTGAAAGATCCTATAGGAAAAACTATCCTTGAATAAAACAACATTTCTCCTTAGCTATGTAAAGCGGACCCTCCTTAACGTAGGCGAATGCTTGGAGAAAGGGAGTCCAGGAAGGAGCGTAAAAAAAAGGGTAGCAACATCAGAAAGGGATGGCTCTGGGGGCGGGAGGAAGCGGAAATCAGGCTCCAAATATCAATCCAACTCAAGGAAAAGTCCATCCTCGTCTTATAAAAAGAGACACTCTCAAAGAAAGGCGGGAGGGAAATCAGAAAAAAGGAATTCCACCCACTCGAAGTCTGCCTATAAACCCCGAAATGCTGTGAGCCTCGAGATCACAATCGCAAAACAGCGTTCCTGCAATTTTCTTCGCAAGTCGCGGAGAAAGGAAGAACGAAGAAACGCCGTAGACCCGCGCAGGAGAACAGAAGAGTAGGCCATCGCCTGATTGAGCATCGACAAAAGCACTCTTAAAAAAAAGTCAAAACGGCCAGTAGACGCCTTCAGGAGGGCAGGACAGGGGAGAAGGGAGGAAAGAGACCGCCCGCGGGGGGAAGGAACCAGCCCAGTCCGTGACGTTGGGGGGGGGGAACCTCGCTTTGCAAAAGGGCGGGAAAAAGCCACGGCA
>Ga0179593_1487726_pt1 | contig 22702 bp, 15 predicted proteins | sample CZODoug2_1_08_16_FD_185931 | JGI IMG/M metagenome (GOLD analysis project Ga0179593, IMG submission 185931) | Vadose zone soil fungal communities from Angelo Coast Range Reserve, California, USA - CZODoug2_1_08_16fungal (PacBio error correction) | ecosystem: Environmental > Terrestrial > Soil >...
AAAAGGGGATGCACACTTTGGTCGGGGGAGTCAACGGAAGTATCAAAGAATAGCCTCGTTTATGGGGAGTGTCGCTGTTTACCCGGCGGCGACAATCGGTCAAAACAATCTCCGAAACGGGAAACCAGAAGTGATTGGGGGAAGGAGGGGAAGAGAGAGAGAGGAAAAAAAAAAAAAAAAAACACCAACCCTCAAAAGTGCAGGAAAATGAGCGCTGAAATGCTGTCGGCATCGAGGAGCGAGCAAACGGGCAGGGGACTTGACCGAAGAGGAAAACCTTGTTAAGAAATAAAGGAGTCAGCAGGATGAAATACACTACTTCAACGATCAGAGGGCAGGGCCGGTGCCTTCGCCGGTGTGGGTGAGGGAAGAGGATAGGAAAATAAATCAAAGGGAAACGGAAACTGCACGATCCCTGACTTCCGGGTTCAGGGAGGGGGAGGCAGGTGCAACTCGCACAAGGAGAAGCCATTTGAGGAGGTAAAAGACTGTGTCGTTCACCGAGGATGCCGATGGAGGGAGAAGGCGAAGGAGGGCCGCACGGCCGCCAAGGAGCGCCACTTATGTGTCAGTTGGGAGGTTGAAAAAAAAAAAAAGAAAACAACGTGAAACAATGGATAAAAAGAAAAGGGGAAAACAGCATGCAGCACGAGTTTAAGACGGAGAAAAGAAGGAGAAAGAGTGAATTCAACCCACCGAACGCAAGGGCTACTGCAAAACTACGCTATTTCAGGAAAGGAGGGAAACGCGGCATTCACTTAAACTTTGGCACAGCGTCGAGAGAACGCACCGTCATTAAAAGGAGACAAAAACGTGAGGGTGGTAAGGGGGGGGGGACGAGCCAGAAAAAGAAGGATAAGGGGGGTAGACCCAAGATCCAATCCAGAATGAGAAAACACGTCGCATGACAGTCAAAGAAGCTTGATGTGGGACCCAAGACCCAAGACGACGAAAAAAAAGAGGCCACGAGAAAGGGGAAAGGACCTCTCAGAGAAACTTAATATTGGTAATGAGTGGCAACAGAATCTGATGGAGGGTAAGGTGACGAACAGGGAATCAAGAAAGGGAACAATTCACAAAGAAGTGGGACTGTGGTTAACTAAAAAACAGAAGGGGTGGGGACGAAAGGATAATGTGGGAATTCACGAAGAAGCATCTAGGCAGACAGGAGGTATGGAAAACCGGATGCGAGCACGAGGTAAGTACAGGGGACAAAGCCAGAGGAGAAGTAAATGGCGGGGAATGCGTGAACGTGGGAGGAAACGGAGGTTTCAGCAAACTGGAAAGGTAATGGGCGTTGCAAAAACTGGTACGGCAGCAGTTGAACGGTTTGGTCCCGCGAAGACCGGAAGGTTGAAGTCGGACGTCACAAGGCATTCGAAGTAAGACCGCCCCCAGCATGACACGTTCGAGGAAGGAAACCACCATCGATGCAGGCCTGCAACGACCTGCATCAAAAAGAACCGCAAGGGAAGGCAAACGTATAAACACCGGGACTACATTAACTTTGAGCAAAAAAGGACTAGGAGAGGTCCAAATGGAAACACGCGCGGCCGGGGGGAGGAAGAGCTCTCGGAAAAAAAAAAAAACGGGGCAGAAAAAACAAGGGAAAGGGTTAAAATAGGGGGGGGGGAAAGAAAAGAAAAAACAAAAGGGCCTGTCTTCACGGGTCTAGGCAAACAGACCGGCCGTTTCACAGATCACCGGCCAAAGACAAAAAGGCAAAGGGGAAAAAACCGCGTCGGGAGTCGATGACGTCACTCCCAATCTCAAGATTGCAGGGCGGGCATTACGGGGGCCAGGCCCGGTGTGATCATGAAATCAGTAAAGGAGGAAGGGGGATATTATCGGAACACAAGCGTACGAATTTCAAATGAAAAGGTGACACAGAAATGGAAAGTTCGTCAGAAGGAAGCACCCCAGATTCGACGCCGGGGGCGTCGGATGGAAGTAGCGCGCGGTACAGGCGACCCACAAGAAAAAAGGGAATCGATGCAAACCAAAACCAAGGCCTTTAGGAGCAGAATGGGGTATGGAGCAAAGAGGGATTAAAGTGCAGGGACGTTGAGTTAAGGAACTGCTTCTGTCCCGAAAAAGCTAAAAACAGAGGGGGACCGGAGTCTAGACAGAAAAAAACATGTATACGAAGAGAATCGAAGGAACTCTATAAGAACTTAAAAAAGGAAGAGAGGCCACCAGCGAACTAAAAAGGAGTCGCAATTTCCATCAGAGAGACGAAGAAAAAGTAGAGGCAGTCCTGAGCCGGAGGAAACACGGGGAGAAAGAAGGTCCGAAGGCTCCAGCAGTTAGAGCCGACCGAGGCGTACTATTCAATCATGTCATCCAAAAAAATCAGGGGGTCGAGGGAAGGGTATGTTCAGGGGGAAGCCAACAACTGATGGTACAAGAAAAAGATAGAAACCCAGAAACCTTGCCGCAAGGAAAGAGAAAGGAGGAGGGAAGAATAAGACGCCCAAGAGGGGCGCGCTGAAAGAAATGCTTTAGTCATTCGCCATACCTACAAAGGGAGAATCAGAAGGCTCTACCTTAGTAAAAAGGCAGAGGAGGATGGTTCTGCCGAGCTGGGGAGGAAGAGGGGAAAGTCAGATCGGGGCGAAAAAAGATGTCCGCCTCAAAGTCCTGAAGGGAGAAGGGAACCCATCCTGAAGACCCAAAGAGAACGGGATAGACATGAGGCCTCACAAAGACCAACTGAATGAAAAAAACCGGGGGGGCCGCAATCCTAGAATCAGAACGAAAGAGGAGATGGAGAGCGGTAGCAAAGGGGACCTCGACTACGGACCACTACCTGAAACTGCCACGGGAAGATGGGGGGTCGAAGGAATGGAGCACATATAGGCAAAGGGACTGGAATAAAACGTCTCCGGCACTCCGTTTAAGAGAGAGAAAGAAGAGATGAGAATACATAAACGAAGCTTGAAAAAACACCGCATGTTAGAATAGCCCTAAGAAGAAATCCCTTTCTGCATGGTGGGGGGTAGGAAAGAATAGCTCTTCACAGACGGTCCATTTCTTCAGGAAAAAAAAAGTGCAATGGGGGTCTGGAAAGAGACGGGAAAAGTCCGGGTCGGGGGCGGGAACTATCGAAAACCTACCCTTTGATTGGAGGACGAAGGAAACACAAAATGGCTTTAAGGGAGGAGAGAAGATAAAGAAAAAACCGAACGTGTATCATTTTGAAAACGGCCCTCGGAAGACTGTGTCGGAAAATACTGGCGTTTCGCATTGATCGGGGGGGGGTGCAAGGACGACGGCGGTGAGAGACGGATGAGGGGCAAAATAAAACTTGGTCGAGGAAGTACGTGGAAAGGGGAAGGAGACGTGGAGGGGTTGAGTTAGAGTCAAGGGGGCGCGTACTCTTCAAAACGGAACGTGTATAGCGCAGCGGAAGTCTGGAAAGGACTACAGCCGACTAAAAACAATTAGGGACAGTTTAGACAATACCCCTTAAAGACGAAAAAATAATGGACTCATATGGAAGTTGGAAAGAGGGGGAGAACTAGGGGGGACTACTGAAAGAAGAAAAGAGAGAGAAAACAGGGGGATTAAGCGCTTGGAAAGGGACGTAACATAATACACGATCACTGCCGTAAAAGAAAAATCTTTAGGGGGTGTTGGGAAACGTGAACACAAAAAAAAAAAGGTTAAAAAAGGTAATGGAGTATTTCAATGACCGGCCTATAAAGCTCCATAAAAGGGAAGTGGCGAACGCGATGGGCCCGTCTCGCTCATCAAAAGAAAAGAAGGGCCGAGCAGAAAGTAAAAAGCCAAAAAGCTCTGAGATGCTCAGCTAAAAATCACCGGCACTGAAATGAGGGACGATGCTACAAAATTGTAATGTGAGGGAGAAGGGAACAAAAAAAAAGGGGAGGCGCCGAAGTTGAGAGCGAGGTGAGGGTTGAGAGAAAGAGGGGACGAAATCCTGGTCGAGAAGGAACGACACCTGAAAGAGAAATGGTAGCTATCGGTCGCACGTGCTTTCGAGGGGCGAGACTCACTTTTGTAGGGAATAGGATCCGCGAGGGAAATCGTGGAAGAAGGGGGGAAACTGGTTTATTCGGGTATAAGGTTCTCACGGTCGCTTCGGTGAACCGGGGGTGAAAAGCCGCCAGGGAACAATGGAGGGAGGCAGGGAGGGATGAAGGAATCAGGAAATAGGATCATCCCGACGCAGAGATGGCAGGATCGCCTAGAAAAAAAAAGTTCTAGAGACAAGGCCCAAAGCCCGGAAAAGCTGCCGCGTGGAGGGGAAAGTGAAGGGGATAGGATGAACGTGATCTATCATGGGTGACGAAAAGGAACAAGAAACGGGGGGGCCCAGACTTCTAACTGAAAAAGTGAATTCAGGCTATAAAAGATCTCGAATAAGATTCGCGTCACAGGCCGACCGATCTTCAAACATTAAACAATTCTCAAGAGGGAAAATCGATAAAGAACAAAAGTCCCGTCCTCAGATGCGCTCAATTTGCTGGGGTAGATAATAAAAGGAAAAGCGACATCAAAACTCCTTGGGTCACGGGGGTACTTAGATGGGCGGATGACAAGGGCGCCTTGAAAAAGAAAGAGGAAATCACAACAAAGGACTCTCAAAAAAGAACTCGGGAACACTCGCAGGGCTCAATCGACAACGGGCAATCCTCGGACGAAACGTGAGGAGTATGAAAGGAGAGATTTGGGAAAATTGTCGTTATAAAGGGCTCTTCGGAGACTCGAGGGGGGGCGAAAAAATCCATAGGGTCGATGTTAACACGGGGGGAGAAAAGGTACACGACCGCTCCTACCACGGGAAAAGTTGGTTAGCGTTAGCTGAAGGGAAAGAGAGAGCAAAAGCAGAAACGAGGCCGGGAACGATGTCTTTTAAAATATAAAGAGCGTAAAATCTTTAATCTTTGAGGGAGGAGCACCGGGGAGAGGAATCATTATTCTAAGAGAGGCAAGACGATAGCGCGACGGCAGCTTCCGAAGTGTGGGGGCTTGAAAGGCGTATAGAAAAACTCTAGATCAAAACCTGACCGAGAAGAAAGGACAAACAAGGGACGGCGGCGTATGCTCAAGCGCGAGGAAGGGGAAATGGCGTACCTCGCAAGTGGCGAGAAAACTAAAATTGCAACACAAGGGCGTCGGAAAGGGAGGAATGGGGCGAGTCCTTAGGGGCAGGGCAAAAGAACGTCACGCCAGGATCGGTCAGGGAGACTGGGGAAAAAAAACCAGGGGCGAAAATAATAGAAAGAAAAAGGGAAAATAACCAATGGGGAAACTCAGACAGGAATCAAAAAGGGGACCGTGAAATGAACAACTTAGACGACCCCTCTCCTCCATGCGACCGCTGCGAGAAAACTTGTCCGGTCAGGTGCAAGGTCGAGGAAAAACAGAGGGCGAACATCTTTCTCGAAAGAAATAATGAGTGAACTCGCACATCAGTCAGCACGGTGAACTTGAAAGAGTTTTGTTAAAAGAGGCCGTCCAAAAGGTCAATGGGAGGGAGCATAAAGGGAGGAGGAAAGAAACGGCGTGGAGGGGAAAAACGGAGAAAGAACAGGGCCGTGAAAAGGCCTAGAGGCCGAATCTTGCCTCTCAACATCAGTGGGGGAAATGAAGGACTCAGAGGCGAGGGGGGGACTGAAGTTGGGAAAAGAAGCCCTGTCGGGAAAGTCCCTTGCGTAAAACCCTAATAAGGGGAAGGGAGTCCGGGGAAGAAATGAGGAGTACTGGCCGTCAACGCCGGCCAAGAGGGACGAGGGAGACGTAAATTAGTTGGAGAAGCACAGAGTTCAGGAAAGTCTGGATCAAAAAATCACATATCAATGAGTTTACTTTCGAGGAGGTGCAGGTGCGAAAGGAAAAGCTGGGTGGAAAAAAAAAGGTAATGTCCTTGGTTAAGGGGGGAAGGAGGAGCATTGTGTATCCACTCAAGGAAGGACAAGGTTACCGTTCTGGGCACAAAGTCTCTGATCACCAGCAAAAAAAGAAAAAGTTGGAACAAGAAAGACCTACCTGAAATATGAAAGGACCTGCAGACCTTAGGCAGTACAAAGATTTCAAACAAGGTCCTGCTACACAACCAGGTCGAAAAGACTGACTTCTTTCTCTGTCAATAAACTAAAGGCGGGGAATGCACAAGTTATCTTCACGGACGAAGGGGGGGAACAAAAAAAGTTTTAAGGCAATAGTACAGATCAATAACCATGTCGTGCTTTGGTCTGCAGCTAATACGAACCGTCATCCCGGGGAAAAAATCACGGCCACGACAAAAACCGGGACAAGGAGGGGGGACGGACAAGGAGGAAATGGGGTAGAAAGAGAAATGCCTCAGGTACAAGGATGATATTAGGGTACCTGCAGGGTAATTCTAAACGCCATGATTAATGCTAGATAAGGTCAAGAACCGCGTGACCGGACAACTGTTTGAAAAGAACGCTGAAAAAAAATCAACCAGAAGAGGCCGGCAAGCGAATGCCTGACGGACCAAACAAAAATCTTCTCTTTGGGTGAGGCCCGGTCTGTTAAGAAGTTGTATGAAACCCGGAATTCACGAGGGAGGCATAGAGAAAGTCGACTGCACAGGAGACGATGAGGAAACAGGGCTGAGGATGGTAAGTTCGAACGCCCCTTATGCTCCGAAACCAATCAAAGTCAAAAAGAAGCTCCATTGTTCATCGAGAATTCTGAGTCGATAAGCGGGGGACTTACCATCGCCATCCAAGACACTGAGCAGAAAAATCGAGAAGAAGGGAGGATGAGAGAGAGACTGAGGATAAAAAAAGGTACGCCAGACAGCGCCTCAAAAAAAAACATTGGAAACCGCGAACTGGACGCTCCGAAAAGCTCACCTCGAAAATTAAAATGAGTCGGAAGAAAGGGCAGAAGCTCAAAAAAAAAAGGGAAGGGGAAAGAAATCGAGAAGGCCAAGAGCCGCCCTAAAAAGAGTGCCGAGGGTTGAAAGGAGGCGAAGCACAAAAAAGCGCGCGGCAGGAGGACACTGCGCAGTCTTGAACGTTGAGAGCAAACGCAGCCCGACCTGCTTCCGCCGAAAGGCACGGGAAGGCCGGGCGAGTGAAGGAGCTGCGTCAAGGGAGCGGAGCGCGAGGAGTCCGCCTCGAGCTGGCATACCGGGAGGGCAAAAAACACGAAAAAACGAGAGGGTGGGGCCGGAAGCTGCAGGGAGGCGCTACACACGTACAACCGCCAAGAAAAGCCAAGGGAGGCCGCCCTCCGGCGAAAGTGCATCCTCAGGAGGGAGGCGAGAGAGACGAGGACCTGACGTAGAATTACGAACCAAAAAAAACGCAGGCATCGGGGGTTGAGAAGAGAGAGGAAAAGCATCGAAAAGACCATTCAAAGCGGAATCAACCGCCCCGGCACTCGGAAAAAAGAAGACAAGGAAGACAGGAGGCCGCTCCGACTGTGAGTGTCACAAAGCCAGAGCAAAGGGAAAGAAGTGCGCATTTGGCGGGCCGAAATGAGCGATCAGAGGCGATGCCGAAACCAGGCCATTTGTAGTTAGAAGGGCAACGGGAGAGGTCAGAACAAAACGGGGAACTGAAAAAAAAAACGTGGGTCTGACTATGAAGGACTACAAGGTCGGTCCAGGGTCGAAAAAATCTGGAAACCCTCCGAGAGGGGGGTCAAACAGGGGGGTACAATCACGCTCAAGCTCGTACTGCCGGCGCAGGGGTAAGGGGGTGAATGAAAACGCCCGTGGTCGTATCAAGGGATTTAGCGCTGAAGACTTTCACTGATCGGGCTTAGGGGGGAAAGTGCAAGGGGGAGGGGGAGGGGCTAGGCGCAATCTCTGAACTTAAACGAAGAAAGTGCAATGCCGCGCGACGGAAAGAGGAATCAGGGAGTCACAGAACAAGGACATTTCCACGTAAAAATGACGGCAAGGGACCACGAACCCGGCACAACTAAATGAAAGATGGGGGGATTGGAATAGGCTTCCGTTGAACGAGGGCTCAGCAGAAAGATAAAAGGGAAGATTCCGGTCAGAAAAAAGGCGCTTGGTTGTCCCCAAACAGAAAAAAATCATCATCAATCCGCACATACCAGATTCTCGGAGGAACCCAACCAAGGGATGATGGCCTTGAGTCCAAGTACTTTAAACGACGGAAAAGGCCCTCCTGACCAAAACGGGGTTTCGACCGCAGAATGAAAAGGGGAAGTCGCGCACAACCTCAAGAGCCGTCGGTACTAGTTTAAAAAAAGACGCCTGCGCTGAGGGAGCTCACCAGGGGAGTTCGGACTATTGAAAAAAACTTCATGGGAAGTCTACTTCGCTGGGGAGGAATTCACAAAGGTTGGCGGAGGGGAAACGAGTGAGAGTCCTTTTCTGTGGGCGGGGTCCGAGCAAAGATTGGGAACCGGCGGGGAATCGAAGTGCCTCTAACAGGACACGTAAGAAGATAGAAGGGTAAGGCGAGTTGGAGTTCGGCGGTGATGAGACTCAAGCTTTGAGAATCCGGCTAGGGAAACGCTTCTGCCTGTGTGTCCAGGGGGTATAAGGGCGCAAGTTTGACCCGACCGGAGGGGGGGATCAAACTCGGGTGGTGCAAAACCCCGTAAAGGTGCGATGGTGCGCTTCCTGAAAAAGGCAAAAGAAATAGAGACGGAACTACTCACGAGCCATCAAACGGGCGCCGTATTGCGAAGGCAAAAGGCGGCAGGAAGAAGGACATCAGCAGGAGAAGACCGCTTGCAGTGGTGAAGTAAAGGCTGATCGCGCGGGGTTTTCAACTCCGAGCACCAGAAAAAACGCAAAACCTCGAAAAAGCATCTCTTCTGGAAAGAAATCTCCTACTACATTATCTATAAAAAAAACGGAAACGGAGGCAAGGTAGAAGCCTTCTCGCTAAATAGATCTCCGGGACAAAAACTAGGCCGCGAGTCGCATTGGCGGTTGGGGGGAAGAAGCAATGCAAACGCGGAGTCACTCCTTGGTCAAGGTGGGTCTATTTTGGATGGGGGGCCTTACCGTTAACAGCGAAGGTCAAGAACTGACCTCAGGGAAAATGAAGAGCGGAGAAATAAGCGCGTGCGATACAAGTGCATAATCAGAAAACACCCACAGAGGGAGGAAAAAAGGCGGTGTACGAGGAAACTGCTAATCGTCGAAGTCAAATGAAGTGCGATCAAGAAAAAAGTGGCTGATAGGGCGGGAGGGGAACAGGGAGAAAGTCGAAAGCATCCGGACCTGACCTAAAGGAGTGAAAAATTGACTAGGATGGAATGGATAGAATCGAAACAAAAAAGCAATAGAAAACTGTCTCAATGGCCGCTAAAGTCACTATTTGCTAATGTAATTGATAAAAAGGGGACCATCGAAGCCCGTTGGGAAGGAGCATTATTAGGGCGAGGAATAGTCCGAAAGAATGCGCTGTAGAGGAGATCATCAGAAGGAGTGGTGTTTTATCGTATATCAAACACAACGGTCACCGGGGCCACTATCAAGACTGGGGGAAAGAAGAAGTGGGGCGGAGGGCGCCGGGGGGGAATGGGGGAATCTGTGCAAACCGTGGTCGGAAAGGACTGTGAGTTGCCCTAGATCAGATGTCTTCTTCGTCTAGGGGAAGAAAAAGAAAGCAGGGGACCGGGATCGGCAGGGGGCGGGAGGGACCCAAAGAGCATGTGGAACAAAACACTTAAACACCCGGAAAAGATGAAACGAAGAAACACACAGAACGAGGTCCCTAGAGGGAGAGAAGTGCAGCAAGCTCAACACCGAACAGCAAAGGGAGAACGGCGAGAACCTTCTCATGGGGAAAGGTTAGCACGGCATGACTACAGTTTTCCACTCAGGAAGAGAAACCTATCAGAAAGACTATGAAGAGTCGGCTGAAGAACGGTCAGGGGGGTAGAGTAAACTCGGAATTTGTAGCCCAATATGTCCAATCAAAAAAATTGGGAGAACAACGGCACCACTCAGCACAAGGCCTGTGTACCCGAACCAAGAAGGGAGAAAAAAAGATAGGGACGTGGGCCCCTATGAGAGGCGCAAAATGAAGAAGTATGGGTAATGAAAATTTAATCAAAAAACGGCAAGGGTGAACTGGAATTGCCGAAAGCTGTACCAAAAGGACGGGGGGAAAGCCGAGAAGGGGAGTCGGGGGACTGTGTAAGGGTTAGCTTTCTAAAAAAATATCAGACCAATGAGGCCTCTTAAGAGTTGGAAATATGGCGTCCCCGACGGGTACGGAGCTGTATGCAAGAACCAGAGGTGCAGAAGTATGTGGGCTGCTATGGGATTAAGGGGGCTCCGTGATTTAAACCTTAAAAATGCTGTGACTGTAAACTTTCATGAAGTTCAATAAAGCAAAAAGACAAGGTTTCCGTCTTTTAAGCAAAGAAAGAAGAGAGGCATAAATAGAAGAAATGCAAGAAAAGTTCGAAGTAAAGAAAACAGTCACAGAGCATTCCTTCAACGCCGAAAAAAGAAAAAACGGCGGGAAAAAAAAGGAACCGGAGAACCTCATCCGTAAGTAGAGGGAGCTGCAGAGAACTTGCGCGGGACTGACCAACGGCGGAATGCAAAAGGAAAATTATCCCAGACTCGTGGGAGGAGGATGATCAGAACCATCCAATTTCCTGGGGAGATAGGGAAGCGAAAAGGACGCAATCAAAAGCAGGGGAAACAACCGGACCACACCCGCCAACACAAGAGTGAGCTAAGAATCAGGCTGAGCTTAAACAAAAAAGCGCAAAATTCGCCCTGTTTCAGCAATGGGGAGAGGCGCAGTCCGGGGGTGGAAGGTCGAAATTTGAGAGATCTGAAAACAAGGTGAGACGGGGTGATCCAGGAATCAGATCGGGGCAGGAAGTAAACCGACATGCCCTGCAGGAAGAAAAAACCCACAAAAAAAAAAGAGGCCGGTTTGCGGTGCGTAAGGGAACCAATAGACGCTCGAGCAGAAACTGCAAAATTAATTATTGCCCAAGTATCCATGAGGTTGACTTTCTACGCATCAATGAGCAGAAGAACAAGAGAGCGAGTAAAGATTGGTAAAAGCAGATCGAGGAACCAGAGGGGATCGCGAGAAAGCGGACGAATCCGGAGGAACAGCCATGCTAAAAAAAGATCGAGTGCGGATAGAAGGTATAGTCTCGGAAACCAACTGGGGAACAAATGTAAAAGGGGCAGAGTTCTCGAAGGAAATGCGGAACTGGGGAACTAGAATACAACCAGGCAAGTCGAGGGCGGAAGGGCTTCAAGACAAAAAAAGGGAGGAAGGACAGAAACTGGACCTAAAAAAAATAGAACTAAAGGAAGTGGGGAAAGGAAAATTCGAACTCAGGAAGGGCGGAGGCTGAAAAAGGCGGGATCACTTCGCCATGCTGTAAATGAGACGGAGATCATAAAATGACAAAACCCTTAGCCACCCGAGCGACGATGGGGGGAAATGATCATGGAGCTTCGCTTTAGGAAGATTGATGAAAGAAGGCGAGGGGAGAGGTCCGAATCTATCGGACAATGAAGAGGGTGACAACCAACGATCTTTGGGGAACGGAAGAAGAAAAGGGCAAAAGACGAGACGCTTGAAAAATCCCGCTCAAGGGGAGGAAACAAGGGGCTAAGCGATAGAGCGGAATACCGCTCAGGCCATAAAAGCCTCAAAAGGGGTGAACTACGAAGCAAAAAAAAAGCAGCCAGAGGGGGGGACACCTTTCATGCAGGAAGACAAAAGAAAAATTCCGATAATCGACCTAGAGACTCCGACAGGAAACAACAGGCCTGTACGAAAAATATGAAAAGTGATGCGACACACAGGTATAAACTTAAAAGAGCCTGGCTCGGGACGCACAGCAACCGGTGGGGTAGGGGTTGGGAGAAAAGGGGAATTATGCTGTCGGGCTCTAAAAAAGGAAAGGTGTTCTGATCTGACTAGCACGCAGAAAACTCAATGGCTGGAGGGGGACGAGATAAGAGACAGTGGAAATCCCGCCAGGTTTTTGGGAAAACGCGAGGCTAAAACGGTATGAGCACTATGAAAATAAAGTCGCAGGATACAAAGCGGGCGGACCTTATTGCGTCCTGCAGGCCCTGGAGAGGGGAGGTGCTAGGTCGGGGGATGGTGTTCGATGCTAGGCTCTAAAGAGAATCAACTCCGTAAAGTGTCAACGAAGAAATGGAAAGAGTTACAACTGCAAAAACGCAGAATTAAAAAGAAGGAAGTGGCGGGAACGACGAAACACAGGGGGGGGGGGACAAAAATTCGAAATGATGTGAATCTGGGGACCTTGTACTACAGCAAACAAGATCGAGAGATTGGGTGAAAGAAGGAGGGAGCCAAACCGTGAAAGGGAAATACTCAACCTTACGCAATCCCATACAGGCTTTCACCCATGGGCTTACATTGCAGGGGGGCGTTGCATTCAACTATTGAAAAAAGAACGAATGATTACCCCCATTACAAGTGGACTAGCCCTAAAAGGGGAATACCTTGACTCAAGGGGGGGAAAGAACTCGAAGGGAGTGGCAGCCTAACGGATCGCGACGCACGGCGGCGCAAAGTCCCTGTCAGTGGAAAAGTACAAAAAAAGCATTGAAGGGGTCTCAAGTGCTGGGCTTCAAACCCGACTTTTGCTAGAAGTGAGAAAAAAGACAGGGGTTGCATTGGCGGAGAGCCGGGGAGAAACCTTCTAGAAGCCCGAACATGCTCGAAATAAAGTAGTCCGCCCTGGGAGTTCAGCAGTAGACAATTCAAGGGTTCATGCCAGAGATACGATACGAAAAGCTGCTTGGGAGGGAAAGGGGAGTCGTAAGAGTCGCAGTTGTGAAGGTTGGAGCCCTCTGGGTGTCAAACCGCAAAAGGACATGACCTATCCGGCGCTGAAGGAGAGATAAGGGGGACACTCTGAGCAGCAGAAAGAAGCATCCTATTACCGAAACGCACAGGCTAAGGTCCCCACGAAAAACACTTGCAAGTAACGGCACCAGACCGATCCGAAGAGAGTAAGCGCCGAAGAATACAATGTGGGCTAAAGTGGGACCAATCTCGTTTGCGCGAATCAAAAAAACAGCCTCCAAGCCCGAGAAAATAGGAAAGAAAAGGGGTCTCGGGGAGAACATTCTCGCTACTCTGATATAAAAAGAACCGGAAAGAAAGTTCCAATTAAATGGCGGGACGAGGGAAATATCAACGCCACGGCCCAAGAGGAATCTCCCGTCTTTTTTCTATCTCGATCATTGCGCGCTCAATGTAACGGGGTCAAGGAATGGGTCTGCGGGACATGAAAAAAGGGGGAACAACTATTCACTCCAAAGGAATGACTCGCGAAGCCAGAGCGTAAAGAAATTCGCGTGGGACAAATAGAAAACGTGTCGGAAACACACCAACAACTAGATGAAAAAGAACGGGGACCTATTAATGGGCGAATGTCCCGTAGAGGACAGAATGAAGTTGTTCAAAATGTCCGTCGTAGAACTACGACAGAACTACCCTTAAACCAGGTGTGAAGAGAGATTAAGGAAAGTCAGGAAAAAGGCAAGGGAAAGGCAACGGGACGCTTCGTACGGGAAAATCGTTTCTGCCAACGGGCATTTGTGCCGATAGGCACTGTGATGTCGACAAAAAAGCAGATATTGCGACAAGAACAAGGAGAGGGTCGAGGGGAGTTTTTCTTGAGTCAGTATCTCAACCGAGATCCTGGGCACAGCAAGGAAATCACCAGTGAGGTGACTGATCGGACGAGAGCCTGGTAAAGGGAAAATTGAGGAACAAAAAAATGGGCCATCGCCTAAGGGTCGACACTTGAAGGCGATCAGGGGAAAAGGAAGCAAGCCACTGCCTCGGAGGAGAGAGGGGAAACAGGGACCCAAAAATGAGAAAAAAGAAAACCAAGAGCACTAATGATCCAATAACGCAGGGAAACTCGCCTACGTTGGCCTCGATAAAAAAAGTGCAGAAAAAGGTGATTCGGACACGCAAGGAAAGAAAAACGCCTGACAGTTCGGCATGCGAAGACCCGTGGGCACATGCTGAAACGAAGCCAAACAGCCGAGAACTCGCGGACGAAAAAGCAGTGTGAAGGAAAACAGAACTGAGGAACTTCAAGAGGGGGGATTTAAAAGCTGGAGCATAATGAGAAGGGAGACCGCGTTAGCCCCATACCCCAGTCGACAACGGATGTATATGAAAGTCAAGAGCAAGCCAACGTAACGAGTAGTGGTAATGAGGGAAATCCAGGAGCCGGTTGCCAAAGGGAAAAGCAGGTAACTTCCTTGTGCCAAGAAGGGTAGGAAATACTTTTTAGGGGTTTAGAGGAACGCAGTCTCCGGACTCAAAGTGAGGATCAAGTTGTACGGGAGGGAGGGGAAGGGCGAACAAGTAACTTATCATCCAATCCAGGAGCATTATGTTTAGGGGTGCAGTTGTTACGTGACCTTTATTTCAGCACAAATGGAAGGTGTCCAACTGTGGTGAAAAAGGGAAAAAAGAGGAAGTTCCCAAGGAGGCAGAAAAAATTTTGTCAGCAGCACGGCGTCGCAATATATCAACACAAACATCAGCCACTTGACGGGAACACCTTCCCGTAAGGGAAAGGTAAGCCAGTATCCAGCCCGTCAGGGGAGGGAAACAGGACCAAAGCTCAGAGATCACTCACGATCAGGAGACCCGTGCGCGGTCAAATGAGCGAAAAACAAAGAGATCTTTGCTACTCCTAAAACCAAAGGGGGAAGTCAGAGGGGCCCACGTTTTGGACGAGGGGGGTCTCTGACAAATCCCCGGCCGTAAAAAAAGCAGACCCAACGGGGCAATGAGTTAGGGAAACACAGACTCGCTCTTACAATGGACCCGCGACAAAGGGCGCATTTGATCTCACGGGGGTAAGCAGTCGGGAGCGCAATGGAAATCGGAAGAATCCGCAAGGTTATTAAGGGGAAACAACTAGCTGGCGATCATTCCTTCGACACCCAAAAGAAAAAAGAGGTCAGGTAGGGGCTGTATTCAAAAAGGCCGGAAGAAAGCTCCCTGTCAGACTGAAGAAAAGGGGGAGCTGTCGGCAGCTGGACTGCTTGCGCCTCCTTAAAAATCTGCGGGAACCAAGAGGGATCTCGTGGGGCGCTGCATACTAAAAGGGGAAAAGATGGGACGAGATAACCACGAATCAATCGAAAAACTATGCACAGAAAGCAGCAGAGGATGAAGCAGTTGAGGAATCTTCCTGAGTACACTGGGTCCAAAAAATACAATCCAATCATGGAGATCAGCATACAAGCGAGGAGGGCACCCAAATCACGAGTCTGACTGGCGGAAGACTCACACACAACTGGAGAGGAGAAGATATACCGCCAGACCCTGGCCTCCGAACAAAAAGATTGTTTAATTCCTAATGAAAAGCAGGAGGGAGGACGGAGGTGCTGAGCCCATAAGTTAAACAAGTTTCAGAGTCATTATGCCTCCAATCGGAGACCTCTCTCGATAATTTAGATCAGTGCGATTCTAAGGAGGCGTCCGTCAGCGGGTCGAGTAGGGCAAATTCAAGAACGGGGAAGCAACAACAGAAGATAAGGTCTATGTAGTCAGAAGAAGGAAAAAACAACAGCTCTGGTGGTGGACGGCTCAGGTGAAGGGACCAAGACATCTGATCTTGGAAGTCTGAAACGTACGCGCCAAGCCGAAAAGAAAGGACCTTGGGGGGGGAGCATTCACTCGAAAGCACGGCCAGATCGGTTTTTAAGCGAAATAAACGTAAACGCGTAGTTCTGCGACTAAACATAAGCAATCAAAACGCCGCCAACCCGGCCTGACGGAGGAATGTAATCAGTCCGCCATGGTTGCTCGGACGAGGAACTCTCAAGAACGCAGGGCATGAAGGAAGCTCACAAAGGGGGCGTACTGCAGGGGGAAAGGAAAAGTGATGCACGGTACGGAATGGTCAAACCTTTGGTTCTTAAAAGAATTCCGGAACTCAATGATTGAGAAATCAGAATCATCTCTGTGAGCCGAAGCACGTGGTCAAAGGGCAATCTGATGACACGATTTCTATTACTGATTCCGGGTAAAGGTGACACGCGGGGGGGGGAGGGGAAAGAAATTTTGGAAAGCTGAAAACGCGATGGCAGTCGGGCTTGGAGAAAGGACTTGCTGGGGCTTCCACTAATGAACGCTAGGAAGCCGGAAAAACCTGGTATGAGGCGCTAGGGTAAGAGGAAAACTGCTCAAGCCGGTAACAGTACCAGGGGTGCCAGGGTGCGAAAAACCCTAAATCAGAAGGAGATGTGTAAAGCTTCCTAACTCGAAATAAACCATCAAGGGGAAATAAATCATCTAGCACCTGAGATGCGTACGCCAGGGTCCGAGCCCGAACCTTAACCACTCCTGCCGCCGAACATGAGGTCACACGGAGGATTGCATTGGGAAAAATAAAACATCCCTCAACACACAAGCAAAACTACACAGCACACATGAAAAAGAGAAAAAAGAAAAAAGAAAACGCGGGGCGCCCGGCAGCTTACAGCGTCGAAGGCAAAAAAAAAGCAGCTCGCGGGGGAGCTGTTGCCACCGCAAACGCGCTGAGCGGCCAAGGGGCCTCACGCCTTTTTAGAGAGATTCATTGAGAGTAAAAATCAGGGAGGGCTGCTGACACACACCGTGGCGAAAAAGTTCTCAGAGCATGCGTTTCGAAAAGGGAGGGGTCGCAGACTTCATCGCGCACTGACACGCCTGAATATCCGGTAAAGCTGCGGACTGGTGGCGGGGGGACGAGGACGACACTTGGGTGCACTACGACGAAAAACTCGGCTGCTGATGAGTTCCTGGTTATGCGATCATGGACTCACCCAAGGGGGGGAAAAGCACTCTGGTGGTGGTCAACCAGAAGAGATCCGGAGGGCCGCTTTGAAAGTTAGCGATGAGAACCTAAACGCCAAAACAACTCTGGCCCATTCGACATCGGTAGGAGAAAGGGGAGGGGAGGAGACCGCGTAAAACGAAAGCGACCTATCAAAGAGGGGAACCAGAAGTCCTGCTTTTCAGCGAGCCGGATTAACGCGGGTGGGGGAGAAAGAGGCAAAAAGAAGAACGAAGCGAACGAGGGAGAGGTCATTCGTCTGCAATATCGCAAAAACTCGAGAGGAAAGAAGATCAAACGGCCGAATAGAAAAAAAAAAGGAAAAAATTAAAGGCGAGGACTGGGGGTCGCCACGACATCAGCGTCCCTCGAGCAGTCGCAATTGCTTTAAGTCCGAAAAAAAATGGGAAAAAGAAAAAAACAAATGGGCACTGGGTGAGGGGGGGGCTGGATCCTAAGCCACCGCGGGCGTACATATCGACTGAAAAAATCGCACCCCAGGAGTACATGAATTCTCGTGCAAAGCGACAAAGGTCGTCTCAGTCGAACAACGGATGAGGAGGGGGATGGGCACGGGGCATTTACACACCGCATGAGAAAGCGATGGCGTCGATCTCTTTGTGGGGAAAAAGGGATGGGGAGCGTTACCTCCTAGGAACTACTGAAAATGAACCGCCCCGTGGACAAAAAAAAGGAGTTAGGGAGAACGCGCTTGGGTAGCTAATGTAAAAAAAAAAGCATGCTAATGAGGCGGAAATCATCTATGCCCGATCGATAGAGCCGTTCCCTGGTCTTTGACGAGAAGCGACATGGATTGTGGGGGGTTTTAATTTTCTGGTCTGTGGTGTGTGATAAGGCCGTTATTTTTTTGTCTTTTGTTTGTGGTGTTTTGGTGGTGTTTATATTTTTTGTTGTTGTCTTTTTGTTTCTTGTTTTTTTTTTTTGTTTTTTTTTTTTCAAAATTCGCGCTTGTTTTGGTTTTTTTGTTTGTTTTTTCCTTTGTTTTTTTTTGACAGTATTTTTGTATTTGTTCTGGTTTTTTTGATCTACTTTTTTGGGTTTTTTTAGGGGTTTTTTTTTTGGGTTGTTGTGGGTTTGGTTTTTTGTTCATTGCTTTTTATGTCATTTTGAAGTGTTATCTGGTTGAAAATCCTTGTATCCGCACTGGCAGTCCGCTACGTTTTGGTTTTTGGTCGAGAGGCGAGGAGGAAAGACGGAAGGTAATAACAACCAGAATGGCGAAGAACGTGTGCGAATGGCACCGCGGTCCTATGGGCATGCGATCGGGGCAGGCAAGAGCACCGAAAGCAAAAATGCTGAAAAAACCCAAAAAGGTCGGCAAGCACGAATGTCTCCCTAACAGGTACAATGCCAACGAGTGGGGGGACCTAGCGGAAAGGAGAAAAGAGTGCAAAACCGTGCCACTCCACGCAATGGCAACGCGCTCAAACTAGGGAGACTTTTGCATGCGATGAACAGGCACCTCTGGCTCGACCCAAATATTAAAAAAGGGGACGATGAACACACGAGCCAACGGTATGGGAGCAAAACAGAGAAAACTGAATGAGTTTGTAGACCGCAGATCCCAGTCGGGAGCGGCGAGAGAGCCGCCTGTCGTGAAAACAGATAAAACGACCCGAGTCCAGGGAAAGGGGAAGGGAAAGAAGCATGCTTGTACGGGAGAATCATCAGGGAAATGGGCATAGTGCCGGACAAGGGAGACTACCCCAGGGTCGGGGGGGGGGGAAAATAATGGGGAGGGTCGTCAGTGAGACGGTGATGTTGCGGCGGCCGTCAACTTATAGAGACGTCTGGTTCACAGGATGGGGGGAGGGGAGCACTGAGGGAAAAACGGAAAATCAAATCCGGCCATCTGCAGTTGGCTAGAAGGCGTTTCCTTGCTCTGGTTTCAAAGGGCTGGAAGTGTAGGGTGCCTGAGAAAAAAAAGAGTTACGCGCCCCCGACTTTGTGACGTCCTTCTTGAAGCGCGACGCGGAGCCGGAGACTCCACCGCCGTTCACACGGAACGAAAAAAAAAAAGCCTACAAAATGCAGGAAGGAATCAGCTTTAGAACCTAAAGGGTCGGCACACGTAAAGCAAGAAAGATCGTAGAAGCTCTATCGGTCTCAACTGTGGAAATGGAAACATGCGGGGAAGGAACAGGTGATCTGCGGCTCGAACATTGGTAAAATGAAGGCAGTTCCGACAGAAAAAAGGGCCCTTTCGACGGTCACTAATTCAACCGCATCCAGTCCGTTGAAAAAAAAGCCGCAAGCCAACCTGCCAACTGTCAACCAGCCAAAGAGTGAATCGATAAAACATTGCCTTCAGGGGCTAAAGTCTGTGAGGCGTGGTGAACGTCAATGATCGCCGGCTAGAGGGGATAGAAAGCGAAAGGGAAGAGCGACGTCCACGAAAAGGGCCCAAGCCCGGGCGTTCTCGAATCGAGAAAACAACAAAAACGGCGGCTTTTTAGAAAAAAAAAAAACCGAAGCGCCGTAGCTCTCAATAGTCCGGACCAAAGGTGAAGTTCAAGATACAAAGCGTCGAACAAAAGCAAAGTGATGGAGGAAAATCGTTCACGGTGGTGGACTTCTTGAGCGTCTCCTATAGATCGGTTAATCAGGGGGGAATTCAGCAAAATGGTCAGAATGGCGAAAATCGGGAAAAAACATGTCTTTAATCGGACCAGCCAGAGAATGCACGCCCCAACATGGAAAAGGACAGTGATGCATTCCTATGCCGGGTCACGGAAAAGACTGGCGCCCCTAGAAGGGCGCCAGGACGCTGCGGACACTTCAAATAAATTAGGTCAAGAGGTGTCAGGTGCCAAGCACAAAACAGGGGGAAGGGGGGGCCAGGAGAGATAAGAAAAAAGAGACCCACGAGCTGCGTTTGGGAAAAGAAAGGAGTAATAACGAGGCGGAACGGCGCCATTCCTGTCTACAAGTGACGTAGAATTAATGGTCTAAAGACACGCAAGAGGATCGATGATTTGGATGGCTTGGCGTGACCGGAAGCTGGGGCGCGATAGAAAAGGGGGGAACAATAGTCAAGCTAAAAGTCTGGGGCGCCGGACCACGAGCCAGGGTCAGGTAAAAACGCACCACACGCAGCCCTGGTGTGGGGGGGAAATCGTAATAGAAGACATCTTGTAATCGGCGAGGACCGCGAATACCGGAGGAAAAAAAAAAAAAACTCGCTCAACAGGTGCGACATTCTCTAAACCACGCCAATCATTTTCAGAGAAAAGAAAAAGGGGGCAGTCACACGAAAAATAAATTCATCCGGATAATTACGGAGTCAACACCGTGACCGGAGAATAAGGAAAAAAAGAAAAAAGAAGGTTTCTCGAGAAACGAGCTCGCAAAACGACGGAATTGCCAACACGCGTGCGTTGTGGGGGGTGAGTTGGTGCAAAAGGCGGTCTAAGGTAGCGGCTAAAAAACCGAAAGGGGGGGGGGGACTGATCGACGAGGCGGAGGGGGAGGGGGGGAGCGAAGATTCTACCCCGGGTGTTCAGTGACCCATAGGTCTGTAGTCACTCGGCGCGAAAGGAAAGGAGATTAAGGGGGGTCGAGATGATATGGGGTGAAATAAAGGAAATGGAGATTACGGCAACTCTGGCAGGTCGTGATACGTCTACTAAAACAACAGAGGGTAAAGGATCCTGGAAGCACCTGACGCTTCAAACGGAAACCTTGTCGTCGCAAAACGATGCCGCCGAAGGCAAACACAGGCACATTTAGGGGCGGATAAGAGATACCGAAAGGAAGAAAAAATGCCGAAAAGGGATTGGGGTCGTCCATCGTGCAGGACGCAAATCAGGGGAAAAAAATAACTAGAGCAAGAAAGTCCGCAGGAAAAAAATCAACGACCGTACCCTGCAGCCATACCACAGATAGGGAGGGCCCCCCGCGGGACTGTACCTTGCCCGAAAACCGGGGAGTCCAGGAACGTTAAAGGACTAAATAATGCGAAAAGGGGAGGGGCCTTGGCCCTTCAAGACTCTCGAAATGCAAAGCACGCGCTGGCGAGGCGGCCGCCGGGGAGAATGGGAGAAAAACCAAAGAAAATTAGGGCTCGTTCGGGGATGCAGGCAGGGGCCTTTGGCGTCCCATCGTACCTGCTGGGGCGATTGTTTTGCACAGGGCAAAATACAAGTCAAAGCAGAAGGGCCGCCAGAGAAAGCCGTAGCGGTTCAACTGCATTTTCGGCTAGGCAAGGAAGGAAAGAGGCGAGAAGAGCGGGCAACATAGGGCTTTGAAGTGGGGGACCTATGCGAAATTCGACGGGGGCCAGCGGTTGGGAGTGGTTTGGGGGGCAAACCCGGGCAGCGAGATGAGGCCGCTTCCTTAGGGGCGACCGGACGGCACCTGGCCCGGAACGCCGGGGGCTGGCACATACCATGTATTCGGATGAGGAAGTGGCAGGGAAGACGCGCATCAGAAACGACGTTGTGCATGATTTGGCAAAGTGACTAGCGTGGGGAGACACGATCAACAAAGGCCTCATGATACAGAGAAAGAAATCGGGAGAACAAAGAGCCTATCATGATCCTGGAAGGGGAAGGTAATGACCCTGCGAAATCGATCCTAAAAAACACTGCACCGTCCAGTCCAAGTTGAGGGGTCGATCTCAAAAACTCAGCGAAATCTCCCTTTGGGAAGTTTTTCTTAGGGTTGGCTGATGGTGAGGAACACCGCCGGTTAACAGGACATGGGGCAGAGCTCGGCACGCCTACTTAGAAGGGAAGTGTGAGAGAGACACCTGGCCCGCTCAACACCAACAACGCCTGCTAATAAGGGCTAAGAGGTCGTACGAAATAGGGAGTTGAGATGTATAGTTACACAGTGGAATACCGCGTGTGGACTAGCCATCGATAACGGGAAAGTTAGTGAAAGGGTCGGGTGAAATAGGGAAACAATAACACCTAGAAGGGGCCCCCCCCGGCGGTAGGCCGTTAGATCGCGAGAAGTTAATCGGGGATAATTCGTGAGCGAATCATGTACGCATAATGGGGGGGCGCGGGGCGTCAGATCGCTTGAGAAGGTCCTGGTTTTTAAAGGGGCTCTTCTCTGCACCGTGAATCCCCCGGGCCGCGAAAACCTGTGGAAAAGAAGCATCTAACACTTAAGAGACGTCGGGGTTTATTCGGTCTGCCGTTTATCTCAGTGGGGGTAAGATTTCTAATTTTGGGGGAAACTTAAGAGAATTAGATTCCTCGTGGTCTATCGCAGCAAACTAGTGAAGGAGATCCATTGGAGTTCATTCGCGTTTAGCCCAAAAAACATATTGCTCCAAAATACGCTGTCAAACTGACACATAAGCATAAACGTAAACCAGGCCTGAGGGGGGGAGTGGCCATTCCACTCCAACTAAGTAGCTAATAGTAATACTATGGGGTTGTCAAGGTTAAGGGGAGTCAGGAAAGAGGGTGCGCCATGCTCAAACGCAATAAAAAGCAAAACGATCTCTACGACTGAAGGGTTTCATGCATAAAAACATAAACGATATAAATTCAAGGAGTTTAAAAATGAAAACAGAGCAGAGCCCGAAGCAGCACTCTGGCGTGGCCCATAGTGCTATAACAGTCGCGGGAAAAGGAAAAACTGGAATGGGAAATATTTTTGAAATCATCTAAACAGGGAATTTAACTTGTCAAACAGGATAACAAGTACCTTCCCATTGGGGACGCCCGAATAATGGGTAGGAGTTCGCGGCGAACTCAGAAAAATCTTTAAATCAGTATCGTTCCGTGGGAGGGTATAGGTCCCGTCCTGAAGCGATCCATAGGGAAAACGATGTTTCGAACAGCCTGTGAACTAGAGCTTATGAAGCACACCCTGGCAAATTAGAAGGGGGGATGGGGTCGGCGAGCATTGGGAAAAT
>Ga0179593_1583816_pt1 | contig 22701 bp, 34 predicted proteins | sample CZODoug2_1_08_16_FD_185931 | JGI IMG/M metagenome (GOLD analysis project Ga0179593, IMG submission 185931) | Vadose zone soil fungal communities from Angelo Coast Range Reserve, California, USA - CZODoug2_1_08_16fungal (PacBio error correction) | ecosystem: Environmental > Terrestrial > Soil >...
GAAACCTGACGCTCCACCTGGTTATGAGGGGGCGCCGGGACCCTCTGATTCCTTGAAAAAAACCGTTTAGAAGGTCAAAAGCGGGGGTGACTTTCCACCGGGGGGGTTTGGATTTTGTCTAGGGCAGTGGCGGTTTCAGGGGGGGAGCTTGCCGTCCTAAAGGGGGGAGGGACGACAGGCTGGGGGTAAACGACAGTCGCCTACATGTCAAAAACACAGCGGTGGCATGTTAAAAAAGGTCTCAGCCCGGATTTCTGAGAAATCTCAGTAGAGGCCTTCTTCCTAATACCGAATGGGAGCTTCGAGTTACGGGAAGGCCGAGTTTGCGAGAAAGGTGGGAGAGGGACGGTTTTTTACTTAATACTCTTGACAGATGAACAGAGGAAAGCGAGCGGAAGGTAGGGGGGATCCGCCCCCCAAGCCATTTCCGGGGCCTTGCAAGGGAGAAAAGGGGGGGGGGAAGGAAGTAAGAGCGACCCAATAGAAACGGACCGCATCATTCTTGGCAATCGTAACTTCCACAATGCCTACCAAAAGAGCACACAACAACGGAGGCTGGGGAAGGAAAAAAGGGGGGGGGGGGTCGCATTGGGTGTTGGTAAAAAGACATGCTCGCCCTCAACGGCCGGGGGAACGGGGGAGGAGACTCTTTCCAGAAAAACGGCACTACTTCCTCCCCGGAAATTGAGGAGGATTCATTCTCGAAAAAGAAATCTCTCGCTGAGAAAGCAATTCTCCTTCCCGTGAAGATAAAAGGTAGAAAGGGAAAAGTTTAAAGATGCCTCGGCAAGCCGTCACCGATTCGAAAAAGGAAGGTCAGGGCTGAAGAAGTTCAGCAGCGACAGCTAAGCGAAGGACATTCCGGGCGGATATCAAAGATATGTGGAGTTAGGGCTTCTCCATGAAGGAAAATTGTACAAGGGAGACCAGCTGAGGATCAGGAGGCAGGAATCTCATCCAATGGAAGCGCCACGCGTCGCCGTCTGCCAGAAGGACTTTTGCAAATCTCAACCCTTCGTGGAAGAAAGGCGTGGAAAATGATCCAGGGGAGGGAAAAGAAAGATAGCGTCTCGCGCGGTTTCACTCCAGAGGGGAGGCCTCCGGAATGCGAAAAGGAAGGAAACCCGGTGATCGCAAGAATAACCCTGGGAGAAGTTTCCCGAACAGCACCGATTCTTCGCGAAGGGATTCTCAACGATGCTGTGGGGACGAAACCTTCAAAAACGCTCAGCCCCGGGGGCTCAAAAAAAGTTGTGAAAAACCTGCCAAAGATGAGGTGAAGAGGGTCTTGTGGGAACCTTCTAAGGCGGGACCTGGGCACATGGGGGGAGAGGAAAGCCGTCTTAAAAGTGGGGGACCCTCTTCCATCCTTATGGAACGAGAGAAAAGGGGGAAAAATCATCAAGGTTGTTTTATGCACTGGAAAAAAGCTACCTTTTTTGCCTTTAAGTCGCCTGTCAAGAACCACCTCCTTTTGAAGTTGCTGCGAAAATACAGGGGCGGCGGACTTTCTGGGATGACTCCCCACCCCCTCCTAAACGTCGCTTCCCCTCATTTCAAACGCATCGGGGACCAACGCATTCTGCTTCCTACGAGGCACATCGGGGACAAGATGAAGAATCCATGTCTCCGCGGCTCTCTCAGCTCCCGAAAACCTCGCGACAGTGAACGGAAGGGGCTACCTCTTTCATTGTCTTGGTCCTGCGGATCGAATAGATCCATTAGGGGATTCTTATCTCCATGGTCCTCAGTCGTCACACCCAACCATTACGGGGGAAAAAAAGCACAACAATCCGTGGGAAGGAAGAGCGCAGTGTACTCTTCGTAACAGTCCAAAGAGGGGGCGAGGCATCCACAGGAAAATCGTCGAAGACAGAAAAAAAATGGCCGGCATGCTCACCCTGTGCGGGGAGAGTCAGTGGCAAGAGAAAGGAAGCTCCGAGATCACTGCGTGCACGCGGCCTACGAGAGGGAGAGGCCCCTGATGACGACTCGGGGGGGGCGTGTCCGCGAAGAGGATAGAAGATGATGATAACTTCGAGATATCGTGTAAAGGAAAGGTGCCTGCTCCTATTGGCGGAGGGAGAAGAGAAAGATTGGCAAGAATGAGCTCCCGAGACGGTCGAAAAATTGTTCGAGGCGGTGGTTCTCTGGAAGAAGGGGACGGAAAGATATAAATCGGCTGTTGGATATCCTCGCAGGAGGAAAAGGGCAAAAAAACTAAAGAACGTCTGGGGTCAAAAAAGCTGGTCAACCCGGAAAAAAAAGATTCGTAAAGAGGGACAATAAATTTTGACAAGCTGAGTCTGAGAAGAAGAGGGGCGGGCTTGCTACTCCCTGGCTCTCATGAGCTTCCGATGAAAGGCCGCACCGCCCTCTATTGAAGGGAGAAACCTTTACCAGAGGCAGGTGATGGGGGGGAAGAATTACTGATTGACCAAAGCAGCGAGAAGAGGAAAAAACGCAGAGAATGGAGCGCCATATTTCGCAGGCAGCAAAGTCTGACACAGGAAAATAAAGGAACAATTTTTGAAGGGGAGGGGAAAGCGATGCTTTCCCCGGGAGGTCGTTTTTGCCAAAGGAAAAGGAAAGAGGAAGGGGACTTACTGGGAAAAAGCGCAATATCGCATCGCGCGCATCAATTGCGTTAAGAAGAGGGGGGGGGACGGGGCTTTCCCCGGGGAAAAAAAAAAAATTTCGAATGATTGGAGAGAGGGGGGGAGAGCAACAACAACAAACGGAGGAGGATTAGACTAGACGCTTAGGAAAAGGAAGGAAAAAGGGCAAGGGGGACAGCAAAGGAAATTTCAACTCAATTCGCTGGCGCAAATTTGAGACGCCGAAAAGAGGCTTTGTTTGAGGGCACAGGCCGCAAAGCAGGGGTCCGCCCGCGAAAAAAAAAAGGCAAAAGAAGGGAAGGGGCCCAGAAGACACGCTTTCCACAATCTGAAGAGACAGGAAGGGGCAGATCCGGTGCTGAAGAGACCCTCACCGTGTCCAAAGTTTACGAAGCGGTGCGAACGAAAAATGAGGGGGGATAGGAAAAGAAGAATAATCAATAGAGGGCGGTTGAGCGTGCGCCGCTAAAGGAGGAGGGGAAGGGAATCCCAGAAGTTTTGTATGAGCATTGAGTTCCAGTACCACTTTCTGTCCAAAAAGCGCCAGGGAAATGAAATCGGAAAAGCCCAGAAGTTCGATATTCAGGACGATTACGCCCAAGGCGTTCCTGCCGGGAAAAGAAGGGAAGTAAGTCATTGAATCACCGTCCCCCTCCCGGAAACTCAGGGAAGATCGAACCAAAAAGCTGACTGAACCGGTTGATGGGGGGGAGCGCACGATGGATTCCAAGTGTCGCTGCCGGAAATTGGTGAGGGTAAGAAGACAGATACCTGGGGAAAGGGAAAATACGAAAAATCGCGCGAGAGCAGAAGTTACGGAAGGTAGCGCCAAGCAAAGGGCACCGGAAAAAGAGTCGAGAAAAAGGCTTGCACGGCCAGAAGCCGCACTTCCAGAAGGGGGAAAGGACTCTTCCTCAAGCAAAGGGGGGGAGAGCCGCCTTGAGGCTCACAAAGAGGGGTTCCAAAAAAAAAAGGGTCACTCGTGAATGGCCGGTAAGGGAAAGAGGAACAACGAGATTTGCGGGTAAATCGGATTGTTTGCCCGCCGAAAGGAGCGGGAATGGGGGGGGGGGGACCCTGTATGTCTCAGAATAAGCCGAAGAAAGCGAGAGCTTGGAGAAGTGAAAAACGGCCCCAATCAGGTAAAGAGGCGAGAAAGGCGTTCAGAGGAAAAAGCGGCGGCTGGAAGTCATGGCCTTAGCTTCATTATTCCTGAAAAAACTGATGGGGGGAGGGGCTGAGTATTCTTGATGCAGATGAAAAATGCCCATTCTTTAATCTCCTGGGGAGGAGGGGTTTTTGAAGAAAACTCTGCCGAAGGGAGACACTGCGGTCCTAAAACAAGGGGAAGGGGGCTCACTGCAAAAGAAAAAACAGTCTCAGCACGCCAGGCCATACAAACATATCGCTTGGTGGTGAAAAAAGACCCGTCCCAACCTATTCAATTGAAGAGGAAACCTGAAAAAATCGTGAGCACCGCAGCAGCAAAGCAGCAGGTCCCCCACCGCACGGGAGCGTCAGCTCGTGCAAAGTCGAGGGAGGGAGGGCCGTGTGGCGGCGTACCCACAAGAAAGCCGAGCGTGGCGGTGCGGGCGGAAATGGGTCACAGAGCGTATAAGCTTAAGGGGGGGGAGGGGGAAAGCGCACTCAAGGAAGAGTCTCGTTCCTTTAGAATCACCGGGGGGGAGGCTAGCCTGACCAGAAAAGTGACGCGAGGAATGTCGAGTGAAACCTTCTCGAAACTGGGAGGGAAACCGGGTCCGGGCCGCTTGATAAGGGAAAGGCCTTTAGAAGGGGAAAACCACCGATTTTGATGACGAAAGGGGAATCGGCCGACTCGTTTTAAAAAGGAAGAAAGGGAGCTGAAGGGGGGAGGGGTCTCCACTTGTCATTCGAAAAGTCCTGAGAAGCGAAAAAAATTCGGTGGCAGGTTTGTCACAAAACAAAAACCGGGTTGGTGGGGGTGGAAGTCTCCGAACAAAAGGATTTCTTCGATGTCGAAGGGGAAGGGGGATAAAGGAAATCTCCGTTGTGTAGGGGACGGTGACGAGGCACAAGGCGATTAGGAAAAAGTGTTGGAGAGGAAATTAAGACTTCTTCCAATGTGAAAGGTTGGGAATCGCGAGCGAAGAGTAGTCGAGAATGAAATGCAAAAGGGCCTAGTAATCAGAGAGGGGGGCCAGACCTGGAAGGAACCAGACTTATCTTGCACCAGCACCCCCTAATACATTATTGCGCGAGCAGACGGCGAATCCACAAACAAAAGAAAAAAAAAGAGGTATGAGAAAAAGAAGGGTTGTCGCAATTGGAAAAGCGCGCAATCATGAATTCGGCCGTGATGGGCTCAGGAAGGAATCCTTCCGGGGGGAGAAGACTCGGCACTGACTGAATCCAGAAAGGAGGGAGGTCCAAGGTCACACCTCCCGTCAGCGGGGGGAGAGCGATTCAAACTCAGGGGGGGGAAAGGAGGCTGAAGGAGAGATAACCTTCTCGCCGCAAAAAAAGGCAACTCGGCTTGCAGCCGCGAACACGGAATGTTATAAGGAGGAAGAAGTGCTGACCAAAGGAGGGAAAATAAGGGGCGGAGAGAAAAAAAAAAAGATGTTGGGAGTTCGTTTAGCTGGAATGAAATCGTGCCAAAAACGTACTCAACTATCGCGCAGAGAAAGATCCTCAATAAATGGCAAACGCGTAGGAAGGGAGGAAGGGGAAAAAAGACTCACCCCTAGTAAAAAGAGGGGGGAAAATGCCACACGGCGAAAAAGAACCAAGGGGAAGCCCCTCAAATCCAGGAAGTCCCGCCGAAGGGAGGGCGGTTCTGGATCTAACTGGGAGAGGATCAACTACAAGAACACGTTCTCGTTCAGGTAACGAAAGCACCGGGCGGTATGAGGAGCCAAACAGGGGGAACAAGTTTCCGCACACAAGGGGGGAAAAGTGTGGGGTCCCGCCAACTGAAATTAAAGAAAAAAAGTTTTGCACAGGGGAAGGGGGTCCCCGTACGTTCGGAATAAGAAGAGAGGGGGGGGCATAAATGCACAGGGGCATTTTGCCCTCTCAGGAGATAGGGTGGCCTGTATAGACATCCAGCATATGTTGGGGAAAGGAAGGGGGCGTTTCTCAAAAAAGGAAAGGAAATAGGGGGGGGAAGGGAGCCTTGCCGGAAGGGAAACGAACATTCTGGCCTCCGCGGGGGGAGAGACCGTTTTCGGAATTGATAAAAAACACCAAAAAGTCGCTTCAAACCGAAAGGGAGTCATGCAAAAGCGTTGCCAATAGAAGCGGAGAAGAGGAACTAAACAGAGGGGTTACTCACCGCGAAGAAGCCATGCCAGGCCGGGCCGCCGGCGGAAGGGAGGAAAGACCCTCGGGCGAAAAGGGCTCCCTCTTGTCCTTCGGGGGAGAAGGTTCCGAAGAGCCATTGCGTCGTCGGCAGGAGAGCATGGTCCTCTGGAAAATTTTCACAAAAAAGGGAAAGAAGGGGACGCCGCAGGAAGAAAGGGAAGCCTGATGCAAGTGAGAAGTGTGTAGCCGGCCATTCACGATAAACCCCAGAGAGGGGGAGACGGAACCAAAGAAAGGAGGAGACTATCCGAAAGTGCTCACCCGGGTCGGAAGGAGGAAGTTCAGGTCAGTGTGGCCAGTGGTGCTGATCTCTAGATACAGAAGGAAAAGGAATTCCTGCTCAGGAAGTAGGGACCCCGTATTACGGCTCGAGGGAAGGCCAGTTCGTGGGAGGCTTACTCCGTCCGGAGAAGTCGAAGAGGCCAGGAAAAAAAAAGCAGAGGCTCGATTAGGGGTCTTGCGTAGAAATTTCAAGAATGCGCAGACGTGCAAAAAATGGAGAAAAGGGGGGGCTGGAAGTATGGTTCTCGAGCTGAGTCTCCCGGGGACGTCAATATTCGGGAAATGATAAGAGGTAAAAGGGAAAAGGGGGTCGATCGGAAGAACACGAAATCCTCTCGAGGGGGACCCGGAAGGAAAGTAAAAAAAAATTTCTTCCGCTTGCTGCGAAAAAGGGGAAGGGAAAGGGTGCCGACAATAGAAAGAAAAAGAAAACCTGGGAAAAAGAGAGGACATGAGCTTCACGATTCGCGCATGACAAAAATAGGAGGGAAGGGGACTTGCCCTTCCTGGGGCGATTACGGATTTCAAAAACGGAGGGACGACCGCTTCAACTGAAGGCTGGCGCAAAAAAAGGCATCCGAAGAGAAAGAAAGGAAAGGCCTCTCAGGAGGTTGTGAAGTGGCGGGGACGGACGGCAAGGGAACCGGGAGAAGCTTTTGGGTCCGGGGACCTAAAAGAAAAAAACTTCTTTTCAACCACGAAGGAATGAAATATCCCTCGCACAGGCACATCTTCTGGTGGACGGGCGGGGGAAAAGGGGCGCAAAATGAAAAGGGTTGAAAGGGGGGAGAAAGACTCTCAACACAAAAAGGAGGAGAGAGATACCGCTCTCATCATTCAAGGGTCAAGGGCCTGATCGGGGTAACTGGGGAAAGGAAGGATGTTTGCCCGTTCCGAAAAATGCCTGGACGGAGACTAGGGGAACAAGGGGGGATCCCCTTCGCGGGAGGGATCCGCCGACAAAAACGCTGCAAAGTAAAAGAAAGAGAAGACGTCCCAAAAAATTTCCCCTCTTGGAAAGACGGGATAGACGCGTACCTGTAATAAAAAAAGCCCCCTGCAAATAGGGAAGAAAGACCCCGCACCGCCAAAGGGGAGGGTTTCGGGAAAGCGCGGTATTGATTCTTTTGGGGAAAAGAATAATCACTGGGGAAAAGGAAAGAAGAGGAAAAAAGAATCTGAAGCTCAATGAAAATAAAAGAATGCGTTTGGATGAGCTTGAGTGAGGGGGTCCCCAGTTCTTTGGCAGGACACGCAAACGTAAAAGGGGAAAAGCCTCGAAAGACCCCAGACTTTCGAGAGAGAGAGAAGAAAAGATGCGCAAAGGGGACCGAGGAGCTCCACCAGCGCCCGGTTCATGGGAAATAGAATTTGCCAAAAAAAAGGGAGGTGAGACTCAGCGAACCAAGTCCTTGGATTCCAGAACATGGAAAAGGGAGGGGAGTCGGGGCAATGATTTCGCAGAGGGGGGGATGGGGGTGGAGGAAAGAATCTACCGAGAAGAGGGAGAAGGTTCATCGCGCAAAAAGGGGAAACATTACGTGATTATAGGGTCAGGGAGGCCACTCAACCACTAGGCAATGGAAACGGAAAAAGAGGAATCCGCAACGGGAGAGAAGGAAGGCTTGCCCCGTCAGTTTAGATCGAGCGACGACCAAACCACACTGTGAAAGAAGGACCTCCCACTCAAGGGAGGGGAAGGTCTTCTCGTCCAGAGGAAAAAGACTGTGACACCGTAGAAACGCAGATACTAGGACGAGTGAATGGCGTAAGGGTAAGTGGAGGGTTCCGGAAAAAAAAAGACAATCAGGCTTCACCAAGGGGGGGGAAGACGGCCGGAAAAGGAAAAGTTCATGGTTGGGGTGAGGGAAAAGAGGACCATGTCAGATACCACGGCACGGCGAGAGTCGGGGGGAGGGGGGGAACCGGCGCCAATGAAAAATTCCGGCAACGGCGCGAGGTCAGGGGACGATCGGAAAAAAAAAGAAAGGAAAAGAAGGGCTTCCTTAAAAGGGGGGGGTAACCGAGACTGAAAAGAGGATGTTCTTCGTCAGGGGGAGAAGATTGGCCACGAGAAAGACGATCATGCCCTATAGCGGGAAGGGGGGTGAGAAAAGAGATCACGAACGACGAGGTTATCCACCTCTGATTGAAGGGGGGGGACAGGGAAACTTGAAAAAAGAAACCTTCACACAGACAGCAGACAGGGAAAGAAAACCACCACATAAGGGGGGGGGTGAGGGGGGTTTTTTTTGAAGGGTTCCTCTTCATAAAGAGCCAAGGATTGTAATATGTTCAAATTAGGGTAACAGGAGGTCATGCAAGGAAAAAAGGGGGCCCCGTGCCAGGGGGAAAAAGCTTCCTTTTACCAGAAACAAAGACAGGAACTGGAAAGGAAGAAAAAAGGTAAGTGGGGTCAGCCGAAAAAATTATTGTGGGGGAAGGGAGGACGCGCTTTTCTTTGAAGAAGGGGTAGACCTGGATTGCTCCATACTGTCGATCAGGTGGACGGGTAGAAAGACTAGGAAAAGACTTTGAGAAAAAAAGGGGGCTTCACTCCTCAAGGTCCAGAACGTCCGGTTTACTGCGACTTCACAGGAGGGGGCAGCCGCCGCTATTGGGGTTACCGGGGGAAGGGGAAAGATGATTGCAAGTAAAAAAGGGGCCACGCCGTTGAGAAAGGAAAAAGAAGGGGGGTGATGCTTTGAAAAAAGGGTTGTCCGCTGGCATCGTCGAAAAGGGTTTTCATTTAGTCAAAATCAAAGAAAAGGGTTTTATTGAGAAAGAAAAAAACTGTCAAGTCTCCGAAGGGGAACGGGAGAAAGTCTCAAAAGCTTTGGCATGGGGGGGTTGAGAGCCGGGAAGAGGATCAGTCGGGGGGAAAAAATCCTTCTTCAGCCTGCAGGGAAAAAGAAAGTGGGGTGAAGGGGGCGTTCAATGCCGATTTTGCATAAGGAGGCAGAAAGGAAAGGTTGGGATCGGGGGAGGTGGAGAGGGAAAAAGAAAAAGAATGCGGGCAAAAAGAAAAGAGGATGTTGTGAAGTAGTCGGACCGGGCAGGCGGCACATTTGCAGGGGGAAAAAGTTTATCACAGAGAGACGAAGGCAAGACGGGCGGTGGAAAAAAAAAGAAAAAAGGAAGTGATTGCGGGAGGAGCGTCGTTAAAAGTCCACAATAGAAAAGAGCAGCGCCCCAACAAAAGAGATATTTTTGGAGGCAGGGGGGTGGAATTTTAACATCAGGAAAAAAGAAAAAAAAGTGGGTGCGGGGGAAAGAAGAGCTTGGTCTTCAGGGAGGAAGACCGGTGCTACAATTCTCGGCAAAGAACAGGCCATGGACGAAATGGGAAGAAAGAGTCACACCTCCAAAAAAGAATGAGTCCAAACCGCATTCTCCGCAAGGGAAAATTCTTAGGAAAAATCGAGAACACTGCGCGCGGGGGAAAAGGAAAGAACTTCCGCAGAAAGACAAAGGGAAAAAATGTCAGTCTGAAAAGGAAACGCGCCTCGACGACATCACGCAAAAGAAAGGGGGCTGAATCAAAAAAACGGAAAAAAAAAAAAGAGGTGGTTAGATCAAATCGAAAAGCCCCCCAGCCTGTAAAATTTCGCTCAAGGAAGATGAAACCGCGCCACGCGGGAAAAGGGAGGACCTCGACAAAATCAAATAGTGGAAGAAAGCACAAGGGAGTCTAAAAAACGGAGGGAAGGACCATCCGCTCCCCGGCGTATAACCGGGGAAAAAAAATAGCAAAAGGGTCACTCCATAGGACGTCGGCCAGAAGAGGGGGCCGTTCTGTGAAACTTAAAAAAAGGGATCAAAAGGAAGGTTCGCTTTCGAAAGGAACACGCGAGAGACAGTATGAAAATTCCGGGGGGGGTCAGGAAGCCCGGAACCGCCACGCTCTTCTCATTGTCCAAAGGTGTGGGGGGAAAGAAATTCGTCCGCGATGAATTAGGGGGAGGTCTGGGTAAATTCACACCAGGAAGGGGAGACCCTTGGAGGGGGCTCTTCTTTAAAGAAAGGCTATTTGGGAAAAAGGGGGCCCTCTTAACAGAAGTATCGAAGATGGGTGGCCGGGGCCGAGGCAAGCGGGAGGGGTGGTTTTATTCCTGGCGATGACCTGGGGAAGCTCTTTTAATTCGGACTCTGCGACCCACCATTAGGAAAATTTGGGAGAGGGGCCTGCTCAGGGAAAAAGATGCCACGTCCTTCCCGCTGGGAAAGGTAAAAGTTTCCAAGAACGGCATTAAAAAGGGGAGCACGCAAACTAAGCGAGGGGGAAACAAAGGAAGCGCTGAAGAAAAAGGGGATAAAACCGGTCCGAGGCCGCTTGCGTATCGCACAACGAAAACGAGGGAGAAATCTGAAGGAGGGGGTGTCGCGGTTCCGCACTTCGAAAGAGGCCAGGACGTCCAGAATTCCTGAGCAAAGTAAATCCCTGGCGTCCCGGCTTTGGGAAGGGGACTCCAGGGGGACGCGCAACATCAGGGGAGATGAGGGGGAACGCAAAAGTTTTAGTAATTTAACCGCCTCACGAAAACCCCTATTATCGGGGAAAAGAGAAAGCCCATTGAGAAGACTAAGCCGTCCAATGCCGCCAAAGGGGCTTGGGCGAGGGCCTTGAAGGGCAGGGGGGGGAGGGGGAGGAGGAGGAGAGAAAGGGCCGTGCAATCCTTCTAAGGAGGGGATAAATGATGCTTCCAAAAGGCGTCCTCGAGGTGGCCAGTTTGCGTCAAAAGAGGTGCTAAGGCGAGGAGAAAAAGCTGCTATTATCGGAAAAAAAAGGATGAAAGGCGAGGGGAATCACCAACCTTTTCGTTAGGAAGACTGCAAGACTCAGCTAACCGAGAAAAAGCGGGAGTCTCATTACTTGGGGGAGAAGAAGAGAAGTCCACCGTGATTTTTCCGAGAAAGGCTTTCAGACGGAATGGAAGGGGCTCCTCTGCTGAACTCCTTGGGGGGAAATAGCGCCATATCCCTCGAAGGGGGGGAAGAGAAAGAACACGATCAAAAGGGGAAAAAGGGAAGCCGCTGTGCTCAAGAAAGGGGGAAGGGAGAGAAATGCCAGCGAAAAAAGGCTTCGGCACTCCCTGTGATCCAAAAAAGAATTCAACGATTGATCCAAATCTCAAATTAAGGGAAGATTCTGTAGGGAGGGAGGGGGGGGAAAAAGCATCAATACCTCGGGAAAGGGAAGGAAAAAGAAAATATTGAAAGTGCGGGGAGGCCATATTTCGCAGGGCATCCCGGAAAGAGGAAAGAGAGGGTGTGGAAAGCGGGAAGGGGGGTAAGTGGCGGGGCACGGAAAAGAGGGGGACCGTCGCTCTTTTTGGAGCTGCAAGGAAAAGCGCAGTGACTTAGGGGGAAAAAAAAAAATCTGGATTCTCTGCACTCTCTCAGAAAGGAGGGAAAAAAAGGGGAACATCTATTACTGGGAAAAGGAACTCGTTCGATCAGTCCAGGGGAAGGCGGAGAGCACCACAACGTAGGGGAAAGAGGAGAAAAGTCTAACAATGGGGAAGGAGGGTTCCGTTGGAACGCCACGTCCACAAAGGGGGGGGAAGTTCCAAAAGAAAGGAAAGCGAGCTGATTGCAGCGCCTCAAGGGGGGGGAAAAAAAAAAGGGGGGGCCTTCAAAAGAACCGAAAAAAAGAAAAAAACTGAAAAAGGTAAAGCCACTCTCGTACCGGCCCACCAGGGGAAAAAAAGGAAAAAAAAAAAGAGCGTAGTTCCCTGGTCAGAAATCAGGAACGAGAACTATGGCCCGCCAAAAAGGTGTCCGATGAGAGAAGGAGAGCGTATTGTGCTTTTGGGGAAAGAGAGAAAGGCCAGAATAATCAGGAAAAAAGAGAGGCGGTGAGCTTGCGCGAATCAAGGGAAGGAGGGTCACGAGGAAAAAAAGGGAAGAGGGATGACTTGAGGGCCAGAGAAAAGTCCACTTTGCTTGGGAAAGGGGAAAAAAGGGGCTTCGGCAGGGGACCTCCGGCGAAAACGGAAAGATGTCGGGAAAGCAAGAAACCTTCCGGAGGGGGAGGAAAAAAAAAGTCCGTCATTGAAAGACGTGCCAACGACCGGAAAAAAAGACGTCATATCGCGAAACAAGGGGAAAAAAAAAAAACATTTTTTTCGCCGAAAGAAGAACAACAGGGCGCGCAGGAGTTCGACGCACGACAACGGGGGGGGAAGGTATCACGGGAGACGGCAGCCAAGACCTAGGGAAAGGCCGTTTACATCAGAGAAGAAGGAGAAAAAAGGCCACTGCCTGGACACCGAAAGAAAGCCGGGCACCACGTGAGGAAAAAGAAAATAGGGAAAAAAAGGGGGCCATCTCTTGCCACACTGAAAATAACAGAAGAGGAAAAAAGGAAGGCCGGCCATGAGGCGACGACGATTAAAGGGGCATTCAAAAAGCTAGAGTAATTTGGTGTAAGGTGAAAGCCGTATTACAAAAGGGGGGATTTCTAAAAAGTTTTGCTCTTCCTGAAGGAAGGGGGGATTAAAAGTTATGTGGGGTTAAGGAGAAAAATGGAAGAAGCCCTACGACGGGTCTCATGCTTTACGGGGAGGAAACCAAATCCCTACGCAAGAGGTCATATGGGCAACGTCCTGAGAAAATTCGCAGAAAGGCGAGAAAGTCATGTCGGGGAGGGAAGAGACTGTCGGAAGCGATTGGGAAAAGAGAAGCATACTTGCTGGGGAAACATCACCCAAGAAAAAAAAAAAATGAGAAGGTTTGAAGGGGATCACTATATCCAGAATCCTCCGAAGGAGAAAAAAGTAGGACCAGTTAGAGGACAGGAAGGAAAAACCTGCAAAAAAAGGGAAAAAGAAAATACACCCACCACATATCTCTTGAATGAAGGGGACTTAAAAAGGAAAAAAGAAATACGGTATGAAAGGGACAAATCGTAACGTTTACCGCAAGGAGAAAGCCTTCTACTTCTGCAAGGGAAAAAAAAAAAAAAAAGCTGCACATTCTCTCTAAGGAAAGTTTGCGGGCAAAGGGAAAGGGTGGCCAAGGGACCGGGGAGGGAGAAGGCAAACAAGCGTGCGACGGAAAAAAACCGAAGAGCGGGTTCTTTTCGGGAGAGAAAAGGGGGGGTGTAGAAGGAGGGAGGCACCGGGTTTTCGGGAAAAAAAGGAAAAAAAGAAAGGCGGTTAAAAAAAAGGGAAATGAATTCTCAGCCGAGAAGGAGTCACCTTGGATTGGGTCCACCGCCGAAAGGGGTAAGAAAAAAGGAGAAGGAAAGGAAGGGGGGCCCCGCTTTTTTAGGGGCGAGTCATCAGGCGCGTTTTCATTGAGATCTGGGGAAAGCTGCGCGAAGTTTGTCTTGGAGGGGCAGGGAAAAGAAGAATCTCACCGAACTCCACAAGAGGTCCGTGGGACCCTTATTCGGCGGTGAAGTGAGATGTCCGCGCTGAAACGAGAACCTGACAGTAACATCGAAGGGGGAAAGGGCGCGCAAGGCCGAGTTTGCATAAAGAAAAGGGGGATCAGAGGCTGCTTCATGGTGCATTAATAAGATCAGAGAGAGAGACCGAGGGGGAAAAAGGGAGTAAGGAAGGAGTCCATAAAAGGACGTCCGTGCCGAGAAGTGGGAGCACAGGAAGGAGAAAAAGAAACGACCATCACCCACGGAAGAGAGCCATTATGAAACGCTCAGGGAAACAAGGGGGGGAAAAAAAAAAAAAAAAAGGGGAAAAGAGATATATTTTGGGGAAGGGGGGAAAGGGGCGATCGCATAAAAAAAAAAATTCGCCGTGGGTGCTGGTCAGAAAAGAAGATTGGGGTCGTCGGTCTGGGAATAAAAGAGTGCACTGAAGAAGCCATGTGACGAAGGTAGGGAGAGGGGAAAAAAAAAAAAAACCTTCATCTCAAAGCACGCATTCTCTGCACATTGAATAGGAAGGGAACACACCGAAGTCCAGACACTGAAAAAGGAAAAAGGAAGGAAGTCCCGAAAAAAAAAGAGGGAGTCATTCTGAAGAAGGAGAGAAAGGAAATCGACGAAAGAGAAAAACCTTTCGGAGATCCAAAATAAAGACACCGGGGAGGGATCTTAGAAAAAGGATCTTCGACGGGGGGAAAAAAACAGCAGCACTTTCGTAATAAAAGGAGGAAAGGACTTCAAGCTCCTCAGGAGAAAAAACGTCGCAAATCAAAATCGAAAAAAAAATCGAGAAAAAGCGTGGAAAAGAAAAAAGGGGGGATGGAAAAATGCCATCAGCGGCAAAAAAAAACCTAAAAAAGGGGGTCCAGCAAAGAGGAGAGAAAGGTTTCACAAGAATCGCCTACAAAGCAAAAGGGGGACTGGAAAACCCAGATTCTAACGACCGCGCGAGGGTTTGTTTAGAAACGAACAGCACCGAAAAGCGGACGTATGAAATCTCGTGAAGGGGACGGGGGAAGGCCACGACTCGGAGAGAACCATAATTTTGGGGGGACAAAAAAAAGGAGTAGTCGATAAAGAGTCGTGCAGGTCACCGGACGAGGGAGGGGGGAAGGATTAAGCGCGAAAAAAAAAGTTAAGAAAGGTCCATCAGAGAGAAAAGGGGGGGGGGGGGGATGACGAGGAACTTAAATCAGAGGGGGGATTCCTGGCGCTGGAAAAGGGCGTTCTGCTCTTTGAAAAAGAAGGGACTTAGCACCGAAGAGCCTCAAAGAAAAAAAAGGTTCTGCGGAAGGGGAAGGGGGTCTTGAGAACCAACACCTCCTCAAAAAAAAAAGTGTGAAAGGGGGGTCATCGCATCGGGGGGGGAACTTCGGCTGGACGAAGGAAGAGGGAGGAAACCGCTTAAGACGAAAAGGAAAAGGAAGGAGACTCCGCGGCGGACAAATGACCTCCCTCGCGACCGTTAAAAAATAAATCAAAACCCGCTCTATCTGAAAGGGGGAACCTGGGAAAAATCTCGCAAGGGGGAAAGGAGGGGGGTATGCTTATCTCCATGGTAAAAAAAGTAAAAAAAAAAGACTTTTAGAGGGAGGGGCCCGCTCAAAACACTCCGTGGAAAGAAGCAAAGCGCTGGGAAAAATTAAATAGAAATTAAAGGGTTCTCTTAATCCCAAAAGGACAAGGAAGCGTCGAGAACTAGCCTTCAAATGAGAAAGGGGGGGAGTGAGGAAGAAGGGGAAAGTTTGGCCCTCGATTGGGGAAAGAAAAGAGAGATCAAATGCGTGAAACAAAAAAGTGCTTCCAAGGAAGGGAAGAAGTTTCCTTGCAGTATGGGTGAATTAAAAGGGACTCCCTTCCTGAAGGAAGATGCCTTTCGATTAGAAAAGATTAACCGCAAGAAAGGGGGGTTCGTTCGGGAAAAGGAGCTCGCCCTCTTGCGCCGAAGGACGAAAATGTTGAAGGGAAGGAAGGTGGGGGGGAACGGATTTTTAAGGGGAGGGATATACTTTCAGGGAGATGGGGGAGCTCCTCGGCGGAAAAAGGATCGCGCCACGAAATCCTCTCAGGGGGGTCCGCCGGTCTGGTGAGCTGAAAAGGCGAGGGGGGGAGGACATGAGAGGAAATAAAGATCATCCAACGCATCTCGTCTTCGGGAGAAGGAAAAAGAATTAGCGAAAGCACTTCACCGCCCTCTATTTAATGGTGAGGTCCAGGGATGGCTACCTGGAGTTGCAAAACGATTATGAAAAAAAAGAGAAAAAGCCTTCGACACGAATCAAAAGGGGCAGTGCTGGAGCGCCATATTTAGAAAAAAGGGAACTTACGCTTCTCTCAGGCCTGGGAGAGGGTTGGGAATTGGCGGGGGGGGGGAGGGGAGAGGGGAGGGTTTTTCGCCGGAAAATGGGGACTGCTTCCCGCGAAGGGGGAAAAAACGAATCTGGAGGGAAAAGGAGGAGGAGGCGGCCAGCGATTGCGTGAAAATGGGGGGAGTCCAGAACCGGGGGAAAAGACAATTGGTCTCTCTCAACAACAAAAAGAGGAGCGCTTCTCATCATTCGAAAAAAAGAAAAGAAGGAATCTAACGTGACGGGAAAGAAAAAAAGAAGGTTGCCGTTCAACGCAATGGAGGAGGAGTAGGGGGACACCACCATAGGGAGGGGGGGGGTTGAAAAAAAAAAAAACGACAAAGCATATAAGAAGGAAAAAACTCGTCGAAAGGGAAATCGCCCGTAAGGGGAAAAAATTCAAAAATTGCCCCCTCTTTTAAAGAAAAAGAAGGAAAAAAGGGTTAGAGAAGGGAAAAAAAAAAGCACTCCCCGAAAGAGTTTCTAAGCTTCGTTCACACAAAAGGAAAAAAGGGGTTGTAAATAAAGGAGAGGAAAATGAAGCGGCAATCCCTCATTGAAAAATCTGGAAAAGGGGGAAAATGAGTGAAGCCTATTCTGGGGACAAAGGAAAGAAGTTTTGGATGGATGGGAGGAAAACCAATCTCCCAACTTTGAAAAAAGAAGGGGAAAAAACAGCGAGCTGACCTCTCTGGGGCCGAAGGATAGGGGGCGAACATGAGAAAGGGAAAATCCTGAAGATTCTCTCCCCCAGAGGGGAAAATCATTGAGAGATAGGGACCCCGCCGGAAACTCCTTGAGCAGAGAGAACGCAGGTAAGGGGAACTGTCGGGCAGGGAAAGGGGGGAAGGCTCATTCTTGCAAGGGAAAAAACGCTTGGTGAAGTTAATCATCGTCGCCAAAACTGAAAAATGTCGAAAAACAATCGAGCGGAAGGGGAGAAGGAGGAACGGGAGTATCCCCTCTTCAAAAACAACGGAAATCGGGGAAAGGGACATCCGGGTACAAGAAATAAAGAGGAGGGCTTTGCACGACTCGAGCGCCGGTCAGAGGGATTCCACACGGAAAGGACTCTTCAGCAAGCAAAAAAGGGGCGGAAGCCAGGGGGCGAGAGTTCATGGGGGGGGAGAAAATACTAGGGGGTTTCTCTTGAAGGCGGAAACCTGAGGGGGTTCCTCAGTCTTCCACGGGGGGGCGAGCAGAAACGGAGGGAAAGAATAAAACTCAGGGAGAGGAAAAAAAGGGGAGGATAAAGGGACAAAGCAAGTTCTATAGGAAGGGGGGCTCCAATCTAATTCAAGAGGAAAAGGAAGGGGCTGTCATGTCTATAAAAAAAAAAGAGGAAGGCCTGGAGAAGACATCGGATTACCCTATACTTGGTAGGGTTCGGTTGCTGAAGTGAGAGAAGCTACCATAGGAAAACCATTCGAAAGAATAGGTGAAGAGAGATCAAAGAAATCCTAAGAGGAGAAATTAATCAGGGGAGGGGGGGGAGAAAAATTCAAAAGAAAAAGGGGAAGATGAATCTCTCCATGAATAAAAAAAAAAATATCGCTGGGAGGGGTTTCCTCGGCATACAGGTCACACAAGGAAGATTCATTAAGGGAAAAAAACCGCCGCGGGGGAAGAAGGGGGCCCAGTCCCACTCCTTAAAGGGAAGAATCCCAGACAAGCGACTAATTTCCGTTTAAGGGAACAAACGTATGGGAAAGGGGGGTAGAGGCCCGGGAGAAAGGGGAAGGTGATCATACTGCCTAGAAAGTGATGGGTCTTGGGGGAGGGGGCGAACTTTTTATTCGGGGATTGGAATACCGGTTTGAAGGGGCAGGGGAAGAAAGGAAGAGGTCTGGGAAGGGACGACTTACTTCAGCAAGTGGGGATATATTCACCTTGTATGGTAGTCAGGAAGGATTAAGTACGTAGGGTGATTTTCCAACCGGGGGGGGGGGAGAGAAAGGCCAGAAGCTTGAGGGGGCATTGGAAAAAAAAATAGTTTGAGGCAAGGGGCGCACTGGTCAAGGAGGAATGTCTTTGAAGCGCAGAAAAAAGACAGTGGCATGGACTGGGGGGGGATACGAAAGGTATTTCTTCTATGGAGGAAGAAAAGGCTATGAGACTGACAGTAAAGGATCGTTGGAAGAAGAAGTTTCAGAAGGAGCGAGAATTGTTCTCGGGGGGGGGGAAGGAAGGAATCTCTTGACGGGCACGCGCGAGCGGCGAAAGGGGTGGAAGGTAGCCGAAAAAACCTTCTTCACAGGGGGAAGGAGGAAGTGCCTAGAAAGTTGTAAAAAGGGAGAACGACCCAAGAGGAAGAGCACCCCCGCCTCAGAGAGGTGACGGAAAAAGGACAAGAAAAGAGAAATCTCAAAAACAAGGGGAGGGAGAAGATAGATATTTTTGGGAGGGGAAACTCATCGAAAAGGCATTATGTCGGCCGTTGGGGGAGGTCGCACCGGCAAAAGGGGATGGGAAGTTCTACCACTTGAGAAAAAATTCCTCCCTGCCATTTACGAGGGGAAGAGAGATACTTGACACAAAAGCTCGCTGCTGAGTCAAAAAGAAAGCCGGAACATGCAGTAGGCCCGAAAAAAAACGAAGGAGAGGACCACCGTAATAAAAGAGGAAAGAGTCACGAAGCTAAAAAAGGGGGAACTGAAGAAGGGGAGAAAAAAACGAAATCATCGCCGAAAGGAAGATATCAAAAAGGGAAAAATTCCACCAGTCGTTGAGCTTTCTCAAAAGTCGAACCAACAAAAGTGAAACTAGGAGGGAAAAAATAAAAGAGGAAAAAAGAGGAATCGCCGATGCCCAAAACAGAGGGGTGATTCGTGGAAATGAGAAAATGGAAAATGCCATCATCGCCCGGCGATAAAAAGGAAAAGAGACGGCGCGCGGCGGGCAGAGGAAGCGCAAAAGGGGAACAAGAACGGTTTTGGAGGGAAGGCCTGTTGAAGGAGGAGACGACCTGCAGCACAGGGGAGGGGAGGAAGATTCCCGAAACCTCACATGAGGCAGACTACAGTAGAGATACAATTCTAAGAACCCTAGGAAAAATTGGTCCAAAAGAGGGTCCCTGGCCAAACTGAGACAAATTGGCAGAGAGGGGAGGGGGAAAAGTACTCTTCTAATGCGGGGCAGCAATGTCGCGGATGAAGAACAAAGAAGTTGAATCCATCCCGTATCTAATTTGTGGAAAGGGGGAAAGTAACTCATCAAAGGGTTGGTGGTTTTTTTATTAGCGGGCGGGAAAAAACGGGCCTAAAGATGGAAGGCTCCCACGGAAACCAATTCTGCCTCCTGCGAGCAAAAAAGGTTTCGGAGGAGGCTTCTTGATAACCAACAAAAAATGGAAGTCCGGAAAGGAAGGGTCAGTAAGGGGAAGGGACGTGGCCAAGAAAATCTCGACGCCTAAAATAGGAGGAGCCTCGCAAAAAAGGTCCCGTGGAAGGGAAGGAGAATACTATCGCCATTACCGAGGGCCTGAAAAAATGATAAATTCCTTCGTTATTGGCGAATGGAACACTCATCGGGGGAGTAGAGAAAGAAGGTCTCTCTCCCAGGGAGAAAAAAAAAAAGTGAATCTGGACCGCTCCGTTTTCGTGGAAAGGATCAAATCTCAGGGGGGACCGGCCATTCAACGAGAAACCCGAAGGTCAGAGAACACATCAAGGAGAAAGATGGGGCCGGCCTGCGAACAAGGGAGGGAAAGGCCTTCAGGTCAGTGTTGCCCGAAGGGGAGAGGGAGAAAGGAGACGTGATTTGGCGGACTCGACTGTCGGCAAAAAAGGGGAAGGGGGTAAATTTGCAGGGGGGGGGGAAGAAGGATACTCCCTTCCTGGATAAAGGAAAAAAAGACGAGTTCCCTCGGAGGGGCGCCGATGATTACTCAAAAAAAGGGAGTGAATCGAAACTTGAAAGGAGAGAAAAAAAGGCGAAAAATGTTCGGGAAAAGGAGAGCGATCTGACGTCTCAGGGACGGGGACGGGAAAGAGGGCGAATTTCTGCTGTGGAACGAAAAGAGACAGGAAAAGAAGGGGGGGACAGCAAGAGGGATCCAAAGGAAGGAGAAAATCTGTTTTCCACAAAAAAAACAACTCTCCGCTTTCGTCCGCTTGCAGAATGGGACGGAAAGCAGCCGAGAAAAAGTAGGCTACTCCATGTGGGGGGGGGGGGGGGGGGGGGGGGAGAAAAACTCTTCGCCAGCACAGGGAGAAAAAAAGAGAGGTCCTGGTGCTTGCCGCTTCCGGGAAGGGGAGGGGACGATTACGATTTCAAAAAAAAAACATCAATACCGCGAGAGGGCCGTGGACGGGGACCCAGGAAAACGGATCTGAAAAAGGAAAAGTACGAGTCTCTCAGGCTTGTGGGAAAGAGGGGGGACGTCGAGTGCTTGAAAATTGTTTTCGGCGGATCCTAGAAAGGACAGCGATACGGGAAAAAAAACGAGAGCATCGGGGGAGGGGAGAAAGAAAGGGGAAAAAAAGGCAACTCTATCTGGTGACGGGGGAAAGGCGAATTTCGAATGATTGAGAGACTGTATCTCGAAAAACAAAAGGAGTGGGGTACGAGAGAAGGGCTTAAGAAAGACGAACCGGTTAAGGGGAAAAGAAGAAAACGATCAGATGTTTGCCGAAATTCGCTGGCAGTTGCAGCGCCTCCATATTCGAAAAGGAAAGAGCCGGAGCATGAAAAGGAAGGGGAATCCACTCGCCGTCCGGCAAAAAAATCAAAAGAAAGACGCGTAAGTCCTGGGTCAGGGAAAGGGGAAGAAAGGCGAAAGGGAGAGACAAAAAAAAAGAAAAAAGTGCGTTGCGCGAGACCGCGGTTATTTGGTGCTTTGGGAGGCAAATCCCGAAGAAGAAGGGGGAAAACAGGAAATAAGGGCCGTGTTGAAAAAAAAGGGGAAAGAAGAGCAACGGAAGGAAGACTAAGCAGGGGAGTTCCGCTCAAAGGACACGGGAGAGCAGCCAAGCAGGTACGAAAGCGTAGAGGGAGACCTCGCGGCCGGGGAATCAGATGATTTCGTGGGGAAGAGGGAAACCGAGAGAACAAAAAATCATTTAAAGAGAAGTGGAAAGAAAGAACCGTAACTCCGTGAGAGCTATAACCAGTCAGGGGGAGAACTTTGTTCTAAAGCTGGCAGGAGAACGAGGGGGGCGGGGAAAAAAAGAACGAAAACGAGGGGGGGGAAATCTGCTCCTGGTGGAAAGATATGCGAGGGGGAGCGTCGCCTTATCTCAGAAATAAATTAGAGCCACCAATGAGGGGGAAGGACTCCGGGCAGAAGAAAAGAAGGAAAAATAATCCTTCTAATTCTTTAAGAAGAAAACAAGTCCATCGGGAATGAAAGTACTCTTCCTCAATCCCCGGAAAGTGGAGGTCAAAAAAGGGGGGAAAGGGGAGAACAGATAGGGGGGTGGAGGGGGACTAAGACTTTTCCCCTGAAAAGAAAAAAGGAAGCTTCCAAAGAGGGGAAGCCTAACCGAGTCTTTCCAGAGGGTTGGGGTTAATAAAAGTGGTTACAAGAAAAAAAGACAAGAAGATATGCTTGAGCATTAAAAAAAACAATCAAGGAAGGAAGGAAGGGGCAACGGTCGCGAGGTCTGTCAAGAGTCAGAATCGGAGGGAAGGACTGGAAAAAAAAAAAAAGGAACCTAACTCGGAAGCGATGTTCTGCGTCTAGAAAGCCAAAAGGGGGGAGGGGCCACGGAAGAATCATGCCCATGCGCGGGAATCTACCGGGGGGGGGGAAAAGAGAGCAGAAGAAAAAAAGGGGAAGCAAACTCGATGCCATAATGGCGTGTGTCGGGGGGAAAAAAAGAAAAAAAAGAGAGAACGAAAAAAAAAAAAAGTCATAAAAAAATAAAAGAAGAGGCTGGATTTTCCTTGAAGAAAAGGGCTATAAAGGGGGGGGGGGTCAAAAAAAGAGTAAAAAACCATGGGCAAGGGGAAAAGCCTTCGAAGCAGGGGGGGAAGAGGCAATTCGCACAGATTTCCGTTTGAAAAATCCAAAAAGGAGGGGGGATCGTGGAGGGGGAGGAAGGAAATGGTCAAACAGAGCGTGGAAAGGGAGAGCTAAGAGTGGGGGGGGGCTGTTCTGTAAAAAGGGAAAAGTCGTTGAAAAAGGTGGAAAAGAAAAGAAAACGGCAGAAAACTTCCTCTGGATTGAAAACAAAGGCCCGCTATTTAGGTTATCACGAAGCAGGGGGGGCGTTTAAAAAAAGAAAAAGGGGTGAAAGGGGAAAAAAGATTTTGGGGGAAGGGGAGGGAAACTAGTGGAGAAAAACATTGATGAGCAATACTGAAAGAAAAGTTTAAGGGGAAAAAAGGCAGGGGGCTGGGAAAAGGACCGATAAAGGGGGAAAAAGGAGAACCGAACTCCACATCTTTTGCAAGGGGGGGGGAACGCCCGAGGTGAGGAGTCGTATGTCGCGCTTGCGATCCAGGAGAAAAAAAATAGAAGGGTTTGGACGCTGCGAGGGGGAAGGGGGAAAGAGGTCCGAGGAAAGAAAAAGGGGATAGGAGGGTGGTGGACTTAAGATCTCTTCAAGGGAGGGGGACTAGCGAAGAGAGGTGTTAATTAGTCTCTAAAAGGAAAAAAAAGGGAATGAGGAAAGGGGCAGGAAAATTGGGAAGACGGCACGACGGGAGCGTGCAAAAAACCACACGGCCTCATCAGGAAGACAGGGGAGCTCGTAAAAGGAAAAGAAAAAAA
>Ga0179593_1350651_pt1 | contig 22699 bp, 26 predicted proteins | sample CZODoug2_1_08_16_FD_185931 | JGI IMG/M metagenome (GOLD analysis project Ga0179593, IMG submission 185931) | Vadose zone soil fungal communities from Angelo Coast Range Reserve, California, USA - CZODoug2_1_08_16fungal (PacBio error correction) | ecosystem: Environmental > Terrestrial > Soil >...
GTCAATGAGAGGGGGAATAAAACGGCCACCGACCGACCTGAAATGAAGAAATCGAAACAACCGAAGCTAATCGAGGAGGAGATCGACCCTGGAGGAAAGGTCCTCGCTGAAACAATACGCGATGAGCAGGCACTCTGAAAAAAACACAGGGAATGGAAGCCGGCTGGCTAGTTCCTGGTCAGGAGGAAGAGTGTGGGCTTCGAGGGCGCCTCGGAGTAAGTGGAGGCCGGGAAAAAGAGACGAATAGAGGCAAGTCTCTAACGCACTTGGGGTTAGCGTGTTCCACAGGAGGAACGAGCAGCACTAATCCAAAAAACCGGCAAAAGGAGACCGGAGTACGTTGGACATATAGGTCTAAAGAACGTAAAAAAGCAAAGAAGTGATAAGTCGGGAAAAAAAGATGTACTCGGATTGTGGAAGAGGGCGAAAGTTGAGGGGACTCCGAAGACTAGGATGGGGAATACCTTAATCTGGAGAATAGAAAAGAAACGGTCAGAAGTCAGGAATCACGCAGGATAGGTGGCAGGGGAGTGGCTTAAGGGGTCTAAAAGAGAACCTGGGGAAAGCGAAATAAATCTGAGGAATGGATAAGTTTGTGAAAGTGTGTGGGTGGGGGTGGTTTGGGTGTTGGGGGGGGTGTGTTGGGGTTTTGGGGGGGTGGGAGGTGGTGAAGAAGGGTGGGTGGGGGTAAGGGGGAAGGAAATCAAGAGAAAAGAACCAGGGCATGAGAACACAGCAAAGAAAATAGCACGACTTCGCTGATCTGAAGGTGGAGACGGCGATAAGTAAGGAGGAATACGGGCGCTTCAGGGCGAGGACTACTCTGGAAAGAATCGAATGAGCCTCTAAGGGGGGGAATCAGGGGATCGGGAGGGGGCAAACCGAAACAGATATCCAACTGACGCATGGGGACAGGCGAGTGACCAAGAGTCATCATATCTCGTAATGCTGGAACGCTTAGTAGCCTGGTCAAAGGAAGGTAGGAGGGAGGCCAAAAGCGGAGGGATCGCTCGGAGAACGGGAGGACAGGGAGAAATTCTACACCAGGGCGGCCACATCAATGGCCTGTCGGGCACTGTAAAAAAATGGGCCTCATCTTCAACCGGCCGTTCGAGAAATAAGAAATTCCGTCGGAATAAAAAACTGTCGAACTAAGAAGAGCGCGTCAATAAGCCGCTCGGAGAAACGATTCCGTACAGAAAAGGGAGTGGCAAGGATCCAAGCATTATATAAGCTGCGAGAAAGGATATCAATTTCATCGAGGGACGGAACTCACCCCACTGCAATGGAGGGCTAAAAGTTAGTCGGAAAGAAAGTCTTCAGTTAACTGATCCGAGAATGAAGAGGATCACAGGCCATACGATTCAAGCATACGTAAGGGGAGGGATCTGGGACTAGCAGTGAGCGACGCGAGGGGGAAATGAAGAAGGCTGTTCTCTAAATGAAGGGGGAAGTCGGAGTAGAGAGCGATTCAACGGACAAAGCAAGACTTCGGAGGACAAGTGAAAGAGGGAGCCGGGGGGTATCCAGGCCTGAGTGTCTCTGGAAGCTCTGGCATTAGTAGAGATAATAGACCTAGAAAGGGGCCTCGAAAAATGCAAAAGGGGCGGTCGATTAAAGCTTCACCTTTTTCATAAAAAAGACAGCTGACCGCTGGGAAGGGTGAAACATGGAGTCTTCAGGAAGGCGGAAAAAAAAAAGCGGCAGGGAGTGAACTCTTCTTGTTGCTACCATCCGACCCTGTGGAAACGAGGATACGAAAGGAAAAATGGCAGGAGAGCGGATACCGAATCAAAGAGGCTCTGACTCTTAACACCATCCGTGCCGGTAATACGCGAAAGACGAACGGGAAGAAACGCCTAGGTCTCCGTCCGGAAGGGGGGAGGACTCATAAGAAGGGAAGGTGGCCTAGGTTGAAGGAGGAGAAAGGGAGAGGCTCGAGGCGTAAGGAGGCGTATAGAGAAGCATCTACCGCAGGTAGAAGACCGCTGCGAACTCGACAAATCAGAGGGAAAAGCCCAAGTGCGTAGGACTATAGCACACAACAACACGGGAAAGTGAAGGGGTGAAGGTAGCTACCTATGGGGGTGCTATTTTCGGGGGTGCGAGGGAAAGTTCAAAGGAGGTTGAAGTAGGGAAGGTGCATATACTCGTGAGTCCTCGGAGCGAGAAGCTCTCCGATAGCAGGGATCGGTAGCGGCCGTGGAAAAGGGGAAGAAAAGGCCTGCCATATCTGTAGGAGATGTCAGACTCGGGGGGAGGAAGGGGAAGAAGTAGATAGAAACTGGGCTCGAAACGAGAGATGAACCGGGAATAGGTTTATGGAATTTAGTGCCTCTATGCTTGAAACAAAGGAGTGAAAAAACGGAGGTCAAGCATCTTGTCGAACTCGTATGCCTCGACAGGAGAACGGACGAAAACTTAAAGGGGTGTTGGGTAGGGTAACATAAAAAGGCGTAACGAGAAGACAGTTCAGGAGAAAAGCAAAAAAAGAAACGAGGCCAAAAGGAGTGTAATCAAAGGCCGGGAGAAGAAGAAAATATAGGGGAATTATTGTTCTTGGGACAAAAAGAAGGGTGGGTGGAGGTAAGGAAAATGCCGTACTGGAGGGGGGGGGTCCAGGAAACGCCCCGATGTTTGTTAAGAAATCGTTCAAAAGGATAGGAGGGTTGTAGAAAATGGGGTGGCCGAGAAAAAAAAGGGAAAGGGGCAGGTTTGAGGGGGAGGGACAAAACATATCGTATAATCTGAAGAAAAATCAAAGGCCCGGAAGGGTTGGGATAAAGGGGCCACAAAAAAAAAACAAAATCAGGAAAAGGAGGGAAAAAGGTTTGAGGGAAAGTCACTCAAAGGTAACAAAGAAAACGTCAAGGGAAAATTTCAACGGTGTGAGGACAGGACTTTGGGTGGCAAAGTGAAAGGATAGGTAGCCGGGGAAGATGAAAGCTGAAGCTACAAAGAAAGTAAGGTGATTACAGCAGAGGGTAGGGGGGCACTTTAAGCAGAAAAAAGGCAAAGGTTGGGAAGTAATTACGGTATTACGTCAGGAAATCAAAGATACAAAAAGAGTGGGGCTTGAAATGGAAAATCGAGGAAAAATACTAAGATAGGTGGACATATCAAGGGGGTTAGGGGAGGGGAAAGGATCAGCAATGGGTACTCGTAACAAATAGATGGAAGGGATGATGCATGGGCCAATGAACCTGGAAAAGCAACTGGAAGAAGTCTACACATTCAAACAGGCTTGTATTGAGTCAGATAAAAAAAGGATGTCACGGGTATGGAAGGATAAGAAGTAAAACAACGAAAAAGGGAAAAAGAGACGAAGGGTAAAACCTTCGCTGAAAACAAAATGAACTCGGGGAGTGAGGGACGCAGGTAAGGATAAGGTAGAGATGCGTGAGGTTCAATGGACAGGAAAATATAAAAAGAAGAAAGGTAGAATAAACAAAAGCTAGTCATAGTAAACTAAATATGGTACGATACCTAAATCCAGGAGATATAATGATGCACCATGGGAGGGGGGGTAAAAAGGGGGGAGGGTGACAGCGACCTGTTGCCTAAAATGGTCTAATGAGATAAACGCAAAAACGGAGTAATCTCGGCAAGGGTAGCACGTGAATGAGATCGGGTTGCCATTGAGGGGAGAAAAAACAGGAATAGGGGGGGAAGTACGGGTTATCTAAAGAAAAGGGTGGGAGGCAGGAAAAAGATGGCGGGGAGAAAGTAGACCCGTTAGGCGTCTAAAGAAAGTATGTGGAGAACGAATCGTACGAAATTCGGGAAGGGTAAAGGGAGGAAGGAGTACAGAGAGAAGAGGAATGAAGAAGGAGGGCTGGGTGCTCAGAGGTGAAAAGGCAGAAGAAGGGCCGTATAACAGAGGGGTGAAGGTGAAAAACGGGGGAGCGTGGGGGGATGCTGATGGCGCGATGAAGTTGACTCCAGGTAGACTGGTCTGATTCTGTCCATTGTTCAAAGGAAACGTGATCAGTAGAAGTTGCAGTCCTAGGGATCAAGGGGGACTAAGAGCCGAACTGGAGGATAGTTAGAAAAAAACAAGGAGGACAGAAGCCGCCTGCTAGAAAGGAAGTAGGGGTAAATTTGGAACATATGACGGACCATGCAACGCAGGGGGGAGAGAAAGGATGTTCCCAAATGAAAAAAGGGGATGACGGATAGGGCAGTGGAACAGGTGGGGTTATAGTAAGTGGTACTCCTAAAGAGAATCTTAAGAGGGTGAGGGTGGGAAATGCGGACGAGGTAGTATCCTGTTGCGGGGGGTAAGGGACCCGAAGAGACGAGTAAAAAGAAGGGTCAATGATGGCGCAAAAGAAATGTGCGGCACGAATGGGATATTGCGCGAGAAGAGGGGTGTGAAGGGATTAAAACGTTAAAGTCTTCCGGGGCGTGGAGCAAAAGAAGGATCCGGGAAAGGGAGGAGGTGGGATGGGGAAAGGTGGGAAAATGGTGGAGGGGTGCAATGGGGTGTTGGGGAAAGACGAAACCCCGTGACCACTTTAAAAGCAGACCCAGAACCCACAGGGGAAAGACATGTGGGTACGGTCGGTAGGGCAATGAAGTAAGTGCATAAGATCTTAGAGGTAAATGTGTTTTAAGCGGGGTGGGGGGGACAATACTGTCGGGTGTTGGCGGGGAGGGGGGAGGAAGGGCAGTTTATGGGGTGCTTGGGAAGATGTTTCATTGGTCTATACCGGTGAGGGAGGGAGCGAGAAAGAAAAAAGGAGAAGGACAGGAGGGAGCGTAGCAGGGTAAGCGGGGTAATCTCACGGTCTCCCAACAACAACGGATTAGGAAAAGCACTTTAACAGCTTAGTTTACTTAGGGTAACGTAATGTCCTTTGTAACGGGGGAATCTAGCAATGAAGGGCGCAGGAAAAACGAATCCACAAAAAGCCTAAGGGGGAAAAAAAGACAAAAATTTGACAGATTGTAGCCCAATATAGAAAAAATTCAAGGGGGGGAAGGACTTTGTATAGAGCAGGTAGATGCAAAGGGGTACCTACCTGATCAATGCTCAGGTGTCCTTAGAGGTGTGGATGTAAATATTGGGGGCCGGAGGGGGGTTTGGAAGTTTGATGGGTGACGGGCCGTCTGCAAAAGTTCCCGACGCAATACAAACAGGGGGGAACTAGGGGCCAAAAATCCGGGGTAAAACCGGATCTGTCTGAGGGTGTGTCCAACAATGCAGAAATGTTACCGTGGCTGAATTACTGGGAGGAAAAAAAAGGTCAAGGGAAAGTAATGAGAAAAATCTTAGACAAGTTGCGGGGACGGCGCAAGCGTATAGATGTGTGTGATGGGGAAAAGGCAAGAGCGAGGTGTAACGAGAACTAAGAAGCAACTCTGGTGATAAAGGGGGGCGACGAAAATCAGGGGGGTACATTTGGGTGGGAAGCATAAAACAAAGCGTCCGATATACGCACGGAAAAATGGAATTTGGGGTGAAACCTCGCAGGACAAATGTCTGAAAAAGAAATGACCAAGGGCCGTGAATGCCCAAGGTGGTAAAGGGAAAGTTGAACAGCTTTTTGAGGGGGGTGAAAGGAAACAAAAATGTCCTCAGTGTGCAGGGGGTCGGGACTTATAGACACGCATGGAAATCAGCGGACAATGGGAAGTGAATTCAAAGAGTAAGGGGGAGAAGGAGGATAAATGGGTTGGCATGTCAAGAAAAGGCGCCCAGGAGTAGTCAAGGAGGCGAAACCAAAGTCTCGGGCATCAAGGTTTGGCAAGGGGCTGAAGGGAAAGAGGGTCACCCTTGGCTCATTTCGGAAACCAAATGGTGCCACTATCTTCTCTGGGATCCGGGGCTAGAGGGAATACGAAGCAATTCGTGAGGAGTAGGTTACAACCAGAGGGGATGCAGTGCACTTAAAGAAGGGGAGTAATTAGAAGGTAAGCAGACATTCTCGGTGATCTGGGATCAACGTAGTACGCCGTAGGTTCGGTACAATGCAAGGGAGAAGGCAGTGAAGGAAGCCCGCAAGGGATTTATAAAAGCAAGTGGAGAAGGATCTCATTAGTAACATTTAGTGGCCAAATATGCGGGGGTCACGAGGGCCAGGAAAAAGGTACAAGTGGGTCGGTGATCTGCCGCGGAAGGGAGCTTTGGGGAGAGACATATGGGTTTAGCGTTAAGAGAATAGGATTTATTTGGGGGTGTGGAGTTGTTCAAGGGCTGGGAAGGGGGGAGCCAGGCAGGGGAAAAGCATAGGAACCAATGCCTGTGAAGAAGAGGTCAGTTATTACGCAAGGAGGCACGATGGGGTTAGAGGGGTCGGGGAGGTGTTAGGCGTCAAACTGGGCACAACTAGGGTCGATAGGAATGAGAAGAAGGAAAGTTCAGTGAGAAGGAGAATTGGCTTGGAGGTCAGGTCGGAAAAAAAGGGGGATGCATCAGACAATAAACGAGTCAATAGGATGGGGAAGAAGGACTCCGAAGTCTGAGAGGGGAGAAAAGAGAACAAGGATAGGGGGGGACAAAGGGCAGCGAGTGAGAGGGGAGGAGGCACGGTCAGTGAAAAGGACAAGGGCAATGTTGGGGGAGGAAGAACGGAAAAAAAGCAAGTAAGGTGCCGTCATTTGTGACAAAAGCGTGCGTTGGATGATAAACAGAAGAGCCTCTGTGAATATTCTAGCTTAGCAAGCGAGAAATGTCGGTAAGGAATCTTTGCAAAGGGGGGAGGCCAGGAATTGCAAAAAAAAAGTTAGACGGGACAAAGAACCGGGGCAATTGTTAACTGGACAAGTTCGACGCTCAATAGGAAAATTATTTGAAAGATCAACACAAAAGCTTGGGGTATCGTCAGGTGTAGAAGGCTCCTCAAAGGGAGGAGAGTGTTTGTCAGGATTGGAAGAGCCAAAAAAAATCAAGATAAGATCTTGTGAAGGGAAGGGAAAGACCCCCCAGGCGGGGAGAAGGGGATCATACGGGGGAGACCGTCAAAGCTAGAAGGAAAGAAAAAACGTCCCCTCTGTGACAAGGACATAGACATAAATAGAGAGAGAAAAAATCTAGGGTGACGATTCGACTTGCTTTTGGAAAGTGGGACAGACGTCTCGGGTCCGAATGGGGTCTTTGCCAGGACCGGGGAGGGAGAGAGCACCAGGCCAGCTAGCGTGCTCGACCGGAGGATGATCGACGTCGGGAGGCAAGGCCCGGGGGCTCGGCGAGATTTACAATCTAGGGCAGGAGACTAAAGGGGGTCATGCTATGACTACGAAAGAAAATGCGAAAAAGGGTCCGCAAACGGTATAAAGCAAGCTAAAAACGGTGAGGACTACGTACATGAATGGTCCTGCGATCGTAATCTAGTTGCAAAGCAGTGCCGGGGATGACGATAGGAAAGTCCGGCAACTCAAAAAATAGTCAGAGAACGCAGGAACCACCGGAAAACAAGCTGGCACGCCGGTTTGAGGTTAATGACAATCGAAACAGTCACCCAAACAAGCAAGGGAGGATTAGATGTAGATCCGGGAAGGGGGGGGTCGAGACCGCCGGTATATGTCCAAAAAAAAAAAAAAAAAGCAGCACACACAATTCTCAAGAATCGAGAGGGGGAGAGAATCGGGGTGTCAGCGGGGTAGGGGTGAGGGGGGGGCCTATCCGGGGCGCCGGGGGAGGGGGGAGGATGACTAGCGGGAAAGACTTGAATGCCTGCAACGGAGGGACGAGCAGCTAAGTCGAGGTTATCCGGGTCTAATGACTTAGGCCCATATGAGGGGAAGCGTCAGCCATGACTTCTTTGGGGGAGACGGGACCGCGCAGATGGCAAGTCGGGAAAAAATAAGGTAGAAACCTGCACTAAGCAGGGGAAGATGATGTTGAAGAGGCCGATTAAATATACGTGCCGGGTTAAGACGCTGAGTGGATCTGCTGGATAAGAAAATAAAGCTCAAAAAGAAAAGAGGGCGAAACGCAATAGCTTCCCCGGCCCGAAGAGAATCAGCGAAAAAGTGGCCGATCCTGGTTTTGGATCACTGCAGAGGGGGGGGGATCGAAATTCATCTCGAACATAGGGTCATTTTCCCTCGAGAAGAGCGCTCTCCTTGCGCAACCGACGAAGGCGGTAAGTTGAAATGGTGGGTAGAGGAAAAGGGGGCAGGATCACAGCTACGGGAGTCAGCACTTTGTGGCCTGGAAATCCGAGACAGAGGTAGAAAACACTTCCGCCCGGGGGATATGGGCGAAGAAGGAGAAGGAGATCCCGTGGCGAGGATCATAAGGGATGACAGTCGCAAGAGGGGGGACCTGGTGTGGGGAAACAGCTCTCAAAGTAGGTCGGGCCGACCGAGCTCCAGCGACTGTGGCGACTGAGCGTAAGAGGGAGATAACGGCCAGGGACGGGGGGCGACTACAGAAAGTATCGGTGCGACCGAAAGAGGATCACTACCTGTTCGGGCGGGAGCGCAGATTAGGGGGCGGAAGAGGAGGGAACTGCGCACGCGTAGGTCAGAGATTCTGGACAGGGCGCCAGTTCGGTCGGCTCCAATGGGCGTACGAAAAAAAACTCGCGAGGATCACGCCGGGGGTGTATAGCTCCTAAGGAGCGATGGGGAAAGAAGAGGTAGACGACGACGCCGGGTCAAGCGCGTCGTCAGAAAGGAGGTAGGGGGTGTAGCAGACATTTGTTTTCCGTTTATAGGGACGAAGCTTTACCCCTGGACCTCAGGCGAAGGGGCCGAGCACGCAGAGAGAAGAAGTGGATTTCGGAATGCAGACCGTCATGGCTCATCGTCAGGGAGGTGGGATGCAATCAGACGGAACTCTGACGCGACGGTGGTCTCATCGCAGGTCAAAAGGAGGGGCGCCGAGCTCGAGGCTGGCCTCTAGAATGTCATGCGACGGGGTAGACAAGGGGGGGTTGACGGGCTCGGCGGTGAAATAAAGGAGGGCAGCGTAGCATCAAAAGAGGGGAGTAAAGGGATTCTCAAAACTACTGGGGAGCGCGGATACTAACTCGATCTGCAGTTAGATGGCCTCGGCCAATCTCTTCAGCATCGGCGGAAAGCGACTACAAATCGGCAAGAGCGAACAGTACGGTACAGAACTTTCTGGGTAGAGTGGGGGGAGGAGATATGAAGTGGTAAAGAACCCGGGCGACTCTCTTCGAATGGCGCGAAAAAGTCAACTGCTCGGCTCTCTACTTGCTTTTTTAAGCCAAAAGGTAGGATTTGAAGGAAGTGGTAGTCCAAAAAGGTCAGGGGGGGTAGAGAGAAAAACCAAAAAGGGGGAGGGAGAAGAAAGAAGGAATTACCTGAGAGGGGACAATACACGGCGCATCAGAAAACCGAGGCAAAGAGGGAGAATCCCTCGAGTTAAAGGGGCGATCAGAGGAAAAGATAAGCTCGTAAAGAACCGAGGGATCGAAGTAGCTCGGCCTGTTCACAATCGAGCGGTGAAAGGGTCGTAGAAGGAAGAAAACTCTAAGCCAGGACAAAGACTGGGAGCAGAAGATGAGGTGGGGAAAAAAAGGGAGTCTTTCATAAGAGAACAGAAGATCGGAGAGGTACTGATAGGAGGACGCCAAGGGGAAAAAAATCAATAAATCGAGAAAGGAGACAGGCTGTCGCAGTGTACGTCGTTCATTGACAGTCAGAAGCTGCTGAAAAAATATCCATGAGAAGTGAACGAATAGGTAATAAAACTGTCAGGGAGGGGCTCGAGGAGCCGGCCTCGAAGCTACTGGCACGAAATGGTGTTGTATGAGGAAAACGCGTCTGATAGCTAAAACTGAGAGAAAATGATGTCAGACCGGACAGGCGCTGAAATTATATTAAGAAACGGTTCACGCTGCAGGTGAAAAAAGGAAAGAGCGGGAAAAAGGTAGAGGAGGAGGAGGGCCGCGCCGAGGGAATGCCAACTAGGGTTGGGGAACGAATCAGTGAAGCGGCTTAGAAAAGACCGGAAGCATTTACGAGGGTCAGGGGTGAAAGCTGAGGTCGTCAGTACAGAAGGAGTTCACGAGCAAGGCAGGGGAGAAGAGACGAGGAAGATTAAAGATCTATTGGTAGGCGGCGACGAGAAAGAGGAGAACGACCGACGGGAAGGTTGTTCTGTAGGAAGGGGGATCAATTTCCCAGCAAATCGGCGAAGACGGGGGGATCGGGCTCGTGAGGGAAGGATCGATGGACAAAAGAAGATTCATGAAAAGTGGCTGCTAAAAAAAAATGGTCGGAGAAACCTGGCGCCCTAAGGTGAAGGAGAACGGTCAAACACGGTTTCAGCATAGGGACCCTGCAGTAAGCCAGGAAGGAAGGGCTAGGAAAAAACAGACGCAGGGCGGAAGGGCCTAAGAAAACTCCTTGAAAAGAAACAGTCCGCAGAACTTTCCGACCCAGGGAGGAAGAACTCGAAACCGGGGACTTGTTCTCGAAGAGGAAAAGAACAAAGAAAAGGTCAGCGGTGATCTCAAGGGGTAAGAACCTGGGTCCTCGTCAAGAAAGATCAGAGTTCGCGGAGAAAGATATCCGAGGTCATCGGGAGGGGAAAAGGAAAGGGGCTGGAAGGGAGAAGTAGACTTCTGATGTCGAGCTGCTCGGGAAGAGGAGAGTAATAAGTGAAAATACAGGTCTTCTCGAGAGTGGCTGGGAGTGATAGGAACAAAGCGCTGCTAGGCTTTCCAGGGTTCACGATGAGGACGCCTGTTAACGGAACACGAGGTGCAAGGGTGTCGCGAGCATCTGGGGGAGAAGAAAAAGAAGCAACGGTACTAAAAGGCGGTCAGTACTGGGGGGGTGTCTGACTGTTGCAGAGACAGCATCTTCCGCTGACTTGAAGGATGGGGATCCTGATTCTGTCGGCCCTGCTAAGAGGGACCCGTCTGCGGGTAGAGAAAGAAAACATACGACCCTGGGAGAGAAAGAAAGAAATGGGAAGAAAGGCTTGAAAAGTTGAAAGGAATCAACAATCTAGAAGGGAAGGGGACGGAATCTGGGGACAACACATCCGGCAAGGGGAAGAAAAGAGACCCAAAGAAGAGACCTAAAAAACTCCCTTCGCCGTCAATCTGTCGTCGAACCACACGCGTAAAGACGCTAAACAAATATCGGCTCGTATTGAGGGGAAAAAAAGAGGCATCTGAACAAGGAGGGCGCCCTATAAGGGAAGGAGAAAGAGAACGCCGAAAAGAGGGCGCAAGGAAGTCTTCTTCAGGGGAGAGAAAGTACAGACAACGTGATCGCCATGATGTAGAAGAAAGGGTGGACTGCAATGGAAATCTGCTTCAAGGAGAGTTAGTCAGGAAATCATCGAGATAACGGATCTCAAATGATGAAAGAGACCCGTATCCCTTGAACCGCAAGATCTATAGGATTAAACCCTCATAGGAGGGGTAAGAAAACGGGGGGGATTCTTCCAAAGAGAATTCACCGGTCGCGGGAGGTCGGTGAAATTGGCGGGGATCGCCGAGAGGGTAACGCGTAGGTCCGATATATTCCTACGACAGCTGTACAAAGCCGGAATCTGGGTAAGAGGGGTTCGTGGGGTCTTATAAGCAAGGGGTTAGCGACCAGGGGTGAGCAGGAAAACAAGAGAATCATGCAAACTGCCATATGGGCCTATTACCAAAGCTAAATTGGTCCGGCGGAGACAACATTAGAGTCGAGTCCATGAAAATATGGGGAGGGATACGGACTAAAGTTATGAACGAAATCCGCAAAAACGTGTCGGGGTGGAAGGAAACAGTTTAGGTCCAGGAATTGAAATAGAGTGGGTTTGCAGGCGGGGGGTGGGGTAACTCATAGGAACTGGGAAAACCCGCATTCCGCCTCTGGGGGAGGGCAGTATATCTCACACCGCCCGTGGTGGGAGGTGACAAGTACCAAAAAAAGCGGGGATATATAAGATGAGGGAAAAACGGGATAGAGACAAAAGGAGCCGATCTTTCGGATACTTGGGGGAAAAGAGGGTGGTGGCAGGAGGACTTTTTTGCCAGACTGTGGAAGCAAAAGAATATTAAAATACTGGGAAAATAACTGGAAAGGGCTACCGGGGAGCCTAAAGACAACGGAGATTGGGGAAGCGCGTGAAGCTTCCACGGGCAATGGTAGGAAAGGGAGTCTGGATACTGTCGAGGAAAGGAGGGAGAAAAAGGGTGATGGCAATTAAGCTGCAGGGGAAATAAAGAAAGCTCCTGTTCCATGATCAAGGAAATGATTTGGGAAGGCACCTGAGGGACAAGGGGGACTCTGAACCTAAAAAGGATGAATTGTTGAATTGAAGGGGAGGAAAGAATCCTTGTCAATGACTACAAAAATTGTACAAGGAGGAAAATGACTATTGCCATAGGGACAGACATCTAACAAAGCTAAGGGGGGGGGAAAAAAAGAGGGGTGGCTTCGCGAAGAAAAAAAAAGGAAACAGGGTACTGGGAAAAAACAAAGAACTGGCGGCGCAGGGCCGATACTAAAAGAGGGGGAAAGAAGACTAGAACTATTTCATAGTAAGAGTCTAAGGGACTATAACTAAAAAGCCGATGGATAAACCGGGATGGACAGGGGGTTTGACCGCCCAGGGTGTCCACTAAAAAATGTATCTAATGAAAACATAAGGAAAGGGGAGGGCAGGCCGGTATCAGACGGAAAAAAGGGCCTCGAAAGGTGTATAATAAAAGAAGAAGGAAAAGGACGAAATGGGGGGAGACAAATAACTAATCGGAGGTGCCATTACATGATGATCGGGAAAGAACTCATAACACGTAAAAAAGGGGGGCGAAGGAAAAGGTGGGGAAAAAGGAATCTACCGGAATAAAATGAGCGTGGATGGGAGGGAGGGGAAGTGTGCAAAAAGAAGTGGCCAAACATCGGTTTGGGTTGTATAATGAAAAAAGAAGGAATCAAAGGAGCCAAAACACCGCCTTCTGCGGGAAAAAAAGGGGGAGATAAAATTTGGTATGGCTGGTGAAAGGAAAGGAAAAAAATGAGCCTGGGTACCTATTACCTGAAAGGGGACAAATTAGTAAGACTGGAATCAAGGAAGTCAGGGATGACACGTAGAGGGACTGTCTAAAGAAGAAAAGTCGTATAGGGGTAAGAAAGAAAAAGGGAAACACCAAAGAGGACAGGGGGGTTATGGCACATATCCGGCTCGTGAGAAATGGCTTTGGGTGGAAACAAAAAGTACGGGGAAGGAAAGGGCTTAGCCAGGGAGGAGAACTTTGGTTAGCAACGAGACGACGGCGCACTTACAAGAAAGGAGAAGTTTGAAGGGAGGAGATCTGCTGCAGTGGCTGGGTCAACAAGGGACAAACATCTATCAAGGGGCAGAAGGGAGCGAGGGAAAGGTTGAAGGGATAATAAAGTGAGGGCGGTAATGAAAGGTAAGCCAACGTAGGACCAGGAACTGCAGGTCTGTGGAACAAGGGGAGGAGAAAGAAAACTGAAAATTGGGGGAAGGTACACTGGGTTGGGCGGGGGGCGGGAAAGGTTGCAAGCGTTAAAAAAAGTGACCGAAAAGAAACTGAAACAGGGGACAACCCCAAGATCCGGCCTCAGAGTCACATGACGTAAAACTAGAGGATCATTGGGAGGGAGAAAGGGGAAGGGTAAGGAGACGAAAGGGGTGCAGAATCTAAGGGGAAGGTCGCAAAGCGGTGTTTTATCAGGGAAAAGTGAGGAACAAGACATTTAAAAGGGGGTTCAAGAAGAAAAAGGCAGAGTAGATGAAGTGGTGTAAGAAGTGGGGGGGTCATTGTTAGGACAGGGGGTGGGGCGAACGGGGAATAGAAGGTCTAGGGCGGCCATGCCAATTAATAAATGAGAATACATAAAGGCCTAAGAGGGAGAAACAGGTAGTTTTGAATCTAGGGAAAGGTCGCAAGGACACACGGGAAACCAACTGATGAGGAGAGAGAAGAGTAGGATGGGAGAGATCAAAGAGTACCAAAAAAAAAAGAGAGGAAGGCTAGAAAGTACAAGGATGAGCGAAAAAGGTCATGTAAAAAAGTTTCTCGAGGTTGGGACGTAGACCTATGTATATGGCAATGAAAGGGAAATCGTTCAGCAGAAGGGAACCTTAGCAAAAAATTTCCCTAGAATGGTCAAAACCATAGGTAAAAACACCAGTCGGGGGTTGGTGGTGCAAGGGGACAAAAGACTAGCACCTGTAGTACCGAAAGTAAAGGATGGCGAAATGGAAAAGGTAAAGAGTCTTGATTGTATTATGTGGGGGTCACGTGGGGCCAAATTGGTGAAATGTGGCAACGGTGAACAGGGAAGAAAAGGGTGAAGCAGAGAGGCCACAGTTAATCCCAAAGGCCACGGAACGTTTACCGGAGTAAATTTCGTTTTGTAGCACCAATGAAGGCAGTAGGGGTGTAGAGGGGGGGCTCTTGGTCTGTATGAGACCAATCAAGTAATATAAAAGGGGCTGCAGTAAAGTTAGGAGAAATGCAGCGGGGAGCGTGCAGATAATGGTGGGGGTAGTGAATAGAGGGCGGAAAAGCTGCGAGGGGGGGGAAACGAAGAAAGCTGAAACAAAAGTCTTGAAATAAAACGCTTCAGGGATTTTGCTGGAGAAAGGAATCAGAAAGAGGATGGCTGGGAAAGGACAAAGGTCAGGGGGACGTGAAGTTGTGCAAACATCGCCATTGAGAACGATCCGGCTATGGGAGTCAAAAATAAACCCTGCATAAACCCATTTGGGGGGGAAAAGTTGTACCGGGTTTTTTGTGGTGGGATGGGTAGCTGGATAGCGGCAGGATAGAAGTGGATCTTAAGGGAAAGACCCAGAAGAGAAAATGGGTCAAACTTACTGAAATGGGACCGGGATCCAGATAAAATGGGGAACCGCAAGAGCAGTAATGTGTAAAAGTGAATAAGGCAAAATAAGGGACAGACAAAGGGGTGGAGTTCCCCGCAGCAAGAGAAAGGAGAAGAAAGGGGGGAAGGGGGGGGAAATGAGGGTTGATGGAAAAGGAAAGTTGAGGAAGACAAGATGAAAAGACAGGAAAGGGGTGAGAGTATGAAAGGGAGGGGGAAGAGGGGATGACTCACATTCTGTACTCGGGTCAACCTATTGAGTATAAGGTTTGGGGTCCGTGAAGTGTGGGTAATTAGGAGGGTTGGATAGTCTGCGTTAGAAGCATACCGGAAAAAACCAACTCCTGTGAGAGAATAGGAAACGGCTGTTGAAAAAAAATAATAGCCATGTACTAACAAAAAAGTCCTTTCGGTTCGGAAGAGGGGGGGGTTGGGGGGAAGAAGAACCGGGGGAACCAATGGGGCATCAAAAGGCAAGTTAAAACGGGTATGTGGGAAATTCTCCGGTATCAAACAGAGGGAAACGGATTAAGAAAGTGCCGGTGCTCAGTGGCGATTTTGAGGGCAGGAACGAAAAATAAAAAAGGTGCAGCTGGGTGAAAGGTGAAGTTGGGGGGAAAGGGGATGGCAAGAGATTAGAAGGAGGACATTGAGAACAGCAGCCAGGGGAAGACCTTAAGTGCTTTGGTAGGGGGGGCTAGGAGGAAAAACGGGAGGGCAACAGGCGGGCAACCCTTGTAAAAGGAAGGGGGAAGAGAAAGGTAGACACGCAGCTCTTGGTGGGTAATGTAACCGGGAGTGAAGGAAGGTAAAGACTATGAATAGAGAAAGAAGGTAAAGGGAGTGCGTATGGTTGAAAATCAATTTGATTAAAAGAAAAACCTGCATGAATGAGACAGCAAAAAGCAAGGGGGAACTTTTTCAAAGCGGTCAAGAGGAACACTGAAGACGAGGTGGGTTCAAAACGTGCGGGGGGGAATTAAGGGTTATACAAAATGGGGGAAGGAGCAGTAGAGAGGGCGGAAGCCTGGGGACAAGGGAGGTGTCTTGTAAAAAATTGGGTTTACAAATGGAGTGGTGGAAACAGGAAGGTGAGGGGTTATCATGAAGGAAGGTAAAGCAGAATCTGGTAAGTACAGACAAAAGAAAAAGTCAGAAACTAGGTCTCAAGGAGAGGGGAGGTCACAGATATCGTCAGAAGGAGATGGATAGTGTTGAAATCACTCCTTGGGTTTTTTGAAAGGAATGCCTGTGACGCCAGTATCCCAGAGAAGTGCAAGGGGGGAAAAAAGATTTCGGGGGAAAGGGAGAAGCCCTGCACGATGGTAAAGGGGAGTTCGAAAGCGGGGTATGCAGCAGGAAACTTGCACGGTATATATTTCATTGGTGGCAACCACAGGGAAACCAAAGAGGTGGGAGTAAGGAATATCGCCAAAGAAACGTGTTAGGATGGTGAAGGGGGTCTCGCCCTATAGGAACAAGGCATTAAAGAAGGTACGGGGAGGTTTGGAAACGCTGGTTGAAGCAAAAAGGGGCTTACGGGATCTTAATACAGATTGTAGATAAGGTGGAGAACTCCGGGATTAGGGAGGTGGAATGATAAACGGAATAGAAAACAAGCACGACCATAATAGGGATTGGGCTGTGAAAGAGAGAATATTCCCGGGCGGGGGTGGAAAGGGTCGGGACCTCACTCCACCCGGAGCCGTAGAGGGCAGGCGGGGGCCCTCCCCGGGTGGAGGGGGCAGGACCAGGGCAGGACAAAAGGGAGGTCTCGCCGGCCACAGAAAAAAATCAGTAAGCATAGCCGAAAGAAAACTGTTGAGGGGGGGCGGGCGTGACTCTCGTAGGAAGGGTAGCCGCCGTATGGGGCGGTAACCAGACGACATGAGAAGGGGGAGCACAAAGGAGTATAGAGCTAGTAGGATAAGACGCTTCTCGAGAATCGGAGGGAGGGAGACCTCAAACTCAATAGAAACTCGCCGCCCAACCGTGACTGAGAGAGACAGACAGAGGCGTGCGGATAGTGGAAAAGCAAGTAGGGGGAAGAGAAAGAAGAGAGAGGCGGGGAAAGGGAGGGGAAAAAAGGTAGATCCTCATCGGGTATAGCTCGGCAAGAAAATAAGAGGTAGATGGAAATGGATTTCTGACGGACAAAAGCGGAAGGTAGAGCTTTCCAGGGAAGCACCTCCTTAACATCGTAAAGGGTATGGCTCAATCAAAGAAGGATGGTGGAGGGGTTGTAGGATGGGAAGGAGGAGTAGAGCTGAGCGTAATGTCAGAAGAAAGCCTTTGGTAAGTGGTCCCTGGGGAAAAATCAGGCATCGAGCAGCGAGAGAGTGGAAGGGAAGGTGTGTGCGGTGGTCGAAAGCTCTACCTGCGCAGTTCGGGGTGAAAAGGGTGCGGTCGGGCGGTGAAGGGATAAAATAAAGGACTTGGAGTTGTGAGAAGGAGCCGGGCAAAGAAGGGATCGTGAAGAGGGAAAAGAACGCTCACATGGGATTTCGCCCACATCGTTACCATGGTCAGAGGGCTGTGGCAGAGGGCGATTGTATTGCCTCCGGGGAGCGCGAAAGAGGACAAGAAAGAAAAAAAGATGATACCGTCTAGAGGGACGCCTAAGCACATAAGAAGTGGAAGGAAATGGAATGGGGTTCAGTGAGACGGGGGAAAAAAACGGAGGACAATGGTGGAGCCCTGCGGGTAGTACGAGGCCAGCGTAAACCCAGGAAGGGAGAGAGCTACCCTAAGCTTCCAAAGGAGGGACTCGTGGGAATGTACTTTGAGACTCCTACAGCATAGTGTGTGATGAAGGATCTAACTACGGACAGACTATGAGGGAGAGGAGGACCAGAAGTACATGGAAAAGAGGCTCTTAAGGTGTCAGAACGAGAGGGTCAATAAAGGCGCTGTGTGCCTCGGCTAAAGCAAGGCGGAGAAGAGGATAATGGGAATAAAATCTATGTGTGTGGCCCGACGCATATGCGACGCCGAAGAGCCCTCCAATTGAAGATTGAGTAGGGGAGGAGAGGAAGATCGAAAGTCTTTATGCCAATTCATGCGTAGATCAGGAGGTCGGGATTCAAATTCGGAGAAACAACGCTGGAAACGCGGCGGTGATCGGTCCTATAAATAACGGACTTCTCGGACCGAATGGCTGAAGGCGGAAGAAGACTTCAAGGGTAGACTGGAAAAGACGAGGAGATATAGAGGTTCTGTCGAAATTTTGACGGCGCCCGGGATACCGAGTTTATGTGGAGCCTGGAAAGAAAAAACCTTTTCGAGATTCTAGGACGCAGTCGGTGGAGTCGAAAGTCGGGGGAAGGGAAGGAGACAAAGAGGTACGATCAATGCGGGCCTGGAAGCCTCTGCAGACCAGTGAGTTTAGCTAACGGACAGGCACCCACGCATCTGAACCGCACGCCTCTATGAATTCAACATGGGCCGTAGGTTGGGAAAGGTCAAGGGAATCATTCGGTATGCTGAAGGAAAAGGAGGGCTGTAGAAGAAATAGAATACGCAAGCAGAAGAGATATAGGGGCTAATTAGATTTTGCGCATGGTTCAGTTGAAAAATCGGATTCGAAGCTTAAAACCCATGCACAGGCGGTAGGAGAACTAGCTACAGGAGAAAAGGGTGAACTGAGAGATGGGTCGGGCCTGACTACGGACGTGGGGAAATCATCAAGCTTACATGTATGGCAGAGGAGGGAAGTCTAGATTTGTCTCCGCCAAGACAAACAGCAAACAGTACATGCGGACGCGAGACAGGACGATCCTCGCCCTGTCAACGAGAGAGGTTAGAGGGTGAAGGGCCGTCAGCTGCAGCAAGAGGTAGAGGAAGTAGGGGCTCAGGGTAAAAAATAGACGACTACCGAAGACTAAAAAACTAGGGAAGGAGGGGTTATTCCGAAGGCCTCGTGCTAAGCGAGACCTCTACCCTCGCAAACAGTGGCAGCTTCTGCAGACAAACGTACGGACAGAAAGAAGTGAGGTCTGGTGAGCGGGGAAGCTGCGGTAGAGTATGGATGAAGCGAGAAAAGAAGATTGTAACTCGTCGGAGAGCGCGGAGTGAAAACACGTTCAGCGCCGATCGAAGGGACGTTGGCGGAGGAGGCCAAAGGGGGCAAGGTAACAGGTGAAGCCGGTTGTAATTAACGCTCAGGTACATCTGAGAAGACAGAACAAAAAAGGAGGATTAAAAGAAAAAGAAGGGAGAGATGAAGAGGAGCGTTAATACAATAAAAGAGCACCGACAACGTCTTCGCAACGCAAAAGGAGAAAAAATAGGGAGCAGCTGTAAGGAGGACACTTCTACGAAGGGGACTTCGACCGGGTCGATCAGAGCAATCGCTAACTTCAAACACTGCTTACACACATGCACGTCTGGTGAGAATACTCTGAGGGGGTAGGAAAGAGGAGCGGGGCAGAGGCTAGAGGGAACTTGAAAAAGGCGTGGAGAAGGAACAGTCCTCGAGACGAGCAAGTAATGGAAATACCGGGATCGGCAATCGCACAAGACGTCGGGGAGGAGAAGTGGGGAAAAGAATCCTAGAGCAGATAGTCGAAGTGGGCGGGGGACGTGCAAGCTGAGGGGGAAATATTCCGTGCACAGAGAGGGGGAGACAATAGGGGAGGTCGCGGCCTGGGAGTCAGAATTCTGCAAGAAATCTTATCATCTGTAGCGCAGACGAGAGACTAAAACTATGTTAAACGCGGGGGGGAGGATGAGAACGAGGCGGGATAATTAAGACCAGAGTCTTGAGATAGGAAAGATCAGGCCGAAATCACGCTGAGAAGTCCTAGGGGGGGTCGTCGGAAACGAAACGGGGACTGTTAAAGCTTCGAATCATATAAGGTAAAAAAAGTGGCGGAAACAAGGGAGGAAAAAAGAGTAAGGGGAACATTCGAGGCATGAAAGGGGGGCTTGATGTCATGGAGAACCTTCAGGTCCTCATAGCAGAAACTGAGCCGGAAAGTATAAAAACGGGCGGGGGCGGTGAAAGTGCGAGATTTGGAGGGCGGCGACGACCGGCGACCAGAACTGGTCATTGGAATTAGGAAGATCAAAAAGGAAGATGAGGAGACTGACGATGGTGACTCGGCGGAAGAGAAAGGAAGAAAAGGGACTGCTAAAAATTCCGTAGAATTAAGCGCTACATGAACGTATAACACCGTCGACCAAAAAATGTTAAGGGTTACTCGAAGCAAAAGGGACGAAGAGGTCAAACTGAAGAGGAGGAAAGAATAAGATTAGGAACAGGCGCGGAGATCGGCAGGGCGCGAAAAAGTCGAATGCTGATAGAAAGGCCCAAAGAAATAAAAGGAAGAGTGGCGGTTGAACGGAAAATATTGCTCCTGAGGGGGGGGGATCCGTCGGAGAATATAAGTCAAATACCGGTAAGTCAAGGACAATGGGCGTCGGAAAAATCCTAACGAAGGTGGAAATGGGTTCTCTTCTTCGGAAGGAGGAGGGACCAATCGGTAGAAAAATGAAAACCAGTGCTAGGGGGAGTATCATGAGCAGCGGCATCAGAGGGCTCGAGAGAGAAACGGTATTGGCCTTTAATTCGGCGAAGAGAAAGCTTGAGCGCAGAGTAAAGGACCTCCCGCAAGAGATGAAAAAAAATTCGGGGACTAATAGGGAATCAAAAAAAAAACAGTGGGTTAACTTGCGAGAATTAACTACCGCCTGAGGTGAGTCCGGGCCGGGAATTTGGCTATCGTTCTCGGGAATAGTTTGAAAGAGTGGCAGAGGAGAGAAAAGAATAAAGCGGAAGGGGGGAAAAACTTTTCAAATTGACGATGCGGTCCAGTAATGACAGGGAAAGGGAAAGGAAATCTACCGTCGGGCATGGGTCGGGCGAACGATGTAGAGTGAAAAGGCCTACGGCGGATATGAACGCGCCACCATAAGAGGGGGGAAATGCGACCAATCCGACCCTGAGAAACCGGAGGGGGGGAGTAAGGGCAGGAGGCAGGGATCAAAACAGGGGCGGGAGGACCAAGAAAGCGGGCGGACTATGGACACACGGGCTGGGAAAAAGGGGCAAGAGGAAAATCAAGGTCCCCCGCCGAAGCCTCACGTGACCCCTGCGCCTGGGATCGGGTTCTTGACGGAAAAGAGAGGGAAATCGCAAAAGACGAAGAGAAGAGGCTGCGGGGTCAGAGAGAGAAAAAAAAAACATCTACCCGCGGGAGGAAAGTAGAGTGATAAACCGAATCGGCCTCAGGAGGGTACGAGAGCGAAGGTCGTAGCAGGAGAGAAGAGCAAAAAGGGGGCTAACGAGGTCAGATTCATGTGACACTGCAGGGAAGTATCGGAAAGGAGGGGGCAAACATAATATGGGGGGTACGGCGAAGAAGCGTGAAAAGCGGAGAGGACGGTTGACAATCATAGCTGGGGGGCTAAATTGGGGCGAAAAAAGCAAGGAGAACGGCAGTAAGAAGAGAGGAGGTGATCTTCAGTCGGAATGAGTAGGAGAGTCGGCGGCGGAGAAAGGGGAGTAAACCAGTCAAAGCAGAGACGGGAGATAAAAAAAAATCCGCGAGAACCTCGCAGGCGTAGCGATGACTATTATCGATGTGAGAATAGTAGAGCCTTAGCGTAAATAGCACAGTGAGTGCTGAAATCAAGGCAAAACCTAAGTTGTTAGGGGTAAAAAAAAGAGGGAGGAGGGGGGGGGGGGGAAGGAGGACTAGGAAAAGTAAAGAAACCGCGGGGGGTGAAAAAGAGAGACGGGGAAGAAACGGGGTCTCAGATTATTAAATAGTGGCCTTAACAAATTGTGAAAGTCAAGTCTCCTACAGAAGAGGTGAGAACAGGTTCTGATGAAGGCCTAAAACGAAAAACCAGGGATGACTGTAGTGAGATTGAAAAGGGGTAGTCTTAAGAAGAAGGCCAGACGAAGTATGTTGGGGCTCTGTTTTATGATCGGAGATCAACTGAAAACTAACGGCCATGGTCGAAGGGAGGACTTTTGTGGTATTAGTTGGAGTCACAAAGTGCCTTGGGTTAATAAGAAACTAAGGGACACAACATGAAATTAAATAGGGGGGGGAGGATAGATAGGATTAAAAGAAAAGTCGACTCAAAGGGAAACAACAGGAAACAGGAGGGCGATAAGCTTTCAGCGGAATTTAGAAGGAAAGGATGGGGATCTTAAAGAGGGTCTATGTGCCTGCTGTGTCTACGGCAAGGGGGGCATGCCTATTTAAGAGTAGAGGGGCACGGTACATCATAGAGCAACTCCGGGGGTGAAAAGTATGTGAAAGCTGTTGTCTCAGAAAAGTGGGATCAAAAAAGAAAAAGTGGGGATGGCGGACCAATGTCTAAAAAAGGCGAAGAAGGGGAAGCTGATGAGAAGGACATTATCCGAGTGGGATTTGTGGGGGGCCATTAGATCTGGGAAAAAGAGTAAGCCAGAATCTATGGATTGGAATAAGTGATTCCAGAATAATCAAGTGAAAAGAACAAAGGAAGTCAGTCAAGGAGGACCGGGTGGGAGAAGGTTCAGAGGGACGAGAAGGACAGAGAGGAATATACGGGTCGGCTAAGCAAGAGAATGAAAGAATGAAAATAATGGAAGGGGACTTCGAAAGGGGGCAAGAAGACCGTGAAAACTGACAAGAAGGAGGTATGTTGGGGAATGGATGGAAAGGAAATGAAGGGATCAACCTAAGAGAGAAAGGGGGAAAGGATCGAAAAGACTGAAGTAGGGAAGAGGGGGGAAAAAATAGTGGTAAAATCAAAGAAAAAAGGTAGCAGCCGCGGGGGAGAGGGGGGGGATGAGGGATGACAAAAAAAGACATGAGAGAATAAGAGTTTAGGTGAGCAGGAAAAATTGCCCTAAAGGGGTCTCCTTATAAATCCAAAGGACGTGCAAGGTTGGAGGGGGGGGGGGCGGCGTTGTAAAATG
>Ga0179593_1551715_pt1 | contig 22695 bp, 18 predicted proteins | sample CZODoug2_1_08_16_FD_185931 | JGI IMG/M metagenome (GOLD analysis project Ga0179593, IMG submission 185931) | Vadose zone soil fungal communities from Angelo Coast Range Reserve, California, USA - CZODoug2_1_08_16fungal (PacBio error correction) | ecosystem: Environmental > Terrestrial > Soil >...
AAGGAAAGTGGAAAACAAAATTGATCGTACTCCAATTCCTTTTATACGGCTGAAAGAAGGGGGGGGTCGGCTTGGATCTGGTTGTGAGTAGGGGGGGGAAGCTAAAGAGCTCCGGAGGGAAATTCAGTCGTTCTCCTCAGTGAGGAAAGATAACTGGATACGGATGGTAAATCTGCCTATAAAAGAAAAAAAAGAAAGAATTTTGGAAGAGGATTTAAGGTGGAGGGGGGAAACGGTAAAGCAGGAGGATCATGGGCGGATATTTTCTATTCAAGGGGGGAGGACTGCAGCTTGAAGGGGTGCACTTCCATTCGGGGGAAAAGGGGAAAGGGGCGGAGGCATCCAACAGGGGAGGGTTTGTTATACGCCCTTTTCTACAGAACTCTATTTGGAGGAGGGAAAAGAGTAAGGAAACATGTTCCGGTCAAAAGGGAGGGGCCCCAATGCCTGTTCGCGAACGACCGATATGTCGCAAAAGGGGAAAAAACAGGGACGTCTGTGCGAGGAAAAAAAACTACCGAGGATCTCCCCCGAGAAAAAGACAAAAATCAATCCGAAACTGCTGGGGAAAAGAGAACGACCGAAATTTCGACCGGAAGATGTGCCTGAACGAAGATCTGAGACGGGCAAAGGAAAGGGTGGTGGGATCCACCGAGGCGTCGGGGTCGAAGAAGGAAAAGGTGAAACCGACGGATGGCGGGGAGGAAAGAGGCGGACCGGTTCTCCTGGGTTGAAAAGGGCGGGAGGGAGCCGGAGAGTGTACGGGGCGGGCTGCACGTCTCTGCTCGAAGGAGGCTGTGGATATCGACGAGTGGGAAAAATGGCGCTGAAAAAAAGAAGATGTACCGGAAGGAGAAATACAGCTTTCGGCAAACGAGGATCTCCAGAGGATACGACCCTGGGGGAGGTCCTCCAGGACGCCACGACGAACAGGATTGCTTCTGGCGAAGGCTTCTTTCCGGGGGGCGGGGGGAGGACGAGTAGTAAAGGGGCGAGACAAAGCTCCTCAATGGGGGGGGGAAGCCAGCGACATTGCCAAAACGAAAAGATATCCTGGCAGCAGCCGGTGTTGAGAGGAAAAGAGTCTTTCAAAAACGGTAGGTCTTTGATTTTGTGGGAAGCTGGGGGATCTGGGGGGAAAAGGTCTCAGGAAAGGAGACGCAGAAGAACCCTCATAAGCGTGTATTCACTACTATGAGAAAAAGGGGGAAAGACGAACTAATGCCCCAAAAAAGAAGAATAGACGATCAGAACGAAAGAAGATCTCGGGGGCACGCCACGAGATCCCAACTCTGAAGAGTAGAGAAAAAGAAAAAAAAAATAAAAGAGGAAGGCGCATACCTCATACCGAAAATTCACAAAGGGGGAAGGGGGGGCAGAGCCCGATCCTCAACACAAAAAGGGGGGGGAAAAGCTCAGAAGTCAAGAGTCAAATTCATCTTTTCGAACGTGAACTTTTTATAGGGAACGTCTGATGGCGCATCGGAGAGGGAGAGTATTGGTGCGAGAATAAAGTGGGGCTAGCCGGCAGGGGAAACGAAGAGGAGAGTGGGCAGCAGACTCCTTAGAGAAAAAGGGGTGTAGCGGGTTGGGGGGGGATCTCGCGACGACCGAATGGGCGCATATTCTGAACTCGAAACACTCGGCTTAAGGCTCCCTTTCGCGGGTAAGATCAGAAAGGAGCATAAAAACTCAACGAGGGAGAAAAGGTTCTGAACTAAAACAGGACGCCGCTCACGCGGAAAAAAAAGGGGGCCGGGGTCTCCAGAAAAGGTTGGCAAGAAGAGCCGGAGGGGAGACAAATTGAGGGCAGGAGGGGTCCAAAGACAAGCTTTGTAGCTCGACTACGGAGAAAGGAGGGGGGGGAGGGTTCTAGGGGGGGGGGGGGGGGGGGATCCTTTCCGGAGGGGGAGGGTTTTCTCGAACAATGAACGGAAGAATGGAGCTTTCTATCAGGGGGCCAACGGGGTACGGACGTCAATTCCTTGGGCTGAAGCTCCATCGGAAAACAAAAAAGTACTCCTTGGTAGCTAAGAAAACATCTTCCTGAAAGAGATGTGCAAGACCGAGATTCGCCGAGACGGCTCAGGAAACAACCCAGGATAAAGTACGACCTTGAATTTGACCGCCATCGGTCCAAGAGGAAGGAGAGGGGGGAACCGTCCACCGAAGAAAAAAAGGGGTCCCACCACCGGAGGAGTCTAAGAGTAGGGGAAGCTCCATAAGAAAAACGCCGTCGAAACTTTCGGGAAGATGCCCATCCTTTAAAAAAAAAAGACGTTGGTTAGGTTCATCGTTTCGAGGGGAGGGGCCGGTATGAACATGGCACAGACCCGTCCCGGGAAAACTTAAAACATAGCTAGAATTGGGAAAGGCACAAGCATGTGCACAGCGATGTCGGGTGGGCACAGTACATGACATATAGCGGTCACGGGTCGAAAGATTTACAAACGCGAAGGCTGGAGCCGACGAAGTGATCCTGCTGGGGAGACCAGCATCGAATATGAAAAAGGGGAAAGGAGATTAAACCAAGGGTCGGGCGCAAATGCTCCAAAGGGTTTCCCTTAGACTGAGAAGACCTCCACAGGGGAGGTCGGTTTTTACAAAAAAATGTGAAACGGCAGGCTTTAAGGGGGACGGGGGAAGTAAGCAACTAGACTGACAAAAATGGCTCCGCATAATTGAAAGACGCTAAAAAAGTCTGCAGGGAACACCCATATCCGGGAGGGCAGCGACGAGGGGGAAAAGCCCGATCCGGAGTAGGCGTCCGAGACTTGAAGGGGGGAGAAAAACTTGAATCTTGAGGAGGAAGTCTCCCAAACAGGGGATTAACGAAGAGCGCTGGAAGGCTTCATCAAGGGTTCTCTCGCAAAAGGGGAAGAAAAGAGAACCTTGGGGAGAGGGGGTAACGCTAGGGGGGGGGGGGAATCCTCTTGTCTGGGTGGGGGGAAATGGAATCCGGGAAGAGCGCGTCTTTTAAGGAAGAGGGAGACACTCTTCAGAAAAAAAGGGGATACTGAGAAATCAAGAAAAACAAAACCTTGTGGGTAACCACAAGAAATTTTTGCACTCGGTATTTTCGCCTTCTCCTGAAGGGGAAGGGGGGGAGATATTAATTAAGGGGGGGTTTTTCGTAAAAGAGGGAGGAATCTTTGAAAATCTGACGAGAGGGGGAAACAGATGATCAAGTTGGCAGGTCTAGAGAAGGGACTCAAGGAAGGTGGGTTATACGAAGAAATTGACGAACCGTGAAAAGAGGATATGGTCAATGTCCCCGGGCAATAAATAGGGGAAAATCCCATTGATGGCCCAAGAAAAAAAAAAAAAAAAAAAAAGAAAAAAAAAAAGGAAAAAGAACGTAGGAGAAAGGACCCCCAGGAGGGTTAATCTAACCGCAACGATCCCTTGAGAACACGATTACCGAAGTCCGCTGAGTTCAACTGGCTGGAGGGGGTCTCCTCAAGGCGATTATGTATCCTTATTTTTGAGGAGAGACGAAGGAAAAAAAGCAATAAGTGGGGTTATCCACAAAAAGGCCTGAGTTTCGGGAAACCAATGTGGCTCAGGGACACTGGGATAAAATTCCCGGTCTTCCACAGGAAAAAAGGACAGGGGGAAGAGAGGGGGAAGGGGGGGGACTTCTCTTGAGGAGGCCAAGTCCTAGAGCTGTGTGAAGAGAAAAGGCGTTACTTCTGTTCGTGCCGGGAAATAGAAGGGAGCAAAGAGGAAAGGCCCTCCGATCTGCGGCCAAGGAACGAGGGAAGTTCCGGCTTATATTCGGGCCCTGGGATTTTCAGCCCTCCGGAAGGAAAAGGTGCGCACGGGGTCCAGTCGATCCGGCCTTGTCCTATAGAAATCAAATTTTGGAAGGAAAAGGGAGGAAGGAATCATGGAAAGGGGCAATGGATACAACCCCTCCGGGGGGGGGGGGAGAGAGGAAGGAAAAAAAACGTTAAGAAAAAAAAATAGCGCGTTTAGTGGTGATCAAAGCACTGCGTCCGCGTTTCAAAAAAAAGAGAGAACCACACAGCGAAGTCAAGACCCGCAGAAGGGTTCACAGCTATTGCTCGCAAAGGCGCTAAGAAACCACAAAAACATATAACTACGAGAAAGACTACCGCAGATCGAGAAGAAAGAAAAAACAAGGCAAGATTCTAGAAAAGAGGTTCCGCTCGATCGACAGGAAAAGGGAGAAGAAAGAAAATTCACAGGAAGGGAAGAGCCTATAAGCGGCAAAAAAAACGTATGAGGAAGGAAAAGGAAAAGATCAATAGCGCATGTGTCATAGGGGGAACTTTTTCGGTACCACATGAAGAAAAGTCGAGGTCTCAGCGGAAAAGAGTGGTTTTCATAGAATAGGAGGCTACGCGGTCCGAAAAGGGATCTGCTGAGGGGAAGCATACTCTTAGATTAGGAAGTGGGCATAGGCAGAAAAAGGGGGATCTCATAGTCGTGGAAAAAAGAGAAAAAAATATGCTTTTTCGCATGAGGACTGGCCGAGGGAAGGAGAAAAAGGAGGAATGCGCAAAAGGAAGAACCACGGACTCTAATTCTGAACCGAAAGGAAGGGGACGAAAAAATCCACCACAAGAAGGGGAGCAAATGATCTCCTCGACCAAGGGGAAGAAGGAGGAGTCTTATGGGGGTTGTCTCTACCAGAATTAACGGAGAGCGACTTTGGCAAAGAAGCCGTGCGCAAAGAAAAAGAGGGGGCTGAGGGGGAACAAGGGGGGGGGGGCGGACATACGCCATTGTCCGAGAAGAAAGAAAAAAAAGGGGAAACATCCTGCATATTGGCCGCAAAAAGGAGGAAATAGGCTTCTGTACATCCGAAAGGGTGCTTCTGCAGGCAGCAGATCCGCAGAGCCAAAGCTCCGGAGAGGAAGAGACCTTTCATCTCAAAACTTCGCAGATCTTCTCAATGCCGCACTTGGCAACCCAGATAACCTGTGAAGAGGGGGGAAAACCACTGTAAGAGCACAGGGGGAGCCAGTCCGACCCGGGAAAGGGGATCCCACAAGCCCACTTACCGGGGGAGTAGGGCGAGCGTCCTCAAATCCCGGCAGAAAAAAAGAAAGGGGACGGGAGTTTGAGACTGCCAGCCAGTTGAAGCACGCGGGATTGAAGGCGTTCCCTGTTTCGGAAAGGGGGATAAAAACTTGGGTCATGAAAGAACCTCCTTGGGGGGAGAGACAGAGAAAAGTCGCCGAACGCATGTGCGGGAAACCGCGATGGAAAGGGGCCCTTCACATGGCCGTGAAAATAAAGGGAACGGTTCGCAAATAGATTAAAAAGTAGAACCCACAACGTCCGGGGGGAAGTAAGGGGGACTTGATCAACGCGGGGGGAAAAAACAGACGATAAAACAAGCTGGGAATCGGGTGTAAAGGCACAATCTCAGGTACGCGAGGCCGACGAGGAAGAAAAAAGTGATCAGCCCATGCCCTTGGAAGTATCCTACTATTCAAGAGAGGGTGGGTGGGCACAAGGGGAAGAGCTTTAAGTAAGAGGTCTTACGCAGCAGAAGCAGCAGAATTTCCCAACGCGCAAAGACGAAACCCAGAGAAAAAAGAAAAAAGCGTCGCGACCAAAAAAAGGAAAAAAAAATCCCCAGGATGGCCTTTGGAGGCGAGAAACTAGGCTTGCTTATCCGTACATAGAGCGAAACAACAACCATAGGGGGAAGAGAAAAAAAGATTTGGGTGGCGGGAAAAGGGCTCTCTCAAAAAAAAAAGGATATACAAGGAGGGGCTGGAAAGAAGGGTCTCGCCGAGTGAAACAGGAGATGGGTGTTTCCAGGGAGATGCTACGCGCGTCTTGCTGCGACGGGGAGGAGCCCGTCAAGGGGACTGGCAAAGACTAAAAGGGGAACTTGTAACCACCGCCCTCAAGGAAATATAAGAGGTATTTTCGAAGGGAAGAAATGGGAGAATGGGGGGAGTACGCGCTCTGGTTAAAAAAAAGGAAAAACATCGGGGGGGCTCCCAAGAGAGGATAGGTGCGGCTTCTATCGAATTACCATCCCTGCCGGTGGGGGTTAAACGCCGAAATTGAACTCTATTTGGCAAAAGAAATGCTATAAGCGCCCAGGGTGAAAAACGGGAAATCCTAATCATAGGGCACCAGCAAAGTACCGGGGAGGAAGAAATGTAAAGGAGCACCTTTAGCCCCCGGGGGGAAAGTTATCGGAATTTAAAGACCTTTACAGATGAACGCCAAATAAAAAAAAAATAAGGGGGGGGCAACTGGGGCAGGAAAACCGAAAGGAAAATTTCGGATTCTGGATCCGGAGGGGCTCGCAGGATCGGAAAAAGCGAGTGGTTGTGGGGGAAAAGGGAATTCTTAGGGTCTACGCCAAGTGCAAAGAAACGCTGGCGGGATCAAATGAAAGTAGTCCACCGGTTCTCAGGGTGAAAGCTTGAGGGGAGCGCGGCGAAGGAGAGATTTGCGGTCTGCAAGAAGGAAGAACAAGCGGAGACAGGAGGGGAGCTGGTAGGGACAGTACCGAAAAAAATGGGAGGCATAACACAAGGGGGGCCGGAATGTACCGAAGGAGAGAAGCACCGCAGCTGTTGGGAAGAAATCGGGTAGGCCCCCATGTGAGGCCAACAACCACGCCCGTATTTCGGCTTGGGAAAAGAAGAATTGCCAAATACGTGAGCCAGGAAGGAGTTCTAGACAAAGGGGCCTTTGGGGGGAAGACGCCGTCTTTCCTGGCCAAACTCTCCGCGCCTAGGTGGAGCGTGAAGAGATGGGCGTGACCGGTACGCGTTGGGGGTGGTTGATCAGAAATCGGGGGCTGCTTCCGCGTTGCAGAGGGGAGAAAAGCATGCGAAACCGCATAAGAGGGAAGGGAATAATGCTCGCCAATAGGGGGGACAGACGCACCAAATGGAAAGCTACCACCATAGAATCTACTCTCAGAGATCTCGGGGGAAAAGGGGGGGAAAAGAAGCCCACGAAACACCCCAATAAAGATCAAAAGAAAAAGAGGGATACATCTACTCTCATACATAAAAGAAAAAGTCAGTCATGGAGAAAGAACTTGGAGATCGGAAAAGAGAGAGGATAAAATAGATAGATTCAATGGAGGCAAAAAGGGGGGGGCATCTTGTACTAATACTGATGTATTGCTCGTATACGCTCTCGCTGCCCGAGGGAAGGGGTGCAGAAATCGAAAAAAAAAGCCAAAAGGCGGCCAAGCTGCGGTCGTTCGGGGAAACAAAGTCCGGGGGGTGTGCCAGGATGGCTTCAGAGCGGAAAAAAAAAAAGCAACTATGGGCCGGGACATATCGTGAAAGAAGTGCAAAGGATTGGGGCAGTAATAAATCCTGCATCTTAAAAGAAAAGGGAAGTAAACAGAAGAGGAGGGTGCCCCCTGAGGAAAGAACCCCCCCTCACAAGAAATCCGCGTTTCTTAAGCCCCTCCTTCCAGTATCGCGATCTAAACGAGGGCGGGTGTCTCAGATCGACGTAGTTTGGGCAATGACAATAAGGCTGTCAGGGGATGGAGGTGAGGGGAGGTGGGGAGAGGGAAGAATTTCCGGATCGAACAGAGGGAATAGCGAAAAAGCCGCAAAGGTCCTGCGTGGGGGACGTCTGGGGAAGAAAAAATGGGGAAAACGGCCCCGAAAAGAATTGCAGAAGGAAGGTCTGCTCCTCTCATTGGCCGCCGCGAGGGGGCATGTAAAAAGGCAATTCCTTAGGGGAGGGAAAAAAAAATCTGGGAACAGAAGGCACTCCTTGGATCTCAGAAAAGGCTTGGGCCGGGGAAAGAACTAGCCGTCCACTTCAAGAAACAAAAGCCGAAAAAGGGCTGTCAACCCATGGAACCGTTGAAAAAAATGGGGATCCCGGACGAGCACCTTGTGCGGAAAAAGGTCACGGCCGGTGTATGAAAACCACAACTTCTGCGGAGTCGAAGATCGTCGAGAGGAGAAAACAAAGACGCAGGGGAGGGGAGTGGTGAGACTGCCCAAAGGGGGCGAAATAATTGTTGCGGGGACAGCGTTTCGGAGGGATCGGCGGGGGGGAGATTTGGGGAGGAGAAATCACAGAACAGAAAAGGATAACTGATATCCGGGCGGTCTTGAGCGGGGAAGGACAACAACTGAAAGAGTGTTCGGATTGGCAAAAATGGCGTAGCGGGTCAAGGGTCGCAATAGAGGTTCAAAAAAGGTATACCAGGCTTATAACCACAAAAAAATGCCGGGTACGCCGAAGGCACCACTGGGATGGGGGCTCAGAAAGGAAGTAAGCAATCGAAGGGGGAAAGCGCTCTAATCAAAAAGGACTCACCATTATAACTCCTGTCTGGAAAGGGAAGAACTACAAAATGTCAAAATTGCGGAGGGAAAAGTGCTAACGTCATAGGAGGAGCGTGTCCGTAGCCCTTGATCACGCATCGAAAAAAAAGGACGCTCGCTCGGAAGGGGGGCTTGCAAAAACAATCCTTTTCAGCGCAGCCTACCAAAAAAAGCGGCCCAAAAGAAGTACAGTAATCTAGATTTCGGCTACCCTTTTAGCTCTCTCCCCTCTTCAGGGAGGACAGCCCGACATATCTAGGCTCTCTCCCCCCCCCCAAGGGGGGGAATCTATATAGGGGGGAGCAAGCATACCGGTTCGAGAAAAAATGGAGAAACCGGGTCTGACGATAGGGACTGGTACACCTCGGGGGGTAAAAAAAGCTTGAAAAGATGTTTGTTACCGTTCGTATCCTTTCTCTTCAGGGCAGTTGAAATTAAAAACTAAGGTGCAGACTACGGCATGAAGAGGGCCAGATTGGGAAAAAAAAAGGTTGGCATCTTATGATGGAGGTTCGCAGTAAAAATCAGTAATGGGTGACGATGGAAGGGAGAGGGGGTTCTGAAAAGGGCACAGCTGGTTTCATCGAGGATGCGGGGAGCCCAAGAAGACTTTCATATAGGTACCATCCAGAGGGTTAAACCGGTCTGTAAGTGAACTCGAAGGTCGAAAAGAACAAAAACGAAGGGACGCCATGGTGGACGGAAAAAAAAGAAAAAACTGTCCAGGGTGCCGGTTTAGAGAGCGACCGATGGCGCCCCGTTTAGGGGGGTGCTGTGGGAAGGGCCAATCCGGGAAAAAAGAACTTTGATAATGAACGCCAAAATGGAAATCCGCGTGGGGATTCAAGACCTCCAGGGACGACCTTCGGGAAGGTATTTAGATCTCGCGTCGAACGCCGCTAAAGTGGGGGGAGAAAGCCTTCGGAGGGGGGGTCGCGGCCACTAGGGCTCGGACAAGAGACCACGTACGGAAAGTTTCCTGTGTGAAAAGGGGGGGGGAGGGGCTGAAGGAGAAGTGGACGGCGAGGGGAAGGGAACTGTCAATTCTCGTCGCCAGAGGAGCTGTGAGGATTCGTGAGGGAGGGACAGGTGGAAAATCAAGGAGGATGTAAATGCACTACTATCTTGAGCAATTACGAGGATCAAGGGGGGTGACTCTGGAATGGGCGTCTGGAGAAAGGGGGGCAAACTTAGAAAGCCCTCCTAAACCCGTCCCTGGGGCGGCTGGGGGGGTCGGAGTTCCTCAAAATCGTCTATCCTGAATAAAAAGTAGGAGAAGTTAAATCGGACGCCGCCGTATGTTCCAAACGATCTATGTAGCCGGTGGTGGTAAAGAAAAGGAGCTGTCAGAACCGTTAGTTTGAGGGGGGGGGGGTGATCAAATCGGTGTCTGAGGTCACTAGGAAAGGGAGGACGCATTCGAAAAAAGGGGGGCCCGAGTGAAAAAGCTAGCAAAGTTCTTCGCGATACGAAGAATGGTCCCCAAGAAACCCCAGCTACCCCCTCTCAGATACTGCTAACATGATGAAAGAGAACTATGGCCCTCTGAAGCCCAACTCGGAAAGGGAAAACAATAAGAAGAAAGGACACTACGCGCAAATACATAAAAAAAAAGTCCACATTGATTACCAGAGGGGAAAACCTATTGAAATCTCTCGACACAGAGTTCAAAGAATCTTCCATGTGGAAAAAAAAAAAGGACTTTGGAGAGTCGATGTCGCCAAGATGGGAAAAATATGGGTGGGAGAAACAGAGTGGGGAAAAACGTGAAACAGAGAAGGGTCTTGCCAAGAGGTGAGCGGGTGCCAAGGGAAGGGCGGAGCGACCGCAACTATGGGGCCCGCATAAAGGAACGACACAAAAAAAACTCTGAGGAGAATGCGCGCCTTAAAAAATCTAGGAGACATCCCCGAGGTGAGAAGCACACTCAACGCGCTACAGAGAACGCCCAGAAAAATCGTGAAAAACCGGCCTGCTGGGAAAAAAGGGAAAAAAACTCGGGGGGGGGGAATCCGGCTGCAGTAGGAGTGCCAAATTGAGCTCTGGAGAGACCAGTATACCCGTATAGAAGAGATCAGTTCAAAGCAGAAAAGGGTCCTCTGGGGGGGAGGGGCTCGGAAACAGAAATACTCACCCCCACGCACATCCCCCCGAGCGACCCCAGCCCCCCCCCCCAAATGCGTGAGGATCTCAGTCTTTCTCTCCCGTAAAAAGGCCGCCAGAGAGTAGGCATGAAGTAATTTCTTTAAAGCAGCTGTACGGCCCAGAAAAAAACTTGGGGAAGCTCCGTCAGGGAGAAACGAGACTTGAAATGCCGTCCACGTAGGGGACGGGCCGATCTTTCAAAAGCTGTAGAATTTTATCCCCGCCAGCGGGCCGAGCACCGGGGGACGTCGACCAGGGAAACAGAAGAAGTTAAGAAAAAGCGCGGAGAGCTTCATCAATCCCCAAGGAAAAATCCGCAGGTCGAGTGTCGGAGTGGCCCAAAAGAGAACACGCTTATTGAGGGAGGGCAAGAATCACGAGACACTGTAATTTACCGTGGGAAGAAAATCAGAAAACCTGGGGGATAACTGGGAGAAGGGAGGACAACCGCACCAAAATTGCTGAAAGCTATGTTCTGGAAACAAATGGCAGCCAAAGGGAACGGTCGCAAGAGGAGAACCCGGGAAAGGATTTACTGCCAGAGGAGAGAAAACTTGATTCCTTCTTGTCTCCAAAGAGGGGACTATTGAAAAACAATGGAAACTTAAGAAAAATTCTCCTCAAAGAGATCGGCGAAGAAGAACTACTATGAAAGGGGGGGAGGGCGTGGTTACAAGGGCCGGGGGCAGGAAAGTACTAGAATGTCCATTATAGGGCGCCTCCTAATAAAAAAGGACTCTACCGGATAGACCTGGAACAAAACATAGAAGTCTCTACCACACCGAGCGTGGTCCCCGAAGTCCCAGATATAGATTTCTTCCCGAAAAAGTTTGAGAGGGAAAAGGACGAACAGAAAACAAAAAAAAAAAAAAGGGGGAGGAGCAAGTGTTATGAGTGAGGGTGAGAGTGGAGGGAGGAGTGAGGAGGGGGAGGAGATGAGGGGGGGGATATAGGGGGGTTGGGGGAGGGGTGGAGGGTAAGAGAGACCTTAGGGATAAAAGATCTCTCTTCTTCTCAAAGAAAAGGGCTCAAAAGGAGGAGAAATAGAAGCTGTACAAGCTCGGTGGGGGTCGCTGCAAGGGGAAATCTGGGTTTTGGGGCAAAAAAATACGGGGGTCGCGCAGGAGGCTGCGGAGGGAAAAAAGAAACGTCAAACTTCACGCTCCGGGAAAGAAGGAGGCATAGGCCCTTGTAACAAAAAAGGCAAGGTTTGCATCATAGAGAGAAAAGGTAACCGAGGGAAAGAATTGCTGAGAGACCTTAGAAGGGTTGTAATAAGGCGGGAGCCCAGCAGGACAAGTTAGATCGCTGCCGTACCAGATGTAACGGCTGGGGGGGAAAAACTCTATTTGCAAAGGGAAACGCTAGAAACGTGCATCGAAAATCGTCTGAAACACATTCCGGGAGGTTCGCTCAAGCCAAGAAGGGAAAAGGGGGCCCCATACAGGTTCGGGAAGGAGCAATCAATCATCCGTCCACTTAAATCGCCCGATGACGAAAAAATTACAAGCCGCGTGCGTTCAACAGGGGGATTCTCAACTCCGAAAAACAAAAATATAAGAGGGAGTTGAGGACGTCGCCAAAGGCAGCAAAAGGGTGGTGGTAGGAAAGGCCTTCTTCTTGGACACCGGTGCAAAGGAAAGGGGATCAATCAAAGGGAACCGGTGGTTACCGAAAGTTCGGCAGTCCAGGCCGAGAGAAGAGGGGACGTCTATGGAAAGTGTACGGGCAGGAGCAGGGAGGGGGATACTACAATGCGGGGCTTGTTTCGGGGGAAACCGATGGGCGCTGCGCACAAGGGAATTGAGGTGCAGGGGGCCTACGGAAAAAACAATGACGAGGCAAGGTGACTGCTGAGGGGGGGAAGAGTATGCCAGGGCCACCCGACACCTGCCTGGATGCGGCTTTTGCAAGGGGTCCGCCCCGAGTCAGAGGGCGGTCGATAAAAAAAAAGGTGGTCAATCCAAGCGCGACAAGGGGATGTCATGTTAGATCGTCAAAAGAGGGCAGGGGGTATCTTCCCCCGAAAAAAAGGGTGCGGAATGGGCGCGTTGGTTGGGGGGAGCATAAATCTGTTGGAGTCCTAGTGACCAAGATTCGGGGGCGCCGAACCTGCAGGGGTTAAAGGGAACGCTAGGAAACCTAAAAAAAAGAGACACACGCAGAAGGGCCCACCTACCCCATTAAAGGAGGGGCGCAGAAAAGGAAGGATCTGTGTCACTCGGAGGGCCCGCAGAAAAAAGGGAATATTAAGGGGCAGCGCCGAAAAAGGAGTGAAAAGACCTAAAAATTCCAAAGGGGAAAAATGAAACATTTTAGAGCCATTTAATCTCCTCTTCAACGGATGAGGATGAAAAGAGATAGAAGGAAGATTTTCTGGTTGAGGGCGGGGAAGTCTTTATGGAAATCGAGACGCGCTTAAAGGCTTATTGGTTCATGGGCCTGGCGAGGCCAACCAAGATGCTTTCTTGTTCTGGCCTGACATCCAGGGATGAGATGGTGGGGGGGCCATTAGTCGTCCTCTAGAAAAGCAAGGAGCGCTAGGCGGGAAAGCGAAACACGACCGGTTAAGGGGAACTTTCGCGCACGATAGCTTAAAGAAGGGTTCTGATCAAAACCACTCCAAGGGGACGTCTACCGTTCTGAACGATCGCGCCAAAAAAAAAGGCCCAAGGAGTCAGGGGGGCCAATGACTCCGTCCGAGGGGGAAGGAAAAATTGAGTCTCATGAAAAACAGTAATTCCGGATCGAAGAGAAACAGGGCCACCGCAATAAGGAATGACGGGGGGGCGCGAACAATGGGAAAAAGGGAAGAATATCAGAAGGAAGTCATTGTACTCCGCGGGGAATACATCCGGGCTCCAGAGAAAAACAGCCGTCCCGCTGGTAGACGATAAACAGCTCCGTCTTGAGCGAAGACACAACGCAATAGCCTAAGAACGCAAAGGAATATTGGGGAACAGAAAGTGATTTGATCCAAAACGATCACCTTGGAGGAGCGAAAGAAGGCCCGTGAGAAAAAAACCCCTTCGCGTCGAAGGACGAGCGTCCTCAAAAGAAAGCTAGGTCGACGGAAGACTGGGGGCCAGCCAGTTGAAAGAAGGGGAGTTCATCGGACGCTGTATGGACCGGATTCATGCCGATCACAGACAGTCCTGGGGGCTAAACAAAAAAGGACGGGCGCAAAGGAGGGCACCCGGCATGTGCTGAAAAGGAGGGAGGGACCTCACATGGATCGGGTCCCGGGGGGGACAAAGGGATTTCAAACGTAGACCCTGAGACACACAACGGTGGGGAGGTGGGGTGGAGGGCTAGGGGAAGGAAGGGGAAGGTAAAGGAGGAGGGACGACGATAGGGGTGCGGGAAGTATAGAGTTGGGACGCCTTTCTTTTCTCTTCAAGAAACAGCTCTCCCCTTTATCCCAATAATCGAAAGGGGAACTCAAGCGCAGGTACTAAACCTCCAAGCAATCTACGCACATTAAAAAATCCTTCTTTCCTAGAAGGAAAAGGAATCCTCCTAGCAAAAGAAGGGAAAATGGTAAAAGGCCATGAAGAAAAAAAGGCGTGCCGGAGGAAGGAGAAAGCAACATGAGAGGGCATAAAGTGAAAAGGAAGCGCCGCGACCACACACTACCGACAAGAAACCGGTCGGCTGCGAAAGAATCTGTGTCAAAAAAGGAATTGATTGGACTTCCTCTCAGGTTTCGCTATAAACTTGAGGCAGTACATATCTCTCTCAGAGAGGGGGGGAGAAGGGAAGGTTTCGCTCGCAAAGGAAGAAAGATCTATATCCGGGGGAAAGAGGGGAACATCTTGGGGAAAAAAAGGTTGGGGAAATCGGGTTGGGGGTCGTGCAAGACGCGCGTAGGGTTTCTGAAAAGGCATGGTCGTCAAGTACGGAACGATCCTGGCAGGCATAGGCCCTGAAAATTTTGTGGAAAGTTCGCCTTCCGAGGGGAAAAAAAGGGAGGATCATGGTTCTTAATATGGGAGCGCGCTGGGCGGCCAGGTCAAGAAATGCGGGCGCCCAGAGAAGTTAGGCTGAACCCGTACCATCCGGGCGTGGGGGATCGCCCGGTTCTACTTTGGAAGAGGGTGCGAACCGTTACCAAAAACGGAAATGTAAAATAAGAGCGGTCAAAAAAGGCCTGGTAAAAACCGGAGTATGTCGACCAGTTAGCCCAGGGGGGACTGTGATCGGTCATAATACTGAGGGGGGGGACACCGATGAAAGCCAAGAAGCAACTGGAGGGGGGAGTCGACCTTCGTATTCGAAGGGATTTTAGTACTCCTCTCCTGGCTACGCCAGGGTGTTGGGTCCTCAGGGAAAAGGTCGAGCCAAGGTTCTCAGGGAAGTCAGGTAGGAGGGGGGTTTAACGCGAATTGGGAGGGGGGGACTAGGCTTCGCTTCGAAGGGAAAAAAGAGGGATTGCGGGCTGCAAGTCGAGAGGGATAACAAGCGGAAGGGTCGTGCCGGTACAATGACACAAGGAAAATACCGTACTTCCTACTAGGAGGGGGGGAGGGGAAGAAATCGCCAGCTGTTCAAAGAGGAAGGGCCCTGGCGTAAAAAACTCAACCCACACCGCAGGGGGCAAAGAACGGCTCTTGCCGCCACTGAAAGATAGTACTGGGAGAAAAAATCCATTTGTAAAGCCTACTCGCCGGTGCATTGCAATTTTAAGGCAGGCGGAGGCCGCAGCCGGTGGGTGAGGGAACGAGTCTTCTGATCAACCGGGTAAAAGGGGGAGGGGGAAGAAATATCAGGGGAAGAGTTCGCGAAAGGCGCGCAAGAAGAGAGTTTTCGAGGAAAAGCCCAGAGTGTCTAGAAGAAAGCACTAAATGTCCCACCCGGAATTACTTTTCTTCGAAGGGGCAGAATCTCTTTGGAAAAAATCCCCTTTCCGATTCGATAAGGAGGGGAGAGCGACAGAAAGAGAAAAATAAAAGTCAAGAGAACATTGGAAGATCCTATGGAGAGGCTCACCACACAACGGAGGAGAGAGATTCAATAGCTCTTCAAAAGGGGTGTAATACCAGGGGAGGGGCTTATGGTATTGGAAGGGTCGAGAGAGAACGACTTATTTTGGTGTCATTAGAAGGGGGCTCGCGGGCATAGGCAGGGGAAAATAGCGGAGGGGAAATCGTAGATAGGGTTGCGGTGGGGAAGAAAGACGCACTATGGAGGACGGGAAATCGACACCGCTTATGCGGTTCGGAAGGAGCCTGTCGGGCGCACTAGAAAGAAACTAGTACGATAAAAGGTTCTGAAAGGGAACGACGAAAAAAATGCGGGGTGTCTTAAGGATCTCCTCTACCTATTTTGAGGGAGGCAGCGTCCGGCTGGAGCGAGGGGGTCGGGGAGAGACGGGGGGCGCAAGAGAAAAGAAAATGTCCGAGCGCGAAACATGGGAGGACCATACTCCCATTCCCGAAAAAAACAGGAACAGCCTGGCGATCCTAGGGCCTGGAGCATAAAAAAAAAAAAAAAAAAAAAGAACACAAAAGGAAGGGTGTCTCTGCAGAAGCCCTCTGGTAGCAGGCAAAAAGTAACCCTTGTACTCTAGAAGAGGAGGACTCCCCAAGCTCCGTCCTTGAGCGCAAGGGAGCCACCGCAATAGCCATTCACAATGCGCAACCGCAGAGAGGGGAAGAACTGAATTGAAGAGAGGGGGGCGTCGACCGTCGACCTCTGAAAACGGTGGAGACCCGCGACGGACGTCTCAGATCAGGGAAGAAGAACCTCTCCAGAAAGGGAAATTTCTTAGTTGAGACTGCCAGAGTTGGACGCACTCTTCTTTAAAAAGGGGGATTTAATCGGGCGAATTCTGGGATTGGAAGGATCACAGAAACCGTCACAAGAAAAAGGTTCTAAGAAGGGAGGAGCTAAAAAGGCACCCGGCCTGTTCTGGAACGAAGGGTTCGGATGCCAAGGGGTGGGGGAGATTCCCATACCCGGAAGAGATTCAAAACGAAAGAATGGATGGGAAACGATAGAAAGCCGAGGATCCTGCTTTGCGCCCGAAAAGGAAAACAAGCTTTGCCGAGCTCGCTAAATGAATAAGGAATGGGGAGTTTCCCGGATAACTCAAAATTAAAAGGGTTTACAATGGCCTCAAGGAAAACTGTCAAGGTACGAAGTTATGACGGACAAAGCGGCCAAAAAAGCGACCGGCTGGGGAAAAGAACACACCAGATCCTGTGGAAAGGGGGAAAAATGTCCAAAGGAAGAGGAGATGATGGCGGGAAACCCGTTTGCGATGGAGTACTGAGAAGGGGGGAGAGGAAAGAGAGAGATATGTCAAAAGGGAAAGTTTAAGAAAAGGGGGACGCCATCGAATATCCTGGATCGGGGACACGCTCGGTGTGGGGTCGGGGACCGATTGAAAAGTCTGGGGAAGGTCACGGCACCGTCGCGTCGAATCCTGGGAAAGGGCAGCAAAGGGAAGCCTCAAGGGAGAGTAAAGGAAATAGGCCCTTGTAACCACGAAAAAAAAATTTTGCATCGTAGGAGGGTTGCGCCTTAAAGCCGCGGCATGGAGAAAGTCGCGCCGGAGGGAAGTTCACAGGCACAAAGGAGAGGGGGGACCAGCGGATCAAAGTAATCTTGAGGGGAAGAAGGTTGTTTTAATACGCCCCTGGGGAGTTGGGACTCTATTTCTAACTCGGAGGGATGGACGGCCATGTGGAAACTACAAGGGGGGTGAAGGGGGCGCTCAAAGCCCATTTGGAGAAAAAGAAGGCATTCCCATCCTGGTCAATAACGTCCCTTGATCGACGGGAACCGCCAAATAAATCTTGAAAGGAGTAAAAAAGGAGAATGCGGGATGAGGGAGGACGCTCGCCTGATCTTAGACCGCAGGAAAGGGTTGTGGTCCACCGGGCCTTCTTCGAGGAGACCGCTGGGCGTGGATAGAACGGTTAAGCAAGGGAATGCCGTCTTTGGGCGGCCGGGGAAGCGAATTTTACTTCTATTGGAGGAAAGATCTTGCAGCTCAATAAATGTGGAAGGGAGGGACTGCAAGGCCGGGTAAAAAAGAGGGGGCAGAAGCCACAAGGGGGTTGCCGGATTTTACTCGAAGGAAGACTGGCTGGCGCAGCGGGTGGCGGGCCTGGGGATAGAACCTCATTTGTGATCGCCCAAGAAGACGGTCAAAACTGAGCTGGGGGCGCACGGCGCTTTAAGAGAAGGGAAGCCTTAATTCAGGAAAAAAAAAACTCAATTTGGAATAAAGCCGACCCGAAGTCATTGCCAAACTCGACAAGCAGTTTCGTCCTGCTGACAGAAGGGGTGGGTGACCTCAAAATCGGGAGGGAACTCTTCATTATCTGAAAAAAAAAGCGCGACAAGTCAACCTGGGGGGCACTAAAGATGGGTCGCAAGGAGACGAGACGCACTAAATGGCAACCCTCTAAGAGGGAAAAAAGACCGAAGATCTCGAACGCTCTGGCCGCTGAGCCCCACAGTGCATGCACGCACATAAGTAGAGACAAGAATACATAGAGACAGGTAGGGGGGAGGGGAAATCCTCTTGACCTCTCTAAAAAAAACAACCCGATGATGAGGACAAGCGGAAAGGAGTAGGCTCTTCCGGGGCAGAACTTGGAAGTTAGAGTGCGGAGAAGAGCCGATCTATGGGTTCAAATATGCCTATTAATACGCGGCCTCTGAAATCGTGGCCGAGTAGATTCTAGGGGGGGGGGGGAGAACTCGCTACGACAACTATGGAGCATAGTAGTGACTCTACACACAAGGTTCTCAGATTATCGGAAGCTAGGGGATAAACCCTCAGGTTTCTGGAACTCGGCACACCCTAACAAAAAACAGAGTGCGGTGTCCTCCATGGAAAAGAGAAGACATGCATCAGGCGAGGAGGGCACCAATTGGAGCGCCCAGGAAAAGAAAAGGAAAGGATGGCGAAAGAGCTTGCAAAGCCTCAATCCTTTCCTTCAGGGGGCGAGAACAATCGTTGACCTTATCAGGAGGTAATCGTCATTAAAAGAAGAAGACATTAGGGGCAAGAAACTTGTGCTTCTGCATCTAAATGGAAGGCAGACGTCAGAGCAAGACTCCGGATCGCCAAAAGGGGGCATCCCTGCAATATCCCAACTTCGAAGTCAGTCCTCACACAGGATAACCTGGGGGGAAGAAAAGTGATCCCCTCAAAAAAGGTTCCTACACCTTGGTAAATGCAAGTGGGAGAAAATGGGAAGTATCATAATCGGAGAAGAAAAATCCATAAAAAAAGGGCGAATTTCTTATTCAGAGAAAAAGGGGGGGAAAAAGCCCTTTGAAAAAAGGGGAGGGGGGGGAATTTGGGCGTTCATAAAAAAATCGAATGGGCGGCTCGAAGTCCCTTGGGGCTACTGGACGAAAAGGGTGACGCCTTTATCTACCGAACATTTGAGGGCCGAGGGGATGCCACGGCGATGATAGCTGTATATAAGTATACCCGTAGGTCAAAAGGAGTTACGGACAAGAGGGAAGAATGATGGGGGGCGAAGACGGGGTGAACGAAAGGAAACCCTCTCGGCTAAGAGCAATATAACTCACCAGCCAGCCCTGGCTTTGCCCCGGATAAGGGAAAGGAAAGGGGGCGTAATAAGGAAGGCAGGACGGTGCCAGAAAAAAAGCCCTTGAAAAGGAACATGCATGGACTAAAAATTTCCCAGACGCGCGCAAGGATGACGACCCCGTAACAAATCAAGCAGAAAAACCCGATCGTGGAAAAGACCCGGATCTACTAATGGCGTCCGGAGACCTTTTGCGCGAGAACTTAGAGGAAAGACAGAGACTCGGTCAAAAGAAAGATAGAGTATGTAAAGAAGAAGTAAAAAAAAAAGGGAGCGACTCCAAAATAAGTGGATCTGGCTGGACACAAGGGTGGTCGAAAGATGAACAGGATCTTGTTGAGGCAAAGTCGGGCGGTCAGGGGAAAAGGAGGACGGCGCAGAACCCGGAAAGGGGCACTCTCCTGGAAAGACGAAAGTCCATAGGCCCTTGTAACACGCCCGGAAGTAGGAGGTAGTTTCACCAGTATCAGCGGAAAGTCAAATGGTGAAGGGATTGCGCACAGCTTGGGGCATCGTCGCTTCTGGCTGCAGATCAAGTTGCGTTTGCCGTAGAAACACCGCAGGGGAAAAAGGGTCTACGACTCGAAGGGGAAAAAGGACCCGCTTGGACCCATGTTCAGCAGAAACATCTTCATGTGCCGAAGACCGGAGATGTCTCCAAAGAAATGGAGAGCATGCCCAATCCGGAAAAAGATCCTTTATCGACCCGATGAAAAAATGCATCTAGGGCGGACTGGTGGGCAGAAATCCGAAATTTCAAAAATCTGAGGGGGACGCTCGCCGAGCTTATACTCCGCGGTTGGGGAGACAACAGTGGCCTCAGAAAAGTTGCTCGGGGGGAGGGATGAAATGGAAAGAAAAAAGCTGTTTTGAACCGAAGTGAAAGGGCGTCCACGGGCGAAGTGTACGGAGAGTGATTCGAAAAAAAAAGACTTAAGCTGTGGAACTTTACGAGGGCCGTAAAAATACTGCAGACTCACCATGGGACCGATGGACCGAATGATGGAGCAAAAAACTAAAAGATGTTCCGGCTTCTAGAAAGGTCTTAGGGGGAGGGAAAGGGGTCGGCCAAAACCGACACTCCTGACAGGATTTGACCCAGTACTGGCGGAATTCATGGTCTAGACAAAAGAATTGGATACGCCGGATTCATTTACACGATTATCCTTGGAAACAGACGGTTGTTTAGGAAAAGAAAAAATTCTGGGAAGAAAAAGGTAGCTCGGTGGGGGTTGAATCATAACTCTTTAGAACTTGGAATATCGTGAGGCTCTATAACTAACCATAGAGGTCACGCCTATGCGCAGGTGAAGGAAGGGGGGATCTGAGAAAACGAAGGGTTCCGCACTCCAGACTACTATGAGTGATACGTCGGGCGAAAAGAGAGACAACAACTCGGCTATTAAAGGGAACAGCGCTAGAAGAAAAAAGAAAGAGGAAGAAAAATTCACTTTATGAAAAGATGGGAAATTGGTAATCTCCTATTTAAAGATCAAAAAAAAAAACGGAGGTTGCCTCAAGGGGAAACCTGGGGACTTTTTCGTCTAAAAAAAAGAGGTCTCTCTCTCTTCACGATCTTAGGGGCAAGAGAATAGTCCTATTCTCGACGGCAGAGGCTTTCCCCGGATTCGAGAGAAGCGGGTAAGAGGAAAAAGGGGCTTCTCTCGAACGAATAGGAGACGCATAGTCCTTTAACGGGAAACGATTGAGGCTGGGGACGAACTAAGAGAGAAGAACCATCGGAAGGGAAAAGTTTCTGAAAAAAAAAAACTCTGCTACCGTCGTGAACTCCCATCAGGAGAGATCACATAAAAAGACACAAGAGTTATCAAGGGGAGACAAAAAGGGGTGGAAAGACGGCGGCGTCGTCCGGGGAAACAAAATTGAGGCGCTTGTCTAAGAAAAGGGATAGGGAAAGGAGCACAGAACGGCGGTGCGTCGGTGAAAAGAAAAAACCCATTGACAGAAGAGGACGACAGCTGTCTCTCCTAAAGTAAGAAAGCTAAGGATGAAGGAATGATGATGGAAGCGGCCTGGAATTCACTAGGGAAAACCCGCCTTGTATATTAAAACCCACAGAGAAAGTTGTATCTCCTAGAAGTTGACAGCCGCAATAAGAAAGATAGCTCGAACGACCGAAGGGAGGTCAAAAGGGTTGACAGAAAAAAGGGGTGATTCCCGAAAATGACGAGCACCTTGGCGGAGGGGGACAGTAGACCCCAAAACAAAACTTCGCGGGAGGGAGAAAATCAATCACAGGAAAAGCATGTCTAAGGGGAAAGTTATACACTTCCCAGAGGGGACGCAACCGTGCGTGGAACACTGTAATGGAGAAGAAGGGGAGCGCTGTATGGGCATTAAAAAAAGAACCGGCCCCTTGGGAAAAACTGGTGGCTACATATCCAATTGAAAGGGAACCGTCAACCCAGATCGGGGGGTTGTGGGGGGAGTCCCATATAGGAGTTTCACGGGGGGGTTTCACTTAGACCCGGGGGAACCAGGACGGGTGGTACTATGGCCTAAAAATAGGGGGAGAAGCATCGGAAAACCTTGGGACCGTCACTCTCAAGGTAAGAAGAGCTCTACGTGCGAAAGAAAAAAAAAAATCCTCCTGGATGGAAAGAGTCGAAAATACCTCCTAAAAAGGGGAGGCGTTTGTGAAAAGGGAGGCCTAGAGAGTAGCCGTTCAGGAGAGGAGGGGAGGGGAGGGGGGGGGTAGGGATTGGTCCAGGAAGTTCCTCATACTTCCTGCTCGAGAAAGAAAAGAAAAAGTGTGCAAAACTGGAATCGCTTTTGCGGAGGGGCGACCAGAATCGCGTGCCCATCCCTAAGGAAAGAGAAGGATTCCTCGAGGGGCGAAGGAGTTCGAGAAGGGGAGTCTCTAAGAAGAGGGAAAGAAGGAGAAAAAAAGGTATCAATAAGAAGTAAGCTCAAAATTGAGGAAGAAATAGAGAAACTTGATCGACGGGGGGGGTCAGATGGATCTGGGTTGGAAAAGGGTGCGCGGAAAAGGCGGCGTCCTCCTTTGCGGAAAAAGGGCTACGGCACGCGAAGCGTCAGAGGCCCTGGGTACAATCGGGTATGTATAATCAAAAAAAACAGGGGAAAGAAGTTTTCGGAGAAGGGGCAGAGAGGGAAATGCGCTTTCGGAAAGCGGGTTTTCATCGTAAGGGCGAAGAAGGATCAATGGGCGAGGGATGGGGGTTGTTTAAAGGGGGGGATACCTGACCCGAGATATGTTACGCCATGAAAATCCGAAATAGCAACAGGAACGGGTGGTTAAGGCGACCGATATGGAAGGGGGTCCCCCAGGAGGGGGAAGTCGGCATTCCCTAAGCCTTTCACTACAAAGTAATCTGCCGAGCAGGGTTATGGGATCAACTCTCGAATGGAAAGGTCGAAGTCTTTATCTGTGTGAGGAACGGCGTCGAAAAAAAGCAATTGTTGGTGGGCACCACCGGTCCTGCAGGGGTCGACGGGTCGAAAAATCGACAAATGGAGGAAAGGTCCAGGCAAACGGGGAGGCTCGCAGTGCAGGAAGGGACGGCCCTAGACTGCGAAGTGGCTTGCTAAAGGAAAGGCTCTGCGCATGGAGTCCAAAGGCGAGAGGGAGAATTGCGCTGAATAAGCAGGATGGAAGAGGAACGCTCTCGGGAAAATGAAGGATC
>Ga0179593_1383486_pt1 | contig 22693 bp, 23 predicted proteins | sample CZODoug2_1_08_16_FD_185931 | JGI IMG/M metagenome (GOLD analysis project Ga0179593, IMG submission 185931) | Vadose zone soil fungal communities from Angelo Coast Range Reserve, California, USA - CZODoug2_1_08_16fungal (PacBio error correction) | ecosystem: Environmental > Terrestrial > Soil >...
AGCAAACATAGGCAAGAATAGGAGGGCTCTGAATAGTCGCCAGCAGCGGGCGTCAACGCGTCTGTACTCAAATGACTTGGGTGTTCACTCATTCAATAATCATCCGTCTCCGCGAGACGGGGTACAAGACATCGGGGCAAAGGACATCCATGCAGTTCAAATAACCGTGCCATCAAAGCCACCGAAAGCGCGCCGAAAAAGACACACGAGAGCGTAAACGTCGGGAACGAAAGGCTTACAGGCCTTCGAGATTGCTACTGCTCTTGAAGCAGAAGGAAGGAATTTGGTGGCACACGAAAGGGTCGGACGCCCGGACAACCTTTCCTTACAAAGAAGGGAAAGAACTGAGCTCAACAGGGAGCGTTGAGGGGGGGGGGGAACAAGAGGTTCTAAACTTGCACTATAACTCCTGGTACAAAAAACACAGGGTATGGTCAGCAAGAAACAGGGCCAGTGGGAAACAAGGAATCCGAGTATCCAAAACAGGGGTCGCCCGTCTAGGTTCAGCTTGCGGACCGAGGGAAAAAGCCGGAAACAGGCGTGGGGCGGGACAATGGCATCTTGAGGGGGAAGTGGAAGATGAGGCTATAGCGTGAGGCACCGCCGGGTCAGGTTTTTCCAAAAGGGGGGGGGAAAGTATCAAAATAGAAAGTGTAGGGACCCGGGGGGGGGGGGGGGGGGGGGGGGGGGGGGGGGGGGGGGGGGGGGGGATAAACCCTCCCAGCGGCGTTGAATATCGCTCTCAACAAAAAAACAAACGTGAGGGGGAATCCGCCGAAGCCGGGGGGGGGAACTGAGTGGAACCTGGCCGGCTTAAGGGCCACGAGACACGCAAAACCCGGTTCTAGAAGGCAGAAAGGAGGCGAAGGGGTGAAAACAAAGAACCGGGAGAAGAAGTCACTTCATAAACCCCCTGGGTGAAGGGCTTCAGGGGGGAAGCAAGCTGAAGGCCTACGGTTCTAAGACCATTGAAGGTTAGATGGTTTTCCCGTTTCCCAGGTGATCTAAATAACAGGTGTTTGGTGCCCCAGCGTTTCCTCTTGGGGCACCAATGTTTGAGGGGGTCCATAACAGGCTAAATTAAGCTGAAAGGAGACGCAAAGGGAGGTAACTCGGTCTGTGAGGAAAAGTGGGTCAAATTGGAAACAAAGCCATTCGAGGCTCGCGTGAAGGGCGCAGGGCTCGCAGATCGGGAAACTCTCGAGACGAGAGGCACGCGCTGTAATGGGGGGCATAGATGGAGGGGAGCGCGCTGGGGCGGGCCGTTTCTGTGTTGAAACGGCAGAGTGGCAGAAGGCAATGTGCTGTCCGGAGCCCGGTCTGTTGCGAGAAGACGCGATGGGGATAGATATTCCGCGCAAAACTCAAAAGGACAGGAGGGAAAAACTATGAGGGCGAGGCTCAAGCGCTTCGCGGCACTATGAAGCATCCACCTATACAGGTGTCGGAGGGTGGACGTTTCCATCCCCGAGCGAGAAGTGGGGAGAGCGCCTCTCATCTGGCCAGGTCTTGGGGGGGGGGGGGACCGTGCAAACTACTATGAGCCTCTGAGTTGAATCACTTCTAAGGGAGGAATGGAACTTTGTACGAGCCAAGAAGAACGGAAATGAGCGGGTTTAACCTTCTCGTGCAACTGGGAACTAAATCTGAAAAGGGGTGCGGGCTGATCGCCATATATGTTTCCGAATTCAGCCCGGGGGGGGGTGGGTACGTATTCTCCTGGAGATGGGAAAGTAGACCACAAACCTAAATTCTGTGTAGTGGGGGAATAGGAGATGGGGAGGAAGATGCACCTTTAGAAAAGGCATTCTATCCTGATTTCATCGGATATCTGAGGGGAAAAAGACATAAAGAAAGCGTGGAGGACCAACGAAGAGGCTCTTCCTATCCCCTCGCTCTGACTGTTAAAAGGAGAAGTATTGGGGGGGAAGAGCTCCTGCTTCGTGCCTTAAGGGTGTGACTTAAACTGGGGATCAGCTCTCCCACAGTCCAGGTCTCATATGAGTGTCGCAACAATGGAAAAAGGAAAAAAGGTCGTACGGGGGAAAGGGTAAGAATCTTAAGGTCAGGTCGCCCAATTGGGGGCAATCACACGAAGCGGTGGAGGGCAACGGCTCAACCAGTTCTTTCTCTCGAGGAGATATAGGGGAAAGTATGAATCCTCAAGAGAAACTCATTCACCAGGTGGAAAAAAGACGCGATTAATCTCCAGTACTAGGTTTCAGCGCCGCGGAAAAATAGGAAAGACGCGGGGTACGGTTATCGAGAAAACAGGAGGGCAGTTTCCAAAAAGAGGGGCGCCAGCGGATTTCCGGCGGGAAGAAATTGTCGTCAAGTTCGGGGTCATGGGGTGAAAGAAGAATGCGGTCAGAGGCCTCTCTCACATCCCGCAGGATAAAGAAAACACGTACGCAAGGGGGGGGGGGGGGATTGCATGCAGGGCATCTTTAGCATAAAGGTAATATCAACAGAACTTATAGGAACCATGTATAAAACTTTGACTCTGGGGGGGGGGAAATACACAATTGCAGGGAAGTTTGCCGCGGACCTGCAAGCATAAGGTGGGGGCCGGACCAAAACCTCAAGTCTCGCACACAGGGCGGTGGTAAATCTATGGACGGCTGAGAGCAGAAAAAAATTGAGAGGCCAAAGGGATTTGGTGCGGCAGGAGTCCTTGGGGGGGCTGTACCGCGGAGCGAGGTAAAAAAACTAAACGCAGGCGTTGGGGGGGATCTTGAAAAAACACGGGGTTGTGGAGAATGGAAGACATACCCAAACAAACGGAGCATGCAGGGGTGAGAACTCTCGAAAAAAAGAGGGGACAGAGAGAGAATCAAAAAATAAAAAGTGGCAGATTTCCGGAGAAGGAGTTTAGGATCGGTCGACATCGCGAACCAACCAAGAGATAAAGAGCAAAAACGAGAGCCCTTAACGATCCTCGAGGGGAAAAAGACCGCCCCAGGTACCTGAACTCACCACAATTGGGGGGGGGGCAGTGGGTGAGAGAGCTGATCCACTTCTTAGGAAGGAGGTATCGATGATTTAAGGAGGTATTTTGGCGGGGACTGAGAAGAAGGGTATCGGGGTGTACATAAATCGGACTTCAACGCAGGGGGGTACGGGTGGGGAGACCCAATCCTAGATAACGATTTGGGAGGTTCTTCCGTGTGTGGTTATATATATCATCCCGCTCACCATAGCAAAAGAAGGTAAATAACCATGGAGCCGGGTGGGTTGGGGAGAAAGAGTGCTGATCGGCTCCTATAAGCGAAAAGCATTAGACGGTGAAAAACACAGAAAACAGGGCCCCGAAGAAAGAAGATGAAAAGGCCAATGTTCAGGCAAAAAATGCCTTAAGCCGGAACAGAAAACGGCTTTTAGCAGCTCGAAGCGCGATGGACAAGCGGGAGCAAAAGCCGTGCCTGCGTAAGGAAAAGGAAAATAGGGGAGGTCCAAAGTGAACCAAAAACATCCGCGATCGACAACGCCGCGGAAACGGTGAGTGCAAAGGGCCGCCACGACAGCGGACCAAGGGGTACCAGACGAGGGGGCGGAAAGAGGAAAAAAGTGGTACCACCGTCCCCATTGTCCTGGCCAGTGAGGGGACAGCGATCTGCCAGGACGAATCAGGCTCCGTTGAACCTTAAGGGGGATTCAAAAATTCAAGGAGAGAGCCGATAGACCGGACTCTTTCCCAGGACCAATTCCGGGGTCCTCTAAACATTCGGTGGGCCAAATGTCAGAAGAAAACGTCAGACGAAAGCGCTAGGAAACCCAATACCTGCGGCCGAAAGGGAAGCGCATCTCATCACGATGACCGCAACAGTCTCTGGGGGGTCGATGAAGAGTGGCCCTTCCAAACGTCCAACCAAGGGAAGAGGCGGGGGCATGAAGGGCGTAAAAAGGTTCGACATACGCCATTTGAGCAGTTCACGGCACTCGAGGGCCCCGACCGAAGGAAATGGGGAGCGTCTCGCCCGGGGGGGCAAAACCATGGCCGCGCAAAGTGAGGAATCGAAAAAGGCGGATCTTGGGCAATAAAACTACGGAGAAATTGATACGAGCGAGGACCAGTCGAGGAATTTCAGGCGGTTGAGGGCAAAAAGGGGAAAAATCAGTAGAGACGCTGTGATCGGGGGGGAGCGAGAATAGAAGCACTATCGCGGCAAGCCAGGGTAAATCAGGGGCTCGTGGGGCCGCTTCATAGAACAGAAAACCTTTCGTACTGACGAACAAAAAAATGGTTCTCCTAACCATTCATTGGCAAAGCAAGGGAAGACACACTCACCTCAGACAGGGGAGGCCACAACAACCCACCCACAGAAGAAAAAAACAAAGAAAACGACACCCCCCACCCAAACAACACAAGACAAAAAAAAAAACAACCACAAAAAAAAACAAACAAACGGGGGACTTCCACAGTTGCACAGCGCGGGACGCAAAGGCTGAAGCTTTAAACCATGGCTGTTCATTATAACGGTTCTTAGCTGCGCCTGCAAAGGGGGTGAACTGGGTCTTGACTACAAAACTGACGAAAGAAATGCGCTAACTTTTAGAAAAGCAACATTGGGGCAGAAATGGGGTTGAGGAACATCCATAAATGTGGGGGGTCAAAAAAAAAAGGGATGGGGTCGAAGGGCCCTCGGAAGGGTTTGAAACCATCTTCCGTGCCAAAGTGGGCGCCCGGGGTCATCAACTTGAGGAGGGCGGACTCAGTGGAACCATATGCCCTTAACAAGGCGGTGTTCTTCCATGGAGCCGATTCTGTGAAAAAAGAGGAGGAGAGATGAAAAAAATAGGGAGGAGAAAAGGCAGGGGGTTATGCTGTGCCACAAGCGGGGTGGTGCCAGCTCTTCCAGAGGAGGGTCCCAGCACGTCCAAAGCAAAGGTCCGCTAAGGAGGGTGGCACGGAGACCGGGGGAATCAAACAAAGAAATGAGGGGAATGGAGAGAGTCAGGCAACGCCGGCTTGTTATTTAAAGGAAGGGGGGGGGGGGTCCTGCTAACAAGAGGGAAAAAGGGGAATGGAGAATTGTTACCAAAAATGGAGGCCAGCAACCCTGCCTTCTCCGAAAGTCATGAAGTATATTGGGTAAGACCAAAAAAGAATATAATGGCCAGAAGAAACAAACATCACTGTTGAGGGGAGAGCTTTTTGACTCTTTCAACAAGTACGTAGGTACACCCTTGTCTAAAAAAGGGAAAGAAAATGTTGGGCCCACTGGGCCTCGAGATGCTAATACACGGGTTGACACGTGACTCGGGAACTCAGAAACACGTTTGAGGTGGCACTAACGGCGTAAAAGACCTTTGAGTAGGGTTCAATCTAGGAAAAAGGGTGCAAGTTTACCACCAACGGAAGTCAGTCTGAGTTCCGACAGCTAGAACCAAAAGCAAACCCAACGTCTACTAAGGTAAAAAAAGAGGCGGGAGTGAATAGTCGAGATGGGTTGGCCGCAGTATTGTGCGGTAGAGGCTGTGCGTGAAAGTGGACTTCGTATTCCCCTGAAGTATTTCCGCTTAAGGCCCTAAGGAGCTCGCCCGGATCGCGTATCAGTTGCTCGGAGGGCTTGCCCAAAAAAAATCCTACAGGGAGGAATCCGGTTAGGACTTCCTCCCCAGGCGACCTCGGAGCAGCCCTCTCATCGAAATAACACTAGGGGTTTTCCCAGGTCCCGAAAAAAAGACCGAAGAAAGGGAAGGCCGGAAGGGAGAATTTCAATTCTGTGGTGGAGCATGCAAAAAAATATAACGCCTCGGCGTTCGAACGAATACGCGGCAAGGGGGAAAGAGCTGGGGAACGAGCAAGGAGAAGAAAGGGAGGGCTTTCTTGCCCTTGGACGCTGCCGGAAAGGAAGGCGAGGACCGGCATGAAGCCTCTATGAATCCTTCAAAGAGGGGGGGTCAAGGCCGGACGAAAAACCGGAGGGTAAGCTTCCCTCAAAAAAACGGGGGGCATGGTGAAAATCGAGAACTCGTGATTATTGAAAAAGAAGGACCTAGAGGTGGAAAGGGGGTCCTGCTAAATATCAGAGATATGAGGAAGGGCGAGAGGGATCCCATGCGAAATGCGATGCAGAGGGGAGGGACCTCTTTCCTCTCAGGGACGAAATTGGAAAGGGGGGGTGTTAATCACCGGATGGTCAAAAACTATTCCTGGGGTACAGTTACGTTATTGTAACGACAGGACGTACAAAGGGAATACCTAACAGTGGGAAAGAATATATCTCACTTGGGGACAGGCAACTGGTGTATACTTTTGGAGCGGGAACCTTCAGAAGCGGTAGCATCGAATGTGGTAAGCACAGAAAAAGAAACTTGGGTTTTGTATTTAAACGGGGGGAAAAAGGAAAGGTATCTTATCGCTGGAATTTCTCTTGCGCGGGTAAAAGAATAGAGCCCTAGGGGGCTGCGATACGCTCTTGATTTCTCTCACTCTTTTTCTTTTGTCAGGAAAAGAGAGGGAGACAAGCCTAGTAAAAAATAGCGATCGGGCCTTGGTGTCTAGCCACGAAATTAGGTTGAGCGGGAAGAACGTTAGCCACTGGTGAAGGGGATGTACCGTTCGTCATGAGAGGGTTGGGGGGTTGGGGAAAGAAGAAAGGCTTCTGAATGTGGGCAGGGGAAAGGAAACATCCTCGATCCATATGGTAACAAAAAAAACGCTTCCTCAAGGGGGGATGGGAATTGGATATATGTTGAGCGGGATAGTTCTTAGAGAAGAACAGAAAGAGAAATAAAAAAATTAAAAGTGGTGACGAGGAGGGGGGGAATACAAGTCCCTCGGAGTGTCCAAAAGGACGCTTATGAAGAAAATTTTCGATAGGGGGCCACCAGACAGTAACATCAGCTCTTCAAACAGACAAATGCATACCACTGCGGTGGTACTCGGGACAGAGGTGTCGAGCGACCCAAGGGGAAGTGAGAGGTCCAAAGGTGACTTGTGCGGGAGTCTGGAAATGGTGGTGAAAATCGATCAGTTTAAATGCAAAGGATACGCTTGGGGATCAACAACCATAGGTACATGTGGGGGGGGGTCTCTTTAAGGAAGCCAGCGGAACGGAAGGAACAGGTTTTAAAAGAAAAAAATCGGAGTCAAAAAAAAAAAGAGGAGGGAGGCGAGACTCAAAAGGGGGCTGGCTACTTTGGCCCTCATTCTTATGGGAGCCGAGTACAAAGAAGGCGCAAAGGAGAGGACCAGGGGGGGTGGGGGAAAGATCACAAAAGAAGCCCGCGCGGGCCGGTACATCGCTGACGGGGAAAGGGCCAAGAAGAGGATAAAATGCAAGTGGGGGGGGGCATCACATGTGGGGGCAGACTCTACTATCAAGCGGGGAAATGGACCCCCAAGGTTAAAGGGAGCGGAGATGACGGATGGTGGAAGAAAATGAGCGAAAATATGGAAGGTCGGTCCACTCTCATGCCTGGGTAAAACCTATGGATGGTGAGTTTCAGGGAACGTTTGGGGTTTAGCGGACTAAAGCCCGATAAACAGCAAGGGGAAGGAAAGGGGGGGCAATCCATTGAGATACCTGGAGTTTGGGGGGGGGGAAAGAAGAGAGGAGAGTAGATCGCCAGGAAACAAAGGAGAAACGCAGTTTCTTGTCAAACACAAAAACAATGGACCAGCGTACCCAGTCATAAACGGGAAAAAGGGAAAGTCATAAGCGAAAGGGGCGTTCGTCCAAAAATCAAAGGAAGAAGCTACTCATGGCTGGAACGAACTGAGAAAGAAGGGTAATAAGGTGTGAACGCGGAAAAGCCAGGGGTTGAAGATTAGGAAAAGCTTCTTGCTCTACCCTCTCACGCAGGGAGGAAGGAAGTTAGCACCTTCCGACTAACACAGACACGTCTCAGGTGAGCTAGACCAAAAAGGAGAGTTTGGGGGGACCGCCAGCAGGGGGAGGGGGGAGGCTCCCCAAACGGACAAAAAGGGACGGCCAGGGAGAAGCGGGGGGGGGGGGGGGAGACCCCATTTCTCAATGGGGGGGGAGGGCTTAGGAAAGTGATGGAGGCAAAGGGTCCCGGAAAAGGAAGGAGCGCCGGGGGGTGGTGGGGGGGGGGGGGGGGGGGGGGTGGGGGTGGGGGGGGGGGGGGTGGGGGGTTGGGGGTGGGGGGGGGGGGGGGGGTGGGGGGGGGGGGGTGGGGGGGGTGGGGGGGGGTGGTTTGGTTGTTTTGTGTGTGGGGGGGGGGGGGGGGGGGGGGGGTTGGTGTGGTTGGGGGGGGGGGGGGGGGGGGGGGTTTGGTGGGGGGGGGGGGGGGGGGTGGGGGGGGGGGTGGGGGTGTGGGGGGGGGGGGGGGGTGGGGTTGGGGGGGTTGGGGGGGGGGTGTGGGGGGGGGGTTTTGGAGTTGGTGTGGGGGGGGGTTGGGTGGTTTGGTTGGGGGTGTTTCGGTTGTTTGTTGTGGCTGGGGGGGGGGTTGGGTTTTTTTGGGTGTGGGTGGTGTGAGGGGGGTGGTGGTGTTTGGGGTGGGGGGGGTTGGGGTGGGTTGGGGTTGTGTTTTTGTTTGCGTAAGAAAGGATGCCTTTCTTACAACGAGGCCGGGGAATTCTCGGCGGAGGACTCAACTTCTTGTCGCGCCTTGGGAAAAAAAAACGCTTAAAACGCAGCCTCATGAAAGCAAAGCAAGCATGCCCTCCTCCTCTCGAAGGAAAGAATCTCCAAATATTGAGGATAAGAAAAGGGGAAGCGCGTGAGTGCAACGTCAAAGGATCGGTAAACAGGCTTCCTCCAAGGCCAAAACGGAGTTCTAGAGATGGCCGGAAAAAAGCGGAGTCAGAGGGAGGGTAAATTCAAAAGAAAAACGGCACTAGAAGCACGAATCAAGGGCCGATGGAAAAAGGGGGATAAGTATCCCGAGGTCCCATGGAAGCCTAAGGGGAGTCCTACAGAGATGACTGAAGCGGCAAAAAAAAACCAGATTAGCGAAAAGAAGGAAACAATGCGGATGGGAGTCGTGTTAGCAAAGAATCCGAGAAAAGCTGAGAGGGTTTCTCTAGAAATGGGTATCAGGAGTTTGCCTGGGGAACGAAAGGCTAAAAAAAGACGCATGCTGCAGGGGGTGGGCACTGGCAACATAGAGAGAAAACCGGGGATCCACTCTCTGTGACGAAAAAGAAGGAGGAGCTAAGAGAAAGGACATTCACAATAAAAGTGAGGAAAGACCTCCAAAGTCCGACGAAAAGATGCCACAGGTCCAGCGGAGTTACTCTCTTATGGAAAAGAAAAGCAGGTAAAGTAATTATCCGGGATACTTCGTGAAAGCGAATAAGGGGGCCTTCCGGGGGTTGGCAAGCAAAAAGGACTGTGAAGCTCGGACAAAGCAGGGAACGGTGGAAAATTTAAGCAAGGGTCCGAAGAATTGACAGGACTGGAACACCAGAAAAAGGGGTGGCTCACTTGCCGGAAGTACTGGGTTAACAAACACCGGTAAGTGGGGAGAAGAACCCCCGGGACAGTGGGGGGAAAAAAACAGGGGGAGTCCGATGAAGGGGATAACCGGGGAGACGTTCGGCTCAAATTGAGGGCCAGGGTCGATATCTCACTGACCTTCGGGGGCTCAAAAGGGGAAATATTTAGTAGAACAATATCGAACAAAGATTAAGGCAATCAGGAGGAAGGATTGGTGCTGTGCCGCCAGCGTGGGGGTGGGCCGGAGAAGGGGAAAGAACTGGGGTCAAAAAAAAAAGTGGAAAATCACCCCAGCCGGCGTGGGGCGAGACTCTCAAAAAAAAAAAGGGAAAAGGAGGCAAGAAAGATCTCGGCAAAAAAGACAGGCGGGGATGTTGAGAGGTGTAAGGAACTAAAGGAAGAGGACGTCGATGGCCACCCCATGGATCAGACCCACCGAAGAAGGAGTTGAGTTTCGAAATGGGGGTAAGGAACGGAACCAGAGGGGAAGTGCTCACATGGAAAAGACGCCTTGGTTAAGTGGATAGGAGGTTACGTTTCCCAAAGCGGGGAAGAAGGAAAGCAAGGGGAGAAGACAGGTATAACTCGGACAGCGGTTATCAATGGAACCAAATGACCAAAGTCGGTGCAGTGATTCAGACAGGAGGTTTTTGAAAATTCGTAAAGGCAATGGGGCAGCCATGTTTAGGGTGTCCAAAGACCAGCGACAAGTTGAGAAGGGACAATTCCGCACTTGCGACGAGGGGGAGGTACGCCCTGAAGGTGACCAAAAAAAAGAGGAGGGGAGGGACGACTGAGTTGCCGGATATCTCCCTCGCAAATACGGGAGGGAATAGGGAGGAATTCCCCGAGGAGAAGAGGCGGGCACTGTGAAAGGCGGTACGCGGGGTAGAGGCCTGGTTCGGTGGGGGAAACATGTCTATGGGCACCAGAAGGGGCTACAGCTAATAAGGGGCCTGAGGCTAAAGTCAGCGATAAATGTTGATCGTCCTCGTGAACAACTCAATCAGAGGGAAGAAATAGGGGGTGAAGCACTGGGGCAGAACCTAGCTAGCATACCTCTGGGGGAGGAAAAGCTTATTTTTCATGTACCAAGATAGAGGAAGGAAAAAGTACGAGCGACGATAAAAGGTGGAGGGTCAGTGGGGGGGCGTGGGGAAAATCTCCGCGAAATGGTTTTCCTCAAAGTAGGAAGGCGGCCTGAGGAGTGAAAAGTAAAAAGGGCAGATGGAGTCCCTTGTGGGGCCGGAACTCAGAGGAAAAAAGGGCTTAGGCTGAGGCCCGGGAAGGAACGAAATCTAGTCGATTCAAACAGATGGGGAATGGAGGAAAGCGACGGGAGAAATGGAACGTAGAGCCGAAAAAAGGAATGTTTCTCGTAAGGAGGACAGCAGGAGGAGGAAAGTTGCACCGGGGCAGCAGGGGAGAAATGGAGTAGGAGCTTCTGCAGTAGAGTCTTGGGCCGGACAGTACCAACCGGCGAAAGGGGAGGACAACCTAATCGTCACCGAGGGCTCCTAACCATAATCGTGGGCCTGGGGGGGAAAGGACCTGGACTGAGGAGCGCAAGAGGACAGGGAGGGAAATTGGCCTAAAAACATCGGACGTATCAAGGGAAGCAGGACCCTACACGAAGGGGCAAAGTCTGCGCGCACTCCTACAACTTTGCGGAAGTTGTGATTTTAAGACAATTCGCATGAGTTCAAGCTTTGTATTAGGCGCGTAGGGGGGAGTAAAAGAAAGGAACACCACCTGTGAGGGCGGGGGAGAAGGGGAGATTGGGCAAAAAGGAACTCAGAGGCTCAACTAATATCAAACCATATTGGGGGAGCTCGAGTCGCCAGGAATTTGTCAATGATCTTGCACCGCAGTATCTAGAATAGGCAGGGAGCTCAAACAGCCGGTCTCAACTCGTGCTGAGGAATTGCTTCGTGCCGGGCTGGAAGGTTCTTTCATATAAGCGGGAAGGGTGGGGGGGTGTTGAATATAAGGGCGGAGAGGATAATGTTTGCGTGGGAAAGTCATCCTAAAAAAACTTTCATCCCCAAAACAAACCAAAAACAGGGAGGCTAAGCGCATGGGAGGGGGGGCGTGTGCGCAAAAGGCAGGTTGTAGTGATGAACGTCTGAACGAAACCAAGGGGAAGAAACCAAAAGTTAATCATAAACAGGGATGGGGGGTACCGACTGGCCCTCAAAAGTCGGAGCGGGAGGAAGGGTGTTTAAAAGCCAGGACACAAGAGATCTCAAGAAGAAGTCGCATTCAGGGTCGTGTAATCAAGCGATTTCGAGGGGGGGAGGAGATAAAAAAAGGGGGATCCCAAAAGGGGGACTGTGATGCATGATTCACTTGTGGGATACCACTCTATTTACAAGACCAGAAGAGAGGGGGTGAGTAAATTAAAACACCGTCAGTATGTGGTTCGTGTCCAAAGAGAAAAGACCTTGAGCCGAAAAGGAAGAAGGTCTTTGAAGGTCAGCATAACAAAAAATGAGGAAAAATACATCTTGCTCCTCAACCGGCCCTGCGACAGGTTGCAGACCAGGGGGTTGTAGCGACACCTCTCAAACGCAAACCATATCCTGAAGGGGTTTGAGAAGGGACACCAGCGAAAAAATCGTTAAAAAGCACGCGATTTAACCGAAAAACAGGGAACGAATGCAGCCACCAATCCCCGGTGTTCTTCATGGGTCGCATAGACGACGCATTCGAAAGCTATCTACAAAAACAACAGTGGGGGTTTCTTCTAAAGAACTTATTGATATGTAAAGAGGCGGTTTTAGACCTGTCTCCTTAAAACTTCATAACTCGCGGTCCAAGAGAAGTCCTGGAATCAGCAGAGGAGAAAGGGAGAGGGGCTTGTAGGAAGGGTGTATTCAGTCCCTATAAGAAGATGCAGCAATTGCAGAAGAGAAGTGTTTGTTTATCAGCATGAGGACTGAAAAAAATGGGAAAACCCAAAGGAGCCAAGTCTCTTTTAACCAAACACCATGACCAGAGAATGAGGCTCAGTTTCAGCAAGGAAAAGCAGAAAGGTGGACCCGAACGCGGAGCACGGCGTTTAGCGCGATAAGGGAAGATAGGGGGCATAGGATAGGGAGGCCAAAGGGGCTGAAAAAAAAACTGGCGATTAAGGAAAAAGCACCGCGGGGTTGAGAGTCTTTGACTGACCGGAGAAGAGGCAAGACGAAAGAAGCGACGGTGGGGAAGGAAAGGGGGAGAAGAACGCCAAAGGGAAGGTTGATTGACATTCATGACCCAGGGGCAGAAGGTCGTAAAGCGAACCCCGTCCCGCGGCAGTTGGTAAAAAAGACCCAGGGACGAAACAAGGACCGAAAAATATTGCTGATTCAAAGTTGAGGGGGGATCCAGGCAGCATAGTTAATTCAAGCATTGGCGCCGGGCAAGATCGGTGTCCCATCACTATTCTCGGGTACGGGCGAGGCCAGCTAGGAGGTGGAAGCACTTTGAGAAGCTTTACGTGAAGCAAGGCATGGCAGAAAGCTCGCAGGCGAAAGCCTCCTCTTCTTCCGGCAGATATAAGAAACTAGGGGGACGAAAGAAAAACATGAACAGAGGAGTGAAGTCGCAAAGGGGGGTCAAACCGTAAGGGAAAAAAACCCGAGGCGGCAATTAGTCGTTAACACGGCGTCACTAAATGGAGAGCCGCCCTATCAGAGTTGACGGCACAGAAAGGTACACGCAACCTTCCAAATGGAAACGGGCAAGTCCATTACCGGAGATTATTCTCCGATGAGAAGGATTAGGGGGAAAAGGTGCCCACAACGAACCAGATGATGGAGGGGACGGCGCGAATCACATTGGAGGTTTTCGACCTTCAGAAATCAGCCAAAAACTATACGATGATCGGGGATCTCCAGGAGAATCCTCTCGGGGGGTGTAGTCCTGAAAGAGGCCCTCTTACATAGAGGGCTGTCGGGGTGGGGGAACCGATGGTTGGCAAGAGTTGCTCCGCCTACTTTTATCCAATCCTGAGGGGTTAGAGGAATCAATGGAAGGGGACATCGCGATCTGGAGAAAAAAACCTCTCCGCTCGGGACTCAGAGCGGAAGAATGGACAGATCGTTCCTATATTAAGCTACTATAATACGAAAAGTACATGCGACGGGCATTCTTCAAGAGCAATAGACCCTGAAGGGTGGGGTACGGACGGGTCTGAAGTCTAACAAATTTTCGCAGTTACCGAAGAGAAGATTTTCATAGTAACCTTAGCACTGGTGTCACAAATAAGAGCAGGTTCTGACCCTGGGCCTAAAAAAGAACTTGGGGTACAGAAACTGATCGAAGAAATCTCCCTTCTCATTTGGGGGAAACCAGGCTTAAGTGGAAAAAGGAGAAAACTTATTATCCCTTAGAGCGCGGTACTTCAAGACTCTGCAAAAAAAAGTAGGAAAAAACGGAGAAAGTCGTGTGCTTGCTTCGCCCTCTTCGAGGTTCTGTCTACAAATTCTAAGGCTAATGCTTCGCGACTGAACTGGGTGAGGGGGGTTGCGAAAAGGGGCACATGAAGGGATCCGCTGTAAGGGTGGAACCGTCCAAACATATGTACCTCACCCGAAGGGGGCGTTTAAAATAGAGATCACAAACAACAACGGAGAGGAGGAAAAAGATCTCCTTCCGGAGTGGGGGGAAGGTTTGTGCGTGGTGCTACCAGAGATGACGGCGACTGGAAAGAAACTATAATGACAGCATAACAAGGCAGTAGAAGAAGGCAATATCGTATTCGGGGGGGGGCCCTACTCGAATAGGCTCCATAGAAACAAAGATGGGGAAGGGCGATCTGTTAGGAGTTAAGGAAGCCGAGACGGGCTAAAAAAAGTACTCATGCGCATCCTGGTTTACCCAACGGGAAAAGGGAGGGGACTATAGAAACAATGTGGTGGTGAACCGAGTTCGACAGATAAAACCTAACCATGGGGGGGGTGGCCAAAGAACAGGAGAAGTGAAGGGCTGAACATGGGAGGGGGGAAAGTTCTCAAGAGGTGGTGAAGGGAGTAAGAACCCTTTCGACCAACCACAATTAAGGCGCATCGGTGACGACACTGGGGCTCGAAGCTAACTCGTCGCACTAACCGGCGGCAAGAAGGTAATGGGGGGACTGCGGAAAGAAAATGGATGGAGGGTAGGGTGATTCAAGTATTTAGTACCGGGAGGGGGATGGTTCAGGAGACGAAAAAAGATAAAAAGTATGGGGAGTTCTGGTGGTAAGGTGAGCTGGATTCAGCGTCCAAACAAAGCATTATTCGGAAAGAATGAAAGGAATCGAAAACTGCGTGGATCAGAGACATAAACATTCGGGGCTCGCGTAGGGGGGTTGCTGTGAAAATCACGAAGGGAGCCATATAGGGACTCAAGAACGGCTAAATCTTGAATGGAGTTTTTTTTTCGGATTCAAAAATCTGGGGGTGCCTCTCTTTATCACTGAGAATTCGGCCAGTGTAAAGCTGCTGGAAGCGCAAGGGAGAACGTCCTTCGATGGTCAGACTTTCGCGGGCAAAAAGACCTCGATGAAATGCGGAGGCGTCTAGAGACCGGCTGCAAAAACATCTGCCGCAGTCAAAACGATGTTTGGTAAAAGGGATTGAAAAGTTAAAGATCGTCTAAAGAAACTCGGGGGAAATCACTTTTGATTAGCGGGAAAAGTGAAAAATGTATGCTGAAGGACGAACATGTGGGAAGGAATTCTGGCTGGTCTAGGGAGTTAGGAGAGCGGAGAAGCATTCAAAAATTGACGTACAACTGAGTTTCCTGGAAGGGGGAAATTAAGATGTACTGGTAAATTAGAAGGGGAGGCAAGAATCTCTCTTCGTAGGGAACGGGAAATTGGAATCACATCGTACTTTATCAACTGGAGAGCAAGGGGGGATTCAGCATACGCGGGAGCCTGTCCAGTACTTGCGGAAGGGGGGGGGGGGAGCGGGGAGGGAAAAGTCTTCATTCTTGAAAAAGCAATCTCTGGGTACATCAAGCCGAGCGCGGACTTTTTCTACAAGGGGAAAACGAAACCGAAACCAAAACAGAGGCTGGTTATGAAGGGGGAACTTGGAAGCCTCGGGCTCAACAGAAGGAGAAAAAAATTGTCTTCTCTAGAGGGAATGCTCGGCAGGAAAGTTCAGAGTATCAAGAAAGACTAGATTCCAGTATCTCTGGGTAAACCGAACGGCGAGTAGGGGAAGCTGCAGCCAGGGCGTTTTGGGGGGGCACCGTGGCGTAAGATAGGTCGGTGGCTGGGTTTGTTGGGGGGGGAGATGGGCTGCGAATTTTGTTCGGACGGTCAATACGGGCCAAATAATAAGAAACACAGGAGAAGAAGGAAGTAGAAAACTAAGGCTACAGGGGGTTTTCTGACTCTAACAAAGGGTAAAAACGCACAAAAGAAGGTTATACGTGTCCCCTCAAGGAGGTTGAAAATCATTCGATTGGACCCGCAGAGGTCTGAGCTTGAGAGTTAAAGAAGACTCCCACACTCAGAGATCGCGCAGAAAGGGGGGGGGTATTGTTGGGACCTAGGGCGCGGTGGAGGGAAGTCGGGAACCAAGGGATGCCAAAGGTGCTTGGGATGAAATGTCTGGAAAGGTTTTGAATGTTACCTAGCGAGATGGGGTTAACAGCTCAGGGACTGGAGTGGGTACAAAAACAGGAGGATAGTTGTTTGGTGAAGATGTCGAAGGGGGGAGCAGAACATACGAACTAAACGATCAGGGCCGGTGAAGATCTCGAAACAAAAAAAAACGGAGGAAGAAAAGAGGTCCAAAATACAAGAGGGGGGGCTTAGCATATGTGTAGGTCGTCTAAGATCACAACCAAGAAATTCCAAGGGTTTTTTTAGAACACCCACGCCGCGAAGGGGAAGGTCTGGTAGCGCAGAAGGTCCCAGCCCACAAACCAATGGGGGGAATCGAAGTCCAATTGGGGAAGATCCATTGGGTCCGCTCCAGAAGGGAGGAAAAGAGGATCACCAAAAAGGAAAATTGTGATTTCTAAAGAGTCAGACTGATGAAGAGGGAGTCGTCTGCAATAAACGGCTCACATTCAGTCGGCGGTCAACGCGCATGAACTGTGTAAGAAAAAGGTAGGGGTTAGAGACAGGTGTTCGGGGGGGAAATTCAGTATGAACTTCATCCTCTCAACGCGAAGAAAGGGGGAGAAAAAAGGGTCGAGTCATCTTCCGTGTTTAGATCCCTATAAGGATGAGGAGTCCGCAACATCCGCAGGTATGGCAAGAACCTCAAAACCCAAGGAAAGAAATATATTCAAGAGAACATAGATTTTCACAACCTCAAATCCAGGGGCTAAGGTGCTTAAAAACTTAGCAGCGCTATCATAGAAGGGGGATCGATATGCTTGAAGCTGCTCTGAGGACGTTTGAAGGAGGGGAATTGCTCTCCGCAAATAGGGGTGAATGCCCATTCCTCCCATAGAGCAGAGTACCACTGTTTTAGACCAAAGGACCTCCGAAAAAGGGACCTCCGATAGGGGGTTTAGGAGACATGATTGGGGGAGAACGCCTGGCAGGGTCGTAAATCCACTCAGTTGTACAAGAGGTCGAAGATTGATGGGATCAAACGACTTTAGAGGGTAAGGAAAGGTGGATAATTGAAGGGATGGAAGGACAATTGCAACACACAAGAATCGAAGAGGGATCGGACTTGACCGGAAGCCTGCCGTTACTCAACGGCCACGTGTACGAATAAGGTTTTCCCAGGGAAAAAACAGTGCTTTAAAGCCTCCGGAAGGAAAATCAGAACTCCAAAGACAAATCCTCAGTCGGCAAGGGGCAGAATCGAACAATATGACGCTAAGAAGAAAGGTGACACTTAGAGTAGGGGGGACGTCCGAGACGGTAAAGGTCAGACACCATCTTGATGAGCTAGATAGGAAGCACGGCTCTAGCGATAAGCCATTCAGAGAGGGAAGGGGGGAAAAAACGTAGCAACGCCAGCCGGAACGGATCTTCTCAGGGGGCTCTAATCACACAGAAGGGGCGACTTGAGGATGAAGGGGAGGAATATCCTTGTGCAGAGAGCACACGACCTTCAAAGATTCTGGAATACAATCATCGAAAATCGCAGTGAGGGTGCAACAAAAAAAGAAAGGCGACGGCGATCGGGGGGGGCTCGAAATAGTCCTGTGTCGATCCTTGAAAAGGGCTTCAAATAGCAATTGGAGGTGTGGGGAAAGAAAGGAAGAGCGATCAGTCTAGCGACCGGCATAACTTATTAGGACCACAGCAAAGCAGGGGAAAGAACGAGCCATCAGGAAGCCGCCGGGGGGCATATCTAAAAATCACAGAAGAAAAGAAATAAAGAAAGATGCAAAAAACCACATTGCCAGAGACTTGGCCGAAGGGGGAGACGAGGATAAACAAGGAAGATGCGACGGGGGGAGACTCGTCGCCAACGGTTTGTAACGGCAACGGGAGGGAAGACAGGAAACACCGAAGGACCGAAGTGCGCGGAAACGGGGCACTGAACTTATCATGTTCTTGAACAAGCCTTGTTATGCCCTTCACGAGACCGGAGCGGGGGGGGACACCACCGGTGTGGGAGTCAAGTCCCTCCTTACAGTTGGGGAAACCAGGCTTCCGACCTAGTAATACCAAAGGGGAGGAAGAATACGAGTTCAGCTTGAGGCATCTTTCACCATCGGGCCAGGTCGGGGGTTTCTGTGACGGGAGACCTCTTCATCCTGGTAACACCAGCTTCAAGAAGAAAAAGATGAAGAAGAGGAAGACGAGCTGGTTCTGAGTGGAAGCACTCGGGGTGGGGGGGGACAGTATCCGGCAGGGGTAGTAACAAACACATTTAGACGAAAGGGTGGCGTTGCACGGAGAGAGAGAGAACCAACAAAGAGTATTAAAATAGAGAGAAGTCCAGCAAAAAGCCAAACAAGTCTGGGGGTGGATTGAGGTTACCGTTCATTGGGCCGGCTACTGGGCCACACCAAGATGGAGGAACGACAGCTTAGGTCGCAGAAGGGCAGTGAATCGTATGAGAAGATAAAGCAATAAAACTCTATCATTGGAGAAACCCGACTGGGGAAGGGGCGATCTGTCCGAGGTCCGCCTGAAAGAAGAGGAAAAAGGAAGACATCTTTTGGGATAAGTCGAAACGGAAGCCTTGTTAACGGAAAAAAAAGGGGCGGTCGACAAACCATGTGGTGGACCACCAAGTAGGTTCTCGCAATTTCAAAAAAAAGGGGGAGGGTGTCCAAACAGGTCCAAACTGGGGGGTGCTTCAGCGCGAAAGGGGGAACTGTAACTAAAGGGTTGGGAGGGATCTACCATTGCCGGTGAAAAAAAAAACAATGAAGAGAGCTTGCGAGCATTATCGCCGAGAGGTATCTCAGGAAGAGATAGCGCGCTGGCATGTGGCATGCTGCAGGGGACGAGAGGGAGGGATGTTTAAAAGGCAGGGGGCGGGATGGCACACCGTGTCTGGTACCATCCTAATAGGATCACACCGGGGTCGCGCGGAGGTAAAGGAAGTCGATATGCGGTGACAAAAAACGGGAGTCTTAAAAAGGGCATGGAGGAAGGACTAAAGAGGACCGATTATATCCACACAAGAGAAGAGCGTCTCAGTTAGGGGGTGCCGGAAAAGAAGCGGCATGATTCGGGGGAGAGCCGCGCATCTTCGTGTTGGCATCAAATGAGCTCCTCGGGGGTGCCAGAACGTTCCTAACGTGAGGGGGGGGAAAGCGGAAATTGGCTTATGGTACGAAAAAGTTTAAGGAGAGGACAAGGAAAGCGGGTTGCTCGGGTAAAAGCGATGAACTGGGAGCGTCTAGACGGACGGGAGGAACGCACAAATTCCGGCGTGCAACTCGGTTCACCGATGGGGGGAGAGAGACGGATTCAAACTGAAAGGATAGGGAGAGTCCAGCCCAGGGGGAGAGAATGTTTTCTTTCGATTGATTGATGATTCTGAATGGGACGAGAACATTTTCCTGCAGAGGCGCTTGTTTAAGCTGTCAGTGGAAAGGAGAAAATTAGGAAAACGAATTCGGGTAATGGACTGGCCGAGCAAAATGGCCGGAAAGGGGGGGGACGTGGAAAGAGCAGGAGGAAGGAGTCCTCTTCTTCTGGTGGTGGCATCTGGAAGGGGAGGCAGGAAATACAGTCGCTCATTCATATCGTCGCGGGAGGAGATCAACCATACCAGGGCGGAAAAGGGTGGGAAAGGCAATGCGAGTTCACAAATCGAGGGGTTACAAAACTAAGGAGGGCTGGGAGGAAGCTCACTGGTACTCAAAAACAAGTCAGCCTCGCTAGTATGTTTCAGGGAGAAACGAACTTCAGAAAAGGGAATATCAACCCTAAATGGGGGGGGGGGGGGTTCAAGCGAGGACGGAATGTACTCAGCAATTACTTACTTTTTGAAGGGAATCGCCTTTTAATGAAGATCGGCAGGGAGCGAGACCCCGCGAAGTTTCTCCTGGTTTATGGAATCTGCCAGGGGGGCGCGTTGTTCACGGCTCCGTTAAAGAATATATGATCTTCACTGGGGGTTTGTTGGTTTAACTATAGAGGCCAAGGGTTGGACTGGAGAATCAAGAATCACCGGGCCAAAAACAGGCCGCTGTGCAATGGGGGGGGGACTGGGGAGGGAGCGCGTTGAGCGGGATTACTTAACCAGATAACACAAGAAAGCGGGGTCATCCCGCTTGTCAAATTCATTCAGCGTGCCCGCAGAGGTAAACGAAAAGAACTTGCGCTAATGTGAAAAAAAATGGGGGTGGAAACCAGCAGCTGCTCCAATTCACCAGAGAAGAGAGAGAAAATTCTGGGGGGCCTCGCAATGGACGCAGTCAGGGAGATACTAGCCAATGTTACACCAAGAATTGGGGCTGCAGTAGTTGGTTGTGGCTGTGACCTAACGAAATATTTGGACAAACCCCATCAGTGCCTTTTAGCGGGAAACCTACCGGCGGTCTATGTTGGGTTCGCAAAACAAAAAATGGGAGATAACATACAACCTCGCCGAACAGGGAGCAGGGCACAGTTTTTATAACGCTCACCAAACGGAGGAAAAGATATATTCTCAAACCGCTCCCTGGAACAACGGGAGTGAAGAGTCTAAAGAGGAGGCACCAGAACGCTATACAACTGGGGGTTTTAAATTGTACAAAAATGAGAGGGGAGGCAAGGTAAGTCAACGTAGGTCCAAGCCACCCAGGGACCATGAAGCCAAGGCAAAGTTTGGGCCTATCAACGTGGTCGATACCGTCATAGGGAGAACCCCGTGGAGGCAGATGGGATTGAAGAAAGATTCAGGATGGGGGGGGGGGGCAATACTTATCGCCCAGAAGTCAAAAGCGGGGCGGGAACACTCTAGCCTTTTATCCACGGAACTAGCACGTATAAAGGGGTGGGGTTGAGGGCCGGTTGTTGAGAAATACATCATCCCGCTAAGCGATCATAATTGAACCCAGGTTGTTGTCTTGGAGAAAGGAAGTTCGCAGTGAAAAATCGCCTAACGTCCCACAGTAGCAGAACGTTTGGCAAAAACAAAAAAAACCATTCCATATCATATATACACATAAGCAAAAAGAATGGCGCCGAGGAAAAACCTCGCCCGGTCGTGGGCACTCAAGGAAGTAGAGCTTCGAATATTAGGGCAGGCGACTCGTAAAATTCTGAGAGTGTCCTCAGCGAGCCGCCCAATAGGTTGTGGACGTCGTTGAGGGAACGCGCGGTATCCCGACCACTCTGACAGCGCCGCGACTTTCGCACAGGGTGCGAAGAGCCACCATCTGAGGGGAAGCCACAGGCGTTTAACACCGGGGCAGGGAAAAATTTAGTTACAAGACAGAAAAAAAAAGTCACCGTGTAGTGGTGGAAAGCGAGGACAAAAATGAAGGAACTGTGGGGGGGATATCCCTTTAGGAATAGGGAGGCCAATTTGGGCAAGGCACGAAGACGGAGCATCATAAACTGATCAAGGGGGTCCCAGTCCCACAGTCCTTTCCTCTAGCAGTGGGCGGGAATGGGTAAATTTAGCAGGCGTTACTCTCGCGCTCGGGGGCATGAAGACAACAAAGCGACGCAAGGCCCAAAGGGCAGCAGGGCGGCGTCCGTCATCTCTCCAAATCACTAAAGCGAGAACAGGTGCCTCTTGGGAATGTCGCGACGCACAGAGCGGGAAAGGAAGACAAATCCCGTCAACCGCAGGTGAAGGAGGCAAAAAGGTGAGGGGCAGTTACTAACTTGAAAACGGGGTTCCGGCACTAGAAAACGCAGAAGGGGAAGCCGTCTACCTTGGCGCGTACAACTCGCGACGCACTGAGCTGATAACGCCGAGGAGGAGGCTTGGGGCTACAACCAACACGAACCTGACACGTCGTAATAGAGGAAGATCGGGATGGAGAAATGGCAAACATCCTTCCTGAATCAGAGTTTAGGTTACGCGGGAGAAGGGTTCGCCGATCAGTTGGTATTTGCAGGGAAAAGCATGGCTTGCGGTGGTCAACAGGAAGACCGAGCAATGGACCGCGACGTGGAAAAAAGTAAGCCTTACTGTCCACATCAAGCCAGGGGCCTCACGAAACCACAACGCGTCAGAAGGCTGACCAAGGTCGGCGGAAAAGAGGAAGGAATTAGGAGTCTGATCTCAAGGCAAATACGGCGTACTGGCTAGAAAATGAATGGTGGGTGCACGGACGGTCTAAGAAGGAAAAAAAAACCAGTTCCGTACCGGGGTAAAAGTGCGGGGCTAATCTGTCAAGAAAGAATGTGTCAGGGACACAAGAAAAACATTGGGTTCTGCCCTTGAACGAGAACGGGAAAGGGGGGGGGTCACAAACCACCTGTATTGAGGAGAAAAGCCGAAGGGGAAAGTAACCAGATGGACCGATGGGGGCCGAGTATCAAAATTGGTTAGTCAAGTCTCGGAGTGAACTTGAGATCTGGAAAGGAGAAACTTCCAGCCTTTTATGGGGGGGACGATCCTCAGGTAGAGGTCTTAAACACACCAGAGAGAATACAAATATTCATACCGAGGACTTAAAGGGGTCGTCGACCACTGGGCAAGGAAGAAGGCCCTAAGGGTAGGTAACACCTTCAGAAAACATCAGTTGAACAAGAAGCCGAGGCGTGGGCCCTGAATCGTCTCCACCAACGTGGGGGGAAGAAAAGAGAGATCTCCGCAACTCCGCGGGGGGAGGGAAACTGATTGGAATGTGAAAGCAAGAGTTTTCAGGTCCCAAAAATTGTCTTCACAGCAGAACCCGGAGTCAAGGGCGGAATGAGAGGTCTGGCTGTG
>Ga0179593_1463282_pt1 | contig 22691 bp, 21 predicted proteins | sample CZODoug2_1_08_16_FD_185931 | JGI IMG/M metagenome (GOLD analysis project Ga0179593, IMG submission 185931) | Vadose zone soil fungal communities from Angelo Coast Range Reserve, California, USA - CZODoug2_1_08_16fungal (PacBio error correction) | ecosystem: Environmental > Terrestrial > Soil >...
TAGAAACCTGTTCCGACGCCCAGGGAAAATAACGACGGGGAACGCGTCAAGCAAACGAACCATGCCGACCGACCCGTCCATGGGAAGCAGACGAAAAACCGACAAATAAACGCGCAGGACAAATGGTCAGCACGAAGCCATCCTAAGGAAAGACATCGTGAAAAAGGCGCGCGCGACGATGTCAGCCAGTTGAAATCCCCGCCACCCATTGCCGCAAAAAGACAATGGAAAAGGGCGGGGCTAAACTGGAACGGGAAAAAAGGTGGGAACCATGGTAAAAAACTACGAAAAGGGGAAAAAAGAGCACCACCGGCAGTCAATATAGTACGGGACTTCGGAGGGGCACTGGTACGAAACAGGAAACGAGGAGCGAACCAGGGTAATCGGAATAAGCGGGGAGAGGCTGGCAACTTTCAAAAAGGAATAGAAGTCTAGAAAGGGCACCAGGGGCGGAAAGCAAAGGAAACCTGCCGATGATACAAGGGAGGCGTTCTGCGCTGTCTCCTGCCCGGGGGAGCCAAAACCGAAACGGAAGGGGGAAGTTAGTGGGAGGAAAAGGGGGAAAGTACAGAAAGGAGTGGAGAGACCGGGTCGCCCCAGCCGTCAAAAGGGTCGGTATAACCAGCATCCATCGGCAAAAAGCTTGTGGGAACAGCTAGTGGGGGAAAGTCACGGGGGTGGCGGTAGGCACATGAAGGAGTCAAAAACCGCGAGGCGAAAAACGGTGGGGGCATTGTAGAAGAACGGACGAGGGGGGGCAGAGGAAAAAGTGGAGACGTTTTGCAGAATTTCCACAACTTCGTACGGCATGCAAGAAACCGGGGGGGGGTGGTAGTGCGGTAGTAGAACGGGGGGGAGAAATTCCCCCGAAGGACAAAAACAAAGAACAACAAAGAAGGTAGAGGGGAGTCTGCCGGGACGATAAGTGAGCAAGGGGGCACGGGAGAGGACTTTATAAGGTTTCTTTCCGTGGGGAATTATAACGGAAAAGGTCATGCGCACGGGGTCTAGTAGGACGGGTGCATTTAGGGTAAGAAAAAAACAAGGTCGGATTATAGCCGGACTCAAAATCCATTGGTGTTTTCGACCGCCTAAAAATACGTGAAAGGGAGAGAAAAGTATCATGAAAAAACGGGGGGAAAGGAAGATGAAGAGCGCGCGACCTGTACGAACGAACTTCAGTTTCTGGGTCTGAAAGAGGGAGATAAAGACAGGGGAAGGGGGGGGAGAAACTCACTCTGACTTGGACGGGGTGGGGGAAAAACCTGGGGGACCTCCCTGGGTTCCAGGGAAAACCAGGAAGAACTTGGGGCGAGAACTGGTCCTGGAGGTTTCGGGGGGAGAATTGCAGACGGGGTAGGAGAGGAAAGCCGTCAGGGGAAGCTCAAACCCCGAAATTCCCAAGGACAAATTTTCCAACTTCAAAGAAGGGGGAAATTAAAATAGGGATCAAAATCACTCGGGACTCGCAGGGGTGGTAGGACCCTTACTTTCAATGTTGGGATATAAAAGGCCCGTGGGGCCAAAAGAACGTTGTCAGGTCCACTACTTTTGTAGAGGGCTTTAAGGAAATTTTTGCGGATTGTCTAAAAAAAATGTCAGACTGGTATAAAGGAAAAAGATTTACGAATAGGGAATGTAAAAATAGCCCCGGTGAAGGCTTCACCGGTTGAATTGTGATTCAACGGGCATTCGATCAGAAGGAGTGAGGGAGCAGCGATCACTGGACTGACTTGGCCGATGTCGCGAGGGGTCACCCACAGGATTTTAGGCTGGTGAGACCCGGGGGAACACTGGCTGTTAAAACGGTGCCGGTGTAGTGCTGAGTGGGTCGAGGGGAAATCAGGACGGAAGAGTTCTCGGGGGGAATTTGGTTTTTGAGCACCAACATCGAAAAAAGGGGGGGTGTATAGTCAATCTTTTCAGGAAATGGACAACATCAGCAAAAAAGATCCTTATTTAATCCCACCGAGGGGAGTACCGCGGTAGCTGGGGCCAACTGCCTAAAATAGGGGGGATTGGACCGGGCGGGTAGTAACGGCTTTTGGCAGGAGGTTGTTCGGTCGGACGACCACTTGACCGGGAACGCGGGACAGGTGAATTCAGGAGGGTGAACGTCGCGGAAAAAAAGGAGTCAAGGGTTCAATTCAAGGTGACGGTGCCTGTCCATGTCTCTAATAAACGATCTTGGGTTGCCAAAGAACCTTTAAAAACCAATTGGTCTTTAAGGGGCCGGACCGATTGGCGGAACGATAAAAAAAAGACACCGACCGGCTCTTCCTAAAGGGTGGTGAGGGTTTCCATGAGGGGGCCCTCCCAATTCGTGGGGAAAGGGTATTTTTTTGGTTGGGGTTTCGTGTAAACTACGAGGTGTTCGGGGGGGAAGTAACTTTGTAGGGTTTCGGTCCTGTGCTGAGTGAAGTAATCATGGACCCGGGGCATGAACTCGTCAATAAAGGGAGAAATCCGGGAGAGCTCCGTGCTACTTCACCCACGGGGGAGATGGGGAGCGGTAAGTTCCCCGCGGGACTCTTAAGGGAGACCTTGAGTCTCTAGTCCTTTTGATCGTTTGAGGTCGCTGGGTGGGCGAAGGCATCAGTTTTTAGAAAAAGTCTCGGGGTGGTCCTCACAAGACTCCTGCCTGAACGGCATGCCGGGACTAGTCAGGGTGTTGGGGTGGCTGTGCCCTCCGGTTTTCATTAACCAGAGGAGATATTTTAGAGCACCCCGACGGGATCAAGGCCGGAGGCCGTGCGTTCAATTTTGTCAAAGAACCGGTCCTGTTCGGTGTTCATGGCGTCTCCTTTGTGGTGTTTAGCAAAGGGACCTGAAATATGAAACTATAGGATGTGGCACTCAATTGACCTGCTGTTTGCATCCCTAATGGAAAAACAGCATGGGGAGGTAGCTGAAGGGGCATTTTCATCTATGGCCTCGGGCATAAATATCGGGATCTCATTTTCCCTGCAAACTCCAATACTTGCGCAACGAAGAAGCCTGCCGTAGCTCCTCATAACCTATATTTGGTAACCCTTCGTTCGCACCCCCTCCGACCCCCCAAGAGAAACTTTGTGCGAGTCTCCGTTCCGAATTGTCTCCTGTTCGCTCTACATTCTGCCCTGGGAGTGATCCCTATTGAAAAAACCCCAAAAACAAAAAAACCGTTTGTGATTTCGGTAGTTAACTCTCGATGGAAACAAATCCCCTGGTTGTTCGGGACCCCGCACCGATTCCAGGCAGAACTGTCCTGGGGACGGAGCAGTCCTGCCAGAAGGCAATCTTCTTTCCAGATTCCGCTTACAAACTCATTCGAATCTTTATTTTCTCTGCCTGTTTTGTCCGCTTCCCGGAAGTGGCATCGATTGCAATAGGGTTCTTAGGGGAAAATAGGACCTAGTCGGGTGGGATGGGGATTGTGACTCATAGGAATGCGTGGTTCCTTGGTGAGACTCTGAGGGAAGACGCGACTTTGGAAGGTCTATTTGGAACTCACCTGCGTTCTTCCAAGTTCCGCCACGTGTCCATTTCTTATCTTTCCCGTCACGATGTGAATTGGGGTAGTCTTTGGAGAACTACTATAAAGACCTACTCAGTTTCCCCATCTTCGGGAAGAGGGAGCAACCCCCCCTCATTCAGGAGTATGGACAGGCTCTGAGTTCTGCAGGTAGGTGGCTCTGGAAGTCGGGGCGTTGCTGGCCCCGCAGTCAAATGGCCCGATGCGGTTCCCAGGTCTGGCGGGACCAGTGGGCCGAGGTGTGTTCTCTTGCATGAATCTCTAGCAATTCGTAGCAAAAAGATATTTTCTATAACCTGCAACGGCAAAGAAGCCTTAGTTGAATTCCAAGAAAGAAGACACAACCGGAGACTCTGTATTCGGGAATGCCTGCCCAGTCTGACTATGGAGAGTGTTTCCTCTGCGGCTTCGTAGGTAAAAACCCTCAGAAAAAATATAGACGGTCAACGGTTGTGAGAAAAGACGGAGACTAATGTTACTCTCAGTAAAAATGACTGAGGTTATCTGCATCGGTCTTAGTGACCTAAGTGGATTTTGGAAGCTGGAAACTAAGTAAAAGTTGGGGTTGTTTAGGGGTATAGGATTGAGCATGGCGAGGACGCGTGAGGAACCTATTGACGAGGGCAGCGCCCTCATTGGAAAATGGGAACACTCAAAGGTAAGTAGCTGACGTTTTCCGTCGGGTGGAAAGCTGGATTTTTTCGGGGTACTTCGAGCCCTAAGGTCTAAACAAGAGGTCCATCTAGTACCCCGGGCAGAGGAGCCGCTTTAGGACGGATCTTGCGGGAACCCAGCAGCACTCCGTACTTTTGAAAACTCCGGCTTGTGGGATTCTCGGCACAAACATTCAACTCGCCTACAAAAGAAAGTGTCCAATGCTTGCAACCTGTGAAATCTTTGAATTTCAATCGGTTATGTTGATGAAATAGATGTCTTTGCTTTAGGAACAAGAGCAAGTAAAAAGTTTCAACAGATAGATCACTTCAGCCTGATAGTTTGGGAGAGTACAGCCCATGATGTGTAACAAATTAAAGACCTATTAGGATAACTGGGTTTCGGGCTCTTCGGGTCTTGTAGTCGATCTTCGGGGGTTCGTTCGCGTCCTTTCGCACCGGCCCGCTTTCTCAAACTTGCTGAAAGGTCCAATGTTCCCGGGGGACAGAGGGTGATAGCCATATAGGTCTTCTACCAAGAACGTGATACACAGCTTCCTGAGTATCCCATCACATAATTGGTGAAGAGATGTCGGTTATATCGTTAAGAACACGGGGAAAACATGGATTGAGGTCCAGAAAGGTTACCAAGTTTGTTAAAATAGAGGGTATTACAACTGTATAGGGCGTTTTTGGGGCCGAAGCGTGACAAGGATAATTGTTACACGGTATATCGGCTCCTACGCCTCCTTCTCTCAAATGGATCTTCGAGCAAAGCAATTTTACGATAGAATCCGATGGGAATAGAAAAGTACCAAAAAAGAAGGTGGGGTTTCAAATGAGAGGGTGTTTATTAATTGATCGGAGACCCACGCTAGGGGTTAATTAAATAAAGGTACGGTGGCAAATTGTTTCAATGTTTCACATGCGAAGTCAAAACATTTGCAGAGGTTTAAGGGGAGAAAAAAAAAAGAAAAAGACCGCGGGGCATTAAGTTCGAGGAGGAAACGGAAGTGTCACCTTCAGGAAAGAAGGGCAGGAAAGCTACCGGAGGGGGGATACCAGTCACTTAAGCTCGGATCTGGAAAAGGCCTACTTGAGAGGAGAAACAATTAAGCGGCCTGAGTGAGGGGAACCCAAAACTGAACTTTGTTCGCGTAAGACAGCGAAAGGGAAAATTCCGTAAATAAAAAAAAAGTATAGATCTTGATTTAGATGAAATGAAGAAAGCTAGAAACTTCCCGTGTACCAATCGTCTAAGAAACTGTGCGCTACGGTAAGTACGTGGGTCCTGGGTATACTCAATAAACTAAGATGCGCAAGAAGCGTGGTACCTCGCCTCAAGAGAGGATTAATTTTTAAGGGAGCGCGTGGGGCGCTTCGAAGTAAGGGTGGATTATAAAGTAGAAGTCGTCAACTTTCAAAAAAAAACTCAGGCATGCAGGTGCTCTCACTTTCTTAAGGGGGAAGATAACTGGAGGGAAGGTGAAAAGAAGAACTATTCTAAGGATGAGTGGTCAGACAATGCTGAACATCATCAAGGTGAGGAAAAACTTCTCGTCGGAGGAGGACTGAAGCACCGGAAGAGAAAAAGCAGCAATAGAAATGAAGTGTGAGGAGTATATCATGAGGAGGCCTCGTGAAGGAAGGCATTAGATCTACGTCGCAGGCCTTCTAAAAGAGAAAAGGGATATAAAATTCAAGCAATAGCCCCGACCCCTTGAAGAGAAGAAGGAGTCAAACGTAAAAAAAGTTCCACTCGGGATAGCAATACCACCTCTAGGGGGGGGGTGGGTGGTGTGGGGGTTCCTGTACGGTCCAGAGGGTTACATTACCTACTATCAAGAACATCACCCAATCCCGTGGGGGAGCCTGGAGGGATGCGTTAAATTCATGCAACGTGGCGTACATCAGGACAACCTCCGGGCCTGTTTCTAAAGGAAACCCAGGACTCTTAGAGGTTGTCTCTTCACTTTAGAGGACAAGAAACACATGAGAAGAGAGAAGAAAGAGAAAAAGGGATATGAAGGGTTAGCTTACAGTTTTGAGGTTCTACGGCTCTAATATTAAGAAGGCTAGTAAGAATCTTATTTTAAGAGCATTAAGATGAAGAAAAAGCCTAGGAATAAAGTTCGTTCCCTTAAAGGTGATTGCGAGTAATATTTCTCGGAGTAATAATGAAATGCTTAAGGTGAAGAATCAGACTCGGGATAGTTTCTCTGGCTGGTTCTGAAAATATGGGTCGGCTTAGGACAAGAGAAATGACTCAGGAAACATGGGGTTTCATCCAGGAGACTTCAGGTTTACGATTTTGTTCTACAATGGCGAACCCACTTTAGAAGTGTTGAGTCTCCCGGACTACTGCTGACGAAATGGTTGAGGATGCATTGCACATACTATCTCAGAGGGGAGACTGCTTGATTACTCGAAGGAGATAGTTTGTGACCCATTCTTGAGATCTGGGGTGGGCCCTTCATGTACGCTTTCATGGAGGTCGATAAGGAGGAGCGCGCGTTTGTAAAAGTGTAAGCAATTGGCGGAAAAGGAGGGCATAACAAAACGGAGAAACAGTAGAGGGGTGAGAATAATATCGCGGATGAAAAAAACATAAGTCGGAAAGGAGACTATAACAAATGAAGAACGGCTCTAAAATTTAATTAGCATAAGAAACAACAGGAGCAGATTTCCAACTAAGAGACAGATCAAGAGGAAAAGCGAAAGATAGTAATTAAATATTACCGAGAAAGACCAATTGTTCGAGACAGTACGAGGCCTCCGTTGCAGAAACTGGAAATGTCTTACAGTGGGATAAGACATAAACGTAAAAAGAAGATCTACGTTTACAGGAAGAAATTACTCTTGAAGGTTGGGAAATGGAACTCAGGAAGAAAAAAGAAAGTACGAACATCTCAAAGAGCCCTATTCCGGTCAAAACTGAGGTCTCTTACATATATCAACGCCCGCGTAAGCTTAAGGAAGAATGGGTGCAATGGACCTCTTAACTTTAAAAATTGCTTTTCAGAAATAAGCGGAGTGATGTAAAACAGATTGGGTAGAGAGTAAAAAGAGGAGGCCTCCAGGAAAAAGGACGGGTATACCCGGCAGCCCGTAATAAAGATGGAGATAGAAGGATTGGTGTGGAAGTGGAAGGGGGCTACTTACTGAGTCAACACGCCGAAAAACGTTGGCAGGCACAGGTATCAGGTTGCTCTTCCAGGGGGTGACGTGCTGAAGGGGAAAGCATTTCTTGCAGGCCACAAGGGGTGTTAAATTGTAGAAGGTCCGTGCCCCTCTTATTTTCTCCGGACAACTCTCTACAATACCATACAACACATACAGCGTGGATTATTGCCGTACGGAGAGTGGAAAATAAGGTAAATTAGATCGGGATGCAATTGGGCTTTTCGTGATGAAGTTGATGTTTAGGAAGTCTCCATTTCACCGATGTATGAATATGAAACCTGCGTTAATGGATCCGCCAGGGTTGTATTCAAGCACGAGAGTAGGGGGGCATGGGAGGATTGATCTTCACTTGGGTTTCCACATGAAGAAGAGCGAACCTACTAAAAGGATGAGGTGTCGAGCGGTAGAGCAAGAACGCAGAGGATAGGGAACATGACCCTCCAAGTAGTACCCATGCCCGGAAGGAAAAAGTGGACGGCGCCAAGTGAAAAGAGTGTGTGTTGAAAGAAGGACAGACTTATTTACTTCTTAAATAACCTTGACGAGAAGCAAAAAGAAGCAAGACCATTGGGCTAATCAAGACAGTTCGGGAGCGGCGAATAATAGGTTAGGGGATACCCAGACCCTTGGCCAAAGGTTTGGTTTGCGACTTTTTAAGAGGGAGTAAGACTTATTGGAAAGAGACGTGTGAGGGGTGTAAATCGAAAAGTACGAGGTAAGAAAGAGGTTGATCCCTCGAGTGGGGGTATTTCGGAGAAGAGACAGAGGGAAAAGGTGAAAAGGACAAGCAGGCTTCAATTCGTGTATTGATCTATCCCTTTGAGAAGTCAGCTGCCGACGACGATATCCGTACTCTCCAAAAAAAGAGGGTTGTCCTGTCACAGAAGGGCCAGGGAGTGAACTTCACGGGGGAGAGGGATGGTCCTACACTTGTACGACATGGCACTCCGGGTCTCTTTTCATTTTGGGTGAGGCACCAGAGGAAAAGTACATGTTTTTTTATAGTCGCTTTTTTACAACTTTAATAACAACGCCCAGAGAAGAAGTCCACAAGAGAGTACGGGTCTCGGGGAAAAGAAATAACAAATGCTTCAAAGGGGTGAGGAAGGCTGTCCCCCGCGGACATTTTCGGTTTCAAACGAAAACGCAACGGGGTTGACGAAACCGTGAGGGACGTTTCTGGTGAAAGCCCCCCCCCCAACCCCCGCCCACCCCCCCACCCACCCCCCCCCCCCCCAGGCCCGCCCCCCCCAGCCGCCCCCAACAACCCCCCCCAACCCCCCCCCCCCCCCCCCCACACACCCCCCCAAAACCCCATTGGGAGCCCAGCGGTGCCCTCACCAAGCGCACCCCAACATACCCCCTCCCCCGAGACCCCCCCCCCCCCACCCGTTGGAGACCGTGCCCCGCGAAGGTATTGGGTGAGAGTAGAGGGCCAGGTCCTGACCCCGAACGGCACCGGGACCCCCCCGTCAGGAGGGAGAGAGAGGGCGCAGTAGGAGCCCCCCCCCCCCCCAAGAAGCCCAGGTCCTGACAGCGGGCCCAGAGGTGATGCGAGGGGGTATGACCCCCCCCCACCCCCCGTCCTCGATGGGCCGCCGCTCCGGGAGGAAGAGGCAGTATGTAGGTCGTGGATATGAGGGGCTCCCCAGAGTGCAAGAGGAGGATGGAAATCCCCGCGGGAGGGGGGGAGAAAAAGGGGCGGTACAGAGGGGAAAAAGACAGGGGGGGTAATTGGATGGGGAGGGTGTTCCGCCCCCCGCCCCCTCCCGCAACTAGGGAGGGGGGGGGGGTGGCGCGGGTGGGCGGCCGCGACAGGGGTGTTGGGTTTTTTGGTGTTTGTGTTTGTTTTTTTTTGTTTTTTTATTGTTTTTTGTTTGGATGTTTTTTTAGCGGTTTTTTTTCTTTTTTGTTTGTTTATTAGTAGTGGTTGGTTGGTTTTTTTTTTTTTTTTTTTTTTTTTTTTTTTTGTTTTTTTGTTTTTTTTTTTTTGACGTTGGTTTTTTTTTTTTGTTGTTTTTTTTTTTATGTTTTTTTGTATGGGGTGTGGGTTGTTTTTGTGTTTTTTGTTGTTTTTTTTGTGTTTGTTTTTTTTTTGTGTTGGGTTTTTATTTTGTTTTTTGTTGGTTTTATTTTTTTGTTGTTTTTTTGCTAGCCAAACACATCCCCCAGAAGCCCCAGCGCCCGCAACAGCGCCGCCAACCACGCGACCACACCACCCCCCCCCCCCGCCCAGCCAAGCCACCCCCCCCCAAAAGAGCAGCCAGCACCCCCCACCCGTCCCCCGACCCCTAACCCCCCGAACCCCCAGCCCATGGTCTTTGGGGATAGCCCCCGCCCCCGCCCCGATAGGAAGGAGAGCTAAAAGTGTGAGTGGGGGAGTGGGGTCAGGGGAGGGAGGGGATGTTGTGTTGTGGTGTGGGGGGTGGGCCACGCAGATGGAGCCTCCGCGGTGCTGTGGCCTGCGCGAGCTCGCCTGCCCCCCCCCCGGCCGCTAACCCCCCCCCCTCCCGCCAGGAAGCACACGCGTTCCGGTGGATTTTTTGGGCTTTGTTTTTTTTTTTTGTAGCGTTGTGGGTTGGTTTTTTGTTTTATATGAGGGAGGGGGGTTTGTATGTTCTTTCACGCGGCCCCCCTCTACCCCGGGGCCCGGAACTTGCGCGTCGACTCCCCCCCGGCCCCACATTCCCCCCCCTCCCCCTGACCCGCCCCCGCCGCCCGCCAGCCAGAACACCGAGACCCCCCCAGGTCACCGGCCGCCCCCGCCCCCACCGCAAACTCCCCACCCCCTCCCCTAGCGCGCGCGCGCCGCCACCTGGGCCCGCTGCCTTCCCACACCCCCCCGCCCTGCTGACGCCCCCGCCCCGGGTTTCACCCCCCCCCGACCAAGAACCGGCGATCCTGCGGTCGCCCCCCCCGCACCCGGCCAACCGCCCCGCCAGCTCACCCCCCCCCCCCCCAGCCTCCGCGCGCCCCACTGCCCCCCCCCCCCCCATCCCCCCCCCACCCGCCCCCCCGGCCCCCGTCCGCCCCCCACCGCCCGCGCCTCAGATAATATGGGCCCCTCAACTCCCCCCGCACGTACAAGCGCCCCAATACTCCTCCCCTGTTTTGTTGTTTTGTTTTTTTGGGTTTTTTTTTTCAATCAGTCTCAGTTTTTCCTCGTCTATGAAATACTGGACTTACCTTTCACGACGGAAGGGCCAAGTCTCCGATACCCTCTTGAGGGGGGCCAAAACTCACCTGGGTAACGCGGAGGTTTAATAAGGAAAATACCTTAAAGGGGGTGAGAGGAAAGAAAGCGCGTATACATTCAAGGGTGAGGGACCGGCTGGCCAGAAAGTCAGGTGTGCGTCAGGCTTGGGGATCGAGCTGGAGTTCCCTTCTGGGGATGGGAGTTGCTGGTCGATGGAAGTTAGCCCTCGACCAGTGAAACTCAAGAAGAGGAAAAGGAGAAACGGGCCGGAGCAAGTCCCGGACGAAAAACTCCATTTTATCGATTCCCGATATCCGGGAAAAGAAGGGCCATATGTCATAGAAAAAGACTATTAGAGGAAGCAGTTGAAGCTAGGAGGGGGGAATTTTACTGTTTGACTCCGACTTCCTGAAAAGAACAAAATATATGGAAAAGACAAAAGAACCACCTTCGGCCGGTCGGGGGAAAGGGGGTCAGAATGTCGGCGGTAGGGTTCAGCTGAAAGGTTGAATGTTAAGAATACGCTTTGGGGAAACCCAGGTATTGGAAAAAACTAAGTGGACTTCTTTGCAAGGAACGATGACATTCCGAAGAGGGGGGGAGGTATATGAACAGTGACTCTCTTTTCCTAGGGGAAGCCTGCATTGAAAGGAAAAGATATTCAGGAAAAAGGGCCCACGACACGCCGCTCGAAGGACTTGTGTTCAACAAGTCCCAGTTGAAATCTTGTCAGGCAGAGAGGAAAGGCGCCTCTCAATGCTCACAGGAGCGGGAAAAAAGGGACTAGGCCACAAAAAAGTTTGTGAGTTGGGGCAGAGTCAGGCACACCCCATTCCGGGTCAAAGCAGACAGAGGACATATAGGGGCATAACTACGACAGCGCACAGTCTATTTCCGTTGTACTATACTCCGAGCGAGTGGTCGCCTTGGGGATCGCTCTCATGCAGGCGCCAGAGCCCCTGGAAGGATGTGGCGGCATATCGAAGAGAAGGAGGGGATCTGAGGTATGGTGTGAAAGAATGCAACGATTGCAGGGTTCGTGATCGACAAGCTTTGCGCCTATATTGAGAGGGTCGCATTCTGAAGGCACCAGAGAGTGGCACAGAAGATGGACGGGGGGGAGATTTCCTATACTATCAGGCGACCCAAGAAAGAATTCAACCCAACGGAAGAGTAGAGATAGTCATATTGCATGTCCGAATAGTACGGGGACCCAAACTCCAGCCCATCGGACTTGGTAAGCTGTCCGTTTTAGGTTCCTATCGATCAGAAAAAGTAATAAAGGAGGCAAAGCGTGGCGATACACCGGCCCGGGGAGCTCGAAGAGGTCCAAATCCAGGGCTGAGTCAACTCTTGAGGGCCCGGCCCCAAAAAATCGCCGAAGCCTGCTGTTCGCCTGAGGAGACTTCATATTCCACAGAGATCCATCTTTAGACTCGTAGCCCCGGAACCGACTTTGGCAGAATTTGAGAAAAATTACCAGGGAGAATATCCGCGGAGGGAGGGCCTAATCTTTTATGGTGTAAGGGTGATTAGGGGGTGAGGACGCTCGCACCTCAATTGGGGGAAAAGTGTGGGGGCCCGAGTCGACCGCCCAAAAACCCTGGGAAAAAGGGGGGGGGTGGTGGGGGAGAGCATGGGCTATGCGCATTGCTATGACCTCGGAAATTCCGAGCGGCACCTCATTTTGAAAAAACTACTTTTAACTCCGGTCTAGTAGGAGGAGCCGGTGTGCTGTGTGAAGTCTTAAATCTGTACGCTTTTCAGGAACGGGAAAACACATACTGGAGACCTAAAACAGGTCATCTGACACATTAGGCGTAAGGGGAAAAACTGGGATTACTGTATAGGCGGGTCAAACATTACGAACCCGGAATTGAAAATCCTCGTGAACGGACTCTGAGGAAAAAAACTTCAAAACTCAGAGGGAGACAAACAGAACAGTCGGAATTCTCCCTTTCAACTACCTTGAGTCTACGGGGTGAGGAGAAATTGGGAAAAGAAATTTCTGGAGGGAAGGTGCACAGAGTGCGGGGAAAAGAATTTGGTCACACCGCGAGTGGGAAAGGACTTCAGGGGAATGGCATATTTGGGACGAGCAAGGCCCCTGATGTTAATACAGAATGGGAAAAACCGGAGTTCGTTCCAACAACGGCAGTGTCGGGCTAGGGCGGAGCGGCGTAATGGACTTTAGAGACGGACGACCGGAGATGGGGGAGGGGAACAAAGGCAGGACAGCATCGGGATCTAAACAAAACAACCGAAGCATGGGGAGGCTCGTTCCCATCAAAAAGATCGCGATGTGCGGGGTCATCCGTTCCTGCCAAAGTACTCGGAAAAGGCTTTAAACAAGAAAAGGTTACCATTTTCGGGGGGGCAGAAAGAGGGGGGCGGCGGAAGTCGAAGGGCAGGTTGTCTTACGGAGTTACAAAAAATACATGTGGGGCGGGAGAAAAATCCTCGAGCACAATCAACGATCGAACTTTCGCTCTAAAAAGTGGAAAGAAGACAAACCTGAAACTACTAAGTACAAGCGAAGGACTGCCAACCTACTTTGATTCTAATAGAATTTTCCAGGGTAAAACTCCGGCGGTACGAAAATAATTAGATGCAGTTTGTGCTTAAGGGGCTTGCCAAAATTGCCTCTTAAAAACCCATGGTTGTTCTCTGGAAAAAAGAGAAAGAAACTCACTCCGAAAACGACAGATTGCAGGCCCTTCCAAGTCTTACAATTTGACCCCGGGACGGCCACAAGCGCAAATCAGACAGATGGGGGTATAAGCGACTAAAGTGTCACGAACACCAAGGGGAAAACGGTTGGGCCCGCGGGGAGCAGCACCTGTCTGTTACACAGCGACCGGCCAAAAAGATTCTTACATACCTAAGATCGCGAGAAAGGGCCTGGCTGACTTGTACACAGACACATGAGGACAACATCTTACTTTGCGATACGGCGATCTGTCGGGAGCGGGCGTTATGGGGGAGGGAGAGCGGCGAGAAGAAAAATCAAGCGTACCGATTCTTAACTGGCTGGACTGCACATCCGGTAAACACAAGAGTCACTATAACGTAGTTCACGACAGGGAAAAAAAAATCAAAAACTAAAAGAGCGGCACTTTCGGGGGTGCGGACTCACTCGACGTTTTTTTGCAATAACTAGTAATTGCACGATGGCACACTGCGGAATTCGGGCAGACACGTCAGAGCCACGCTGGATAATCGAGTGGACGCGTTAAGCAACGCACACACGGGCGGCGGCACTAACGAAAAAAAGGCCAATTACCCGTGGGGGTCACGGAAGGAAGAACAACTAGTCTTGTGTGAACGAGAGGTCGGAAAACACTGTGGGGAATAGGAAACATTCCCATGGACTCAGTCGCAAAAAAGGAGGCAGCATAATGATGGCGATTACCCAGGGGAACCGAGGTATGACGAGCAACAGTGTCCAACAAAGGGACAGGGCATGCAGGTAATCCAAAACAGGCAAAAAAAAGGGACTTGAACCGTAGACAAAGGTGAATGAATCTACGAGTCCCTTCAGGGGTGGGTTCGTACAGATACTTCGGGGGAAGGGCTGTCAAGTACAAAAGCCACCAGGGCCAACAGGCGATTGTAGTGATGGGGATGGTGGCATATAGGCAGGCAAGTTGAAAGCACTCCAAATAGCTAGCGGAGCGCAGGATGAGTCTAACAGCCGCAATGCACCCAAATGGGTAAAATCGATAAATCGGGCCCCGCTGCTAAGCCGACGGCGTGGGCGGCTCATAGATGAGCCCCACACAATCAATCAACGGCCGGCGTGAGGGCACACCAGGCGCACATGGCGCATCGGGCCAAAGACACACACTCAGTCCGGAGGTGTGGCGATAGGTAAACCCCCCCACGCAACCCAAAAATGGGGAAGGGAGAAGGGGGAACAGGAGGCGTCGCAGCCACTCAGCTCTAAAGCTGACTGGGGAAATCAACGACAGACCAAGCGCTCGGAAAATTTGTTTTAATACGTACACTTACTGAAGGTCTTTGGCTGTGATTGAACATCGCCGCTTCGGCAATCTAGCAGAAAAGCCGTACAGTGACAGTCGTCTCTGTATAGCACTGTCAGCAAAGTCGATCATAACAAAGCAGTAGTGGAGGACCACAACTTGGGCAGTATAATTAGCATGAACGCAGGCGTAAAAACTTGGACAAATTCACATAAGACAGGGCACCAAAATCGTCGCAATTATAAAGGCCAACATGGTGCAAAACAAAAAAAATACCAGAAAAACAAACATAAAGATAACACAAAAACCCAAACTGCACTAAAACCACAAACAAAACAACGGCTAGAAAACGAATTCAATAAAAGACAAACTTCATTGGCCACGACGTAAGGGTTAAAGAACAATCAAAAGAAAAAGTTCAGGGGAGGGGGCTTGTCTTTCGGGGTGCACAAAGAGAGAACGAAAGTAGACCGACACACCGGGGGCGGAAATGCAAAGGCTGTTTGGAACTGGAAACGTAGAAAAATTGATCGCAACCTCGAAGGGGGCCAGGACACCCGGTGGAAGACTGTTGGGAGCCTTCACATGCCTCACCGGGAAAAGAGACCTGAACAGAAGAGCGCCGTAGCTACATGGGAGACTGAAACCTGAAGCACGGAAAAGTTGCCGGCGAAAAAGGCGGGGGAGGTCTGATTCAGAGTCTACAAGAGGGGGGGAAAAAGCACGGGCCGTTTAGGAGTTCGCACATGCAAACTCTGCAGACGCCGGTCATGGGAAGGTTAATACCTACTCATTTGGGAGACTTCTAATCATGGACGAGTGTACAGAAATGACTTCTGGACAGGGACGCCCCGACTACGGGGATAGTTCTCTTGGAAAGAGGGGTGTCTTGGGAAGGGAATACTCTTCAATCGACAAAGCGGCAGGGAAAGGGGGGGAGGAAGGTATCACCGTCTGGGAGCAGGGGGTCAAGGGACCCGCTGGGAGGAGGGCTACCATGTGACACAGGGGAACTACTTAAGGTTCGTCTAAAAAAAATAAACTTCCCTTATGTCTGAGTGTCAAAGCAATTCTTAGGTTATTCAAAGGGGGAATCGAGGATAGAGGGGTCAACTCTGTAAAAGGAAAGCGATTTCGAGAGGTGTGACCCTCCCAGGGGAGGGCGGGGGTTCTCATCGAAGGAAATTGAGCACCAAACTGTCACGTGTGTGGCGCTGCAGACCTAAAGCTGGGGCTGAGAGGGCTTTCGGAAAAAGAGGGGAGGTACAGAGCTCTCTCAAAAAGGGGAAAAGAAGATTCAAATGCAAAGGAAAGACAGGGTCAGAAAGGAGGAAAAAATAAACAGCGAGCTCAGAATAAGAAACACCTGAAAGACCGGGAGGAGAAATGCAATTAGAGAAACGACGAAACAAAACGCCCAAAAGAAGCAGGGGACCATAGTCCATCAAAGGGAATCATAAAAAAAACAGCGGCAAAAGCTCTTAGGGGAAATGCCATGCATCCGCACCCATTGCAAGCCGCGAAGGCAAAGGGCGAGACAAGACTGGGGCGGAAACAGGTTGGGGCCACAGGGGAAGACAAAAGAAGGGTACATCCGAAAAACCCCGGAGACGAATAATAAGAAAACAGGAGACGGCGGGAAAAAAGCGTCAGGGGGGGCACACCGAAACAATATCATAGAAAGAAGACATCCACGATCACGCTAGTAAGTTCAACATTTAAATTCATTCAGGGACGAAGGAAAATGAGGCGCCGCGGAGCAGGCCGGGGACGAATGAAGTGTACCTAAGGTTTCGTAGCGTTCCATGACAGAAGGGCAGGGGAACCTCCGAAAAAAACGTGCTGGGGGAGAACATAGTTATACGATGATCCGGGCGCCCGGTCAAAAAAGCAAGGGGAAAAGGGTATAACGCATCCAGTCTAAAGTGGTAGAGAAGATCGATTGTGGTGCGAAGTAAAGTTGCGGCAAAGGTTACAAACGCAGTCAAAAAAGGTCCTTTAGAAGAGGGGGGGGGAAAGAGGAACAGGGGCTGACTGGCATGAAGTTTGGGAAAACGCAGTTCAGTGAGAATCCACAGGGTGGGGGTTGGAATAAGGAGGGCGATTTCCAGGCCCAAAAGAAAGCCCCGAACACCGAACGAGCGTGTCGTAGGCAGGTGAAGAAAGCGGGGAGTGACGCGACCGGAAGAGGTCAGGAAAAAAAGGGGTCTTTGGGGAGGGGGATGATTAGAGGAAACAGTCGATTCTACCATTGCAATGGGAGCAGACTGGCGTGGAAGGAGGAAAGGCGCTGATACTTATAGACTAAGACGCCGGGGGGAGTGAGAAGAGCTGAAAAAGAAGGTATTGGAAAGGGGGAGAAAGATTTGAGGCGACACTTGGGGGGCATCTTCTTCATTAGAATCCTTAGGGATAAAAAGGTGAAATAAAAAACGGGTTTTGTGCCTAAAATTTGATATCAACCGTCAAAGTCCTCTGCCTCAGATGCTAAAAGTCCACAAAAATAAAACAAAGCCGGTTCCATTCCACCATGTAGAACATTGGCGAAAGAAAGTGGGGAAAATGAGGGGGAGTGTGGTCAAGAAGAAATGTGGTCTCCGAATGCAGCAAAAGAGGACAGCAACAAACAAAAGAAGGGACGAGGGGGAAGCGGGCCCCACGGAAGGACCCATGGCCGAGGAAGATGTCTGGAAAGGAGGTATAATTCGGCTGAGGGAAGGAGGATATGGGGTTGGTAGAAAAAAAATTGTGAAGATATATTGCGAGCAAAAGTGGGGAGACCGAAGGGAACAAGGATGTTCACTCCTTACTTGAAGAGGACGAATTTCAACAGGAAATAAACGTATGCCGGAAGAGGATGAAGAGGAAACCCTCGAAGGGGGGGATGCTGAGAACAAGACCATTGTAGGGAGCCCGCATATCAGGGGGGAAACAACATCTTGGGGGTCAATAGAAGAGAAAGTAGAGACTGCAGCGGAAAAGGCTCGATCCGTTACGGAAAGGGAGCAAAAGATTGAACAGGGGCAGGTTTTTAAAAGGGTCAAAGCATTTGAAAAAACGGGGCCGGGAGTAGGTCATACTTGGGGCGACAAAGGGCCAGGAATGCACCGTCTCGTTGTTCCGGTGTTCGGTGGTGGGGATCCACCAAAAATTAGAACAGGAAAATGTGGGGGGAGTTACTGGAGGTGTTTAAAAACCAAGTGGGTACTCCAAAACCGAAAAAACATAAGTATTTAAAAAGAAAACTAATGGGAAAGCAAGAGAAAAAAAGCGTCCCATTCAAATTCCACCTGGAAGTGGGAATCCGGCGGGCTTACGGGCGGGGGGGGAACAATACTGTCTTAGGGGCGGGAAAAGTCGTACAAAAAGCACTGGTTTGCCGGAGCGGCCGGTGATAGAGAAAAGGCTGTGAGCAAACAAGGGGATATTCTCCCGTCAACTTATGGGGAATGGTGTCAATAGGACGGGAGGACTTGACAGACACTCTCGGAAATCCCAAGAGAAGTTATGGACCAAAACGGGAAGTGGTAAGAAAACGGGTCGGGAGAAGAGGCCGCGTACGTTTTATTAATAAAAAGCAAGATACAGGACCGGGGGGTTAGTTTACGCGCGGAACGAAGTGAAAAGGGGGCGTGCGTTTGAAGGGGGAGAGGAAACAAGCAAAGAAAAGTAAAAGGAGCAATGGGGCGATGCAAGCACGGTGTGCATTAAAATGGAGGGGGTGGAAAGGGGGAGCAAGAAAAAGCAAGATACAGCCTACGCCGAAGCGGAAAAGGGCACCCGCCGGAAACAATCCAGGGTCGATGAAGGCGGTCCGGTAATACACACATCAGGGAAAGTTCAACCAAAAAAGAGGAACTATGCACTGCGGCAGGGGTGAAAAATTCTTTGGGTGGGAACTTTTAGGCCACTCTGGGGGTACATAAAAATCCCTAATATCTTGGGGACCGAAAAGAAAGCAGAAACTGTCTCGGGAAGGAAAACATGAATAGTTTCCGAGGGGCTGTGGAAATCGAGAGTGTGTTAAGGGGGGTCAGAAGATAAAGAGGGGGGAAACGCGTTTTTTCAAAACTCAGGGGATAATTCTGTCACAGGAAAGGGGGACCTTCTCAAAAGAAAGTCAATCCTTCCTGCAAGGTTCAGCGGGTAAGTCAGAAGTGTCTCAAATCCGAAGGAACTCGAATGGGGGACGAAAGCAATCGTTTCAGCCACGAAAAAAAATAGGGCTCAAATAATATAAAAAATGTGGGAGTGTTCCAAGAAGGGGGGTCCAGGCCGGTGTTCCAAAAGTCCTCAAAAAGCGGGGGGAACTTCTTGACTGAAATGTCATAGGGAGAGACCTCACAAAAAAAAATTGATAAGGCGGGAAAAACCGGGTTGTGTCCAATGTGGGTCGATATCTTTGCAAGCCGAAAAACTCCAAGTGTAGGGGAACACCCGCTCCAAATACGAATCATGGCATATCGATTTAATGGAGAAAAAGGCCGTCAAAATTCTGGAAAATGCTTCGGGCGGGGTCGAGTACTACACGGCCCCAGAAGTATTGGGATATAGGTGAAAGGGTTGGGGTTGCCTAATCCGGCTAAGAAAAAAAGGCTCTGGGAAGATTGGAGGGAACATGCCGCAAGCCCTGGTCCTGGATAGACGGTGGGTGAAAGTGGGAGGGGGTGGGAATCCGAAAAGGGGGGGTGGTGCCGTAGCCGGTGATCTAAAATCTTCTTTCAGTCCGAGATTGAAGAGAGAGGCGGGAAGGGGGGCCAAATTTACAGGGAAATGGCACCGGCTTGGGGCTGGAGAGCGCAGCGACCAAAAATAGGATCTCAAACACAAAGGAGGAGGAAAGAGAGAGGGTCCGTAAGCTGGCTCGTAAACATCACGAAGCCAAGGGCCAGAGGGCAAAGGAGCAGGACATTGGCAAAGGCAGCAAGGACGGCGAAGGACAAGTAGGGAAGGGGCATGTCGAGTATGTCAACCTCTACTTCAACAGAGATCATAAAAAGCGGACCCAATAAAAAAAAGAAAAAACACGATCACGCTGTCAGGACGGGAATGGAAAAACACATCAAAAGAACATCTGCGGCGAGGAAAAACGCGAGGACAACCGGGGAGGAACAAAACTACCTCGCGCCGGGGCGTGAGAGGACAACGCAATCCAGGGGGCGGCGGAAACAGTAATTGGACAAACAGAAGGCCTGTATAGAAGGACGCGCGGGGGCACAAACGGGAAAAGGTGATCTCTCGCCAGCAATTGTAAAAAAGTTTGGGGGACCTGGGCCGCGAATGAGCTGGAGAGTTGGAAAAGCAAAAATCGGCAGTCCGAGGCGGCCAAAAATTTTAACGCATGGGAAACTCAAAGGGAAGAAAGGAAAGCGTATTTTAGGGGCCGTCGTGGAGGGAAAGATTATCGTGGAAATCCCATTCGAGCCCGACTGCGGAAAACAACAAGCAATCGAGTCAACCTGCCTGCATCGACAAACCAGAGGGGAAAGACGATGAGGGGGGGACACAGAAATGGGAATACAGAGGGGGGAAAAAACTAATCTGGGTGGCAACCAGACGATATTGAACCGTAAAAAGGAACTCTCTCTAACAAAGAACATGGGGAAAAAATTCTGAACGAACTGGGGAAAAACTGGATGACCAGGGGAAGGAGGCTATGTCTTCCATAGAGGAGATGGGGGGCTGCCACGGATGCCAGTACAAGGTTCCAGAACCATCTGGAGGCTGGCCACCGGGCATAGGCATGATGGGTGAGGAAAGCAAATCGACCCAGTTGTACTAACGAAGAAAGAAAATCGGCAAAAACAGATTGTGAAAAAAGCGGAAAAAGGGGGCGGGGTCTGCTCTGGGGGGGGGCTTCCGGCTTCATAAAAAAGGAAAGGGGGAGGAAATTCATCAAAGACAAAAAGGAGGATACACCGGGGGACTGAAAGGCTCCCAGCTAATCTTCAGGAACCAAAAAAAGGGGAAGGAAAACACAGACGTTTTCGTCCGCGGTAATCCCAAACAAATGGCAGGGTGCACGGAAACGGGTCTTGCGAAAGGTGAGTACAACGGGAAGAGTAAGGAACACTTCACCTAAAATCTGGACACACTTTTCGAAAAAGAAGATGGTTTCAGGAGGGACTGGAAATTCAAGTGTACTGAAAGAGTCGGTGAAAGGTCATTGGGTAAAGCGATATCCCAACAAATCAACGTCAGTCAAACCTGGCAGCGTAAAAAAGGAAACGTGTTTCGCAACCTAAAGAAAGAGGGAAACGAAAAAGGACGACGAAAAAAAAAAAACGGGCGGTTCAATGCCGAATGCTGAGGCTCGAAAAAGAGCTAAAGCCTTCGGGGTGGCGTCAAGAGGAGACGGGGGGGCCTTCAATGGGGGGACGCCAACATTGAAAAACGACTATCACCCACTGGGCGCTGGTTCTTCGGGGGGGCGAAACAGAACAACTTGAAAAAGACAGTGCTTCCTGAGGGAGGAAAAGTGGGACAAGCGAAACAGGTCACTTTCAAAAGGCGCTTTCCATGTTCAAACAGGGGAGGTAAACAATACACGGAGGGGTCAAACCGGGAGGGAAAAGAATAAGGCAAAAGGCCTGTACGGGGCATAGGGAGGCGGAAGCACAGAAAAAATCTTGTCCTGAGGGGGGGCTCACCAAGGAAAAATGGGCTTCTTCTTCAACCATACAACAGGATGAAGTCAAAACACGTGTTAGAAGAAAGGGGGATGTGGAAAGGGTGACAAGCCGCAAACTCGTCAAGAGGCGAACTAAGGAGAAGAGGAACCACGGGGAGGTGGGAGCGCAACTGTAGTAGAGGGAGCACGGAAGTAGACCAATACTAATAATGAAGCTCGTACCATCTCAATAAGAAAAGAGGGGGAAGAAAAAAAAACAGGAGCAGACAAAGTGGGGAGGAACGGGGCGCTTCAAGTCCATGAGTGTGGACAGTCAGAAGAACATAACAAAGACACCAAGACGCATTTTCCCCTTTGTCGGAAGAGCCTGGGTAATGGGGGGAGACCTGAAAAAAGTGGAATCCCCACGGAAAGGGAGTCGCCTTCGGGGGATCAAAAGCGTACACCACATAAAACCGGTTCGTAAAAAAGGGAGAACAGGCTGAGGGAAAGAAGCTAAAACCTTGCAGATCAAAACTCACCAAGAAGAAAGGTTGAAGGAAAAGAAGGGATCAGCAAAAAATGAAGGCCGGGGATCATGAGAATGCATTTCAGATAGCAACGATAGCCGGCGGAGGGACACCTGGAAATGGAGAAGTTCAAGACAGACACGGCCCAGCCAGGCAAAAGCACCGTCGCAGGGAGGAAACGTTGACAAAAGAGGACTGGGGACAGAACCCCGCGTCGGGTGCGTTGTTGGGTCAGTGGCTTGTCGTTAAGAGGATGCTACTAAACGAGCAAGCCATAGCAACAAAATAACACAGGGGGCGGCTGCCACGAACTAGGGGTGGAAATGAAGGGGGGACGGGAAAGAAAAGCATGTAAGAAGGCAAAATCGGCCTGGCTACAGGAAAAGGGTTGTGGGGAAGCGGGCGGGGTGGGGAAAAAGTCCGGAAAAAAGTTGACCTCGGAAATGAAATCGGGAGGAAGCTAAAACATGAAGGGAAGGGGGGTATCACGTTCTGGTGCAGGGGCGTCGACCGGGACGCGAAAGAGGGAAATCGGGAGACCAGAGGGGTTCGACAGCAACCGTGTAAACGGATGTTGATAAAAAAAAGCGAGTAAAAAATGGCAAAAACTTTGACATGCATCGGTTCGTCCTTCATTGTTCTTCCGGAGGCGCATCATGGAGAGGATGGTAAAGTTCTGATTTGAACAAAAAACGAAAAAGATACGGGAAGGGGGGGGCGAGTGTACCTTCGGTGCGATGATCTGGTTCAAAGGAAGATTGAAAAAAAAAAAAACGCCGCCGGCAACGTGAAGGGAGACGCAGCCGGGCGCTGAAAGTGGTGAACCGCTGGGTATGTGTCTACAATTGCGAAAAAAAAAAGTGTCCGCAGTGAAGGGGGGAAAAGAACGAAACAAGAGTCGTAAAGAGGAATCATGGGAGGGAGGGAAAATGGCTGAACATAAGAGCTAAAGGAAGTGCAAGCGGCGTGATTCCGCGGAGCTCGTGACACATGCTTACAAGGGCGGGGTGCGGGGGGGGGGG
>Ga0179593_1267333_pt1 | contig 22689 bp, 18 predicted proteins | sample CZODoug2_1_08_16_FD_185931 | JGI IMG/M metagenome (GOLD analysis project Ga0179593, IMG submission 185931) | Vadose zone soil fungal communities from Angelo Coast Range Reserve, California, USA - CZODoug2_1_08_16fungal (PacBio error correction) | ecosystem: Environmental > Terrestrial > Soil >...
ACAAAAACGCCACGAGCCGCGAGGGGATGTGGGGTCAAAGAAATCAGTGAAAAAAAAAAATCACGGTCGATAATGAGAGCTACGGTAAAGAAAAGGCTTAAAATCTGGAATAAAATTTCAAAACTAAACAAGCCAACCGAACTAGAAGGGAGGGGAAAGTAGCGAAAAACAGCTACGGGCAAATGCCGTAGGCGCAGTAGGAGTACAAAAATTCCTAGGAGGGGGGAGAAAAGGTCAAACAAACCTCGAAAGGATGGAGAAACAACGAAGAGATAAGACGAAAAAAATCGAAAAAAGTGTCTAGCATAGACAAAAAAACGCGACAACGGTACTGAAAACAGTAGAAAGGGGGGGAAACATCCGAGCGCGCAATAAACGGCGAGGGGGAAAAAAACAAGTAAGCCAGAAGGAGGAGAGCATGACGTAACGCGGATAATGGTAATCGTAAAAAGAAATTCAAGAAAAATTGAATAGTCGGTACAGGAAGAACAGGAAGACAGGGAAGGAAGGTAACGCACGCTGAAATACTCGGGGAAAGAGCTACTCGGCGGAACATACGACCGTCACCCGCGGCAATACTGAAACAAGGGTGCCTGAGTACAAAAAATGCCTGAGCATCCACACAAATGCCATTAAAAACGATCTATCAAAAACGAGGAAAACAGAACAACAGAAAGAAAATCCTCATCTAAAGGAAAGAGGGGAGGCTAAAAATGGGTCCCTAAATTGTCTAAACGAAAAAGAAAACAGAGCATCACGAAAAAAGAAACGGGACGAAAAAAAAAAAGATTAAAAAAAAGAACAAAACACAAAAAGACAAGAGCAGAAAAAGAGAACGAAAGATCAGAGCGCAACAGTGGTGCGAAGAGGGGGGACAAGCGGGAACAGAGGTCGTGGAAAATATGCACCAAACGGTAATTCAGGCGGGGCATGGGAGAAAAAGGAACATAAAAGGATACCAGAGAGACACCCCGAAAAAAAAAATCACGGTCATGCATGCAGGAGATGAAAAGAGGCAAGAGACGTATCAGGTAGAGACGTACAAAAAGGGAGGGATGACGTTGGGCAATCAAGAAGGAAGAAAAGACGCTTGAGGGGTGGGAACAAAAAGCTGCAATACTTTTCGAGGCGGCGACGTGAAACAAGAGTAGCTGGGGGGACAAGGGGGGGGAAGACGGGCCAAGGGGGACCTACATACAAGAGACAGGGAAAAAAAAAAAACTAAAAGAAGAAAAATGAAGGTACTACATATGTAACCAGCAACCAGACGAAAAAGGGAGGGAACGAAGAAGTCACCTACTCCCGTGAAGCTGAACTAGATGACCACAGGAATACCTATTAGGACCTTCCCATCACTATTAGAAGACAGATTCCACTGTAAATGAGTCCACACCACTAAAAAAATCAAATGAAAAATTGAAGTAAGAAGACTGGAATGGGGGTGAAAATAAAAAATGAGACGAAAGTCAAGAAGACAAGAAAGATAAATGGGGGGGAAAGAAGACAGAGCAACTGAAAATGATGTCTTTATGTAAAAATATAGGTCGCTTAATGATAGAGAATAGAGGCAAAGAATTTATGGAAAGCTCATGGAACGTTGTAGGCATGTCTACTTTGAATGAACGTGACACATCAGACTTTTAGGAACGCCCTGAAGATTAGTCAGAATGTGGGAACTTAGGGGATCCCACGCGGCGGAAAACTAGGACGTAATACGAGAACTTGGAGGAAGGAAGTATATTCATTTGTCATGGGGAACTCTAGAGAAATCAGGCAAAGTATCCATGTAACGGTGACAATAATGGAATAGACCTAACGAAAGGAGGATAAGGGAGGAGCTAAAAAAAGGGCATAGGATCATGATACCCGGGGGGGGGGGGGGGGGGGGGGGGGATTCAGGCAGACAAAACTAAAAAGGGATGGTGGTCAAGACAGTACTTAAAAAAAGATGATGACAGAAAAATAGTGGGGGGTAAAAGAATAACATCTGCATAAGCAAAAGGAGGGGAGACGAATTAGGGAATTAAATCGAGAAGTGGGGAGGCTGGAAGAAACCTATGGGGAGTAGAAAGGAGATCAGTTAGGAATGAAAAAACCACCAAAAAAATGAAGGGGTAAGAATGAAAAGGTATCACATCAACTAGTAGGAAGGATGTAGGGAAGAAAAAAGCACAGCACGGTTCCTTATTCTAGCATAACAAGGAAAAACCGTAGGCATCTATACAGGAATGGCAAGCAGATCACTTGAGTACTCTGGGCCTGGGCAGACGTCGGAAATGACGTCTTAGAGTGTCTGGGAGGAAAATAGATCATTCCCAGGTGAACATGAGAAAAAAAAAAAAAAGGAAGAGACGATTGACACGACGGGAAAGGGGGGGACAGGAAAAAAGATCTAAAAGACAGTGATGTAAAAGGAAAAAAGTAACAAACTGAATAGGGGAAAAGGGGGGGGAAAACGCACAAAAAAAAAAGGAAGCATACCATAGGCCAAGTTAACAAAAAACTGAGGAAAAAACGAGAAAGCAAAACGAATGACAAATCACAAGGTCAGCAATAGGTTTAGGTGTGGGGGTTAGACGAGTGTAAAGGGGAGACAATTGTATAAAGGGGTCTTGCGGTATTGAGAAGTGGGGGGGAAGGGGTGAATACCAAAGAGAAAAGAACAACGCATTAGAAGGGGGAGGGGGGGGGGGGGGGGAAGAAATGGGGAAGCAAGATTGATGAAAAACAAAGTATAAAAATCAAAACAAAAAATAAGACTGGGAGACAAAATGGAAATAAACAAAATGCAGAAGCAACAGCGCTCCAGTCTAAAATAAAAGGAAAAAGAAAAAGGCAACAAGTCAAACTATCCGTAAATACAGTCCCATCTAGAGAAGAGAAGTTCGATTACTTGAAAAGTAATGCGCAACCGCAACTTGAGCAGACCCGTATAACTAATGACTAAAGAAACCGTCACTCCAGGAAACCGCACGGAAACTCGTCAGACTTGAAAAGGGAAGTAGCATAGATCCTGTAGACAGCAGGAACAGAGGGGGGACAACGCTCAAAGAAAGAACGGCAAAGACGCGACCAGGGGCTACTACGGAAAAAATACGAGAGAAAGTTGGCGTAATGAGAACATAACAGAAAGCCAACAACGGGGGATCATCATGGTTCAACAAAAAAACAAAAAAGAGAGACCTTAATGGTGGGGATGGTTGGTTGACAGTATGTCGGGGGGGGGGGGGGGGTAGGGTGGTCATTTTGAAATGATCGGGGGGGGGGGGGGGACAGTGTCTTGTAGGTTTTAAAGTACAAACGGACGTGAGGTTATGGTAGTAGGAATCTGCCTTTCTTATGTTGTTGGTGAAATTTGGGGGTATGGTTTTGAGTGTGGTCAGGGACTGGGAAAAAAAAAACGTAGCCACGTGGAAGTATGGTGAGATGATGGGGTTCGACAGCCCCTGCTCCACAGGCACCGGTGAAGGGGTGTTTTTATGTCGGTGGTCTGAGAGTTGATGATTGTACGAATAAATTACTGTATGGGGCATAGGGGTTTACGGGGTTCAACTCATTTGTTGGGGAATTAATTAGGTGGAGGGTGAGGTTAATGGAAAAGGGGATTGTAAGGTAGTTTGCCATGGGGGTTCTCTAATCGATGGTAGTAACTTGGATTGTGTGGCAAACTGAACTGGTTGGTGTATGGAGTAACTATATGATCTACAAATTGGGGAAGGATCTACGCGAAGGGGTTAGTCCTGGGGGTGGAACCCAAGGGGGCTGGGGGGGTCCCTCTTGGGCCCAGGTGTTGCCTTTGCTTCCAAAAGCCCCCTCCTAATCTCTTGGGGGGGCATTAGCCTAAAGGAGGGGGCCTGGTCGGGGTTGAGAATATGTCAATGCCTGGGCTGTTCCCTCAGGCCCACTTTAGGGGGGTTGTTTTTTTTGGGGGGGTTCTGTTCCCTGTGTTGGGGTGGGGGGGAACAAAGAGTGTGGTCTTCTTTGCTGTACAATGGGAGTTTGTGGCCACTATAATTTTCTCTGACATGGGGTTCTTCGCGAGCTTTCCACTCGGACCTTGTGTATATGTCTGGGGTTCGGTTGTGTAGTTGCACTAACACATGGGGGCAGGTTGTCCTCCTTGTGCTAGGGGGCGTCCGGGGGAAGGGGAGGGGGGGGTGGGCAGAGGGGGGGGTCTACATGGGGGACAATGTTAGTGAAACCACAACGAGGGCCAGTGAGATAACCGCCACGAAAAAAAAAAAAAAGGGCCAGGCTGAACCCACCTGGGCAAGCAGGGAAAGCAGAAAAATCAGGGAGGGCATCCAAAAAACTACGGAAAGGAAGAGAGTGTTAAGGTACATCCACCAAAAAGCGGGGGGGAGACGTGATCGAGTGTCGGGACCGAGTAGCAGGCAACAATAAAGACTCGCGAACAAATCTCAGTAGCACCTCAAAAAAAAAAAAAAACAAAAACTGCTTAGGGGGGGGGGTCGAACAGGAAGTGCCACTCTAGCAGAGAAGGAACGCTACACAGTCCTCGACACAGGAGGGGAAAATCAAAAGAACCGCCTTAAACTACGAACAAAAAAGAACAAATCTTAGGACAGTTCCAGTCCCAAAAAACTCTTGAGGGGAACAGAGCTCCCAGCTGACCTCTCGGAGGGAATACAGGGACAATAGTACCACTGATTGCGAGGGGGGGGGGGGAGGGGCACAAATCACACTCGGAAAGCGATTTAGGGTCACGGCCAAACGGGGGAAAGCATATACAAGGGGGGAATCAAGTTAAGGGACAGCAGGAACCACAAAAAACACTCAGGAAATAAGCCGAGACCCTGATCGTTCACAAACGGGGACTGGAAAATACCGCTTCCAGAAAAAACAAAATAACAAAATGTGAAAAGACAGAGCGAAAAACGGAAAAAAGACATTTAAAATGATCACTGAAATAAAAAATAAATAAGAACAAATCACAAAAAAGCGAGATTAGAGTGGGGAAAAGAAACATAAAGTTCAGACGCAGGGAAAAAAACGAGTGCGACCTCAAAAAAACAAATCTCAGGAAAGATCCACGGCAAAACAACCACAAACCAGGGACTGAAGTCTGGGGGAAGGAAACAGATAACGGCAACAGACGGCCCACTCGCCGAAAAAAAAAAATCAGAAAAAAGACTCTCGGCTAGTCAGGGGGAAAAAGTAAAAAAGGGCTCAAAAAACTCGACGGGTCTGCAAGAGCCACAAATTCCGCTTCCTTACAGCAATCGGGGGACATAAGCACACAAGGCGAAATAAAAAAAGGGGGGGGGATAAAGCCAAAAACACCCAACAGGTAGGAACGACCGCGACCTTGATAGCCCTGGAAGACAACACAAGTCAAACTGACAGCGGCCCACAAGCGGCCAAAAGGGAACCGACCACGGACCGAAGGTAAGGAATCGTTTTAGGGGGGAAGGGTTGATGCCAACAACAGAGAACCGGCGCACAGACGATCAGAGAGGTAATAGAAAAAAAAACAGTTTAATCACCAAAAAACAAGATAAGGGAGGCTTATTACACAAAAAGCGCAAATCGCCACAAACTCGGACTCACCTACGTCTCTTCAATTCCAAAAGGCAAAACAACTCAATCCTTGGGAAAAAAGGCAAGGGCGGCAGAAAAACAGGGGTGCTTGGAAAAGGCACGGAAAAGTAACGGATAATAAGCTACAAAATATATCCAGGAACGGACAACAGACTTGAGGACGGCAATGATGGGTCCCAAGGGGAAAAAGAGCCGACAAGCAAAATCAGTGATACCCCACCTCACAACACACCACGGACAGCACAGCGCAAGAGAAGGAGGGGGCGCACAGTGAATCTCCAAGACACCAAAAAAGAGCAAAACATACAAGAGACCCATCTCAAGCAAAGATGCCGTGATTCAGATCCTTCATGAGGACAGAAGCGCGAGACAAAAGACAGAATGGGTCAACATAGGAAGTGAAAACCCTACCAGTTCCAGGAGGTTAACCATTACCTAAAGAGATGTGACCCAAAGCCGCCCAGATGGTACTAGTCCGAAAGACAGAAAAAAACTACAAACGTCCGATCCAATGCCCAGCGATGAGGAAAGGGGCGACTTGCGGGAGACTGTAAGTAAACACACAAACATTAAACTCCTAACGCTAGACGTCCCGACGCGACAAAATAACACAAGAAAGCATTGCCCGAGAGCGGAAGGGCGTCACCAAGACGACCCATTGACAAAGCGCGGCGAATCAGCGCTATAGAAACGAAACATGGCGCTCCGACAAAAACTTAAAACAAATAACAAAAAAAAAAACCCAACCCCTCCCAAAACACAAACCACCAACAAAGATAACTGGAAGAAAAAAAACGCCCGAAAAAACCTACGGAACGGCCGCACCTAAAGACAACCCCTCCCAACCTTTTTTGGGCAAGCAAGAAACGAAGCTTTACCCTCCCAAAGCGCACGACACACAACTAGAGCCCGGCCGACAAAAGACCAATCCACAAACAAAATAGACATCAAAACCCCCCCCAAAACGATAAAGGAGAATAGAAGCCCTTTTCCCACTAAAAACCAAATAATGGTAAACCGGGTTAAGGACCTTATACATGACACCTGGCTCTAAAATCTAGTAGGGCGTAGAATAAAAAAAAATATCCCGAGATACCAATAGGCCAGCACAATTAGAAATAGAGGGTGGGTCGTACTAAAGGGGACCAAACAAAAGAATCCGACTTCAGAAGAGGAGAGAGCGGACAATTGAAAGTAACCATAACAACTATGCCCACTCTCGACAAGGGAACCTACGTTCGGCGGGGGAGGGTAAGCTCCAGACCAGAAATGAAAAATAAACAAATTATAGCATCTCACAAACATCATAGATCAAATAGGGACATAGATTGGAGGCTCAACGAAAAAAAAAAAAGGAAAAAACACCCCCAAAGACAAAACAGACAAGGGGAGGAGCATACAAAAACCTGTAACCCTTGAGAAATCAGCCAAAAACCCCTCACAACCAAAAAAGAAACAAAAACCACTGAGCAGCCATCAAGCCACCCTGTGTTAACTGTGGGAAAACGCTACGCACCCGCCGCAGTCCAGAAAGTAACTAACCGCCCCAGAATGAAATCAAGTTTCAAAAAAAACCGCCGCCAACTACGCATAAATCAAGGAAAAGATCGCAAAGTCTCAAACTCAACAAATGTGACCTGAAAGGGACCAAATAATCAAATCCTGACACCAAACCAGGCTCCATAAAAATCAATCTGCTCAAGCAAATGGCCTGCGAGCGAGAGACACAGTAACTTTGCTCCAGGCAAACGTCCGAGGGTAAAAACCTGAAAAGGGCATAGGGATCAAAAAAAAACAGACAAGAGGACAACGTACAAATAGAAAAATTTAGACGAAACAACCATTATGGAAAACTAGCAGTAAACCTAGCTCTAGAGGGCTGTTTTTGACATAGAGAATGGAGAGGACCGTTGGCCACAGTCAGGGGGAGCCGAGGTAAAAGAAAAGGAGGGACAGCCTTAGGTAAAAAGAGAGGGCAAAAATCTTTGAACATATTGCCGAGCACCTGAAGAGGTGCATGTGGGCCACTTACACCAGGGGGGGGGTGCGGGTAGTTGACTAAAGCATACTCAGAATAAAGAACACAACGCATGGGCGTACAACCGAACCCCCGGGCAAGATGGGGCAAACTATAAAACAAAAGACACTTTTTTGACGGAGGAGCGATAACATGATTGGCCTCCTGACCTTAAGGCAAGAATACATACTTTCTAAGCAGCGGTCTTCTGGGATGAATCATTAGGAGGATTGGCACTCCGTTGACCAACTCAATGCCTGCCAGACTAGGGAAACAAAAATTCCGGTCACAGATCTACACATAGAAAAACAGAGGGTGAAGCTTCAAAAAAAATCAACAACAACTAAACGTCAACCCAGATTACGCAGGGCGCATTTATCAAATCAAAAATGGAGTTCAGGGGGGGGGGGCGACAGAAAAAAGAGACTACGATGCATACCAGGAAGAAGTGAAGCTGCTAAGATGGGGGAAACTCCAAAGTCGGGCGCCACACAAAAGAGCCAAAACCATTCGGGGTTTTGACAGTCAGGGAGAGAACACCAAAAAACAACAACCAACCCCCAAGAAACCCACAAAAGAGGCGGAAACCTGACAAGCATAATCGCCCTGCAGCGAAGGGAAATGACAAACTGCCAATCGACAGAAGGCGTGCGATATTGCAAACAAACACTGACGGGGCCAAAAGAATAAAAGAACACGCACGGCCGAAAAGAAAGGGGGCGGTGAAAAGGGCATAGCGAGTCAAGAAGAGCCAACCAAGAAGCCAACCTAGGGGGAAGGAGAGAGAGAGGTCGCACAGAACCAATGGACAAAAGACACAGGCGAGCCTGGGCGAGATGAATCCCAGGACCCACTAAAAAAACAAAAAAAACCAACTAAAGAGGATCGGAGGGTACACAAGAGCGTGAGAAATTATGCTCGGGACACAGGCACCGGCGCTGAATATTCCGCAAATGTGCCGGCTCAAAACCAGCAGCGAGACTACGCGGAGGGAATAGGAAAAAAAATCAAGGAAGTCACGGAAGGACTCAGTCGTGCCAAACTGGACATCAGCAAACCGACACGACTTCTCCGGGGGGGCACCCAGGCGTGGGGTAAAGAATCAGGACACAGAAATCGATCCCAGGCGGCCAGTCAGCACATGGAAAAAGAATAGTACAGAACCAGACATGCTCGGGGGAAGTCGGAGCCCATTCAGCTCACAACCTCACAGAAAAAACAGGTGGGGGGCTGAAAAATAAATGACGTTCATACTACCCCCCGACTGGAAAAAAGCTGAAGAGAGAGTTTTGGAGTCGGGGCGGGTGCATCAAAAAAAAAACAACAAAAAAATCTCTGACAAGACAAGCAGAGCACCATTACAAAGCGCCTAAGGGACAAAGTTCACGGAACCCAGAGGCCCGTAGGAGCTGTCGTGAAACAGAAGGTAAAAAGCAGCACGATTTGGTCTGATAGCCAATCTCATGCACCCGGATGCCAGGACGGGTGTACACCACGAGAAACTCACAGGAAAAACTCTCCATACATGAGAACCAACACGCACCGGAGTTACTGCGAAGGACAAAGGGGGGGTCGCAGAACTCACCCCGGACGGCCAGGGACCGATTAAAAAGAACAAATACAAACCCAAGAGAGCAGGGAGGCAAAATCGGCCTCGCAGAGAAGAAAAAAGCAGCCAACATAAGGGCAACAATGAAAAAAGGGCAAAAAAGATGCCAAAGCTCAGGCCCAACACCCAGGAGAAGCAAAGACACCTACCGAACACTGAACATGGCAGACGGAAATCTATCACCAAAAAAAAAAAAAAAAGAACTCTACGGGGAACTAACGGGGGTCCCACATGACACTTTGTAAGAATCATGCTATCAGGGGGGACCGTTGTGAACCAGGGAAGACTCCAATTCAAGCTCGGGCCGTGGAGATCACGACCGGGGGACCAGCGGAAAACTCCGGCACAAGCAGATATACTGTTCAAAAGACAAGCTGCTGGATAGAAGGGGGAAGACCTAGGGGGCCGGGGTCGAAGAAGGGGACGAAAGTAGGTCTGTTTAACCGTGCCAGATGGCGGGTGGGCTATAAAGGGTATGAGAGCTCAAGCAGTTGTGGTCCACATACTACAGGTGGGAAATGGGGGACGGCTTGGCCGCTGTGCTGGGGAGGGACACTAGGGCCTGGGAAGGCCTTCCGAAAAAGGGCCCGGGGGTCGGACCGCCTCGAAACCTACACGCTGAAGGAGCAAGGTTGACACCTGCTCCAGTTGGAGGGCTGCGAAGGAACGCAGACAGGGACTAAGAGGAGGGTGCTCGTGGGGACGTACCTGAAAAAAAAACGAACCCGCAGCGAGTTGGAACACTACCCGCAGAGCAGCTACCATGCCAATCACGGGAAATTCACAGTGTAGGTCCTATGTAGCGGCAGATGTCAGCCCAGATGGAAAAACTTCCCGAGAAGAGTATACACCAGACTAAAATTAACCCAGGAGGGGGATATTCAGACCGGACTAGGTTTATTGTGAACCAGGTCAGGGGGGGTGCAAGGTGCCTGAGGCACGAAAAAGTACAGCGATCGTGCAGGGGGTCTCGTCCCAGTCCCAGGCGCACGCTCGGAAATCAGCTAGAGGGGGCTCGGGGGACGACATAGGAATTAGGGGAGGACTCTAAGCTAGCTACACAACTATCGCATTCTAGGGGCAGAAATCGTGAAGGGGGAAGGGTGTTACAGAGAGCAGGAAGCGACATCCGAGGCAGAGGATAGTCGTGCAAAATCAGCACCAAGGAGGGGGTTGTTATATAGCTGTGTGATCATGAAACTGACGACATGGGCCGCGGAACGAATCCAAGCTGGGCGTATTGGTCGAACTGCGAAACGAGCAGTGTAAAAGGATCGATGCGTGAGAGTAGATATAACAAACCGTATTAAGAACGAAGGGGTTGCATTCAGAGGGGGGAAAAAACCACATAACAAGTGGTAAGGTATCGGCAACAAGAGAGGATCAAAGTTCAACAGTATCGCCAAGCTTCCTGGGACGAAGGGCGGCCGATGGACAGCACAATATTGGCAAGACAGCAAGTTCAAGCAGGTCAATTACAGGTAGGCCGGCGACAATGCGAAAAGCTTAGACTAGGGGGAAGAGAGTACCACCTCGGAAGCAGAGATAGGGGAACGACGAACATATTGGGAAGAACACCTCAGGGGGGAATTTGACCAGCCATCTCAATCTAAAAAAAGGGCATACCTACCACAGACAGTGAAGATACCAACAGCTTGCCAAGGGTCAGTCGAATGGGACCGAGTAAAAGCACATGCCAGCGCCCACATAAAGTCAATGCATAAAGGAAAAATAGGCATTGCGGGGACAGGGATGAACACACATGAAATCATATACCGAGGGCTCGAGAGCGCCGGGACCAACGACAAAACAAAGATTCTGTCTGGGGGAAAGGGACCCTGACACATCACTATAATCTGACCACAACGAAGGGTCACCCAAAAGCCGGAGGGGACAGGCACCTCCTCATAAGACCTCAAAAAGAAGACGAAGAGTAGGGGACGGGGGATGTCCTCACACCCACAAACGTGTCTTGGCTGAACGTGCCAGATGCGAAATTGAAGGGGACGGGGTTAAAAGAAAGGGGGAAAACCTGCAAAAGGTTACGAACGACTCGCCCGACGGGTTAGGAAGGTGTAAGTCTCACTTCCTTCTGAGCTCGCAATGGCATCGAAACAGGACAAAAAAAAGGTGAGGACAGTCACGACGGACCAAACATCAAGAACCTAAGACCGGGGATTCTAGACGCGACATCAGCACAACTTATGAAGTTTCAAAATGCCACCTTGAAGGAAAAAAAAACCCCAAGAAGAGGCTCAGTCGAGGAAACTAAGTATCAACAAAACCGCAGAAAAGCAGGAAACGGAACCTAGTGGAAGAAATAGAAGTGCAGCACGAAGGAAAAAATTGCAGGGCCCTTTACAAACCCGCATCCGCTGGACTTCCCAAAACGACCTGGGTCACAAATAACTGAGTTGGTATGTCGTCGGAAACACGCGAAAGCCAGGGGGGAAAGGAATCATGTCGACACAGGGGTGACCGGAGCGTCAGTAAAAACCGAATTCTAGAACTCGAACCTCATCCAAAAACAACACAAAAAAAGAACGACATCTATCGGGCGAATGTGAAATTCTCTAATGAGCATAAGAGAAAGCGCGAAACAAACAAATAGTACACCTACAAGCAAAATAAAAGTCTCTTCCTCGCAGCACCGACCAGGGATGGGGAAACAGAAACTACAACCCCAACGAGAAACTGACGAAGTCGCACCCTAAACGGATACTGGTGGCCTTCTAATTAACCGCAACAAACCCGCACCCCCATACAAAGATCAAAATCAAAGAAAAATAGAGTCACGCCCAACGTATGGGAATAGAGGAAAAAATTGGTATGAGTTTAAGCATCGGGGGTACGACAGAAGGAAGGGAACTAGTGGATCTTGGGGCAGGATTGAAGGGCATACAAACACCCGGTCAAAAAGTCAACAGAAAAAAAAAAAAAAAAAAAAGAAGCCTGTGAGGGGAATACAAAATCAAAAGATACGAGAAAAAAAAAAAAAAAAAAAAAAAAAAAAAAAAAAAAAAGAAAAAGAAAGAAAGATACCAAAATTTGGGGTCTTAAACCTAGCTTCAATCGCCTTACGAGAGCGACTAGAAAAGTATCAGAAAAAAATTCATCCAAAAGTATGCGACAACGAGGGTAAAGTCTCCTAAACGAAAAGGAAGGAGAATCTGTAAGGACCGCGAAGTGTCAAGTCGGATAAACACGCCAAAGATCACGTAATAAAAAAAAGACGGAAGCAACCTATAAAGGCAAAGACAACATTTGACGAAACTAAAGAGAAGAAAACAGACAACACGAAAGCAATTAACGTATTCGGGCTCTACCAATCTCTGGGGATCCCGTGTCGTGCTACACAAAAGAGGGATCACGAGGTGCAAAAAGGCACTCTCAAAAAACTCTACCAATTGAGTTGGGGGTAACGACTCAAAATGAAGAAAAAGGGGGGATCGCAGAAGCACACGATCGCAAAAGGGCAGTGTATTTAACAAAGTCGCGCAAAGGGCACCACAAAGTCATAAAAGGGAATTCAAACCCCCTAGAAGCGCCGCGCAAAGGAGTGTCAATGGTCATTGGAGGCAGCCCGTCGCAAGGACAAAATACCGACTAACACGCAAACGTTCTGAGTATGGAAGACGGAACGCCTCCGAACATGAGCTGTCGCACGAGACAAAGTCGGCGTGCCGACACAAGCCAAGTCCAAGACCGCAACGTATGAAAATGGAAATGCAACAAAAACCGGAAATAAGCGGCCTGCGATGACAAAGCGCTACTCTGCGGCGACAAACCAGAGATGCCCGGGGTGACATCAAAACCCGAAAGGGAACTGTAAACGCAGGGAGACCGAACACCACCCTCTATTTGTCTAGCAACAAGACAAAAAGAACTGCAGCCGAGGCGCGACGTAACAGAGACTTAAAAAACCATCCCTAAGAAACAGTAAAAAAAGGACAACCAGACACCCTCCAAGGAATGAGGGGTCAACAAAGGAAAGGACAGGAAACAGCAGCCTGTGAAAAAAGCCTGTAAAGCCCCACATCTAAACAACACAAATCATAATCGAACTAACCTCCCTGAGACTGAGCCTGTCGACAATCAAAAGAAAGACAAGGCAGTAGAAAAAAAAAAATCGTTTAAAAGGAGTGGGAACATAGCACAGCTTCCAAACAAGGAAGGGAAAGCGACCACAAAGAAGGAACTAAAACCACAAAGAAAACTCGGGGGACGAGGTACCATGACGACTGATTTTAAAGCCTGAGCTCAGATGTCGTATAAGGACCTATACAAACTTAAAAACTCAACATCAACACGAATCAAGGAAACCTCGTAGGAGGTAGACAGAGAATCATATTTAATATTAATGGAAAAAAAAAACATAAAAAAAAACAACCAAGAAAATCCTATCCGGTCCAAACCTGAACTAAAAATATATAAAGGACCTTGATCAGGAGACCTTTCTGAAGAACTTTCCCTGGCGACAATCGGCTGAAACCCAGAAACTCAGTTGGCCTAACAGGTGAGAACAGAGCCCCTCAGAATAAAAAAACCTAAAGGGGTCATGTCGACGGGGGAATAAAATGAATCTTCGTCAAGCGGAGCAAACTTTCCAAGAGGGGGGGGGGATTCCAACAAAATCCCCCAGAAGAAGGGCTATGCGGCGGGCCAGCGTATACAGAAATGTGAATGCCCAACCAAATGCGAAGCCTCACTTTACCGTTTGCTGGGGCGAAACCCACAGAAATCCTTTGGGAAAAAAATCGCTTTGGCATGGTAAACCGGGGGGCAACAAATACTAACCCAACCTAAGCACTAAGAAAAAACCTTGTGGGTTTCTTTCTAGTGAGTCCAGGCGATGGCCTTGGAACGGGTTCGTCCCCCGACCAATCAACTCCCGGGAGGCGCAAAGGGGGCCTAAAAAGTCAAGCTATGAGGGAAAAAGCCGTCCTAAACACACCGCAGACCGTCCCACGAACAACACCGTCCCCTACAGCCCGGTAAGCCTAACCCAGGGCCAGCAGCACCCCCCTGGACAAAAAAACAGCCCAAGCATGTAAAAACCCGGGGAAAGCCAACGTTGGTTTCCTAAAAACAATCCGGGGGAATATCCGAACCGGGAAAATCGCACAAACACAGCCAATCGTCCAAAAAGAAAAAAAACAACACGGGATGGAACCACTGGCTCGGTCCTACCAAAGGGACCCACCTAGCCCTACACCTGGACGGCCCAGCCAGGCCACAACAAGTGCGAAGCAGGGGCCGAGAGACACTGAAAGTAAGTGGGGGAGATTCGCAAGAAAAAATGAAGAATTAAAAGCCGCATGGTACGAAAATCCAACCCCGACGAAATCGCGGGCGGGCCCCACTTAAAAAAAAATGGACGTAACCCTGCCGCGTAAGAGTCTGTGGGGGGTAATCCCCCCAAAGCGTGGGGTGGGTCGGAGCCCCGGGCGTTCGGTCGGGCCCCCCTCGAAGAACCTTTGGCGTACGCCAAAAAATCTTTCCAGACAATGGACAGAGCCCAGGAAGAGGCTGCAGGCAACGGGAACCTTCAGGGGGAAGGGATGTGGGGCGGTGCTAAACGGCCCCCCCCGATCAGAAAAAGGTGGGGGTGTCTCCCCAAAAACAAGAACCAAACAGCCATGTCTGACGCCTTGGAATGGTAAAAAGGATACCTGGGACGGTTCCGCCCCCGACTCCAGTGGGGCGTAGGGGGGGAGGATATGCCCCTTTGACTGGAGGTGACTGCTGGCGTGGGAAATGGACGTGGTCACATCCCCGGTGCGGCCAAACGCGCACCGCAGCCATCTAACAGCGTTGCGCCCCACGGGTCCCCCTCGGAACAGAGCTCATCCGGTTCGAACCAATTTTCCCTCCCTCCCCAAAAAGAGGTGTACGTACCCCCGCATGGGAAGGCCCACATCGGGACGGAACGAGGGGGGGACGCACTTCTTGCCTCAAACCGTCAGCGGACTCGAAAAAAAAAAAAAGGCAGGTGGGGTAAAAAGTATTGGAAGACATTGCTTTAGCCCCAACACTAGGACTGGATAAAAGGCCCGCCAGGCCCTATCCGAAATTGGGAAGTGTGGGTTACATGACCCTTGGGGAAACCAAAAAGGCACATGGGTGAGTGGAAATGTCAGCCTGCCGGAGCCCGCCGAAAGGGTAAATCAAAGTGGGCCCCCTCCCAACGAAGAGTGGGTGAGGGCCCAAAGAGGGGGAAGCCAAGAAAAGAATAACATTCCGAAACAGGGATGGGGACAACAAATACTATCGGCTATCTGTGAAAGAAGTAACCGTCTTAACCAACATCAAAACTCGTCAAGGGCCACTTGGGGCCGATCCTAGAAATCACCGAAAAAATCTGAAAACAAAAAAAACACCCACCGGGAGGGGGAGGGGGAAAAAAGAGAGAGAAAATAAGCTCTGGGAAACAGGACCTGGTACAAACCCTGAGTCATGGTCAAAGCGGTTTGACCCGGGAGGACCCATCGAGAAATCGGGTGAGGGGAAACTATCTGTCCCGGAATTTTCCCTTTTGGGAAATCTTGCCAACCCCTCCCAAGAACACTGGCGTCTCCGGGGCGTTAAAATGAAACGGGAGAAAAGGCTTGCTGCCAGAACATCAGCCAACGTCCGCAGGGAGGAAGGAAACTGCCTCGCAAATGCGGGGCCCTTCAGCTCGGAAAAACCACTCTTGTTTTCGAAACAACTAGGGCAGAACAGACCCCGGCACGTTGTTCCGGCCGGAGAGGACAGGTTTGGGGGGGGGGGGAGGCAAAGAAAAACCAGAAAAGTTTCCCCCAAAAAGCGTCTCCCGAACCGAGCCGCCGACCAACGGAAAAGAACAGGAAAGACCATGCCGAACACCACCCGTGGGTAAGAGGGTGTGGGCAGGGGGAAAAGGAAGCTCAAAAGAAAGATAGGAAAAAACTTGCGCCGGCCCCTTGAACCTCCCCCCAGGGCGTGGGACCACAAGAGACACGGCGCAAAGCCCCCCACCGTCCCAGCGAATCAAGCTGCCCCCTAAAAAAAGGGAACCGTGTTCAGGACGACGACCGGTCACCTTCAAAGTCCCACGTCCCCAAGGGGGCAGAAAGTGCCCCCAGGCCTCCCCATCGGATCTAAGGGACCAATCCAAAAACTTCCTCTAAAAGGCCCAAAACCAAAAAGCAAACCCTGCTGAGGGGGCATCGGCACAGGAGAACCCCTACAATGCCCCTGAGTCGCCCAGGGGGCGAGCCGAAACCAGGGAAAACAGGGCTTTCCGAAAACGATGACCTAAAAACCAGAGATCCGCCAAACTCCTTTGTGAACCTAAAGGTTTTTACGATCCCCGCCCGGTGCCCCGGGTGCTAGTAAGGGGGGGACCAACAACCTTTGACAACTCCGGGGGGGGGCCGAGAAAAACTGGGCAGACCAATCGAAGGAAAAAAAAAAAAAAAAAGCGGGGCCAAAAGGGGGGTTGGTCCAAAGGCCCCCCATTTGTTTCGGGAAAGAAAGGCTGCCGTGTCGAACGGGGGGGGGCCTGAACGGGGGTTTGTCAACAAAAAAAAATGTCGTGTGCGAAAAAAAAATTTGAAAAATGGGAGGAGGCAAGTCCAGGACCGTTTTGGCCAAAAACATCTTTGAAACATGTTGGAGGGAGGGCTCTTGGTGCAAAATGGGTGCGTGACGGGACCGTGTTGAATTTATAATCGCCCGCGGGGGTGTCCACAGGCCCTAACCTCGTCGGATTGATAACGTGTGCCACCTGAAAGGGGGGAGTGAAACAAGGCTAAGACTGCCCTCGCCAGACTAACGACGTCGGGGGGAATCGGGGGGGGGCCGTCTTCCCAAAAGAACCCCCCGCAAAAGCAGGTATTTGATCCCAGGGCTGCAGGGGGGGACAAAATCAAGAAAAGACCTGCCTACGCCTGGTACGCCGGCGATTGGGGGGACCCCGTGCACGCACTTTGAAAGCCTAAATCAAAGGAATCAACAGACAAAACTGACCCCCCTTTAGGGTTGGTTTATAACGGAGGTGGGATGACAAAAGGTTCGGGAACCAAGAGACTTTGAGGCCCCGCCGATTTGGGCGAAACCGGGGCCCGTTCCGGACCCGTACAGGGCCCCCCAGCCCTGCCTTCGGAGCCCTTCGGTGGGGGAAGACCAGCACTGGACGCATTAAGACTTGGTAAAAGGGGGGGGTAAAAAAAACGGACAGAGGTCCCCGATGCTACCTAAAAACTCGAGGGGGAGAGGGAGGTTGGAAGTTTTTTTTACCGGAGTCCGGGATGAGAAATCAATGAGGGGGGGCCGGGGGAAATCGTGAAAGGTAAAAAAAAGAGGGGAAGAGTTGGTTGGGGAGTAGCTGTTTTGATCTGGCCGGAACGCCCCCGCCCCCCAAACCGCCGGGGGGCCCCGCGAAAAAGATCCAACGCCCTTTCGTAGGTTGGGAAGGGGGACCAGATTCACCCAGAGTCATAAAGGGTCCACGGGAGGGAGGGGGAGATCACGGATTCCTGCGCCCCCAGTTTCCTTGGGTTGACCATCAAAAAGTTTAGTTCCGCCCGCCTCTGGGGTAGGGTCCCCAACGTTATCGATAAACCAGTCCGCAACAGGCCGTCCAGGACAATCCAATATGAACTCCCAGAACTTTTAAAGCGGGGAGGACGTGTGAAAACTTCCTGGGTGGAAGGAATCTCATTTTTCCACTAGGGGGCCCAGGGATCCGCGGTGGGGGAAACAAAGAAATCAAGGAATAAGGGGGCATACCCCCAAAAAAGGTTTGGGAAAACCGAACAGGCCCGGTTCGGGCCAGCCCCCCCCCCCGTCCTGTCCTAGGGGGGGACCGGGACAGACACAACAAAAATCAACCAGAAAACCTTCAAAGGAAGGGGGTTTCTCGGGGTGCCCGCGGGGGGGGAAACCGAGCAGCCGCCAACCGCCTCCTCCAGGGAACCATGGGGGGGGAAAGACTGGCACCGGGAACCACCGAAAGAAAAAGACGTGGAATCCTCCGAAGACGGTTAACATTCTTGGGAAGCACACACCTGGGAAAATCGGGAATCATCGAGCAAATGGAAAACCCGGGAAACCCCTGCGCAACCGCATAAAAGAAATAGAGCATAATGTAGGTAAGTGCAAAAGCTTTGCACAGGGGAGGGGCCCGGCCCAAAAAACGGAGGGGATCCAGGGAGGTGGGGGCTCGAAAACAAGGGGAATTCGCACCACTTCAAGGGGAGAAAACCCTACAGTAAGGAACCCTCAGAGCTCTGTTGTTGGAGGGGTCACATGGGACGCGAAGTTCCCCGTCTCTCCAGACCCAACGGGGGGGGGGGACGAGGGGAAGTCAAACGGGTTTATTTCGGGGCCCGAAGTAAACCACTACAGCATTCGAATAACGTTTGATGCGCTCGGGGGAAAAGACAGACACCCCCAAAGGTCAGCTTGTGTTTGGCACCCTTGACCCCCACCCAAATAGGGGAAACAGTGGAGGGAAAGAAAAAAACGCAGGGGCCCCCCACCTCCGCGGAACCCCCGGATTGTGGAGAAAAAAAGAAGAGGAAATGAAAACCTTTCTCCCCGTGAAAACAAACGAACCAAGGGGGGTGGGGGCGCCCCGTCCCAAATCTGGAAAGGGGGTGTTGTGGATGTCCCCCTGAAAGGGAAAAGTTAAGGCCATGGGGATGAAATCAGAGTCCGGGTGCCCTGTAAAAGATCCTCGCGCCGAACGGAGCCCCATCAGATTACTCTCAACCAAAAAAAAAAAAAAGTTAATGTAATTAGGTAAAAAAATAGAAGAGAAGGAAAGAAGAGTCTGGAGCGCTCCACTCCAACCGTGCCCCCCCAGGAAACAAAATCAAAAATAAAAAACAGAAACCGTTTTCCCCGTACGACAATCCCACACACAAAAAGCAGAAAGGGGAAAAGGCGAAACCCAACGCAGGTGGGGGTTCCTGGAAAGAAAAATTTGAGTGCCGGTGGTCAGCACGCTCCCAAAATAGGGGGGGGTTTTCCCCCGCAACGGAGGGGAAGGCCCCGTTGTGGGTGGTTTTACCGTTCCCAAGAAAGGGGGAACAAAATCAGGGGGCCGGAAAAGGATGGGCCAACGCCTGGAAATCCGGTGGGGGATCAGTATGGTTATCAGCCAAAAAGGTTTGAACACCCCCCCAAGAGAAAATGGGGGAACGGTCTAGTGTCCTTCCGACTACAAACCGTTTACCCTCGCCTGGGTCTTTCACCGAGAACGGAGATTCAGAATTAAGAAAAAACACTTAACCTTCACGCGGGGCAGGGGGGGGGTTTTGGCCCAACAACACAGGGAGAGGGGGACTTTCTACCTTCGTCGGGGGAAGCCACAAGCAACGGCGGGCCCTAGAACAGAAAGCCGGTTTGAGACAGCCTTACCTAAAGGTCCAAAAACGGCTGCCCAATGTTGGGAAGGGATTTCCAAGATTAGGGAGGAGCCCTCAAATTCGAAAAACAGACGGGGGGGCCCAAAAGTTAGGGGGGGGACCCAAAAAACCCCCCCTCGAGAAATGACGAGTTTGTCCGGGGAACAAAAAGAAAAGGCCCCGGTGGGTTCGCACGGGCCCAGGAATGACCCGAGGGGCCCCTTTGTCAGTTTGTTCATCGACGCACCCCCCAAGACCCAGGAGCCCCACGTTTGGGGACCTGGGGGGAGGCCGACCCGCGAAGGCTTTTAAATCCATAGGGGGACGGAAGTCAAAAAATACTAAAAACGGCCCCACGAGTTTGTTTTAAGGCAGGGAAGGAAAAAAACGGGGGAAGGGGAGTCCCGGAGACACGTAGGCTTGGACCGCAACATCCCCGAAAGTTCGGCCAAAAAAAACGTTGGGGGGGTAGGTAAAACCGATCGTCCATAGAGGACGCGACGTCACCCTTAGAGGGGAGTCCGGCTCAAACCCTAGAAAAAAAAAAAAAAAAAAAATCACGTTACACGCCGGCAAGCCGGACTAACCTCCACTTGGAACAGCGGGGACGCTTCACGGGGGAGGACCCAAAGTGACGAAACGTTCCCCCCAAAACCACACAGAAAGGTTTGAAAAAACTCCACCCCCCAAAGTAAAAAGAAACAAACCACAACCCGCACTTGACCTAAAACGGGTCACCAGTCTTTTGGTGGGTTCCCCCCAAAAACTACAATTTGAAAAGGTCAACAAGGAAAAGGGGGAGACGATCAAATTGAATCTCGTAACCCCAGAGGGAGCACAGAACCTTGCAGAGACATTTCAAACGTCAAAATAACAGACAAGCAGTGTAAAAAAAGATCTGGGTACCCAAAGGCGGCCCGGGGACGGCCCGAGGGCACAGAATCAACAGGAGGGGAAAAGACCACAACCGTAAGCCAGGCCTAAGGTGGACCCTTCGGGGAAAAAAGGGGGGCCTACCGCCCCCCAAGGACCAAGAATTTTCAACCGAAAATGAATTTAAGCAGCCAAACCTAACCTAAAGGTCCGGCACCCCCCAATTCGATTAATTGGGGGAAAGACAGGGGGGGACTTGAAAAGGGGGGTAAACCAAGAGACCACCTTAAAACGCCTAAGAGATCCCCGCCGGGGCCCCTCCCAAACCTATAAAAAAAAGAAAACCAAAACACAAAGTAAAGCGCGACCTTAATGGAAACCCACCATGCCCCCTTGCTCCAAAGAGAGGTCCACTCCAAAACCTCAATGGTGCAAACAAGACCAAAAAGGGGGCCCTGACACATCCAGAGAAAATGAAAGAGCCCTAGGGTCATGGCGCCTTTAAAAGAAAATGCCTCAATAGGCATTTAACCCAGACCAGGTGAGGGGGGACCAACCGCACGCGTACAAGGGCCCCGGCTCTTGGGAAAAGATCTGTTGGGGAGGGGGGGAGGGTTTGGCCGAGAACCGGAAGAGGGGACACATTCAGGCAACTGGGCGGGGTCAAGTTGGCAGAAGGGTCCCAACCATAAGTCAACTACCAATCAAGACGAACCACGGGTCGGCGAGTCAGGAACCCTTTCGGAAAAACCCTTACCCCCCTCGGAAAAACCTGAAGGGAGGAACACCAAAAACGTTTTGGAGGGAAAACAAAGCGAAGGGGTTTGAAACCGCTAAACCAACCCCCCACCAACACAAGAAAACCGGGCCCCCCCTCGGGTAAAAAAAAAATTCCACAAAGGCCCGGAAAAAAAGAAAAGCACCAACGGCACCACACGGAGCAGGGCCACTCCCAAATAAAAAAATGAGAGGGGTTGGCCAAAACGCGTAGACTCGAACCTTCCACGGACGACCCAAAACACCAGAAAAGACGTAAAAAAACAACGGATAGGACCAAAAGCTCCTTACCCTGGCACCTCTGGGACGCGACCAAACCCCTTCACTAGAAACATCCCCAATTGCCGGCAGACAACCTGGCCATCTACCTTCCCCTTGACGTTGTGCGTCAACTCAACAAGGACGAAATTGAAAGGTCCGCCCTTTGTTAAAGAGCCACAGGGCAACCCAGTTCTGAAAAAGGGGAAAATGCTAAAACGCTGAAAAAAAAAGGACCAACCACTTCCCTCGATCGGCGGGTTGCATCATGCGTAGAGAACACAGGGGGGGGGGCGTCGGGCGGCAAATAGTCAAAAACTACAAGTGGTAGTCACATTTCAAAAAATCAAGGGAACACAACTTTTGGCCGGTAGGGCACCCCCAAAAGTCAAAGTCCAGTAGGGGGGGTAAAATTTCCGAAGGTTAGGGGGGGGTCGATGCCCCCCCGGAAGAATCACTAATGTTTCTGCCCCTAGAGGATGGCGAACTTGGGGGGAGTAAAAGGGAGTGCGAAACCTTGCACACCCGTCATTTCACCTAAAAACTCACTGTGGGAGGGACCAAACAATGGGCCGAAAGGGAATAAAAGATGCCGTGCTGCGGACCCCCCCTTAAGGCATAGGTGGTTGCAAACCTCACAGAGGGGTCACTAAAGGGGAGACGGGTGGGTAAAAAAGCAAGGGAGAAAAAGCGTTTCAGCTTTTGTTACCGCCTGTTGTAAAAGGACAGCACAAGCGGACCCGGAAAAGGTCCGGCAATTGGGCACACCGAACCGCACAAAGGGGGCGGGGGTTCACACGCGAAAGGCGGTCGCCGCACACGGGGGGACGCCCTGCTGGGGCCGCCCAAAAAATCCCCAAGAGGAAGCACCCTGGAAGGGGGGGTCGTCTGACCCGCAGGGTCAGCCCACCCAAGCCGGGCGGAAGAGGGAAAAAAAAGCCGCCAGGGGGAAAGAGCAGGAAAGGGTTCCCGGGTTTGTTGGGTGCCCAGAAAGGCCAGAAAGGGGAAGGGGCCAGTGGAATTGGCCCTCAGAGGGGTAGGACCCGGAATGTCAACAATTGAAACGCGACACCGCCAGTGGGAAGTGGTGCAGGGATTCAGAAAGGGGGCAGAAACCGAGAGGGTCCCACCCTGTCGGAAAAGCCTGGATGGGAATGAGCCCGAAAAAAAAAAAAATTATTGGAGACATAATCGCCCGGCACCCTGTGCCGAGCCTT